>WBZP01003182.1_pt1 | contig 18050 bp, 11 predicted proteins | sample 5204301 | NCBI WGS metagenome assembly WBZP01 (sample SAMN12412401, study PRJNA552823) | activated sludge metagenome | isolation source: activated sludge from nitrification reactor of wastewater treatment plant... | place: USA: Pennsylvania | collected 2017 | reverse complement strand
CCCCCGTGCGGAGTGCGCATCCTCAGATGCGCTCTTCGCCCGCGCCCGTCCGCATCTGAGGATGCGGACTCCGCTGCGGGTCATCCGCCACAGGCCACTCGCCACTCGCCACTCGCCACTCGCCACCCGCCACTCTAATTTTCACGCTTCCTTCACGCCGCTTCGTGCTACACTACCGATCCGCTAATAGAACTGATGTTCTATTTGGCGAACGGAGAAGGAAGCTGAAGACGACCGGCGTAACGAGCGAGCGCGTAGATGCGGCCGCATAGCCGGTTGCCAAACCCAAGTCCACCACACGCCCTTGAGCGCGCCACGGCGCGGCCAGAGCGCGGCTATCGGCCGCATGTTCTTGCTGTCCGCCGCCGGCGAATGGCCTGGGAGTGAGCGGGTTCTGGGCGGGATAGTGAGGCAGCCGCGGCAGGGATGTGGGGGGCCGGCAACGTGTTGACGGTGCCTTAGTGAATGAGCGTTTGTTGTGCGGATGTGTCGAAAAAAGTGTAGCACGAATGTTCTGTTTCTTGCTACAGTGGGCGCAGCCGTTCGGCCGACCCGCGCCGGGACGATGGCCCGGGAGGCACGAGCGGCCACAGGAGCACCATGAACCAACACGACCACACCAGCGACACAGCCCTGCAAGCGCGACTGCAATACCTGCTCGACCTCGACATCTCGCCCGAACTGCTGCCGGAGCAACGGCTGCTGCTGGCCATCCTGCGCCAGTCGGTCGTTGACTACTTCGGCGACGACCCACGGCAACGGCTCGACGCCGCGCTCTACTTCGCCCACTCGCCCCTCTACCACACGACGCTGGCCCAATTCGGCCTGCCGGAAACGCTGCTGCCGGAGGGGGTTGACCTGACGGGGTTCAGAAGGAAGGAGAAGAGCAGCGCCACGCCCCACACTGCCCCCCTGCGCCTGGATACGTTGGTGCGGCAACTGTCGGGGACGCAACTGAAGGTTATCCTGATGATGGGGCTGCTGCCGCTGCCGGCGACGACGCGGCGCATCGGTCTGGCCGGCCAGCTATCGCGCTCGGCGGCCAAGGCGGCGCTGGAACAGTTGGCGGCGCAGGGGTTGGTGGAGGTTGACGACAGCGGCGTGCGGGCGCTGTGGTCGCTGGGGGAGGAGATGGGGCGGTTGTTGGATGGGGTGTGGGGCGGTTAGAACGACCATTCATACAGTCGGTACGTCTGCCCACTTGCCGCACCGCGGGCAGTTAGGAACGCCGCCGCAGGCGGTTGCGGTTCGGGGGCCGGGACGTGGGACGACCGGCGCGGCGACCACAATGGCCCAACGCTGAGCGCCCGCCAGCCGCGCGACCGGGCCGCGGCCAGCGCCCAATCCCACAGCGCCGACCCCACACCCCGTCCGCGCCAGGCCGGCAGCACGCCGCCGAAGAGCAGCCGCCCGGCCACCACCGGTCGGCCGCCGCCCAGAGCCAGCGCCGCCCGTCCCCACAGCGGCCGCCCGCCCCGCGCCGCCCGCAGCCGCCCGGCCAGGTCAGGGGCCAGCAGCACAAAACCGGCCGGCGCGCCGTCCACCTCGACCAGCCCACCGAACGCCCCCGGCCCCACCGCCCGCAACAGGTAAGCCGCCTCGGCCGCGTCCGGCGGCGCGAAGCCGCAGCCGTCATCCACCGCCGCCGCCAGTAGCGGCAACAGTTCCCCCGCCAGCCGCGCCACATCGAAGGGCTGAATCACTATCCCGATGGTCTCCGCGTCTCTCCGGCCCGTGCTTTCCTCGCCTACCGCGATTCGATACAGCCGTCCCACCTGCGCCACCCGCCCCCGCCGCTCCAGCAACTCCGGCAGGAAGGGTGGGTTGGTCGGCGTGTGCTGCGGCGGCCAGGCGTCCCACGAATCCACCAGCAGGCCGCGGCCGAGGTGGGGCGACAAGCCAACCGGCCCGACCAGACGGTGGACACCCACATCGGAAAGCGCTTCCACCAGATGGTCGTAGAGCCGCTCGAACGCTTCATCGTCGTCGGCCAGCTTCAGATGACTGAGGTAAGCCGTGTCGTCGCCGCGGCGCGGGTCGAACAGGGCCACGGCCGCGGCCAGGGGCTTATCCAGCACACTGGTCAGCGGAATCTCCTGCTGGTCGGTGCGGGCGCGGCGCACGCCGGTGCGGTAGAGGGCCTCGACGTGGACGAGGGCCGCGCCCAGACGGGCCAGGTGGTCGTTGCGCCGTGGGTCCAGTTCGCGCCGGAACGACCCAAAGCGCGGCGGCGTCCAGCGCTCGTCGTCCTGGCCGATGGGCCACCAGGCATTGACGAACGCCCGCCGCTCCCAGTAGGAAGCGTCGGCGGCGTCGGTGGCGTGGAGGGTGTAGTTGAAGTAGGGCAAAGCAATTACGAATTAGGAATTAGGAATGAAGAGAGACGGGTGCGAAGCGACTAACGACCAACGACTAACGACAACTGACCTACTGACACACTGACCTACTGACCCCCTGCCACACTGGAGGACGGACAAATATCATTGAGCGGACACGCCGGGCAGTTGGGCTTGCGGGCGGTGCAGAGGCGGCGGCCGTGCCAGATGAGCAGGTGGGCGATCTCGATCCAGCTTTCGCGCGGGATGAGGGCCATCAGGTCGCGCTCGACCTTGACCGGGTCGGTCTCGGCCGTCAGCCCCAGCCGGGCCGACAGCCGCTTGACGTGGGTATCCACGGTGATGCCGTCGGCCAGACCGTAGATCTCACCGCGGACGACGTTGGCCGTCTTGCGGGCCACGCCGGGCAACGACAGCAGCGCGTCCATCTCCGGCGGGACTTCGCCGTTGTATTCGGCCAGCAGCCGGGCGGCGGCCTGGCGTAGAAAGCGGGCCTTGTTGCGATAGAAGCCGGTGGGCCGGACGATGGCCTCCAGTTCGGTCGGGTCGGCCGCGGCCAGTGCCTCGGCCGTCGGGTAGCGGGCGAAGAGGGCCGGCGTGGTCAGATTCACCCGCTCATCGGTGCATTGGGCGGAGAGGATGACGGCGGCCAGCAGTTGCAGCGGCGTCTCGTAGTCGAGGGCGCAGTGGGCGTCGGGGTGCGCCGCCCGCAGCCGGGCGATGACCTCGGTGACGTACTCGGGTGTGGATGACTCGGACAACATAAAGAGAATGGAACCACAGATTACGCAGATTACACAGATTTTAAGAGTGGTTTATCCGCAGATTGGGCAGATTCGGCAGATTTCAGAAGAGAATGATTTCGGTTCTGGTAATCTGCCGAATCTGCCCAATCTGCGGATCATCCCTCTTACGGTGCGCCAACGGGAATGGCTCCCACGCAGCCAAAGCCCACCGGCGCGAAGAGCGGTTCGTAGACGCTGGGATCGAAGTAGAGTACGGCCGCGCCGCTGCCCGGCGCCCTGGGCAGGGTGTAGACGTTGAGCATCCGGTCGCCGTGCTGTTGGCTGCCGGCCGGTTGGAAGGGCATGGCCTGCCCGTTGGCGGCCACCAGCGCCCCCAGATAGGCCGCCTCGCGCTGGGGCGCGCCGTCGCCGCCGCCGATGCGGATGGGGTTGTCAGGCGAGAAGCCGTAGGTTGGGTCGAGCGAGCGCGGGCAGCCGAACTGCGACCCCAGCGGGAAGAAGCCCACGTCGCGCAGCAGCCGTTGGAAGCGGGCCGCGTCGCGCGCCGTCCACAGCTCCGACGGGCTGACGCCAAAGGCGTAGAAGAGCTGCCCCGGATTGGGCCGCACCGTCACCAGACGACCGAGCACCGCCCCCTGCGGCGTCGCGCCCGAGAGGTCGGCCCCCACACCCGGCGCGCCGCCGACCGTGACTGGGAAGGGCGACCCCGTTTGCAGCGACGCGCCCATCGAGCCGTTGATGGCCGCCAGCGCCTCGGCCAGGGCCTGCTCCGGCGGGCGGCTGCTGTTCTGCTCCGGCCCGCCGGCCAGGGCCAGCATCCCCTCCGCGCCGGTGAAGAGCGTCTGGCCGCCGTTGCTGCTCATCTCGTAGCCGGCCGGCGGCCAGAAGGAGTAGCCGCCCGACCAGGAGAACTGCTGCGTCTGCGCCGGGTCGGGCGTGGGCGACACCTCTGGCGTAGGCGATGGTTCGGGCGTGGCCGTGGCCGTCTCGTCGGGCACGAGGTCCGACAGTGGCCGCTGCGTCGCCCGCGGGGTGGGGGTCTTGGTCGGCGGGCTGGGCGCGGCCGTGGGCGGCTGGGCGGCCGTCGGCGTCGGCAGCAGGGCCACGGCCGTCGGCGCGTCGCCGGCCGTGGCGATGATCGCCGCCGCCTCCTCGGCGCCGGAGTCGCCACAGGCGGCGAGCAAGAGACTCAACAGGAGAAGGAAAGTGAGGCAAGCGCGCGCGGGGGACATGCGTTTATTTTATCACCGATACCCCGTGCGTCGCACCTTCTGGGGTGCGTCGCACGTCTCTTGAGCGTCTGTGCGGAAGAAGGTGCATCGCACTCAAGAAAGTGCGATGCACCGGGGCTGCGTGCGTCGCACCGGTGTGCTCCCCCCCTGCTTCCCCGCCCCCCTGCTCCCACAGTGCGCATTACCCCATTTCCCGCTATAGTATCCGCCGATTGTTCGAGGGAGTAACAACGCATGGCAATTGACTTCGGCCGCGAGGTGTGCGGCGATTTATCGGTCGTTTCCAAACGCGAATGGCTGGTCAGCAACGGCATCGGCGGCTACGCCAGCGGCACATTGGCCAACGTCCTGTCGCGGCGCTACCACGGCCTGCTGATGGCCGCGTTGGAGCCGCCGTTGGGCCGCACGCTGCTGCTGGCCAAGCTGGACGAGACGGCCGAATACGACGGCATCTACCCCGACAGCGGCCGCCGCGCGCCGCTCTACCTCAACCGCTGGGAAGACGGAACCGTTGAGGGCAACGGCCACCACCACCTGAACCGCTTCCACCTGGAGGGCACGACGCCGGTGTGGACCTACGCCGTGGCCAACGCCCTGCTGGAAAAGCGCGTCTGGATGCAGCCGGGGGCCAACACGACCTATATCCAGTATCACCTGACCCGCGCCACCGGGCCGATGGCTCTGACCATCAAGGCGTTGGGCAACTACCGCGACTACCACAGCACGACAATCATCAACGACTGGTCGCCCGACGTGGAAGATGAAGAGCAGGGCCTGAAGATCACCATGTTCGACGGCGCGCGGCCGTTCTACCTGCTCAGCGACCGGGCGACGTTCAGCCCGCGCTCCGACTGGCACGAGGACTTCTTCCTGGCCATCGAGGAGTTCCGCGGCCAGCGCGACGTGACCGAAGACCACCTCTACCTGGCCCAATTGCAGGTGACGTTGCAGCCGGGCGAGCGCTTCGCCGTCGTCGCCAGCACCGAGGCCGCGCCCAACCTCGATAGCGTCGTGGCCTATGGCGACCGGCAGGCCCACGAGGCGGCGCTGCTGGAGCGGGCCGGCGATCTGGGCGGGCCGGCGGCCAGCGCCCGGCAGCAAGATGCCTTGCGCCACCTGGTGCTGGCCGCCGATCAGTTTGTCGTCCGCCGGCCGACGGCCGCTGACCCGGACGGCAAATCCATCATCGCCGGCTACCCCTGGTTCAGCGACTGGGGGCGCGACACGATGATCGCCCTGCCAGGGCTGACGCTGACCACCGGGCGGCCGGAGGTGGCCGCCAGCATTTTGCGCACCTACGCCCAGTTTGTTGACCAGGGCATGTTGCCCAACCGCTTCCCCGACGTGGGCGAGACGCCGGAGTACAACACGGTGGACGCGACGCTGTGGTACTTCGTCGCCCTGCACGAGTACGTGCGGGCCACCGGCGACCTGGCTCTGGCCGGCGAGCTGTTCCCCGTGCTGACCGACATCGTTGACTGGCACATCCGCGGCACGCGCTACCATATCCACGTGGACGAGGCCGATGGGCTGCTCTACGCCGGCGAGGCGGGGGTGCAACTAACGTGGATGGACGCCAAGGTGGACGACTGGGTCGTCACGCCGCGCACGGGCAAGCCGGTGGAGATCAACGCCCTGTGGTACAACGCGCTGCGCATCATGGAGGCGTTGGCCGGGCAGTTGGGCGAGGACGGCGGGCGCTACGCCGAACTGGCGGCGCGGGTGGCGGCCGGCTTCGAGCGCTTCTGGAACGCGCCGCTGGGCTACTGCTATGACGTGGTGGACGGTCCGACCGTCCATAATGCCCCGGCCGCCAAAGACACACCGGCCGGCAACGACGGCAGCCTGCGGCCCAACCAACTGCTGGCCGTCTCATTGCCCCACAGCCCGCTGGCGGCCGAGCGGCAGCGCTCCGTGGTAGATGCCTGCGGCCGCCACCTGCTGACCGCCCACGGCCTGCGCTCCCTGTCGCCCGACGACAAGGCCTACATCGGCCACTACGGCGGCGACCGGCGCAAGCGCGATGGGGCCTATCACCAGGGCACGGTGTGGGGCTGGCTCATCGGGCCGTTTGTGGCCGCCCATTTGCGCGTCTATGGCGACGCGGCGGCGGCGCGTAGTTACCTGCAACCACTGCTGCAACACCTGAACGACCACGGCGTGGGCAGCATCAGCGAAATCTTTGAAGGGGATGCGCCCTTCACCCCCCGCGGCTGCACCGCCCAGGCGTGGAGCGTGGCCGAGGTGCTGCGGGCGTGGCAGATGACAGAGGAGAAGCCCACAGATTAGAAAAGCTCACGCAAAGGCGCGAAGGGGCAAAGGCGCAAAGAAGAAAAGCTTATTCTTCTTTGCGTGCTTTGCTCCCTTCGCGCCTTTGCGTGAGCTTCTTAAGAGAGAAACATGACCGAGAGCGAGACGTTGAAGAAGCAGGCGGCCGAGCGGGCGGTGGAGTCCGTGCGGTCGGGCATGGTCGTCGGGCTGGGCACGGGCAGCACCGCCGTCCACGTCGTGCGTCGTCTGGGCGCGCTGCTGGCCGAGGGGCGGCTGTCCGACATCGCCGGCATTCCCACCTCCGAGGCCACGGCCCGCGAGGCGGAGCGCTGTGGTGTGCCTCTGACGACGCTGGACGAGCAGCCGGTGGTGGACATCACCATTGACGGCGCGGACGAGATTGACCCGGCGCTGAACCTGATCAAGGGGCTGGGCGGGGCGCTGCTGCGCGAGAAGATCGTCGCCGTCGCCTCGCGCCGCCTGATCATCGTGGCCGACGAGAGCAAGCGCGTGGCCCGGCTGGCGACGCGCGCGCCCGTGCCGGTGGAGGTCGTGCCCTTTGCTCGGCGGCCGGTGGCTGACTATCTGGCCTCGCTGGGGGCGCGGGTGGAGCAGCGGCAGCGCGACGGGCGGCCGTTCATCACCGACGAGGGCAACGTCATCCTCGACTGCCACTTCGCCGGCCTGAGCGACCCGCACGCGATGGCCCAACTCATCCGCGCCCGGCCGGGCGTGGTGGAGCATGGGCTGTTCCTGGGCATGGCGGCCGAGGCGATTGTGGCTGGGGCGAGTGGGGTCGTGGTGTTGTCCCCTCTCCCGGTGGGAGAGGGTTAGGGAGAGGGTCTTAGCGTCACATATAGCAGAAGACCCTCCCCTAACCCCTCCCAAAGGGCGGGGGATCGGCGTCTACGGCGTGCAGTAGACAGCCGTTAGGTTGTCGAAGTAGTTGTAGCTATAGAACGGCCCGCCCACTTCCTCGGCGCGGATGGCGATCTGGTCCAGGCCGCGCAGGTTCGACGGGATGGGGAACGAGCCGACGACGACGCTGCCCGCCGGGCCGGAGTTGAAGCCGCCGATCACCGTGCCATTCATGCCCAGCGTGCCCATGCCGTTGACCATCACCGCGAAGTCGCGGTTGGCCGGGAAGTTGCCGTCGGTGCGGATGACCACGAATTCGTCGCGCACCACGCCACAGACGCCAAACGTCGGCGTCGGCAGCGGGGCCACCGGGTTGTCGAACCAGTTGTAGGCGAAGAACGGCGTGGCCTCGGCGCGGATGGCGATGCGCTCCAGCCCCTTCAGCAGCACCGGGATGGGGAAGGTGGCCGTCATCGTGCCGCCGATGCCGGAGTAGAGCGTGCCCACCGGCGTGCCGTCAATGCCCAGGGTGCCCATGTGGCCCATCATCACCACGAAAGTGCGATTGGCCGGGAAGTTGTGAGTGCGGATGGTCACCATCTCGTCGGGCACGGCCGACTCGATGGAGATTGTCGGGATAGGTATCGGCGCCGGCTCGGCCAGGTTGTTCCAGAACCAGTTGTAGCTGAAGTACCCTTGCGGGCTTTCCAGGCGGATGGCGATCTGGCGCGCGCCGATCAGCTCGGTTGGGATGGGATAGGTGGCCGAGAACGCCCCCAGCAGGCCGGAGTTGGTGATGGCCACCGGCGTGCCGCCGATGCCCAGCGACCCGCTCGGCCCCATCGTGACCACAAACTCCTGCCAGGCCGGGAAGTTCTGGGCCAGGATGGTGACGCTGCCGTCTACGACGACGTTCTCAATGGTGAACGTCGGGATCACTTCGTCGTCCTGGGCCGCGGCCTGGCCCAACATGCCGACGAACAGCGCCAGCAGCACCAACGGCAGCACGACCTTCAGCCTCGTCGCCTTGAGGCCTTTCACTCGCTCGACAATGGTTCGCATGATGAGATAACCCCTCCGATGGGTATGGTCGGCCACGCCCCTGGGCCGGCGCGTGGCCGGGCCGGGGATCGCCGCCGAGTGGTTGTGGTCTTTTGGGGTCGCGCGTACAGTCGGCCGCCCTAAGCAGGCAGGGGTCGCCGGCAGTTCCGCAGACGACCCTCGCCATGTATTTTGCCACGCGCGGGGGAGAGGTTACGTCAAATAGGCGTGAAAAAAGGACTGGGGATTAGGGATTAGGGGCTAGGGATTAGGTTCCAGGGGCCAGGTTCCAGGGGCCAGGGAAAGAGCGCTCTTTCCCTGGCCCCTGGAACCTGGCCCCTGGAACCTTCTTCGCTATTTGCGACGACGAGCCAGGACGAGGGCGCCCACGCCGGCGACGGCCGCCGCGGCCCCGCCGACCCACGGCAGGGCGTTGCCGCGCTTGGCCTTAACGCCCTTCGACGAGGCCGGCAGGGCCGCCAGCGCCGCCGCGGCCTCTTGCTGCGTGCGGGCGAAGAGCGCCGCGTCGGCCCGCAGCATGTCGGCCAGGGCGCGCTTCTCGGCCACCATGTCGTCGGTCACGAACTCATCGTGCGAGCGCAGCCCGGCGATGCGGAAGTCGTGCTTCTTGAAGAGGCGATAGATCTCCTTGACGCGCTCCATGCTGATGTTGCGGCCCAGGGTGTAGTCCTCGAAGCGCCCCTCCATCGCCAGCAGCGCCGTCTCGGCCAGACAGGCGTAGGCCGTGCCCTTGGGCAGGCCGATGTCGTAGCCGAAGTCAATCTCGCCGGGGATGAGCACTTCGCCACTCTCAATGACCAGCACGTCGGGCCGCAGCGCTGCCTCTTCGCGGCTGATATCCGGCGGACGGGCCACGTCGCAGATGACTGCGCCCGGCTTGCACTTGGTGATGTCCACGATGCGCTGGCCGAAGGCGGAGGTGGCGGTCACGATCAGGTCGCACTGGCTCAGGTACTCGCCGGCCCGCGTGGCGATGGTGACGGTCGCGCCGGGCGTCTCCTCCTGGATGGTGCGCTTCAGTTCGATCAGCCGCTCCGGTTCGATGGACACCAGCACCACGTCGTAGATGGCCTGGGCCAGCAGGCGCGAGCAGACGGAGCCGATGGAGCCGGTCGCGCCGATAATCATCACCTTGCCTTTGGTCAGGTCGGTCGCGCCCATCTTGACCACGGCCTGCTTGGCCGCCTCCAGCGTGGCGGCCACGGTCAGGCTGTTGCCGCTGGTGATGGCGATGTCGGCTTCATGGGCTACGGTGATGCCCGCGTCGCCGACGACGCTGGTGAACGCGCCCAGCCCCATGATGCGCGCCCCCTTGCGCTCGGCGATGCGCGCCGCCTTGTTGAGCCGGTCGTAGGTGAAGCGCTCGCCGTGGTTCATCATCTGCCGCGGCGTGGCCCCCAGCGAGATGAGATGTCCTTCGATGCGCTGGCCGGTGGTGGGCGAGACGCCGCCGATGATACGCGAGAGATACATCGGCTGGATGTAGGCGGCCACGGCCTCGACCAGGTCGTCGGGCAGGTACTTTGTCCAGCGGAACGCCTTGTGGTTGTGGATGAAGCGCAGGCTGAGGGGATGGATGACGAAGGCGAAGCGGTTGATGCCCGCCTCTTCTGGTTGCAGATAGCGCACGGCCGGCGTCCAGTCAAGGTCGGCCATCAGGTCGAGGTAGGTGTCCTCGGTCAGCGGGGAATCGGGGTCGGCGCGCAGGGCGACCATGATCGCCTCCAGCGTGGCCGCCGACCAGCGGCCAAGCTCACCGCGGCCGTCCAGAGCGGGCATCATCGTCACGACGATGCTGACCCCGCGCGCGCGCAGATCGGCCAGGTCTTCGCCGGTGGCCCATTCGACGACGACCGTCTTGTGCTTCAGCGTGGCCGGGGCGTAGCGGCGGATGGCCCCCACGTCACCGGCCAGGATGTCGGCCCATTGGAAGGAGTCGGCTTCGCGGGCCGTGCCCGGTTCGCCCGGCAGCGGTTGAAGGCGGTGGAAGGGGGCGTCCTTGAGCTGGTCGAGCGTCGGGCCGGCGGCCTGGCCCAGCGTGCCGCGCCCGCCGACCAGGGGCACGGACGGCAAGGCAAAGTAGATGAAGGGATCAGCGTAGCGCAGGTCGGCGGCGCGCCGCTCCAGCGCCCCGGCCAGCCCGGTGTGGTTGAGGCCGGGAACCATCAGCACGCGCTTCTGGCCGAAGATGCCCGGTTGGGCGCGGTCGGCCAGGATGACGCCCCAGCGCTCCAGCCCGGCGCGGATGCCGGCCCCGTCAACGACGGGTGTCCGGGTGGCCGCGGCGGCCAGTGTCGCGCCCAGTGTGTGCGGCCGGCGCTCGCTGCCCAGCTCCAGCGCGGTGGGCATGCCTTCCAGGGCGATGGCATCTACCTGACCATCGCTGGCCATGATGAGCGCCCGCGCCCGCTCGGCGTCGCCGCCACAGCCGACGCGCCGCAGCCGCAGATCGTGACCCATAAAGCGATAGTCGTCCGTTGCGCTGTCTTCGCCGCTGTGGATGACCAGAATTTGTTTCATGTGAATAACCTCACGTTCGATGATCGGGTCTTGACCGATCGGATTATGACCCTATAATGTCACCATATTGACACCGAAGTGACACCGTTGTATACTGTCGCCAGTTCGTAAGTCCCAACCGCTGGCGATGGACAGTTGACACAGCCCCATCGCCAGCCAGGTGACAGGTTAGAGGAGGTGATCGTCCTACCAATAACCAGGAATAACCTTAACTGTACCACACCGCGCCAAGAAGAGATTGTCAAATTGCCAAGCCAGAGGAGACTCAACATGTTGAAGCGGAATAAAGTGACTCTGTGGGTGGTCTTGCTATTGGTGGTGGCCGCCGCCCTGGTGGCCTGCCAACCGCAGGCGCAGGTCGTCGAAGTGACGCGCGTCGTCACCGAGACGATTACGCAAGAGGGGCAAACCGTCGAAGTGACGCGCGTTGTCACCGAGATGCAGGAAGTCGTGGTGACGCCGACGCCCGAAGCGGCCGCCCCCGCCGGCGCGGCCGACCCAACGACCTGGCGCGAAGTGTCGTTTGGCGAGCCGGACTCGCTCGACCCGGCGCTGGGGTATGAGACCTCCGGCGGCAACGTCATTCAGAACGTGATGGAGCCGCTGATCATCTACGACCACGTCAGCCCGACCGATTTCGTACCCGCGCTGGCCGTCGAAGTGCCCACGCTGGATAACGGCGGCATCTCCGCCGACGGCCGCACCTACACTTTCCAGATCCGCGAGGGCGTCACCTTCCACGCCGGCGGCACGCTGGAACCCCACGACGTGGCCTACAGCTTCCAGCGCGGCCTGTTGCAGAGCGACCCCAACAGCCCGCAGTGGCTGCTGATGGAGCCGATCATGGGCTTCGCCAGCGGCGACATCACCGAGGCCATTGACCCCGAAGGCAACCTCATCGGCGACCCGGTGGCGGTGCAGGCCCTCGACGCCGCGACGCTGGCCGCCGTCTGCGAATCGGTGCAAGCGGCCGTGGTAGCCGACGACGCCGCCGGCACCGTCACCTTCAACCTGGCCGGGCCCTGGGGGCCGTTCCTGGCCACGCTGACCTCCACCTGGGGGTCGGTGCTGGACATGGAGTGGGCCGTGGAGCAGGGCGCGTGGGATGGCGACTGCGCCACCTGGCAGAATTGGTACGCCCCCGGTGTCGAGAATTCGGAGCTGACGCCGATCATCAACGGCACCGGCCCGTTCATGCTCGACCACTGGACGCCCGGCGAAGAGATCGTCCTGACCGCCTTTGAGGATTACTGGCGGACGGCTGAGACGCCCAAGTGGGAGGGCGGCCCCTATGGTCCGGCGGCGCTGAAGACGGTCATCTACAGTGTGGTGGATGAGTGGGGCACGCGCCTGGCCACCTTCCAGGCCGGCGATGCTGAGTATGTCCAGGTCAACCCGGAGCACGAGATTCAGGTAGACCCGCTGGTGGGCGTCATTTGCGATGCCCAGACGTTTGAATGCGAACCGAACCCGGACAACCCCGAGGGGCAGTTCGTGAAGTACGTCAACCGGCCGGGCGTCAACCGCACCGACATCTTCCCGACCTTCAACATCGCCGAAGGCTCGCCCTACGTGGGCAGCGGCGCGCTGGACGGCAACGGTATCCCGTTGGACTTCTTCTCCGACCTCAACGTGCGCAAGGCGCTGGCGACCTGCTTCAACTACGAGGTCTACAACGAGGAAGTGCTGCTGGGCCAGGGTGTGCGCAACAACGGCCCGATCATCGTCGGCATGCTCGGCTACAACGAGGATGGCCCGATGTACGAGTATGACCCCGAGGCCTGCGCCGGCTATCTGGAAGCGGCCTGGGACGGTGTGCTGCCGGAGACGGGCTTCCGCTTCCAGGTCGGCTTCAACACCGGCAACACTACCCGCCAGACGATCGCCGAAATCCTCCAGGCGGAGTTCGGGGCCATCAACCCGCTCTATCAGGTCGAGGTCGTTGGTCTGCCGTGGCCGACCCTGCTGCGCTCGGTGCGCGCCTCCCAGGTGCCCATCGCCATCCAGGGCTGGCAGGAAGACATCCACGACCCGCACAACTGGGTGCAGCCGTACCTGATCGGCACCTATGCCACCAACGCCCAGATTCCCGACGAGCTGCTGGCGCAGTACCGCGAGATCATCACTACTGCGGCCCGCGAATCAGACCCGGCCGTGCGCGAGACGATGTACGCCGAGTTGCAGCAGTTGACCTATGACACCGTGCCGCAGGTCTACCTGTTGCAGCGCGACGCGCCGTGGTACACCCAGCGTTGGGTCAACGGCTACTACTACCGCGTGGGCGCGTTTGGGCGCGACTACTACGCCTATTCGCTGACGCCCACGCCATAAACTTTGGGTTCCTCTCTCTTCAAGTGGGTGGCTCATTGATCAGCACTAATTAGCCCGTCACCCGCCCGGCTCCCCTCGCCAGCAACGGGGGGAGCCGGTTGGTCAATTAGGAATTAGGAATTAGGAATTAGGAATTAGGAATTAAAAACCAAGAATCAAGAACCAAGAACCAAGAACCAAGAACTGTGGGTCAGGCGCTCTGAATTCCTAATTCGTAATTCCTAATTCCTAATTAACCCCTGTATTGCCACTATCTTGTCACCAGCTCTACCCCATGTTATACTGCTGAGGTTAAATGTGTTGCCGTTCGGTCACGATTCCCAACTCGGTGCGGCACAGCAGCCACGAGAGCATATATTGCTTTTTGGCAGCAGACTGTTTTGCGATATTATTCACCCCATTCTAATCTGTCTGATTGGAGTGGTTGCAGAATCGCTAGCAGCATCTGTTGATAGCCCAGGAAAGCAGTTATGACTCCTGAACATTTCCAGCGCATACGGGGATACGATGGCTAAACTACTCGAAGTCACTAACCTCACGACCAGGTTCTACACCGAGGACGGCATTGTCCATGCCGTCAACGGCATCACCTTCGACCTTGGTGAAGGTGAGTCCATGGCGATCGTCGGCGAAAGCGGGTCGGGCAAGTCGGTCGCCATGAAGTCAATCATGGGAATCATTCCCTCCCCGCCGGGCAAGGTCGAAGCAGGCACGGTCTTTTTCAACGGCCGCGACCTGTTGCAACTGGCACCGGCCGAGATGCGCCTCGTGCGGGGCCGGGAGATGGCCATGATCTTCCAGGACCCCATGACTTCTCTCAACCCGGTGCTGACCGTCGGGTTGCAGATGACCGAGGCGCTGATCATGCATCTGGGCATGAAGCAGGAGCAGGCCAACGCGCGGGCGGCCGAGCTGCTGACCCTGGTCGGCCTGCCCAACGCCGCCGACCGGTTAAAGGACTACCCCCATCAGTTCTCCGGCGGCCAGCGACAGCGCATTGGCATCGCCATGGCCCTCTCCTGTAACCCCTCGCTGCTCATCGCCGACGAACCGACCACCGCCCTCGACGTGACTATCCAGGCCCAGATCGTTGACCTGGTGCTGCGGCTGAAGCAGCAACTGGGCATGGCCATCATTTGGATCACCCACGACCTGGGCGTCATCGCCGGCATGGTGGACAAGATCGCCGTTATGTACGCCGGCTTCATCGTCGAGTTGGCCCCGGTGCGCTCCCTCTATAAGGAGACGGCCCACCCCTACACCGTCGGCCTGCTCGAGTCATTGCCCAAGATTGACGCCCAGCGCAAGGAGCGACTCATCCCCATCAAGGGCTTGCCACCGGACTTGTTACGCGAGCCGACCTACTGTCCCTTCGCGCCGCGCTGCCGCTACAACATTGACCGCTGCTGGGAGGAGAACCCCCCGCTGCTGGCCGTGTCCAAGGATCACACCTCGGCCTGCTGGCGGGCCGAAGAGGTCTTCAACGGTCTGCGTATCGCCGACTACAGCAAAGAAATCGCCGTTGACGCCATTGCCGCTCTGGTGGAGGCGCCGCTATGACCACCGAAACCACAGCCATTGTCACTCCCACCGCCAGCCCCATCATCCATGAACCTCCCACCGACGCGCTCGGCCGCAAAGTTCTGGTTCAAGTCCAAGATCTGAAAAAGTACTTCCCCATCCGCCGCGGCGTCTTGCGTCGCGTCGTCGGCCACATCAAGGCCGTGGACGGCATCAGCTTCAACATCTACCAGGGCGAGACGCTGGGCCTGGTGGGCGAGAGCGGTTGCGGCAAGTCCACCGCCGGGCGTACCATCCTCCAGTTGGAAGAGCCGACAGCCGGCACGGTGCAGTTTGCCGACCGCGAACTGACCGACATGGGCCGCAACGACATCCGCAAGGCGCGCCGCCACATGCAGATGATCTTCCAGGACCCCTACGCCTCGCTCAACCCGCGCATGACCGTCGGCAACATCATCAGCGAGCCGCTGTCTATCCACGGCATCGGCGACAGCGCCGGCCGCAAGGAGCGCGTCCAGGAGCTATTGCGCGTCGTCGGCCTCAACCCCTACTTCGTCAACCGCTACCCGCACGAGTTCTCCGGCGGCCAGCGGCAGCGTATCGGCGTGGCCCGCGCCCTGGCGACGAACCCGTCGTTCATCGTCGCCGACGAGCCAATCTCGGCTCTCGACGTGTCCATTCAGGCCCAGGTCGTCAACATGCTCGACGACCTGAAGCAGGAGTTGGGCCTTACCTATCTGTTCATCGCCCACGACCTGTCCATGGTGCGCTACATCAGCGACCGGGTCGCGGTGATGTATCTCGGCCGCATCGTCGAGCTTAGCTCGCGCAACGAGGTCTATGACCACCCGTTGCACCCCTATACCCAGGCGCTCCTCTCCGCCATTCCCGTGCCCGACCCGGACAAGGAAGCCAGGCGGCAGCGGATCATCCTGGAAGGGGACGTGCCCAGCCCGGCCAACCCGCCGTCCGGCTGTCGCTTCCACCCGCGGTGCGCCTATGCCACCGAGGTGTGTCGCGAAGTTGACCCGGAGTTCCGCGACCTGGGTACCGCGGCCGGTCCCGGCGCCGTTGCGGCGCCCCATATGGTGGCCTGCCACCATGCGGAGAAGTTCTTGTAATCAATTGGGAATTAGGAATTAGGAATTAGGAATTAAGAGACCTGACACAGAGTGACTTCTTGATTCCTGATTCCTAATTCCTAATTCGTAATTCGCTCTGAGGAGGCGCTTATCGAAAAGGATCGGCATCGGAGAGATTGAGTCAACGACCGGAAGTGGTCGGCGCGTTGCTGGCGCACCGATCATCAATCGCTGAACCCATTTGAAGATGGAGGAGACACGAAACATGTTTACGAAGAATCGCATCGGTCTGCTGCTGGCAATGCTGCTGGTGGTGGCCCTCGGGCTGGTAGCTTGCCAGCCGCAATCGCAGGTTGTCGAAGTGACGCGCGTCGTCACCGAGACGATCACCGAAGAAGGCCAGGAAGTGGTGGTCACGCAGATCGTCACCGAGGTCGAGGAAGTCGTCGTCACGGCGACGCCCGAACCGGTTGAAGAAGTCTCGATGGCTGCGCCCGACCCGACGACCTACGTCGCCCTGACCTTCGGCGACATCGGCACGCTGGACCCGGCCCTGGGCTACGACACGGCCAGCAACACGCCGATCATGAACATCTATGAGACGCTGATCTGGTACAACGGCCCGGACGCGACGACCTATATCCCGCAACTGGCCACCGAAGTGCCCACCGTCGAGAACGGCGGCATCTCTGAAGATGGCAAGACCTATACCTTCAACATTCGCGAGGGCGTCACGTTCCACAACGGCAACGACATGACCCCCAGCGACGTGGCCTACAGCTTCCAGCGCGGCCTGTTGCAGAGCGACCCCAACGGCCCGCAGTGGCTGTTGCTGGAGCCGATCCTGGGCTACAGCAGCGGCGACGTGACCGAGGGCATTCAGGAAGGCGCTCTGGCCGGCGACCCCGAGGCGCTGAAGGCCGACGCCACGCCGGAAGAACTGGCGGCCACCTGTGAGTTGGTCAAGGCCGCTGTCGTGGCCGACGACGCCGCCGGCACCGTGACCTTCAACCTGGCCCAGCCGTGGGGCCCGCTGCTGGCCACTCTGGCCGGCACCTGGGGCAGTGTCATTGACCAGCAATGGGCGACCGAGATGGGCGACTGGGACGGCGACTGCGCCACCTGGCAGAACTTCTACGCCCCCGGCACCGAGAACAGCGTGCTGACCCCCATTACCAACGGCACCGGCCCCTACATGCTCGACCACTGGACCCCCGGCGAAGAGCACGTGCTGGTGGCCAACCCCAACTACTGGCGCGCCGAAGGCGACGCTGCCTGGGAAGGTGGCCCGTCGGGCATCGCCCCGCTGCCGACGGTCATCATCCGTCTGGTTGATGAGTTCGGCACCCGCTTCGCCGCCCTGCAGGCCGGCGACGCTGCCACCGTGGCGGTCAACATTGACCAGCGCGCCCAGGTTGATCCGTTCGTCGGCGAAATCTGCCTGTCCGACGGCACCTGCACCCCGACCGAGACTGCGGACGCCCCGCTGCGCAAGTGGGACGATCTGGAGAGCACCAGCCGCACCGACGCCTTCCTGACCTGGAACGTGGCTGAGGATTCGCCCTACATCGGCTCCGGCCAATTGGACGGCAACGGCATCCCGGCCGACTTCTTCAGCGACCCGGACGTCCGCAAGGCGTTCGCCAAGTGCTTCGATTATGACACCTACATCTCCGAAGCGCTGATCGGCGAAGGCATCCGCAACAACGGCCCGATCATCCAGGGTATGCTGGGCTACAACCCGGACGGCCCGTACTATCAGTACAACCCCGAAGAGTGCGCCGCTCACCTGGAGACGGCCTGGGGTGGCGTGTTGCCGGAGACCGGCTTCCGCTTCCAGATCGCCTTCAACACCGGCAACACCACCCGCCAGACGGTTGGTGAAATCTGGCAGTCGGAGCTGGCGTCCATCAACCCGGCCTACCAGATCGAGACCATCGGTCTGCCGTGGCCGACGTTCCTGAACGCCTTCCGCGCTTCGCAGTTGCCCATCTCCATCAGCGGTTGGGTTGAGGACATCCACGACCCGCACAACTGGATTCAGCCCTACACCTATGGCACCTTCGGCGGCCGCCAGGGCCTGCCCGATGA
>WBZP01003181.1_pt1 | contig 18051 bp, 10 predicted proteins | sample 5204301 | NCBI WGS metagenome assembly WBZP01 (sample SAMN12412401, study PRJNA552823) | activated sludge metagenome | isolation source: activated sludge from nitrification reactor of wastewater treatment plant... | place: USA: Pennsylvania | collected 2017 | reverse complement strand
CCACGACGATGGTCGCGGTGGCGGCGCTCCAGACGACGCCCTACGCGGTCACGGCCGGCCAGCTCCTCGACGGGCTGCGCTTCCAGCTCCCGCCCTCGTTCAACGTGGCCTTCGCCGCGTTCGGGGTGATCGGGGTCGGGGCCTCGGAGCTCATCTACTACCCGTACTGGTGTCTCGAGAAGGGCTACGCGCACCGGGTGGGCCGCGGCGACGGATCGGCCGCGTGGCTCGCGCGGGCGCGCGGATGGCTCCGCGTCATGAAGATCGACGCCTCGCTCTCGTTCGTCCTCTACACCTCGGCGACGCTCGCGTTCTACGTGCTGGGCGCGGCCGTCCTTCACGGCAAGGGCCTCGCGGTCGAGGACGCGCGCATGATCGAGACGCTGTCGCACATGTACCGCGAGACCTTCGGTCCGTGGAGCCTGTGGGCATTCCTCGTCGGCGCCTTCGCCGTCCTCTACTCGACGGTGTTCGGCGCCACCGCCTCGAACGCGCGGCTCTTCGCCGACGCCGCCGAGCTGTTCGGCCTCGTGCGGTACGCCGACCCGGCCGCGCGAGCGCGGATGGTCCGCGTGGGCTCGGTCCTGCTGCCCGTGGCCTTCACCTCGGTGTACCTCGCGTTCGGCAACCCGGTCTCGCTCGTCATCGTCGGCGCCGTCGGCCAGGGGCTCATGCTGCCGTTCCTCGCCGGGGCGGCCCTCTACTTCCGCTGGTACGAGACCGACCCCGCCCTCGCCGGCAGCCGCGCGTTCACGGCGATGCTCGTCCTGTCGGCCGTCGCGATCGCCGCGGCCGGCGTCTACCAGGTCGTGCAGCAGGCCCGCGCCTTCCTGCCGTGAGAGCCGCCCGGAGCGCGTGCTAGGCTCGCGCATGCCTGCCGAATCGACGCCGGTTCCGCCCACGATCCGCCTGCACCCGGACGACGACGTCGTCGTCGCCCGGGTCGACCTCGAGCCGGGCCTGGAGCTGCCCGGGGAGGGCGTCGCCGTCCGCGGCCGGGTCCCGCGCGGCCACAAGGTGGCGACGCGCGACGTGGCCGCGGGCGCGCCGGTGCGGCGCTACGGTCAGACGATCGGCTTCGCCTCGCAGGTGATCGCGCCGGGCGACCACGTCCACACCCACAACCTCGCGATGGGGGAGCCGGGGCGCGCGTACGAGTTCTCGACCCTGGCGCGGCCGACGGCCTTCGTGGACGCGCCGGCCACCTTCCAGGGGATCCGCCGCGAGGACGGCCGGGTCGCGACGCGGAACTACGTCGGGATCCTGACCTCGGTGAACTGCTCGGCCACCGTCGCGACGCGGATCGCCGACGCCTTCCGGCGGCGGCCGGGCTCGCCCGACGACCCGCTCGCCGAGTACCCGAACGTCGACGGCGTCGTCGCGCTCACCCACAAGGGCGGCTGCGCCCTGCCCGGCGAGGGCGAGGCGATCGACCTGCTGCGCCGCACGCTCGGCGGCTACGCGCGCCACCCGAACTTCGCGGCCGTCGTCGTCGTCGGCCTCGGCTGCGAGACGAACCAGATCGGCCCGATCGTCGACACGCAGGGGCTGCGGCTCGGGCCGAAGCTCCACGCCCTCACGATCCAGGAGGAGGGCGGGACGATCCGCACCGTCGAGCGCGGCGTCGCGCTCGTGAAGGCGCTCCTGCCGGACGCGAACCGCTCGAGCCGGCAGCCGGTGCCGCTCTCGCACCTCGTCGTCGGGCTGCAGTGCGGCGGCTCGGACGGCTACTCCGGCATCACCGCGAACCCGGCCCTCGGCGCGGCGTCGGACCTCGTGGTGCGCCACGGCGGCACGGTGATCCTCTCGGAGACCCCCGAGACCTACGGCGCCGAGCACCTCCTCACGCGCCGCGCGGTGAGCCGCGAGGTGGGGGAGAAGCTGCTGCGGGTCTTCGACTGGTGGAAGGACTACACCGCCCGCAACGGGGCCGTGCTCGACAACAACCCGTCGTTCGGCAACAAGGCGGGCGGGCTCACGACGATCCTCGAGAAGTCGCTCGGCGCGGTGGCGAAGGCCGGCACGACGAACCTCGTCGACGTCTACCGCTACGCCGAGGCGGTGCGCGAGCGCGGCTTCGTCTTCATGGACACGCCGGGCTACGACCCGGTGTCGGCCACCGGCCAGGTGGCGGGCGGCGCGAACCTCGTCTGCTTCACGACCGGCCGCGGCTCCGTCTTCGGCTGCGTGCCCTCGCCCTCGATCAAGCTCTCGACGAACACGGCGCTCTACCGCCGGATGGGCGACGACATCGACCTCGACTGCGGCGGGATCGCCGACGGCCTCGAGACGGTCGAGGCGTGCGGCCGCCGGATCTTCGACCGGATCGTGCGGGTGGCCTCGGGCGAGGAGTCGAGGAGCGAGGCGCTCGGGTTCGGCGAGGCGGAGTTCGCGCCCTGGACGATCGGCGCGACGATGTAGGCCGGGGCGAGGCTCGCGGCCGGGCCTCTAGCTGACGGGCTCCTCGTCGTCCCAGGGCAGAGGCTGCGGGCCGGGGACGATGCCGGCGATGTCCGGGTCGTCGCTGCCGGAGTCGGGGCCGCGCTGCTTCTTCTCCTCGGAACGCTGCGCGCGGCGCTCCGCCTTGGCGGCCTGCTTCTCTTTCTTGCTCGCCTCGCGGAGGCGCTTGTTGACCGAGGGTCGGGAATGCGCTGCCATCGGCCCACATTCTGTCCGGTTCGGGCCGGGAAGTAAACCAGGGGCGCCCCGGAAGGCCGGGGCGGCTACCGTCGCCCCGGACCGGCCGCTATCTCAATGCCCCTGCGGACTTGCGGGCGCGGGGGCGCCGCCCCGGTCCCCCCGGGGCAGGAAGGCCACGGAGGCGGCCCCGAGGACGGCCAGGCCGACGAGCAGGGCGAAGCCGGGGCCGTAGCTGCCGGCGTGGTCGCGGATCGCCGCCACCGCCATCGGCGCCGTGGCCTCGGCCACGTTGTCGGCCGTGATGACGATGCCCATCACGCGGCCGAGGAGCCGCACGCCGAAGAGCTCGGCCGCCATCAGCGGGATGATCATGTAGTCGCCGCCGAGGCCCACGCCGAACACGAACGCCGCGACGCGGACGAGGGCGGGCGTCGGGGCCAGCACGAAGAGCGGCACCGACAGGGCCACGATCAGGTAGATGAGGAGCATCACGTGCTTCTTGGCCCAGCGGTCGGCGAGCCAGCCCATGACGACGCGGCCGACGAGGCTGCCGACGAGCACCAGCGAGAGCACCTCGGCGACGCTCGCCTGCGGCATTCCGCGGTCCATGGCGAGGTACAGCTTGAGGTTCTGCATCGTGCCGCCGACCGCGCCGATCGAGGCCGACGAGCCGATGGCGAGGAAGTAGAACGCGGGCTTTCGGAGGACCGCGCCGATCGAGCCGACGGCGCCGGGTCCGGCCGCCGCGGCCGCGAACCCCGCCGGCGCCTCCTTCACGAGGAGCGCTGTCGGAAGAGCGATCGCGATCATCGCCGCGCCGAGCACCTGCAGCGCCGTGCGCCAGCCGAGGGCCTGGGTGAGGGCGTGCGCGGCGAGCGGCACGATCGCGCCGCCGATGCCGATGCCGAGGTAGGCGGCGCCCATCGCCTTCCCGCGGGCGCCCGAGAACCAGCGCGAGAGCAGCACCTGGTTCGGCAGCGGGCCGCCGCACACGTTGCCGAGCGCGTTCAGGAAGTAGAAGGAGTAGAAGGCCGCGACCGTGAGGGTGCTGCCGAGGCCCATGAGGGCGAGGCCCGCCATCGCGATGCCGGCGAGCATCAGCCGCTTCGGGCCGAAACGGTCGACGATCGTGCCGGCGAAGAAGCCGAAGAGCGGGCCCACCACGAGCTTCGAGATCGCGTTGCCCGACGTCACCTGCTGCCGCGTCCAGCCGAGGTCCTTCACGAAGAAGTCGTAGAAGAAGGGCAGGCCGTAGAGGGCGATCCCGACGATCGAGAAGAGAGACAGGAACGCCGTTGCCACCGCGAGGGCCTGGTTGCGGGCGAGCGACGGATCGGCGGGGAGGGGCGCGGGCGCGGCGCTCACGAGCGGAGGGCCGCCTTCACGGCCTTGAGGCGCTCGGCCTCGGGACGCTTCGCGTAGAACGCGTCGAGCGGGTAGCAGCCCGACGGCATCCCCTTGCGCGGGGCCGTCGTGCAGTCGCTGAACGTGCGGCAGATGCGCTTGCGGTCGAGCGGGCGGCCGGCCAGCATGTCGGCGGCCATCTCGGGGTAGGAGAGCACGGCGCGGCCGAGGCCCACGGAGTCGGCGAGGCCGTCCGCGACCACGCGCTGGGCCACGTTCGGCAGCCACTCCTGCAGGTAGCTGTAGGCCGAGCCGACGACCGCCATGTCCGGGAAGGCGGCCTTGAGCTTCGCCGTCGCCTCGATCTGCCGCGCGACGCCGGCCAGCGGGTCCTCCGGCGGCTGGTAGCCGTCGCTCGGCGGGAAGAGCGCCGGCCGCTGCACGTGCGGGTTGTAGTACGGGCTTCCCGCCGTCGTGCAGATCCAGCGCACGCCCTTCGCGTGCAGGAGCCGCAGGAGCTGGCGCGACTCCTCGAGGGCCGCGTCGAGGCCTCGGGCGCCGAGGGTCGAGAAACCGTGCGCGTAGGCGGCCGGGTCCTCGTCGGGCACGCCGCGGCCGTTCTCGTCCTTGCGGTACGGGACCACGTCGAAGATCGAGAGCCGCACCCCGACGCGCAGGCCCGGCGCCTCGGCCCGCACGCCGTCGATCACGGTGGTGAGGAGCCGCGCGCGGTTCTCGAGGCTCCCGCCGTAGCGGCCCTCGCGCGTGCGCGCCGAGAGCAGCTCGTGGCCGAGGTAGCCGTGGCAGTGCTTGAGGTCGACGAACTGGAAGCCGGCCCGCGCCGCGAGCCTCGCCGCGCGCACGTAGTCGTCGGCGAGCCGGTCGAGCTCTTCGTCCGTGAGCACCCGCACGCCGCCCGGGAAGCGCCGGTCGAGGACCGGGTGGTTCCACGCGACGAGCGGCTCGGGCCGGTCCCAGGCGTCGGGCCGGCACCAGCGGCCGGAGTGCGTGAGCTGGAGGCCGACGACGAGGTCGTCGGCCGCGTCGCGGCCGAAGGCGGCCGCGTGCTCGAGGACGAGCGCCTCGCGCATCCGCGCGATCGCGCCCTCGTGCCTTTCCTCGGCGACGAGCTGGCAGGGGTTCGCGCGGCCGTCGTGGCGCACGGCCGCCGCCTCGCCGCCCCAGATGAGCTTCGCGCCGCTGCGGCCGAAGTGGCGCCAGCGGCGCACCGTGAGGTCGCTCGGGGCGCCCTCCGGCGTGCAGTCCCAGCCCTCCATCGGGAGGATGCAGAGCCGGTTGCCGGCCCGCAGGCCGTCGGCCTCGAGCGGCCGGCCGAGGGGAGACGCGGCCCCCGCGGCGAGAGTCTCGTCGAACGGCAGCGCGATGCCGGACGCGTCGAGGTGCCGCCGGAACGCCTCCGCCGTGCGGAGAGACGCGATACGGGGCCAGCCGGGGTCGCTCATGTCTCCTTCGCCGTTCAGTGCCCGGGGGAGCCGCGCCCAGTCGCGGGGTTGCGGGCGCCAAAGAGTACCGGAGAACGCCCGCGCCGACGAACGGCCGCGCGGGCGAACGACGGCCGGGGCGGAGAACCGCTCCGCCCCGGCCGGGGAGGCGCTAGAAGATCACCCGGGCGCCGAGCTGGATGTTGCGCGGCTGGCCCGTGATGCCGGTGATCAGGCCGAAGCTGGCCGACGAGAGGTCGGTGTTCGGGTTGCCCCAGTTGACGTGGTTCAGGACGTTGAAGAAGTCGGCCTGGACCTGCAGCTTCACGTCCTCCGAGAGCGAGAACTGCTTGCGCAGAGAGACGTCCCAGACCGAGTACGCAGGCCCCCGGAACTGCCCGCGCTCGCTGTTGCCGCGACGGCCCTCGGGGGCCGAGGCGAACGCGGCCTTGTTCAGCCACTGCACCGCCCCGCTCGTCGGGTTGATGAGGTCGGCGACGTACGGGTCGCCGCCGTTGTAGTCGGCGCGGCGGCCGCCGATCGAGGTCGGCCCGGTGATCGTGAGGGGCGCGCCCGTCTGGTAGCGCACGATCCCCGAGACCTCCCAGCCGCCGAGCGCCTGGCCGAGGACGCCGCGGTTCTCGCGGAAGAACGGCAGCTTGTACGTCCAGGTCCCGACGAAGATGTGCGTGCGGTCGTAGTCGCTCGGGCCCCAGTAGTAGGCGATGTCCTCGGGCCCGTCAGCCGGGTTGTCGAAGTTTCCGCTGCCGTTGTCGTAGCTGCGGCCGAGCGTGTAGTTGAGCGTGAAGTTGAGGTCGCCCCGTCGCTTGCTGAGGAAGAACTGGGCGGCGTGGTAGCTCGAGCCCGCGTCGGAGAGGCCCATCTGGATGTCGGCGTAGCCCTTGTAGGGGCGGAGGTAGTTCGTGTTGTACTTCGGGCCGGCGGCGTTCGCCTCGCGGTCGGCGAACGACGGCAGGTTGATGTCCGGCCGCCGCATCAGGTTCGAGCCGTCGGCGCCGACGTAGGCGACCTCGCCGAAGAGGCCCCACCAGGGCAGCTCGCGCTGCAGGCTGACGCTCCAGTTCCACGAGCGCGGGATCCGGAAGTCCGTCGAGACCGACTGCATGCTCGCCCACGGCGCGAGGGCCGGCACGGCGGCGCCGCCGGGGTTCGCGAGGTTGCCGTTCTCGTAGGACGCGGACAGCGCGAACGGCGGGTTGTTCGGCAGGCCGAAGTAGAGGTTGCCCTCCGGCCGGTCGTAGTACAGGCCGATGCCGCCGCGGACGGCGGTCTTGCCGTCGTTGCCCGGCGACCACGCGAAGCTGAAGCGCGGCATGAGGAGGTGCTGCGCGTCGTAGATCCCGCGGCTGTCGGCGATCGGCACGCCCTGCACGGCCGGGCTGTCGGCGTTCGGGACCGTCGACTTCTCGCTGTCGGGCACGTCGCCGGGCCGGACGAGGCCGTTGTAGCGGTCGCCGCTGCCGGGGACGATCGTGCCGTTCGTGTTGACCTTCACCGCATTCGCCGCGTCGTAGTGACCCGGGTCGAAGGCCGTGAGGTTGTTGCCCTTGGTCACGGTCGGGTAGTGGTACGTGTAGCGGACGCCGACCTCGACGCCGACCTTCGGCGTGACGCGCCAGCCGTCGGTCACGAACGCCTCGACCTGATAGAAGCGGAAGCGTCCGACCGGGTCGAGCTGCGCCTCGCTGTAGCTGCGGAAGTTGCCGAGGAGGGCGTCGGCGAAGGCGTTGCCCGTGCTCCGCGGGTTGCCCGAGGGGTTGAACGTCACGCTGCCCGCGTACGGCGAGCGCCCGTTCTGCTTCTTCGTGTTGAAGATGCCGAGGACGCCCGTCTTCACGGTGTGGGCGCCCTTCAGGATCGTGAGGGTGTCGGCGAGGGCGAAGTCCTTCGTCGGCGAGATGAGCGCGTTGCTGGCGCTCTGCCAGCCGGCGAAGCCGGAGATCGAGCCGACCGGGATCGAGTCCTCGTACGTGCCGCCGTTCGGGTAGATCTGCGGGAACTGGAAGCCGTAGCTCGAGCGCTTCCACGTGTCGCCGACCGGGTCGATCGACTGGTTGTTGCCCGAGTAGTTGACCTTGACCTCGTTCAGCAGGTTGTTCGTGATCGTCCAGTTGTGGTTGAGCTGCAGGTTCCAGCCGGGCCGGTTGCGGTCGGTCGGGACGGTCGGGAGGTTGCCGCCGATGAACGTGCCGTAGGGCTCGGTGAGCGTGTAGTGGTCGAGCATCACGCGCGCGGTGAGGCGGTGCGCGGGGTTGACGTTGTAGTCGAGGCGCAGCATCTCCTGGCGCCAGCGGAACGGGTTCGCGCGCTGGAAGAGGGCGTTGTTGGCGGTCGGCGTGTCGGTGTAGGAGTTCGCGATCTGCGACATCTGGTCGTAGAAGTTCGCGAAGGCCTTGCCGTCGGCCGTGATGCGGTCGGCCGGGATGACGTTGCCGGGGAACGGCTGGCCGGTGAGCGGGTCCTTGAGCGCGGTCGTCAGGTGGCTGAAGTTGCCGGACCGCATGGCCGTCGTCGGCAGGGTCTGCAGCGAGGGGCTCGTGAAGCGGTCGATCTGCTTCCACTCGACGCCGGCGAAGAAGAACAGCTTGTCCTTGATGACCGGCCCGCCGAGGGCGCCGCAGTGTCGTCGTCAATGGGGGATATACGATATATCCCAGCCACGCGTCATTGCGGCGTCGCGTGAAGGCGCCAGGAGGAAAGAGATGAGCGGACGCCGGGACTTCCTGCTGAAGGCCGGGGGCGCGGCGACGGCGCCCCTCTTCCTCGGTCCGCTCGCCCGCGCGGCGCGCGCTCAGACGATCCCGCCGATGGCCGTGCCGGCGAAGGGCGATGGCCGGAGCGTCGTCGTGAAGACGACGTACGGCCAGGTGCGCGGCGTGCGGAGTGGCGGCATCGTCCTCTTCAAGGGCATCCCGTACGCGGGGTCTCCCGCCGGCACGGGCCGCTTCAAGGCCCCGCCGAAGCTCCAGCCGTGGACGGGCGTGCGCGACGCGCTCGTCTACGGACCGCAGGCCGTCCAGCCGCCCGACCCGGGCTGGCCGAAGGAGTGGGCGCTCGCTCCCTCGAGCGAGGACTGCCTCGTCCTCAACGTCTGGACGCCGGAGACGGGCGACGGGAAGAAGCGCCCGGTGATGTTCTACTCGCACGGCGGCGGCTTCGCGACGGGCAACGGCGGGGCCGAGGTGTGGCCGCAGAACCTGCCGCACGACGGCGCGGCGCTCGCCCGCAACCACGATGTGGTCGTCGTCACGCACAACCATCGCCTCGGCGTCCTCGGCTTCCTGTGGCTCGGCGACCTCCTCGGCGAGGAGTACGCGGCCTCCGGCGCCGCCGGAATGCTCGACATCGCCGCGGGCCTCGAGTGGGTGCGCGACAACGTCGAGGCGTTCGGCGGCGATCCGGGCCGGGTGATGATCTGGGGCGAGTCGGGCGGCGGCGGGAAGACGGGCACCCTCACCGCGATGCCGCGCGCGAAGGACCTCTTCCACCGCGCGAGCGTCGAGAGCGGCGCGATGCTGCGCCTCACCACCCGGGACCAGGCGACGGAGACGACGAAGCGGGTGCTCGCCGCCCTCGGCCTCGCGCAGACGCAGGCCCGCGAGCTCGTGGGCCTGCCGGCCGCGGCGCTGCGCGAGGCGCAGCAGAAGGTCTCGGCGGGCGGCCCGCTGATGATCGGGCCCGTCGTCGACGGCACGCACATCCCGACGCACCCGTACGACCCCGTCGCCCCCGCGATCTCGGCCCACGTCCCGATGCTCGTCGGCACGAACAAGGACGAGTCGATCATGATGTTCCAGCGCGGCGACCTCGCGGTCTTCTCCCTCGACGAGGCGCAGCTCCGCGCGCGCCTCGCCGCGCGCTACGAGGAGAACGCCGACCGCGTGCTCGAGGTCCACCGGCGCGGCCGGCCGAACGCCTCGCCGGCCGATCTCTTCGTCGCGATCACGACCGGTCAGTGGATGTGGCACAGCGCGGTGCGACTGGCCGAGCGGAAGGCCGCGCTCGCGGCCGCGCCGGTCTACATGTACCAGTTCGCCTACGAGTCGGAGGTGCCCGTCGCGCCGGGCGTCCCGTACCCGCAGAAGGCCGCCCACGCGATGGAGATCGTCTTCAAGTTCGACCACCCGGAACTGAGCTACGAGGCCGGACAACGCCCGGAGCGGTTCGCCGCCGCGCGGAACATGAGCTCGGCGTGGGCCGCCTTCGCGCGGAACGGCAACCCCGGCGCGGAAGGCCTGCCCGAGTGGCCGGCTTACGATGCGCAGCGCCGGGCGACGATGATCCTCGACGCGCGGTGTCGCGTGGTGGACGACCCGTTCGGCGAGGAGCGGAAGCTCTGGAACGAGCTCGGGAGCGGCTTCCCGCGGGGGTAGAGCGGCGGGTTCGGGCCCCCGAGCGGGCGGCCGCCTCGCGGCCCTCGCTCTAGCCGTCGATCAGCGCCAGCACCGCGGCGGGCGTCATCGCCGTGGCCTTCGCCACGAGGCCGTCGAGCGCTCCGGCCGGGACCTCGGCCTTCAGCGCCTCGATGCGCTCGACGATCCCGGGCAGGAGCGGATGGGCGACCACGATCCCTGCCCGCTCCGAGAGGGCGCGCGCGGCGGCGGCCACCGCGACCGCGCGCTCGGCGCGCCCGGCCGACGCCTCGACCGCCGCGAGCCCCATGAGCGCGAGGCCGGTCCCGCGCGCGCTGCCGACGGCCTCGTTGGTCTTCACCGCCTCGCGGAAGCAGCGGGCGGCGCGCTCCGCGTCGCCCGCGGCGAGCGCCGTCCAGCCCATCTCGGCCTGCACTCGGGCGAGCTCGGGGTGGTCGACGCCGCGGAAGAGCGCCGCCGCCTCGTCGTAGAGCGCCAGGGCCCCGGCCGCGTCTCCCTTCGCGAACGTCATCTGGGCCAGGAAGCTCTTCGCGATGCCCCCGCCTTCGTGGTCGGAGAGCCGCTCCTGGATCGCGAGCGCTTCGGTGGTGAGCGCGATGCCCCCGGGCAGGTCGCCGGTCGCGAAGAGCAGCATGCCCTCGATCGCCATCGACAGCGCGAGCATGAAGTCCAGATCGCCGCGGCTGCGGGCGATGGCGTCGTCCAGGGCGGCCCGGGCCTCCTCCATCCGGCCGAGGCTCAGGAGACAGTAGCCCTGGCCCATGCGGGCCTCCGCGGCCGCCTCGCGATCGCCGACGGCCTCGCCGTCCTCGAAGCCGGCGGTCCACTCGGCGAGCGAGCGCTCCCACTCGCCGGTCACCGTCGCGACCATGCCGGCGGCCAGGCTGGCGAGGGCTCGGCCCCGGCTCGGCGGTCGGCCGGCGGCGAACGCCAGCAGGGCGTCGAGCGCGACGCGAGCGGTGAGGTGCTGGCCGTTCATGTGCCAGTACCAGTCGAGGTGGCCGGCGAGGAGCAGGCCCTTCTCGAGCGCGCTCTCGTCGCCGCCGCGGGCCAGCGACAGCAGCCAGTGCAGCGCGGCGTGGAGGTTCGCGTCGTCGGCGCGGCCGGCCGCGAGCGCCTCGACCTGGGCCGGCGTGCGGAAGCCGGCCGCCGTGCGGGCCGCGAAGGCCCCGAAGTGCGCGGCGTGGGCGTCGCGGGCCGCCTCGGTCTCGTTGGCCGCGTGGAGCTGCTCGGCGGCGAAGGCCCGGATCGTCTCGAGGAGCGCGTAGCGCCCCTCGCCCCCGACCACGCGCACGAGGCCCTTCTCGACGAGCGACTCGAGGTCGTCGACGGCGCGGAAGCGCTCGGCCTCGTCGTAGCAGACCTGCTCGAGGGCCTCGAGGGTGAAGCCCTCGTGGAAGCACGAGAGCCTTCGCAGCAGCCGCTGCTCCGGGGCCTGGAGCAGCGAGTAGCTCCAGCTCACGGTCGCGCGCAGCGTGCGCTGACGCAGCGGCAGGTCGCGGTCGCCGGAGGTCAGCAGGTCGAGCGCGTGGTCGAGGCGCTGGAGGAGGGCCTGCGGATCGAGGATGCGGACGCGCGCCGCGGCCAGCTCGAGCGCGAGGGGCAGGCCGTCGAGGCGGCGGCAGATGCCGGCCACGGCCGCCGCGTTCGCTTCCGTGAGCGCGAAGCCGGGCTTCACCCTCTCGGCCCGCTGCACGAACAGCGCGGCCGAGGGGCACGCCCGCAGGGCGTCCAGCGAACCTCCGGCTTCCGGCAGGTCCAGCGGCGGCAGGGGGAACTCCGTCTCGGCCGAGACCTTCAGGGGCGCGCGGCTCGTGGCGACGACCTGCAGGCCCGGGCAGCGGGCGACGAGCGCGGCGACGTCGGTCGCGGCGTCGAGCACCTGCTCGAGGTTGTCGAGCACGAGCAGCACCCGGCTCGCTCCGAACACCGCGCCGAGCGCCTCGAGCGCGGAGCGGCCGTGCGCCTCGGGGATCGAGAGGCTCGTGGCGACCTGAGGCATCACCTCGGCGGCGGCGGTCACCGACGCGAGCGAGGCGAACGCGGCGCCGCCCGCGTAGTCCCGGGCCAGGCGGCGGTGGAGCTCGATCGCGAAGCGCGTCTTGCCGGTGCCCCCGTAGCCGGTGATCGTGACGAGGCGCGCGCCGCCGCGGATGCGCGCGATCGCCTCGTCGAGCGCGCCCTCGCGCCCAAGGAGCGGCGTCGACGGGACTGGCGGCGGAACGTCGAGGCGCGACGCGTCCGCGGCGGCCGAGCCGGCACTGGCCGGGCCGAGGCTCGCGGGGCCGCCAATCGGCCCGACCTGCCGCAGCGCGTCGCCGACGGCGCGCGCGGTCGGGTAGCGCGCGCCGGGGTCCTTCTCGAGGCAGCGGAGCACGACCGACTCGAGCTCCGGCGGGACGCCGCTGCGCACGCTGGCGAACGACGGGGGCGGGTCGCGGAGGATCGCGCTCGAGATCACGGCCGCGTTCGGTCCCTGGAACGGGCGGCGGCCGGTCGCGAGCTCGTAGAGCACGACCCCGAGCGCGAAGACGTCGGTCCGCTCGTCGGCGTCCTCGCCGCGCACCTGCTCCGGCGCCATGTAGGGGATCGTGCCGACGACCTGCCCGGCCCGGGAGAGCGCCGCCACGGCCGTCTCGGTGTCCGAGTCGGTCGACGCGGCGCGGGCGCGCCCGAGCTTGGCGAGGCCGAAGTCGAGCACCTTCACCCGCCCGTCGCTCGTCAGCATGACGTTCGCGGGCTTGAGGTCGCGGTGCACGACGCCGCGCTCGTGGGCCGCGGCGAGGGCCTCGGCCACCGCGATCCCCAGGTCCCGCACCCGCTCGATGGCCAGTCCGCCGGGCACGACGTGCCGGTCGAGGGCCTGGCCGTCGACGAGCTCCATCGTGAGAAAGCGCGTGGCGGCGTCGTCCTCGACGGAGTGGAGGACGACGATGTTCGGGTGGTTGATCGACGCCACCGTGCGCGCCTCGCGCTCGAAACGCTCCAGCCGCTCAGGGTCCGCCGCGACGTTCGGCGGCAGCACCTTGAGCGCGACGTCGCGGCCGAGCCGCGTGTCGCGAGCCCGATAGACCTCGCCCATGCCGCCGGCGCCGAGCGGCGCGAGGATCTCGTAACGGCCGAGCCGGCTGCCGGACTTGAGGGGCAAAGTGGCGGAGAGATTAGCCGAACGGCGGCGGCTTGTCGCCGGCCGGCCCGGGGCGGCGAAGCGCCGCCGGGCCGCCGTGGCGGCCGGGCTCGGCAGTAGCATTCGAGCATGCCCACGCAGCGCCGCCTCTTCCTGAAGACCTCGGCTCTCGCCGGAGCGGCGGTGACGCTCGGCCCGCTGGCCCTCGGGCGCACGGCGCGCGCGGCCGGGCGCCTGCGCCCCGCGCCCTCGTGGGTCGACCGGCCGATGCGGTGGGCGCAGGTCACGCTGGTCGAGGACGAGCCGCCGAAGCTCGACGTCGGCTTCTGGCTCGACTACTTCCGGAAGACCCGCTCCGACGGCGTGTGCCTCAGCGCGGGCGGTTGCGTGGCCTTCTACCCGACCGAGGTGCCGCTCCATCACCGCAGCGCGTGGCTCTCGGACCGCGACGTCTTCGGCGAGCTCGTCGCGGGCTGCCGGAAGCTCGGCATGGCGGTCCTCGCGCGCACCGACCCGCACGCGACCTACGACGACGTGCAGGCCGCCCACCCCGACTGGATCGCGGCCGACGCGGCGGGGAAGCCGCGGCGGCACTGGGCGTCGCCGGAGATGTGGGTCACGTGCGGCCTCGGCCCCTACAACTTCGACTTCATGACGCGGGTCACGCGCGAGATCGCCACGCGCTACCGGCCCGACGGCATCTTCGTCAACCGGTGGGAGGGCTCCGGCACCTGCCACTGCGTGCACTGTCGCGAGGGCTTCCGCGCCGCGACCGGCCTCGAGCTGCCCCGCGGCGACGGGGCCGACGCGGCGACGCGGCGCGCCTACCGCGCGTGGCGGCAGGAGCGGCTCTTCGCGCTGTGGGGCGTGTGGGAGGACGCGATCCTCGAGGCGAACCCCGACGCCTGCCTCATCCCCAACACCGGCGGCGGCGCGACGAGCTCGCTCGACATGAAGGCGATCGGCGAGCGGGCGCCGATGCTCGTGGCCGACCGGCAGGCCCGCCGCGGCCTGATGCCGCCGTGGGCGATCGGGATGAACGCGAAGGAGTACCGCGCCGTGATGGGCGCGAAGCCCGTGATCGGCCTCTTCAGCGTCGGCGTCGAGGAGCCGTACCGCTGGAAGGACTCCGTGCAGGGCGGCGAGGAGATCCGGCTGTGGGTCGCGGACCTCGTCGCGAACGGCATGCGGCCGTGGTTCTCGAAGTTCGCGGGCGTCCTCCACGACCCGCGCTGGCTCGCGCCGGTCGAGGAGGCCTTCCGCTTCTGCCAGGGGGCCGAGCGCTACCTGCGCAACGAGCGCCCGCTCGCCCGCGTCGGTCTCGTCTACTCGCAGCAGAGCGCGTGGACGTGCGACCCGGCAAGGGTGGGGGAGCGCGTCGAGGAGCCGGCCCTCGGCTGGTACCAGGCCCTCGTGGAGTCGCGCGTGCCGTTCGAGCTGGTGCACGACGGGCTCCTCGACGAGGCGCACCTCGCGCCGTTCCGCGCGCTCGTGCTGCCGAACGTCGAGGCGCTGTCGGACGCGCAGTGCGCCCAGCTCGCGGCCTTCGTGCGCCGCGGCGGCGGCCTCGTCGCGACCCGCGAGACGTCGCTGCGCGACGAGAACGGCGGCGAGCGGCGCGACTTCGGCCTCGCGGGGCTGTTCGGCGTGTCGTTCGCCGGCCGGCGGCCCGGGCCGGTGCGCAACTCCTACCTGAACCTCGAGCACGCGAAGGCGCCGGGCCATCCCCTGCTGCGCGGCCTCGAGGACGCGCCGCGCATCATCCACGGCGTCTGGCCGCTCGACGTGACGCCGCGGCAGACGTTCCCGAACCCGCCGGTCACGCTCGTCCCCTCGTACCCCGACCTCCCGATGGAGAAGGTCTACGTGCGCGAGGAGCGACACGACCTGCCGCAGGTCTTCCTGCGCGAGGAAGGGCGCGGGCGCGTCGTCTACTTCCCGTGGGACGTGGACCGCACGTTCTGGGAGGTGCTCTCGCCCGACCACCTGAAGCTGATGCGGAACGCGGTGGCCTGGGCCTCGAACGAGGAGCCGCCCGTCACGGTGGACGGCCCCGGCGTCCTCGACGTGACGGTGTGGCGCCAGAAGGCCTCGCTCACCGTTCACCTCGTCAACCTGACGAACGCGATGATGATGAAGGGCCCGGTGCGCGAGATCCTGCCGCTCGGCGCACAGCGCGTCCGCGTCCGCCTGCCGGAGGGCGCGACCCCGAAGGGCGTCACGCTCCTGGCGGCGGGCGGCTCGGCGGCGTTCCGTCAGGCGGGCGGCTGGCTCGAGGCGACGGTGCCGCAGGTCGCCGTCCACGAGATCCTGGCCGTCGACCTCTGAGCCGGCGCCCCGGTCGAGGCGAGCCGGAACATTCCCGCGCCCGGGGCGTACTGCGGTGCAATGGTCGCCGCCGGTACGACGGTCCTTTCCTTTGGGACGTTCTTCGGACGCTCGCGCGACTCGCGCCGCGCGGGCGGCTTCGTGCTCGCGCGGATGTCGCCGACCGTACCGGAGCGGGAGGTGGTGCGGCACACGCACGAGGACGCCCACTTCGTGCTCGTCACGCGCGGCGCCTATCTCTCGGCCGCGCGAGGCGCGCCTGCGGTCTGCGACGGGCCGGCGCTCATCTACAACCCGCCCGGTACGACCCATCGGGACCGCTTCCTCTCGGACGAGGGTCGCTTCGTGACGATCTCGGTGGCCGGCGAGACGCTTCGCGAGGCAGGTGAGGCGTTTCCCGTCCCGGACCACGCGCTCTTCCTCGGACCCGAGGCCGTGGCCGCCGCGCTCCGGCTTCCCGGGCTGGCGGGGGAAGGCGACGGGGCAGGGGCGTTGACGCTCGAGTCCCTCTGCCTCGGGCTCCTCGACCATGCCGCGCGGACGGCGGGCCCGGCGCGGCGGAGGCGCCCGCGCTGGCTCGGACTCGCCCGCGAGCTCCTTCACGATCGCTGCTCGGAGGACCTCTCCCTGGCCTCGATCGCGGCGGCGCTCGGGGTCCACCCGGTTCACCTCACGCGGACGTTCCGCCTCCACTTCGGCATGACGCCCGGGGACTACCTGAGGCGGTGCCGGATCGAGAAGGCGGCGGGGCTCCTCGCCGGCGGTGCCGCGTCGCTGGCGGAGGTGGCGCTCGCCTGCGGATTCTGCGATCAGAGCCACCTGACCCGGGCGTTCCGTCTCGCGTACCGGACGACGCCGGGGGCGTACCGCGGGGACGTTCGTTCCGTCCAAGACCCGCGTCGCGCCCCGGCGTAGCGTTCCCGGGAGGAGAGACTCCCGATGCCCCTGCGCTCGACGTGCCCGATTCTGCTCGCCCTCGCCGGCCTCGCGGCCCTGGCCAGCGCGGCGCCTCCAGCCGCCCCACCGCCAGCCTCGGCCGCCGACGGCTCGCGCGAGGCGCCCCCGTCGGATCCGACCTTCGAGCAAGCGATGGCGGCGGCGGACGCGGCGATCCGGGAGGGGAAGTTCGAGGCGGTCACGAGCGTCCTCGTGGCCCGGGACGGGCGGCTCGCACACGAGGCGTACTTCGACGCCGGGGGTGCCGACGCCCTTCGGAACACCCGGTCGGCGACCAAGACGATCGCCGGGATGCTCGTCGGGGCCGCCGTCGAGAGGAAGATGCTGCCCGGCGTCACGTCCCCGATCCTGCCGTTTCTCGCCCTGAGGCAGCCGCTCGCGAACCCCGATCCGCGGAAGGCCGCGATCACGATCGAGGACCTCCTGACCATGAGCTCACTGCTCGAGTGCGACGACGAGAACCAGTTCTCGCGGGGCAACGAGGAGCGCATGTACCTCATCGAGGACTGGGTGAAGTTCTACGTGGACCTGCCGATCCGCGGCTTCCCGGCCTGGGTGCCCAAGCCGAAGGACTCCCCGTACGGGCGGAGCTTCAGCTACTGCACGGCCGGCGTGACGACGCTCGGCGCCGTCGTCCAGGCCGCGGTCGGGCAGCCGCTCCCGCGGTTCGCCGACGAGGTGCTGTTCCGGCCGCTGGGGATAGCACGGGCGGAATGGCAGATGTCGCCGCTCGGCCTCGCCCAGGCGGGAGGCGGGCTGGGCCTCCGGAGCCGCGACCTCCTCGCCCTCGGCCAGCTCTACCTGGACGGCGGCGCCTGGAACGGAAGGCAGGTTCTCCCGCGTGAGTGGGTGCGGGCTTCGACCGAGCCGCATGCCCGGATCGACGAGACCACGCGCTACGGGTACCTCTGGTGGCTGCAGGAGCACCCGGCCGGCGGCCGCACCTTCCACTCGTTCGCCATGAACGGGTCGGGCGGGAACACGGTCCAGGTCTTCCCGGAGCTCGGTGCGGTGATCGTCGTGACGACCACGAACTTCGGCGCCCGACAGCCGCACCGGATCACGGCGCGCCTGCTGAGCGAGCACATCCTTCCCGCCCTGTCGGTCGCCGCCGGGAGCGCCCGGTAGCGAACCGGCCTACTTCTTCCGCAGGATCTGGTCGAGCAGCAGGTAACGCGCGCGGTTCTCGGGCTCCGCGCGCGAGTCGACGTCGATCGTCAGGCGCATGAACCCGCCGGCCTCGGTGTAGGTCGGCCACTTCGGGAGGCCCGGGCCGTTCGGGTCGCCGGTCTTCACGAAGTTGGCGAAGTACCCCTGCATCGTCTGCGAGACCTTGCGGTCGCCGTCTTCCCACGCGTAGTGCCGGTTCGTCGCGAGGTTGCCGAGGGCGTACTCGATCTCGGCGGAGTGCACGGCCCCGCGCCACGAGGGCGGGGCCGCGGCGGCGGCGCCGGTGACGATGCCGCCCGCCACGCCCGGCGTCTGGTTGGCGGCGCCGAGGAACTTCGGCCGCGGCCGCGTGTAGAGGTAGCGGTAGACGTTCTTCCCGCTGGCGACGCGGTGGCCGTCGCCGAGGAGCCACATGTTGTAGGCCATCCGGCGGTCGCTCGCGAGGGCCATCGCCGCGTCCATCACCTCAGCCTCGGTGCGCGCGGGATAGGCGGCGAGAAGGCGGTCGGCGTCGGCGCCGTAGGCCTTGCGGAGCGCCGCGGCGAAGCCGTCCGGCGTCGGCGGGTTGTCGCCGAGCACCTCGCGCCAGCCGCTCTCCTCGGAGTTGCTGCCCTGGAGGAGCGGCACGCTCGCCTGTTGTCCGGCGTTG
>WBZP01003180.1_pt1 | contig 18052 bp, 14 predicted proteins | sample 5204301 | NCBI WGS metagenome assembly WBZP01 (sample SAMN12412401, study PRJNA552823) | activated sludge metagenome | isolation source: activated sludge from nitrification reactor of wastewater treatment plant... | place: USA: Pennsylvania | collected 2017 | reverse complement strand
CGAAGCTGCACACCGACTACGACGAGACTGCTCCCGCTGGCGTCAGCCCCGGACTGCCGACCACCCAAACCGCGACCGTGGTGAACCCGGCCACCAACAACACACTCGACACGTTGTCAGTGGTGAAGACCTCCTATGGTGACGCGATCGACGGCGACCCCGAAGCAGGATGGAACATGGGGTTGGTCGGCTCCACCACCACAGTCATCCCCGGCGGGGCTGACATCGTGTCCACCACCCGCTACGACGCCCAGGGTCGAGTGATCTCCCAACGGCAACCCAAGTCCAACGGCTCTGACGCGGGTGCACGAGAGACGATCTATTACACGGCTGGAAGCAACCCGGTCGGAGTGTGTGGCAACAAGCCTGCCTGGGAGGGGGCGGTCTGTCAGACCCGGTACGCCGGGACCGGGGCAGGGGGATTCGCGTTGCCGACCACGACCGTCACCTACAACGACAACCTGCTACCGATGACGATCACCGAAGCCGCGAACGGTGGGACCCGCACCACCACCAACACCTACACCACCGATGGGTCACGCCTGACCGCGACTGCCGTGAGCGTCACCGGGGTGACTGGGTCTGCCGCGGTGCCGTCAGTGACCTGCGGGTACGACGCCGCCACAGGCATGCCGACCACGGTCAACCCGTCCACAGGGTCGTCGATCACCACCGGCTATGACACCTGGGGCCGGGCCCGCACCTACACCCCAGCCACGGGTGAAACCACGACCACCTACTACGACACCGTCGGGCGAGTCGACCACGTCACGGACTCCAAGTACACCGGGGACGTCGCCGGAACCACCGACCGGCCCTGGGTCGCTTGGTCACAAACCGCGCTTTACGCCTCCTATAACTATATTCGCTGGAGATATCCAAATAAACGAATTACCATAAATCTCCTCATTCCGATAAACATGCGCACGGAATTTCTGATCAGCGGCCGATGGAAGTTTGTCATGAACTACCCGAACACATATGGTTTAAACTTTTGGTACTGCACTTATTATTAGTCTTTAGATCAATGCGCTAGCCGTTTCTCAAGCAAGAAGGACCACCAATCATGTCTTCACGCATATGGGCAGAGCGTCTTCTGGTTCTAGGAATGTGCGGCACGTCGCTTAGTCTCTTGCTTCCTCATAAGGTTGCGATCTACTCGATAGTGACTGGTGTCTTTTTGAGTTTGGTTGCCGCCATTTGGTTGCACAAGGTGGACCGACGATGTGATTCGGAGGCGAAGGATAAATGACACCGGGTTTGTGCTGCTCTAGGAACGCCTTCCCGCAGCAACCTAGAACCGTCCGCGGCGTTGTTGGCTGATGGTGTCGCCGGGTTGTCGTGAAGCTTTAAAATTCGCTAGGCCGCGACTCAGGTGCACGGTCCAGAGCCCGGCAACCCAGGTTGGTGTCCCCGGCTAGGCCTCGAACTTCCGGAACAGCCACACTACGAACCAGCAGAACAGCGCGACCAGCAGCACAGGGATCAGGAAACCCGAGGATGGTGCTGAACAGGTCTTGGAGCCACCCCCAGGAACTCCATGATCGGGCCGCTGATCTTGCTGAGAGTCAGGTATCCCACGATGAGTGCGCAGAGCATGGCGAAGGTGCCGCACCCGATACCGCTGCCGTAGATGCCACCGCGAGCCACCCGGGCACGCTAACCCGACCCATTCGGGTTGCTCATTGACGGGGTCTGTCGGAATGGTGCTCTCGAAAGCTGATCTCCGCTGGCTATTCTGGCAAGGGGCGTCACTGTGGTCACGAGGTTTCATGTTTTCGGGCAGTTGTCGCGGTCGTGTGGTTCGGGGGCGCGGATGTGGCGGATGAACGAGCGCGGCAAATCTCGCTTCCTTGCCCGGTCGCCACTGATTGCTGTCGGTATCACGGTCGTTGCCTGCTCCTTACTCCTCGCGCATTCTTGGTTAGTAACGGACCTGGGCACCACGCTGGTTGTGCAGCCTGCCGAATACGAGGAGTGGAGTTCGCACATTGCTCCTACGATGTCAATGCTGCGCCGCATAGAAGTGTCGCCCGAACCGATTAAGCGAGTGACGAAGGTTTCGCCCTGTGGACGAGACGCAGAGCGCGATGCTTGGTACCCAAGCGCGAAAGTTGTCATGCTTTTCGAGAATCCGAGCGATGCACTGTTTGCGACGCTCGATTTGCAAAGACAACTCTATGAGCGAGATTGGCGAGACATCCAGGGAGCACGGGAGCTGGGATACTACGGCGTGAGCGAGGGACTTCTTAGCCAAAGTGGGCAACTTATCGGAATCCGGAGGCAGGCAACCCAGGTCACGGTCTTCGTTAACTATCAGTTGGCTCCAGAAAGTGTTTGTGCTGTCCAACCCGTCGGTTAGTTAGCTAGCCCGGATCGTTCACGACTCGGCGGCGTGATCGGCGCGTAGAAACACCGAAGTGCCTGCTGTGGAGGGGAAACTTGGACTTGCGACGGTTCAAGTAGTCCCAGCAGAGAGGCACTCGGTAGGTGAAGCGTGCTTCGTGGTCGTCCGGTCTGTCCGTCACGTCCGATGGTGTCGGCGTGGTGACCCACGCGGGCAGCGTCGCAACCCGACTTTTGGCCGTCCGGACCGGCCTCACAGCTGAGCCGTCGAGGGCGATGGTCCGGCGCAACTTCAACCCCGGTCACGACTGCGGGCGGGTCCTGACCGACGTCGCGGTGATGCTCGCCGACGGCGGCGAGGCCATCGCTGACATCGACGTGCTGCGGCACCAGAGCAGCGTGCTTGGTCCGGTGGCGTCACCGCCGACTGTGTGGCGCGCTCTGGACGAGGTCACCCCTGGCCGGTTGAAGAAGATCCAGACCGCGCGGGCTCGGGTCCCTCGCCACATCTGGTCCCATTTGCCCGGTGGTGTGCCGACCAGCAGGGTTGCTGGCACCGAGCGTCCCCGGTGGGCTTGGTTTCCCTGGATGCCTTTCGCGAAGTGTCGTGACAGTTTGTCCCGCATAGGTGCATTGCGGCGGTAGTTTGGCGTTCAACCACTCCTATCCCACGCTTACCAAATGTCTAGTCCTGCCTTCGCTGATACGCGTTGGCCAGTGACCTGATTCCCTTGTGATCCTATAGCTTGCACATTTTCAAGTGGGGAGGGATCAAATTCTCATACGCTGGAAATATTCATAAGGGAATCAACATCTGGCCGAACAGGAGGGCGCTCTCGTTTGTCAACGACGTGGGTTCTGCGCAGGCAATTGTCGAATTCTTGAGCGCAGTAAATACAAGAATGAGAGTGGAGAGTCGCCAGAAGGCGCTAAAGACTGGAATTGTGAGAGCAGCCCTGTCGCCACTCCGTCGTGCCGTTGCCTTACCTGTCGTCTACTTGGGCGCAACAACGTTCGTTCTCTTGAAGATTAAGATGGGAATAGGAATCTATTCAGGTATTGAGACGGTCCCAACAATTTTCTAGAGTATCCATCGCGGTACGCGTATAGTCTGGGAATGTGAACAGCGTTAACGACAAGTCGATCCAACTCAGGTCCCGGCAAGGCGCCCCTCTTCTCCTCGCACTGGTTGTGGTGCCACTAAACGGACTTTTGCATGTCCAGTCGGTGTGGCACGAGGCGCTTTGCTTTGGATCTCTGGGTCTGACCACGCTCTGCGCTTTATTCAATGTCTCGCGTACGTCTCTCTGGACGATGGCGGCCTGCGTAATTGCTGCGCTTGCCGGTGTGTGGAGGTTTCTGCCACTTGTTTGCGCTTGGGTGGGCTAGGTGTAGTTGCTCATGACGTTGGTGACGCCGGTCAGTAAGCGTGAGGCGGGTGGTTGGTCGCCGGTGGCGCTGTGGGGGCGATGGTAGTTGTAGTGCACGACCCAGCGGGCGATGGCTTGGGTGCGCTGGTCCTCGCTGGCCCAGGGGTGGGCGTAGAGCAATTCGTTGGCAAGGGTGCGCTGGTAGCGCTCGACCTTGCCGTTGTGTTTGGGCGTGTAGGGCCGGATTCGCTGGTGGCGTGAGGCGAATGAGCACACCGCGTGGGTGAAGTCGTGGGCCTTGTAGCACGACCCGTTGTCGGTGATGACTCGGGTGAAGCGGGTGATGCCGTGTGCGATGAACCAGGCCCGGGCTCTGAAGAGGAACCCGATCGCGGTCTTTGCGGTCTCGTCTGGCAGGGCCTCGGTGTAGGCGAGGCGGGAGAACCCGTCGACCGCGGAGTGCAGGTAGGTATTGCCCGGCCGTGTGCCACCCACCTTGGCTTTGGCTGTTGCCCGTGCTGAGGCCCTGGCCTGGTCGGAGTTGATGCCGTGAATGCGTCAGCCGCCACCGTCAGGGATCGTGCCGACCTTCTTCACGTCGATGTGGATCATGTGGCCCGGCCACCAGGCCTTGATCGTGCCGGCTTGCGTAGCGGTTGGGCATCGACGTCGAGGTGATCGAGGCGGCGCACTCCGAGTTTGTGCAGCCATCTGGTGACGGTGGCGACCGAGATGACGATGTCCTTTGTCCCGCGCCAAGAAGTTGGCAGGATTTTGGGCTCGGGAAAGTTGGGTACCGATGGGTCAGCTAGGCCGAGGTGGACTTCTTGGGGACGGTTCCAGGCTAGGTGTTCGTGCGGCCTGATGTTGTTGAACTCGACGCGGAAGGCTTCGGCTTCGCGGACCAGGTCGAGGGCGTCGTCGATCTGTTCGCGGTACAGCCGCTGGTACTTCAAGGACCCGAACGCTCGCTCCCGGACGCCGTTCTGGCCGGGTCTCTTGACACGGGTGCGCACGTGACGCAGCTCGGGCCGGGAGGCGATGAACGCTTGGAACCGGAACGAGCGGAACGGGCCGCCGTTGTCGGTGACCAGCGTGATCGGCACGATCTCACCGGTGTCGGGGTCGGTCAGGTACTCGATCAACGCCTGCCCTTCCGGCAGCAACTGCTCGGCCTCAGCCAAGGCCAGCTCGACGGCCTCGATCGCGTCGAACTGGTTCGCGGTGGGCGACCAGTGCCACCCGAACTCGTACTTCGACCAGTAGTCCGCCACCCCAGCCACCCGCCAGGTTCCGCCGGCGGTGGTCTCGTACTCGGAGAAATCGAACTGCCACACCATGTTCGGCCCCGTCGCAGGCGCGGCGAACGCGGCCTTGCGCGCTGCGGCGAGCTGACGACGTTCCCGTTGATAGTTGGCCTTGAGCAGCAACCCCTCCTCGGCCAGCACCCGGAGCACGGTCGACTGGGAGAGCCGGTGCCCGTCGTGGCGGGTCATGGCCCACACCTTCCGGTGTCCCCACGCCGGATACCTGGTCGCCCACTTCACCACCGTGGCCCGGTGGACCTCTCGGGCCGGGGCTGGCCACGGACCCTTCGGTGGATGCCCATTCCGGGCCTTGGCCTGCCAACGCCGGTAGGTCCGTTCCGGAATGCCGACCAGAGAAGCGAACCTCGTGGTCGGCATCCCGGCGTCGCGTCGGATTACCTCGAGGTCCTCAAAGGGCCCACGCGGCCCTCCGCGCTCTTCTTCCACACCCGGATCTCGACCGCGGCCTCACCCAGGGCTCGGGTCAGGTCATCGACCTCGGCCTCGAGCTGGGCCTCGCGTGTCGACGGGCCGGTCTTCCCGGCGGTCAGCGCGGTCTTGCCGGCCTCAATGAACTCGGCCTTCCAACGCCCAATCGACTGCTCCGAGACCTCCACCACGTCGGGGTGCCAACGCAGTTCGCGGCCCACTTTGATGGCGGTCGGCCCGTACCCGCGGACCCGCCACTTGTAGATGTTCGCCCGGGTCACCCGGAGCAGACCGCACAGCTCGTCGACTGTCATCAGGGGCCTCCTCGGCAACACCATCTCGCCGGCGGCATCGTGCCCTCGGTCGACGGGGCCAGCGCCAGGGTGACCCGCGTCCGGGTGGACAGTGTCTGGGTCGACTGGGGGAAGATCGGCCACCACGTCTGGGTAAGTGGCTGGCGTGTCGAAGAACGGGGCGTGTGCTGGCGTCGGCGCAGCAGCGTTCACGGTGGGCAGTTCGACGTCAGGGTCGTAGTCGAACGACTCGTCGAGTTCAATGTCGTGGCTGGTGGACATGCCCCTCTATACGAGACGCGGCAGCACCGATGTTAGACACGGGAAGACACCGGCACCTACGGGAAGACACGGGAAGGTGTCGGGGTCTCGGGTACGGGTAGCCGCACCACGTCGGTCACCGTTGATGGCATCTCCGTTCGGTCTGCCGACCAACACGACTGGACCAAGTCCAGCGGAGGGTCGTGTCGCAACCGCGCGTCCAGGGTCGGCCATCAGCCCGCTTGTCGCAGCGGTGACGCCGACTCGATGGCTAGCGAGTGGCTAGGTGGGATCGGCGACGCGTGTTGGGGTCTGCGCAGCGTTTGTTGAACCGTTACCGAGTTGTCCGTGGCCGTTGAGTCCCCAGCACCACGCGCCGCCGTCGGTCTTCACACCACATGAGTGTTTGTATTCGGTCGATACCAGCACCCATGACCCAGGAACTTGTGCTGGGACGTTGACACGGGTGTCACCAGTACCAAGTTGGCCATCTGTGCCGGTTCCCCAACACCACCCCGTGTTATCCGCCTGAACGCCGCAGGCGTGGACGCCATGAGTCAGTGACATGCGCTTCCACGCGCCCACCAAGTCCGTGGCGTTCGGGTTGTAGGCAGCGAAACCGTGAGTATCGCCAAGACCCAACTGCCCTGCGGAGTTGTCTCCCCAACATCCAACTGTCCCGTCGCTGCGATGTCCGCACGTGACGCCACTGCCAGCAACGAGACGGACCCAGTCGCCTGCTATGCGGACCGGCACAGTGGAGCCGGGCTGTCCGAGGCTGGGGTCTTGGCGTGGCACATCTGGTCCGAGTTCTCCGTTGAAGTTGGAACCCCAGCACCAGCCGGAGCCGTCGGTCTTGATGCCGCACGTGTGCGAATGGCCGGCGCTCACTGCTGCCCACTGTCCTGGAACCTGTGTCGGGACACTGCGGTTCTCTGTTGAGCCGACACCAAGCTCCCCGTATTGCCCGTAGCCCCAGCACCACAGGGAGTCGTCGGTCTTGATGGCACACACATCGTTGCCCCGCGTCGACATGTCTGTCCATGAGCCAGGTACTTGAACGGGCACGGCAGACGGGTCGGTGCTGCCGTTACCGAGTTCCCCAGACGAGCCGGCTCCCCAACACCACAAACTCCCGTCGGTCTTGATGCCGCAAGCGTTCCAGGCCCCAGCTTCGACGCGCAGCCAAGAGCCAGGGACCTGAACTGGCACGGAAGAGTCCGACGTGTTTCCTATACCGAGCTGGCCGTAGTTGTTGTAACCCCAGCACCACAGTGTTGAATCCGTTCGCGTCGCGCACGTGAAGTCTGCGTAGCCGACGCTGATGGAGTCCCAACTCGCTGTCGCGGTCGGGGTCGCGGTGGGAGAGGGCGTGGCAGTCGCTGTTGGTGAAGGGCTGGGGCTTGGTGATGGAGTCGGGCAGCTCGCGACCACGGTTTGGGGAAGGTCGTAGGTGTGTTCGGCGAACGTGAGGGCTTTGCCGGTGAGCTTCTTGAACACGTCGCTGGAGCGCACCCCCAGTTGGGCGGTAGGCCCGTGGTTGAGTTGGCATGTGAGCGGTGCGCTGGTGGAGATCGAGGCAGACGCGTCGAGTTGGTAGCCCAGTGATGCGTAGGGGCCGGCGAGCGAGTAGAGGTCCATTTCGAGGGTGCCGGTGACGTCGGCGTGTGCCTTGCCTTCAGCCGAGGCTCCACCAGCCGCTGTGGTGCTGGCTCTCGTGGAGTACGGGTGCGGGCTGTACCCGTCGCTGTCGGTGCCTTGAACTCCGACGATGTCGGCTCCGCTTCGGTTCCAGGACACCGATGCGGTGGCTTTCCCGTCGATCGTGACGTGCAGCGTAATGTCCCCAGTGATGGACACCCAGACGGGGACCGTGCCGATCATGCCACCACGCACTTGGGTGACAGTGAAAAGTTTCTTCGTCCATGCCTTGGAGACGGTGCCCGTGACTGTGGCGTCGAGGCTGCCCTGTTGCTTCAGACCCGCACCTACTTTGTAGGACTTCACGTGGAACCAGTTGAGGTCGAGACCAAGTTCGGCCGTGGGCGTGATCGTCAGCGTTCCATCGGTGGTAGCGGAGACGTCGACTCCACCGACGGTGTCCTTCAAGGCGGCGTGGATAGTTGCGGTGACGCTGGGGCCGTCGAGGTTGATTGCCGCGGCCCCGGCACGGCGGGCCTGTTTGGCGGTATAGATGTTGGCGGTGGGGGTCGGGGTAGTGACGGTGACGCCGTCGGCGAGGTTGCTGATCTGGGGTGGGGTTTGCGCTGCTAACCCGATTTCGGTGGCGTCGTCGGGGACGTTGGAGATGACGTCAGGCAGGGAAGCTGCATTGCTGGTGGTCAGGACTCGCCCGCTGGTTGTTGTCGCGGTCTTGGTCACTTTCAGGAGACCCCCCGTGTCGAGGCCGGGGCGGGGTGGGACCACGACGATGTCGCCGGTGACGATGCTGGTGACGCTCGTTGGGGCAGCTTTGGCGAACTTCAGGACCCCGGTGGCTGGGTCGTAGGAGGCGATGGCGTCTGCTTCGGAGGCGGTAAGTGGTTCGGCTTTGGTGGAGACCACGACCGGGTCCGGTGTCACCGTGAGTGGCTTCGCGGGGGTGGTGACGGTGGGTTTGGTCCGCCACGGCAACGCGACAGCACGGAGGGTGAACGTGCCTGGCGAGATCATCGTGAACGTGAACGTCGCTTTGCCACGACGGTTCTGTTTCCCGGTCGCAATGGGAACCCAGGCACCGTCAACGTCCTGCTCCAACTGGACGGGTCTGCCTGGGTTGCGGGGCGTGAACTTTGCCGACGCAGTGGCGACCTTGTTGACGTACGTCGACACCGGCACAGTCAGGGTGCCTGTCGGCGTCACAGCGGAAGCGAGCTGAATCGGCACCACCACACCGACGGCCGCCAGAATCAGCACCGCCAGACGAGAAGCGGCTCGGCTCGCTTTCATGTTGTCCCCTTAATCGTTGCGCCACGCCGACGCGGCACGACGTTTCCGTTTAGGAGGTGATTCTGACCGATGTGCTCGTGACGCCGGTCGTTGCGTTCCGCTGCTGGGGAAGAACAACCCGGTAAACACCTTTGGTCGGGTTCACTGTCTTGGTGTCTAGGGTCCCAGAAGTGAGGTACGTGCCCACCGTGGACCAGGCTCCATCGACGAGCTTCTGCAACTGGAACGAGTAGTTCCCGGAAGCCCAGTCAGGACCGACGTTCACCTTCAACCGAGTGCTGCTGTAGGTCGGTTTCACCGAAACCGTCAACGCAACGGGCGCGATCGTGACGGTCTTGCTGCCAAGTAGGACGTTGTGCCCCGGGGTGCCGTCCCTGTTGATGCCGTAGAAGTACACGGGGACTGCACCGCTCTTGGTCGTATCGAAGGTGACATTGAGTCCGTGATAGTCGCCCACCCCCGGATAAACCTTCGGCACATCGGGCCGGTAGCCGTTAGCCATGACTGCGTGTCCTTCGGCGCCCGCAGCACCCGACGGACCCCCAACGTAAACATGCACGGCGATGGCGCTGGTCGGCACATTCGGGTCGACATCCCAGCCAGCCACGTTCACACGAGCGGGCGCCGGAGACGTCACTTGGTCGAACGACCCAAAGGGGCTCGGGTCTTTGATCGTCACGGTTCGAGACGCGATCAGTTGGTTACTGCCGGGTGTGCCGCCAGCGTTGAGGGCATACACGTACACGGGTTGGGTCCCGACTTTGTCTGTCGCGAACTTGTAGTCGTAGCCGTGGTAGTCGCCTACCCCCGGATATACCTTCGGAACGTCTGGCCGGTACGTGTTCGCGGTGACTGCGTGACCTTCAGCCCCTGCCGCTCCGGCGGGGCCACCCACGTAGACATGCACGCCAATGGCCGATGCTGGGGCGTTCGGGTCTAAAGCCCACCCCGCAACATTCACGTACCCAGGACCCGATGAACCCGCAGAGTCCACACTGCCAAACGGGTTGCCGACCGGGATGTCTGCGATGTGCAGGAAGTTGTCTGGCCAGCCGGTACCGGTGGTGATCTTCTTGCGACGGGTCACGTTGTAGGGGGCGCAGTTGTCTTCGGTGACGACGATGTAGCCGGCACCGACTTCCTCAACATATGAGACATGCCCTGCGTTCCATTGGGCGATGGCGCCGACTGCGGGAGTCCCATTGACTGCTCCGCCGCCATACTGGGCAGCCGCGTTCGCGGCCCATGACCCGGCCGGTCCCAGGTTGCCCTTCTTCACAGCGCCGTTCTGTGCCAGCCGAAACGCCGCGTAAGAGGTGCAGTTGTGTTTCGTTCCATTATCTGAGCGGATGCAACTACTGGCCGAGTATCCCCAAGGATCGGTGCCGGAATAGCCGCCGCCTGCACATGCATACGCCGTGGACTCGCACAGCACCGTTGTGCTTGCCGAGGCTCCACTCGCGCCAACGACCTGCAAGCCGGCCGCGAGGAGCAGCAACACCGCCAGCGCCACGCGACCTCGCCACACACTCACCACTGGCATGTGCTGGTCCCCATCTTGGTAACGGTTCTCGTGGACCATGTCTCGCTCGCTTTCTCAGTTCACCAGGCTGCTGGCCCAGCCCCAGTTCCCGGGACCGGAGTCCCAGATCATCGTGGGGATACGTAGACCGGTCGTGGAGCCACGGAACCACCACAGCTTCGTTTGGGCACCGCCGTAGTTGTAGAACACTCCGACATCCGACCGTCCGTCCCCTTGGAAGTCGCCCGCGACGGGCTTCATGTTGTTCCAGTCCCAGTTGCCTTGGCCTGAATCCCAGTTCACCGTCGGTAGCGCGAAACCGGAAGTGCTGCCACGGAACAGCCACAGCTTGGTTTGGTAATGCGAGTAGCCGTAGAAGACGCCGATGTCTGCTTTGCCATCACCGTTGAACTTCCCACTCACGGGCAGGGTGCTGTTCCAGTCCCAGTTGCCGGGGCCTGAGTCCCACACCATCGTCGGGGATTTGATCCCCGTTGATGAGCCACGGAACACCCACAGTTTCGTGCGCCCGCCTCCGTAGTTGAAGAAGGCGCCAATGTCGGTTCGGCCGTTGGCGTCGAAGTCACCAGCGACCGCTTTGGTCTGCGCCCAACCCCAGTTGCCTGCGCCAGAGTCCCAGTTCATCGTGGGCGCAGCGACACCTGTGCTGGTGCCACGGAAAAGCCACAACGCAGTCCGGCCGCCGCCGTGGTCGTAGAAGACGCCGATGTCGCTTTTGGCATCTCCGTTGAACTTTCCACTGACGGCCTTGATCCGGGACCAATCCCAGTTGCCCGGCCCGGAGTCCCACACGATTGTTGGAACTTTGAGGCCAGTGGATGAACCACGGAATAGCCACAGTTTCGTTAGGCCGCCGCCGTAGTCGTAGAACACACCCAGGTCGGCTTTCCCGTCGCCGGTGTAGTCACCGATCACCGGCTTGGAACGGTCCCAACCCCAGTTGCCGACACCGGAGTCCCACACCATGATCGGGACTTTCGGGCCCGTAGACGACCCACGCAGCACCCAGAGTTTCGTCCGGCCGCCGCCGTAGTCGTAGAAGACTGCGATGTCACGTTTGCCGTCGCCGTTAAAGTCCCCCGCTTGGCGGTTCCCCTCGACCGGGACTCCACGGTTCCTGGCTCCGCCAGGTGCGTAAGGCTCCAAGTCGGCCGAGTCGGGAGTGCCATCAGCGTCCGAGTCGGCTGGTTGCCCTCCTCCGCCGTCGCAGTTTTGTGCGGTGAAGTAGGTGCCGCTCCAGGTGCCGTTGCCTGAGCTTGGGCCTGTGGGGGTGAGGTCTGGTGCGCCACACATGCGGGTGTTGTGGGCGGAGTCGAGTGGGATTTGGGGGCTTTGGTTGTAGCAACCTTTGCCGCTCCACACCTGGAAGTGCAGGTGGGCGACGCCGTTGTTTTTGAGGGTTCCGGCTGCTCCGACGGTTCCGAGGACTTCCCCGGGTGCCACTGACCCGGAGGTCTTGCTCGGGTTGATGTGGGTGAGGGTGAAGGACCGTCCGTCGTTGGTGTTGACGCACAAGTTTCCGTAAGCGGCTTGCCAGTAATGGATGGTGCCGGCCAGGGGAGCGACCACTGCTCGGCCCGCGGTGGATGTGGTGCTGGGGCCGATGGTGAGGTCGAGGGCGTAGCCACTGGGGGAGGGATGGGTGCCGGAGTTGTAGCCCTGGTAGATGTACCAGGTCTGACCGACCGGGACGGGGGATGGCATGTTCCCTGTGGCAGCGACCGCTGGTGCCGTCCATGCTGCGACCAGAAGAGACACCACCCAGGTGATGGCACCGAGGATTGCTATGGGACGTTTCAAACTCATGCGGACCCTCTAGCTGCGCTGGATGTGACTCTCTGGCTGCGTTGAATCATGGTGTGATCTGGACATTGAGGACAACCTGCATCTCAAACAATCGGCCGTGCGTGTTTGTGAATCCTGAGTTGGGTCGCCTGCGGGGTTGCGGGTGGCCCTCTAGCGTCTCCCTGGATGGCTCTCTACACGGGTGTGTCTCATGCCCTGCCAGCGACAACGGAGGGGGACTCACAGCGGGGGCTGAGCTCGATGGTGCCACTGACCGTCGGACATGGCAGCTCCTCGTCCGACGTACCGAGACTCCGTGACGGGTGACTGTACGCCGCGCACCGAGTTGGTTCATTCAGCTCGTGCGTTTAGTGCACTTCGTCGGCGACCAGGGACCCGTGACGCCGCGAATATTCTTGGCACGCACCGCGAAACAGTAGGTCTTGCCGACACGGAGCGACGTCTTCACCACAGACAGGCCGGTCAGACCAGCCCATGAGGCTGGGTTCCGCCAGTAACTGCCGTACGGCTTCCAGCGTGCCTGATACGACGCCGTGGCGCTCGCCGACTCGACTTTCGGCCACGGCACGGTGAACGATGATCCGCTGGTCGTGGCAGGTACGGTGCCCAAAGTGGCTTTCGGTGGGCCAGACTTTAGGTGATTCCACGGCCAAGCGCCGCCCGCGTTGTCCAGCGCGCTGCCGTCCACGACGAGACCAGAAACTCGGCTAATCGTTGATGGAACCCCTGACGTCACCGAGAAGCTCACCGAACGGCCAGGCGGTGAAAGAACGGTGCCGTCCTTCGGGTACATCAGGGTGTGGCCGTACGGAACCGCCGTGTTACCACCTTGCTCCAAGGTGCCCTTAGAGACCGTATACGAGGGCCTAGCTCCCCCGATGTTCGCCCAGTTCGATACGTAGATCGGTGCCCCGCCCGCGAAGATGAAAACGTTCCCGTTGGCTGACGCCAGCGAGCCATCTGAGGGGTACTTGTTCATATGTCCCGCCCACGGTTGGGCGGTGTCGCCAGCGGCGTCCACGTTAGACCGTGAGATCACTGTGGTGACGGGGGCGTTCTGGATGTCGGCGGATGACTGCACGTAGACGGGGGCACCACCGATGAACCTGTACACGTACCCGCCCGGGCTTGACCCGACGACTGTCCCATCTCCGGGCACCTTGTTTACGTGCCCACCCCAGGGCCGTGCTTGCTCGCCTCCGGCGTCGAGTGCGCTTCGGGAAACCTCGACGCTGGGTTGAGAGCCGCCGATGTCGGCCCACGAGGAAACGTACGTCGGTGCGCCGCCCGCGAACCGGTAGACGTAGCCACCGGCGCGGACACTCACGAGGGAGCCATCCGCAGGTGTCTTCCGGACGTGTGACCAAGGCTCCGCAGCGAACGTTTCCAACGCGGCCTGATCGACACGGATGGATGGCTTATCGCCGCCGATGTCAGCCCACGATGAGATGTAGAGCGGTGCACCGCCAACGAACCGGTACACGTAACCCAACTGGGTGTTGACCAGGGTCCCGTCGGCCGGGTACTGGCGCAGGGCATTGAACTGGGCGTCACTCAGGTTCGTCGCCGTTTGTGGACCACCGACGGCAGCCCAGTTGGACACGTAGATCGGTGCGCCACCAGCAATCCGGTATACGAAGCCGTTGTGGCTCACGAGCGAGCCCTCAGCCACTCCTCCTCCTGAGCCGGGAAGTACCTGGTTGTTGGTGAGAGAGGGGACGGCCATGCACTGCGAGCGAGCGTCGGCAACGATTGCGCCGTCCGAGTTGCGAGTCCAGTAGCCGCAGTAGTTCGTCGATGTTTGGTGGATGGTGTAGCCACCGATGGAGGTGCCGTCGATCGCGACAGGCGTGCCGTTCAGCTTCAGTTTGAAGTGGACGTGACGGAAACTGCCGATGCCGCAAGTCTCGCTTCCAGGCATACCGGCGTCACCAATACGTTGACCGGCTGACACGGTGGTTCCGTCTAGACCGGCCGGGATGTTTTTGAGGTGGACGTATTGACTGCTCCATCCCCCGCTGTGGGTGATCTCCACGATGCAGCGTGACCACCCTCCCAGACCTTGAACGTGGGCAGTCCCACCGGCTGCCGCGAACACCCCCATTTCGGCGCTTCCCGGCATCCCGAAGTCCACGGCCGCACGCGTGCCAGAACCGGTCGCTGACCCGGACTCATCATGCGGGCCACCCGCATTGACCACAGCGCCCACAGGGACGGGCAGGTACAACTGAAAACCCGTGGAGACTGCTTGTGCGGGCCCAGCCAACGAGGCGACCGCAGTTGCTAGGGCCACCAAGACAGCGGCAAACACCCTTCGCCCGTGCCCGTGCCCGTGCCCGTCGACGCGAGCCGCCCCAGGTGCATTACCGATGTTGTTGCGTCCCATGCCCCGCCCCGTCCCCTAGTCGCCGTCGTTCGGCATCCTTGTGTGACCCGCCCCCTCGCGCAATGGCGGTCTCAAACATTCGCGACCACTCGTTTGAAACAAACCTGTCTGTTGGCTCTGCTCCGTTGCACTGCAATGGGTTGAAGCGGTATTGCTCCACCTATGCCCCAAGGTGAACATGTCCGTATGGCTCGCGCTGCGCGAGGGTGGACCCAGACCTACGCAGCCGAAGTGCTCGGGTTGGCACGTTCGACCTTGGCGAACATCGAGACAGGCAGGTATCCGATCGGCCCAGAGTTGCGAGTACGGGTGTTGCAGGCCTTCCCGGAGCTGGATCGCAACGCGGCCAGGCCGCGACCACCCGGGTTCGTGTCAGGTGGGCCGTTCGAACTTCTGGACGTCTCCATCGCGTACGTGTTCGGTCATTCGCGTTCACCCAGTGAAGTGATCGAGACCCGTGCCGTGCGGGCGCTGAGGAACAACGCTCAACGCTACGGCTTGTCGTACGACAAAACGACAGGGGAGGGGTTCCGGGTCGACCAGGAAGCGATCTCCGGTGGTCAGATCGAACAAGCCCACCACACAGATGACCACGGGGTGTCGTGGAACAGCAGCACCTTCGTGTTCGACGCCCGGCTACGCAAAGGCGACATTCACACCTTCACCATCAGGTCCTTCATCGAAACAGACCCCAACCCGGATACCTGCATCCAGGCGTCGTTCACACTGCCGATACGCCGGCTTCGGATTGAACTGAGATTCACTGGCCCCGAGAGGCCATCCAGCGTTCGTCGGTTTGGTCCAATCGACAGCGAGGTCCGCGCCGACCAAGACAAGGTCAGCACCCGGCTCGCGGCAACGTCACCGGGACACTGGGCGCTGGTCGAACTGGAACCGCAACCTTTCAACCAATACGGACTAACCTGGAACTGGTAAACCAGCGGCGCCTGCAAAGGTGCCGAGAGCGTATTCGAGTATCGCCTTGGAAGAGCCCAAACAGTTGAGCCTTGATGTTTGTGGTGACTCTCGACACTTTGAGGTCGAACATCCACACTGGCAAAGTGCCGAGCCGCGACTGTCGGACGCGGTGCACAACGACCCTTCGAGAATTTCCCCCCAGCGGTGGTTCGTTGTCGGAAGGCCCCTCGAAGGCGTCTGACGCGACGTGCTTCAACAGGGGTTAGTGCTACGAGAGGAATGTGGGATGAAGCGGACTGCGAAAGCCGTCGCGTGCACTGCAGCATTGGCGATGGCAATCGTGACGGTCCTGGTGGAGCCAGGAGTCGCGAGTGGGCCAGTGATCAGGAGCGCTGAGTTAGGCGACTCCTACAGCGCTGGCGTGGGGTTGGGTCCAGTCACGCAGGGGTGCGATCGGGATACGGGTGCCTGGGGGCCACGGGGGATGGCGTCATTGAAATATGATTACTCCGTCGACCATCTTTCGCAGTTCTATGCCTGCTCAGGGAACACGATGGTCGAGGTCAATTCCCAACAGACGCCGCGCGTTACTACCAACACCGATGTTGTCACGCTTTCCGTGGGGGGGAACGACATCGGCTTCAAGAATAAGTTGTACGGGTGCACGATTGGAGACTGTGGCCCGGACGTGTATTCGTTATCCGCGCGGACAAAGGCTGCGCCGACACAGACCTGGGACGAGATCTACAACAGACTGGTCAGCACCTACTCTTCGATTCGGCAAAAGATGCGCCCTGACGGGCACTTGTACGTTGCCTCCTACCCAATTCCCTTCGCTCTAAACGGGACCGCCAGTTGTTACCAGCAAGTGCTCAAAGAGCAACGCGCTGTGAACGCCCTTGTCACGAGGCTCGACGACACAATCTACCTGGCGGTACAGAACGTCAACCAGCAACGCGCCAGCAGGGGCCTGCCGGGGAACGTTCACTTCCTGGACTGGCGAACCGGAACACGGATTCGCGCCGGATACACAATTCCCGCTGGGTACGCGGGGGCAGGCGCGAAGTTCGACACCTACGAGTCGCCCGACGGCCTATGCAACAATCTCGGCCGAGTGCCTTTCATCTACGGATACAAGACGCCTTTAGGCAATTCGTTCCACCCAACTGGGACAGGGTACGGATACATGGCGTCGAAGTTGAGCAAAGCGGTGCGTGTAGATTTTGGGTCCCCCTTCGGAGCCTACGATTCGGCTTCGTCTCCCTCAGACAACCGGGTGCAAGTGGCTGGGTGGGCTGAGGATCCCACCTCACCCAGCGCGCAAGTTACCGTGCGAGTGACCAGTGGTGGCGCTCTCCTCGGCACAGGGCTTGCAAACCTTGGTCGCCAGGACGTCGCCAACGTTTATCCGAGTTACGGTCCGAACCACGGCTTCAACTTCAGTGTCACTGCACCGGCAGGGAATCGAAGCATTTGCGTTACCGCCGTAAACATAGGTGGTGGTAACGACCAACCGCTCGGCTGCAAGAATGTGGATGTTCCCGGTGTAGCCAACCCCTTGGATTACGGACCGCCTGGCACGGTTAGCATCAATCCTTGCCTAGACCTGCATTCCCAACCCGGCCATACCGCCTCAGTCATCGGCTGCGTACCGAACGGCACGGTCATCAAGGTCCAGTGCCAAGTTCACTCAAACTACGTTTCAGGCCCCTGGGGAACTACGGATTTGTGGGATCGCACATACTGGAACGGAATGACGGGCTTCGTCACGGACGCCTACGTGTACACCGGCACCAACGGCACAGTGGCCCCCCCCTGTTAACGCTGGGTTGAGATGAGCACCATATGCGTGTGAAGCCGGGGTGAGCCACTAGCCAGCGGGGGCTGACCACGGCGACGTGTGAGTGGTGGCCTGACCCCTGATGGTTGGTTCCAAGTCGGTGAAAAGTCCTGTCGCCACGATGGGGGTAGGGAGACTCGACAACCAGGTGGGAACGAGCACACGGTTTACGCCTGAGCAGCAGTTGTTCCGCTAGTCCGTCTACGCCGACAGGATGCTGGCTAAGGGCAGAGGTTCGCGGACGCCAGCCGCGAGGCTCCAGATCCCTGAGCAGTCCTGCTAGCGCTGGGGAAAGTCAGTTCGCGTTCCTCCAGTGCGACGTGAGGCCGCGGCCTGGGTTGAGGAGCGAGAAGCATCTACGGTTCGACAGGTCCGCAACGGCAGCGTTCGCAGCCCTCCCGTGGGTGGCTGTGGCGTTGGCTGAAAAGTACGTGCACGCAGCCAGGAGCAGTCTTCAATGACGAGAGTCCTTCAGGCGGGCGGAGCCTCAGTAGGCCCCGTGGGACTCGAACCCACAACCCGCGGATTAAAAGTCCGCTGCTCTGCCATTGAGCTAGAGGCCCGCGGGTAGACCCGCAAGGGCACAGTATGCCCGGTCTGAGCT
>WBZP01003179.1_pt1 | contig 18056 bp, 20 predicted proteins | sample 5204301 | NCBI WGS metagenome assembly WBZP01 (sample SAMN12412401, study PRJNA552823) | activated sludge metagenome | isolation source: activated sludge from nitrification reactor of wastewater treatment plant... | place: USA: Pennsylvania | collected 2017 | reverse complement strand
CGTGCATGAGGTCAGGGATAGTTGAACGCATGCGACGAGTGCTTACCCTCATCACCGGTGCTGCCCTAGCGGTCTCGGGGTCCGCTGTGGCCCTCTCCGGTTGCGCCGACAAGAGCGCTACCCCCGAGCCGACCCCGTCGAAGTCGACCTCGACCGCGCCAACACCGAGCGACACCGCCAAACCGACCGCAGATCCCACTGGTCCTGCCTTTGTTTCGGGGAAGTCGAGCGGCGAAGGCGGCGAACTTGGCGCAACCCATGTCACCAACATCCGCAGCGCCACCCACTCCGGCTTCGACCGCTTGGTGGTCGACTTCGACGGACCGGTGCCCTCCTGGCAAGCCGACTACGCGACCTCGTTCGTGTACGACGGCTCAGGCGAGCCTGTGCCGATCAAAGGCAACGCGGGCCTCCAGGTGACGATCCAAGCCACTGGGTACGACGAAAGCTCCAACCCCGTCTACACCGGCCCGCAACTCCAGCGCCCCCAGTTCCCCACCTTGCGCGCATGGGCTGTGACCGGGGATTTCGAAGGTCAGTTCGGCATCGGATTGGCGTTGAACTCCACCGCGCCGTACCGAGTCTTTGCCGTGGAGAGCCCCTCCAGGTTGATCATCGACGTCAAACGCTGACGGGTGAAAAGTCACAAGTAAACCTGTGACTTTGGCACTTTGCGGGGAGGATCTCCCCCGCAAAGCGCCAAACATCCGGGTAAAGCAGGGGCTAATAACGTCAGCGCCGCCCACCGAATCCGGGGGCGGCGAAACGAGTGGAGCTGGCGGGAATCGAACCCGCGTCCCTCCGTTTTGACCTTCCTCCTGCCGTGATGAACACCGGTCGCTGAGGCCAAGCCGAGAATCAGCTCAAGCAGCTACAACTGTGGATCCATCAACACCACTATTGCTCTTCGACGTCCGTGGCCACTGCCCTGAGGTGTGGCTTTCCAGTGGTGGAGATTAGCTCTTCCTCGTCGTAGGTCATCGTGCCGTCGTCGAGCGTGAATGTGTTGATCACGGGTCCGCTGTCTCCACCGCTCACTTTGTACGTGACGAGGTAGGAGCCGTCCGGCACGTTGTCCTCAGCGCCCACATACTCGACATCGATGGTGTACGTGACGTTGCAACCTGCTGAGCCGAAGCATTCTTGGGAGCGAATCTTCAACTTGATGGCGAGGTCTTCAGGCGCCAGTGTCGCAACCTCGGGCATGGGACTCTCTGATGCGCTCGTTGATGCGCCTCCGCTCTTGGCAGGCGACGGCGGGCTTGAGAACTTCAACGCAATCCCGCCAAGTACGATTAGACCGATCACGACAGCGGCCACAATCCCGAGGATCTTTGCAGCCCCCATCCCTTTTTTGGCGGGATGTGCGGCGACCGTTGGCATCGACTGAGTGGCTACAGGTGCGGCTGTCGACGCCAGAGGGCGTCTGGCCGATTCAGCGTGTGCTTCCTGCTGACCAATCTGACGCGGGTCGTGGTAACTCGCGGTCCAGCTATCGCCATCCCAGTAGCGGAGACGGCCATCACCCTCGGGATCCGGATACCAGCCTGCTGGTACTTGACTCATCATGCACACCTTTTCGCTGCTTGCCCCGGTTCGCGACATTAGTCACGTCGCTCACCTTTTGACTAGATCTCAATCAAACGCTTGCGGGGAGGATCTCCCCCGCAAAGCGCCAAACATCCGGGTAAAGCAGGGGCCAAAAACGTCAGCGCCGCCCACCGAATCCGGGGGCGGCGAAACGAGTGGAGCTGGCGGGAATCGAACCCGCGTCCTCAAGCGCAGTGTCAGGTCTTCTCCGGGTGCAGTCCGTGCTAGGCGTGTTCTCAGTCCCGATGCTCACACGAACATGTCATCGACGAACTCAGTCGTAGTAAGAGTCCCGATCTACCCCTACGACGGAGTTAGATCAGCAAGTCCTCTAAATGAGGCCTAGGTCCGGGACGAGGACAGATGCCCGGTTAGACCCTTCGATCACCGCTCAGGCGGCGAGAGCGAAGTCAGTGCGCTTAGCGTTGGCACTTATAGGTTTCCAGCGATCGTTTACGAGATAACGCTGGCTTCTCGACCCGCTTCCCCTGAGACGTACGTCCCAAGTCGAAACCGATCAGCCCCTCTTGAGTTGTTGTTGAACAGTCTAGGTGCCAAACACCAACCGCGTCGCCCCAATTCCAAGGGACGACGCGGTCGGCGAAGAAGCAGAGACTAGAGACCGAAGGTGGCCAACCAGTTCTGGGCAGCGGCAATGTCGACGCGCTGGTAGCCACCGAGGTAGCGGCAGTTGTCGGTGTAGCCGTAGCTCGTCACCGCAACGACGTTGCCCTTGAAGAACACCGGGCCGCCAGAGTCACCAAAGCAGGTGCCGCCGGTGCCACGGGGGTCGTTGGGGTTGCCATTGGTTTGCAGGATCTGAGGGGTCAGTTTCTGACCAGGCATGTCGACGTACCGACGAATCAATGGGTAGCTCATCGGCTGGGGCTTTTGGGGGCCTGAGTCAGGCTTGCGGACCTCGGTGCCGTAGCCGACTGCAGTGAAGAGGGTGTGTGCCAACTTCGCACGAGGCACGGTGTTGAGAGTCTTCAGCGCAGCAATGTTTGCCGGCGTGACATCGGCCACCGTCTGATCTAGCACCACGACGCCCACGTCGTTCCAGTTGCTCATGTCGGTGAAGTCGGAGTACTGCGGGTGTGTGTACGCCGTACCTGAGTAGTAGCCGGCGGTCTCAAGCTCTGTTTGGGTGTAGCCAGCGGCCTTGTCCGCAGCCACTGGCAGACCTGAGGGCGGCTGCTCAGCAATAACTGAGCGGAAGGTGACCGCAGTGCGACCGAGGGTGCCGTCAGTGCAGTGAGCGGCGGTGAGTACGACGGTTGGGCTCACCAGAGTGCCGCTGCAACGGAAACGGCCTTCAGCTGTGTAGAAGACCAGCAACGCCACATTGGGGTGCAGTTCGGCATCAGGGGTGCCACCCGTGCTTGCCGTGGCCGATGTTGAGGCGCCAATCAGGCTGGCCACGAGGGCAAACAGCGTCACAATTGCGGCGATAAGTCGATTCTTCACAAGAATCTCCGTTCGAGTAAGCGGGGCAATGTCTAAGTCGAACACAGGTAGGAGGCAATGTGAAGGGGCAGCCAGAGGTTCGAACTAGTCGGTGAAGCCCTTCAACCTGCGTCCCAGAGCCACTTGCTTCTCCCGGTCTGCCTGCCGCTCAGCTAGAGCGTGGCGCTTGTCCCAGGTCTTCTTGCCTCGCGCAAGAGCGATCTCGACTTTGGCCCGACCGTCTTTGAAATACATCGACAGCGGCACGATCGTGTAGCCACGTTCGGCCACTTTGCGCTCGATCTTGGCAATCTCGATGCGGTTCAAGAGCAGTTTGCGTTTGCGTCTGGCGGCGTGATTTGTCCAGGTGCCCTGGGCGTACTCGGGGATGTGGACGCCCATCAGCCACGCCTCATGCCCATCGATCTCACCAAAGCCATCGACCAGCGAAGCACGACCCGCCCGAAGTGACTTCACCTCAGTGCCAACCAAAACCAGACCAGCCTCGAAGGTCTCTTCGATGTGGAAGTCGTGCCGCGCTTTCTTGTTCTGCGCGATCATCTTCTGACCGGTCTCCTTGGGCATAGGAGGAAGTCTCTCATCTGTTTGGCTGCCCCGGCATCTGGATTAGGGGTCAGCAGCCCTCTGAGGGAGTTCGAATCCCTTGCCCCGCGCGCGGTTGCTTCACCGGGATGTTGTGCGCTTTGCGGGGAAGATCCTCCCCGCAAAGCGACAAAGTCACAGGTTTACTTGTGACTTTTCCCCTCGTTCGCGAGGGGACTAAAACCAGGGCATGGGGTCAACGGCATGGCCATCAGCCATCACCGTGAAGTGAAGGTGGCAGCCCGTAGACCAACCGGTGGTGCCGGCGTAGCCGATCACATCTCCGCGCTGCACGTGGGCTCCGCTGCTCACGTTATAGCGAGAGAGGTGGTTGTAAATCACCGCAACGCCTTTTCCGTTGACGTTGCCCACATCAAGGATCAAGCGGTTGCCCCACGCGCTTTGGTAGTACCTCGAAATCACGGTGCCATCGGCTGATGCGCGCAAGGGGGTGCCGCATGGGGCTTGCAGGTCGACGCCGTCGTGCAGGCCCCAATAGCCATAGATCGGGTGCTTGCGCCAGCCGTACGGCGAAGTCACCGCCCCGTCCACTGGCCGCAGCAGGAAGCCGTTTTGGCTGCCGGTGTAGCCCTTGCCGGGGTGTTGATCAGCGCGATGTTGCAGCAGCGCCGCGATGCGGGCGTTTTCACGTTTGAGGGCGGCCAGTTTGACCATGTCAGCGCGTTTGGCTCTCAGCGACGCAGCACGTGCAGCCTCTCGGGTGCGCACCAGCGCGATCACTTTGGCTTTGGCGGCTTGCGCTGCTCGCTCGGCCGCGCGTTGGCGAGCCAGGTTTCGAGCTGCCTCACGCTTTTTGGCTGCGATGGCGTTGCGCGCCGTACGTTGCTTGACTTCGATGATCTTTACGGCTGTCTTGGCAGCGGTGAGCCCATCAAGGACCCCTAATTGACGATCGGCGAAGTTGCCGCTGACCTGCATCGAGGTGGCGGTGTCGGCGACCGAGGTAGTGCTAAACAGCGCCACCAAGCGCAGCAACTGAGGTGATGCGCTCTGAGCCTGAGTAGCCACCAATTCGCCAACGGCTCGGTCTTGTTCTTTCACTTTGGCGCGAGCTACGACGAGGTCGGCGTGCGCACGGTCGAAGTCGGCCTGGGCGTGGATGAGTTCGATTTTCAACCGCGCGTCGATCACTTTGGCTTTGGCAACCGCAGTGGTCGACGCTGCCAAGTCAGATTTCGCAGCCGCCAACGAAGCCGTGGCCGCGCTCAGTTGCTTGTAGGCAAGCGCAGCGGCCTTTGATGACTCATCTAAATGCGCCTGGGCATGCTTGATGCCCAACTCAATGCGGTTCTTCTTGTCTTTGAGTTTGTCTTGGGCGTGGGCAGGCGCCAACACCATCGCGCACAGCACTAGGGCTGCCGCGAGCGCATGGGCGCGTCGGGGAAGTGACACGTGTCTAAGCCTTCGTTCGCAAGGGGGAAGTTGAACGACCCCGCAACGCTAACGGATCAAGCTCAGACTTTGAGGTATTTCCGCGTCATTACGAGTGTCGGAATCACGGTGAGTACGACGCCCAAGATCGCGATCCCTCCAATTGCACGAGCCGCGTCCCACCAATCGATCCACTCAACAATGGGAGAGGAACGAAGGCCGGGCGGTAGACCGAAGTAGCCGCCGTACACCTTGAAGAACATCAACGCACTGATCGCAAGGGCAGCCAGCACCACGCCGATCACGGCTGCAACCAAGGTCTCCATGACGAACGGCAGTTGGATGTAGAGCGTGCTGGCCCCAACCAACCTCATAATGCCGATCTCGCGCCGTCGGGCAAATGCAGCAAGCCGGATGGTGTTGGCGACTTGGAGCACGGCGGCGAGCAGCAAGAACGCAGCCACACCCAGGGCACCGATCTTCATTCCGTTGATGAACTCATAAATCGGCTTGAGCACGGCTCGCAAGTCTTGGACGTTATTGACGCCGTCCATGCCGCTCACAGCCGCCTCGACACCTTGGTATTTCTGCGGGTCTTTGAGCGTCACCCAATAGGACTCGGGCATGTCTTCGACGGTGACTGTGGAGAGCACCTGCTGCTCTGACTTGTCCTTGCCGATGTAGACCCGACGCCAAATGTCGTAGGCCTCTTGCTTGGTCTGGAACCGGTAGGAAGCGACTTCTGGATGTGAGGTCAAGACATCTTGGATGCCCTGCTTCTGCGCCTCATCGGCCGCGCCGTTGGTGCATTGCGGAGAGCGAGAGTTGGCGGTGCACAAGAAGACGGTGATCTGGAGTTTGTTGCCCCAATAGTTCTCAGCCTTTGTGGCTTGGGCCTGCAAGAGCAGGCCGACACCGACCAAGGTCAAGCTGACGAAGATGGTGACGATCAAGGCGATCGTCATCGACAAGTTGCGTCGAAAGCCCGTGCGGGCTTCGGAGAAGACATAGCGAAGTTGCATCAGTGACGCCCTCCCCCGTGGCTGCGGTAGACGCCTTCGGATTGGTCACGCACCACGTGCCCGCCCACGAGTTCGATGACACGCTTGCGCATCTGGTCAACGATGCTCACGTCATGTGTGGCCATCACGACGGTGGTGCCCGTGCTGTTGATTCGATCAAGCAGGTTCATGATGCCCAGTGACGTCGTTGGGTCGAGGTTGCCGGTGGGTTCGTCGGCGATCAAGATCATCGGCCGGTTCACGAACGCCCGCGCCACGGCGACGCGCTGTTGCTCGCCGCCAGAGAGTTCATCGGGCATCCGCGCACCCATGCCATCAAGGCCCACCAACTCCAGAGTTTCGGGTACGACCTTGCGGATGTGTGCGCGAGGTTTGCCGATCACTTGAAGGGCAAAGCCGACGTTTTCTGCGACCGTCTTGTTGGGCAAGAGTCGGAAGTCTTGGAAGACCGTGCCGATTTGGCGGCGCAGCGCTGGCACCTTCCAGCTGGCAAGTCGATTGATCTCCTTGCCCGCGACGTACACCTTGCCTGAGGTGGGTCGCGCCTCACGCAAAACCATGCGCAAGAAGGTTGACTTGCCAGAACCAGAGGCACCCACGAGGAAGACGAATTCGCCCTTCTCAATGTCAATGCTGACTTGTTCGAGCGCGGACTTTGTCTGACCTGGGTAGGTCGCGGTGACATTCTCAAATCGGATCACGGGGTAGTTCTCGCCGGGTCGGGGATGGGAAGTGCACGCGTGCTCACGTCCGACGAGCCGTGTCGAGTCTAGGCCGTGCGACCCAAGGGACCGCGCAGGGCTTGTGGGTGTTTCGCCTAGGGTGTTGGGGTGCGTTTGTCGCTGGCTGCAATCTTGGCTGTGAGCCTCACCCTGCTCGGGTGTGGCAATTCTGTCGACTCACCAACATCTACAAAGCCGACCCCGCTAGCTTCGGTTGACACCGCGACCATGACGTTGGCGCGGGGCGATTTCTGCAAACTGGTGACGCCCTCGGCGATCAAGGCCGCAGCAGGCAGCCCCGCCACCTTGCTCTCATGGACCAACGGTGGGCGCCTCGACATTGGCGAAGATCAAGAAGTCAGCCAAGAGTTCGGTTGCCGATGGACCAACGGCAACGCGTTGGCCTCTGCGTGGGTGTTCGCTCGCGCCATGGACTCTGCTGAAGCCGAGGAAGCACTGGCTCACACGCCCAAGGGATGCGAGCAAGCTGAGGGCGACACCTTTGGATCCCCGTCTGCACGCTGGACGTGTCGAGTTGACGGCGGAGCTGGAGTACGGCTCGCAGGCCTAGTCGGGGACACCGTGCTCACCTGCGAGGTGCATGGAGAGGTCGCTGATCTGGATCAGCGGGCTTCTAACTGGTGTTCTTCTGTGCTCAGTGCGCTGGCGACGAGCTGACTTTTTGCGGGTGTAAAAGTCACAGGTTTACTTGTGACTTTGGCGCTTTGCCCGGGAGATCTCCCCCGCAAAGCGCACAACTGCCACGCAAAGCTAGCTGACTTTGCCCGCTCCCCTGCGCCAGCGGATGCCAGCCTCCAGGAAGTCATCGATCTCGCCATCGAGCACTGACTGTGGGTTGCCCGACTCTTGGCCGGTGCGTAGGTCCTTGACCAGTTGGTAGGGGTTGAGCACGTAGTTGCGCATCTGGTCACCCCAGCTTGCCGCCACGTCTCCACGCAACTCATCGAGGTGGGCCTTCTCCTCGGCCTTCTTCAACGCAAGGAGTTTGGCCTTCAAGATCACCATCGCGCTGGCCTTGTTTTGTAGCTGCGACTTCTCGTTTTGGCAGCTCACCACAGTGCCGGTCGGGATGTGAGTCAATCGCACTGCAGAGTCGGTGGTGTTGACCGACTGGCCACCCGGTCCGCTGGATCGGTAAACATCGACGCGCACTTCTTCTTCAGGGATATCGACTTCATCAGTCTGCTCAAGCACCGGCACGACCTCGACCGCAGCGAAACTGGTTTGGCGACGGCCTTGGTTGTCGAAGGGGCTGATGCGCACCAACCGGTGAGTGCCTGCCTCCACGCTCAAGGTGCCGTAGGTGTAAGGCCCGCGCACCGAGAAGGTCGCCGACTTCAACCCCGCCTCTTCGGCATAGGAGGTGTCATAGACCTCGACTGGGTACTTGTTGCGCTCAGCCCATCTGATGTACATCCGCATCAGCATCTCGGCGAAGTCTGCGGCATCAACCCCGCCCGCACCTGAGCGAATCGTGATCAGGGCTTCGCGGTCGTCGTACTCACCACTGAGCAGGGTGCGGACCTCGAGTTGTTCAACAGATTTTTGCAGTCGAACGAGTTCGGCGTCTGCCTCGGTGATCGAGTCGGCGTCGCCTTCTTCGTTGGCCAATTCAACGAGTACGTCGAGGTCGTCAATGCGCGACTTCAAACTGTTGAGTCGCTCCAACTCACCCTGAAGGACGCTGAGTCGACCAGTGACCCGCTGGGCATTGGCTTGGTCATCCCACAAGTCGGGGGCAGCAACCTGCTCACCGAGCGTGGCGATCTCAGCATCCATGGCCGGCACGTCGAGCACCTTCTCGACCGATGTCATGGTCGCCTGAAGTTGCTTGATTGCTGCGTCGAAGTCGGTAGCCACAAGCCGGTACGTTACTTGGTCTGGTCGGCACCAGTCGTATCGAGCAGACGGGGTGCAGCACCGAGAGGTTGGGACACGTTAGGAAAGTCCTCCGAGCCACCGACCAGTTTCGTGACGCCCCCTAGTCGTACTTGTTGCCACCGTTCTTGGACCAGTGCAACCTCAACCCAGTCGGAGCGGGAGGCAGGGGCGCACCCTTGCCAGGGAAGAACCTCACGGTGTTGGCCACCGTAATCGCGGGAAGGCTCGTTGCCGGCTCGGTCTTGAGGCTGACGCCAGAGGTCAAACTCCTCACCTTCACCATCGGGGAAGACGGCGTCGCGATCGTCAACGAGCGAGCACCGCTCATGACTTGTTCGATGAATTCAGCGGTGATCTGCGCTGCTGCAGTCTGCATGTCGGCAGGCTTGGCCAATCGGGCCTTCGTGCAGGCTCGGGGGTTCGGCGTCGGCCTGGTCATGCCTATCGTCGTGTCACCGCCACCTTGAAGCAGGCCGAGGTGGGTGGTGCCGGCCAAGGAGGCGTGCACGGTGGGCACGCGCGGGTTTGCTTTGGCGTAGTCAGCAGCCAATCGCCTAGGTTCGCGATCTCCCGACACTTGTTCGTCGCACACGCCGCCCACCACCATCACGCCTGCCAAGGCTGCGGAGTTGGTGAGGTCGGTGTCGCCTGCCCGGGCTGGCTCCAGCGCAACGGCAACCTTGGCTGCAGGGAAATCCTTGGTCAATTGCGGTTCGAGCACATACATACCTCCACTGGAATGCCCCACAAACGCCAGCGATCCCATATCGACTGCCCCCTTGAGCGCCCCCGCGAATGGGAGCGAATGGGAGATGCCCTTGTTGAGATCGGCCAGCAGCGCAAGGTGAGCTTTCACGATCGAGGTTGTGACAGGGCCTTGACTTCCCTCGGCGCCGCTCCACAAGGCGTCTTTGGCGTGTACGTCGGGCGCAACCACCACGAACCCTCGGTTGGCAAGTTCTTTAACCAAGGTGGCGAAGGAAGCACTGGCTCGCACGTAGTCAGGTCCATAGGCAAGGGCGTCGTCGGAGGCATTGGACTCAGGACCGCACACGTCAGGCTCTTTGGTGGTCGAGACATCGCGGGTGAAGAGTTTGTTCGAGCCCAGGGTGATGCAGGGGTAGTACGACCCGTGGACCACAACCACAACGGGGTGTGGCCCTGGTGTCGCAGGGATGCCGATCGTGCCATTGAACTTGGTATAGGTCTGTGACCCCGCGCCCGCATCAACCATGCCGGCAGCGAATGTGTAGCCCTCGACCTGCGGCGACGTGGGTGTCGGCTTCGCGGCGGAGTTCAGAGCGCACCCCGCCAATGTCGAAGCCGCGACCAGCGCGACCAATGCCCTGCGCATCTTCATCATCTCTTCCTTCCAGCCAACGTCGCTGCACTGTGCAGCAGGGCCTCCGCAGGCCCCCTGCGACCAGTCGCCCAGGCCGCCACCATGACCACGCTTGGAATGGCGACCCACATGGCCAGCGTGACCAACTGGCGCCAACCTGTCGGGGTGTCGATCCCGATTTCGATGGAGAACGGGTAGGTGTGGAAGGCAGTCAACCAGAACGCGTGGAAGAGGTAGAAGGTCAATGACCACGTGCCCAGCAGCGCCATCGGCCGAGTGGCCCGTGGCCAGTGCCTCGCGGCAAACAGCGCCAAACCAAGCACACAGCTAGCCACGGACATGCCGTAGAGCAGGCAGGCGGTGGTGCCGCTGTGACCAGCCGTGTCAGTGAGCATGCTGACGTAGATGTTGTTGGGGAACGCATTGGTGAGCATCGAGGCGAAGATCGGCACAGTCACGATGCCAGCCAGCCCGCCTAGGGCCAGCACCCTGGCAGTGGTCGGTGAGGAGAGTTTGGTGCGGCCCAGCGCCATACCAAACAAGAAGAGCGCAATCTCGGGCCACAACGGATAGGTGCCGTTGAAGATGGTCTGGGCTGGCTGCATCGCCATGTTGTCCCAGAAGGTCGAGATCAGGTTGTGCCAATAGTCAGGGCGCGCGGTGTAGTCGATGCCCGAGCTGCCACTGCTTGAACTTGCGTTCATCACCGTGCCATAAATCGAGGCCATCCAGCCCCGCTGGGTCGCGAAGAGCAGCGTCGCAGGTCCCAGCAGTGCCATCGCAGCCGAGGCCGCCAACAAAGTACGGCGCCGCAACGTGAGCAGCAGTGGGCTTAGCAAGAAGTAGGCGCCGTAGACCGACAGGATCTGCACAATCGCCATTCCGGCGGCCTGCATCGCGACGCCGATCACCATCAGGATCAAACCCCTGATGACCAACTGCTTGCGCAAACGCCAACGCTCACTCACCGTGGTCGCGCGCATGGCCATCATGCCCACCATGAGCCCGGCCAAGATGACGAAGGTCGCCTGCGCGCGCCCTGACACCAACTCGTGGAGCGGGGCAAGGAACTCCCACGACAGCGCATGTGGCACCGCTTCGACGACAGCGTCAGCAGATGGGTTCGACCCAGACGAGCTGCCACTTCCACCTTGCGGCAGCACCGTGTGCGCGATCAACATGCCGATCATTGCGACCGCACGTGCGATGTCGATGCCTGCGACGCGGGACTTCGTGGCGCCTGGTTTGCGGATCTTGAGTCGCTCCAGCAGATGCGGAGAGGACGCGGGAAGTTGAGGCTGGATCTGGGTTCGGTCGATCACGACGGTGGCGGTCATGTCGCGTCCTTGAAGGGTCGTAGGTGCAGGTGCCAACCAGTCTTGTGAGCGGACCCCTATTTCGGATCGCCCAGGTGACCGAACCTGCCTAAGCGCCATCAGCCAAAAGGTTGAGTCATTGCACGAGCAAGAGCGATTCGGCCTCGGCAGTCACGACGGGCCGACTCACCACACCCGGCACCGGAATCGGCAGGTTGATCGGGGCGCTCAACCGCACCCGCACGACATTTCCATCCGCCGAGATCTGCGCTCGCAGCCCGGGATAACTGGCTTGGGCACCCGACTGAGCCAAATAGCTCTGGGCATAGTCGGCGGCAGCCCTAGCGTCGATCCGGGCCTCTCTATCTAGACCCTGGGTGTAGATGTACTCGCTCTTGATGCCCTCGGTCGCCGCCAGCGCGGCCGAGTCGGCAATGGAGTTCAGCGCGGCCCGCTGCAAGAACGCGGCGCTGGCATCGACGACGGCACCGATCAGCACGATCAAGATCGCAAAGAACCCGACGATCAGCACACTGACCTGGCCGTTGTCATCGCGTTTCATGGGCGGTCATTTCGGTAGGTCCCATATGGCGAGGTGTGCACTGCGGACACCGCGATGCGTGGCGTATGACGCCCCAAGATGATTGGGAAGAGGGGCAGCGCCACCGATGACCTGACCTCGATTGAGACCACCGATCCTGGGGCCAAACAATTCGTTGGCGAGGGTGAACAGGTCACTTCAAGGCCCAACGGTGCACCGGCAAGGCCTTGATCCTCAAAGGCAAGTCGGGCAGCGGATTGAGCCCGGGGCCGAGCAGCCGCTTCCGACGGTGAGGTCACGAATGCTCGACCAGCTGAGCGTGCCGCGGTTGATGCGGCATAGGCAGCACGTTGCACTTCGAAGACGCCCAGCACGACGTACACCAACGGGATGAGCAACAGCACCGCTAACCAGACGAACTCGACGATCGCGGTGCCCGAGTCATCGCGAGCGCGGCTCACGGTGCCGCCTCCTTGACCGCGTGGCCATAGACATTGAGGCGGATCGCAGGGCCCCACAAGCCGAGCGGTGGCACATCGGCAACAACATGCACCTCAATCTCATCGACCCCAGACACCACCCGCTGAGTGCCGGTGACAGCCGAGGCGAATCGATCGGCGATCGAGGCGGTGATTTGGGTGCGCGTCTTTGCCGCGGCATCGAGGGGTGAGCGATCGATTGCGGCGCCGTACCTGGCGCCCTCGGTGGCGGCAGCCGTCAACGTGTTGCGCACATGGAGCACCAAGGCGACCTGGATGATGCCCAACACGAGCGGCACCAACACCATGCTCACCAAGACGAAATCGACGACCGCGGCGCCGTGGTCGTCGCGAGAGTGTGGCTTCATCCACCCACAGATGAGAGTGCCTGTTGGAGCAACTGGGTTAGGGCAGGCCCGGCCACTGCCCACAATGCGGCGACCAAACCAGCCGTCATCACTGTGATCAGCACCCATCCGGGCACGTCGCCGCGATCATCGCGTTTGCGCATCCACTTCACCTTTCTCATGGCGCCACCAAATGAAGTCCTGCAAGTCCTGGATAGAAAGCGAAGACGATGGTCAGCGGCAACAGCAAGAAGACAACTGGCACCATCATCGCCACCTCTTTGCGCGCACCGGTTTCAATCAGGGCGCGTCGGGTTGCCTCGCGTACGTCGCTCGCTTGCGCGTGCAGGACATCGGCCAACGGCGTGCCACGCTCAACGGCGACTGCGACTCCCTCGGCAAATCGCGCCACGATCGGCAACCCCGTGCGAGCCGCGAGGTTGTCGAAGGCCTTGGTGACAGCCGTTCCGGTGCGTACGTCGGCCAACACCCTCACCAGTTCGCCGGAGAACTCCCCGTGACTTCGCTGTGTGACGCGTTCAAGTGCGGCAATGATGCTCTCTCCTGCCGCAACTGAAAGGGCCAGTAACTCAGCCAAGATCGGGAACTCCGCGAGCATCTGGCGCTCGCGGGCGTTCACCTGAGCGGTGAGTCGGTTTTCGCGCAGCATCACCCCGGCTAGGCCGGCCGCACCACATCCCAATGCCAACGGCAGTGCCCGAGAAGGGTTTGTCAGCGACCACCACACTGTGGGCACTGCAGCGACGGCGAACCCGATCAACCCCCATAGCGCCTGCTGCACCCGGAAGTCGTGGACGCTCAGATCAAGGTTGGCTCGCTCGAGCCTGCGGCGAATCGAGGCCGAACCTCCCAGCACCTTGTCGAGCCAGCGCGCCACGGAAGCTAGCGGCGCGGCAAACAACGGCGGCGCCGAGGAGGATAGACCGCTGAGCCGTGAGGCAGCCGGCAGATCTCGTAGATATGGCAGCACTCGAACATCGAGGGCTGGCTTGCGGGCTGCCAACGCGGCAGCGATCAATATGACGACTCCGACCCCGAACCCGGCCCCGACCACGACACCCCACGCAGTCGAGGTCACGACAAGATCCGTTCGTCGACCGGCAATCTGCCAATGCGCAACATCAGCCGATAGGCAATCACGCAGATGCCGGCACCCGCCACCAAAATCAAGGTGCCCACAGGTGAGGAGTAGCGACTAATCACGTCTGGCTGGAAGCTCAACATCAACAGCACGAGCCAGGGTGCTGCCACGGCAAGTCGGGCGCCATTGACCGTCCACGACTGTCGCGCCTCCAACTCAGATCGCGTGTGTTGGTCCTCGCGCAGATGCACCGAGAGCGAGCGTAAGAGTCGACCTAACTCTCCGCCGCCGACGTCGCGGGCCACCCGGATGCCCTCGACCACTCGATCGCCGACGGGGTCGGCCAAGCGCTGCTTGAGGGCGTCGAGTGACTCTCCAAACCGGCCGGTGGCCTGATAGTCAATGGCGAAGGCAGCGAACGCGGGGCGCAGCGGCTCGGGGCCGCGTGTAGCAAGTCCGATCAACGCTTCGGGAAGGGAAAGTCCAGCCCGTACGGCGCTCGTGAGGTTGTCGACCGCCTCCGGCCAGACTTCGGCATGCTCCCTGCGACGCTGTCGTTCGCGCCCGTGCACCAGGGCAACTGGAAGGTAGGACGCAAGGCCGGCAAACACCACGGCAACGCTTGCAGTGCGCGAGATGAGAAACACCGCCAAGCCGGCCACAAGTGCCGCTGCGAGCGAAAGGCCCACCAGCGAACCCCTGGACACCTCGGACTGCTTTGGCCGCCGCACCTTCGGCTGGGTTGGCACAGCAAACGCCGACCAAATCAGCAGCAGCCCAAGGCCAAGCGAAAGGCCAATCACGACATCCACTAGTCGTCCCCGCTCAAGATCGCCGCGACGTCGATGCCAGCGCGCTCGAACTGGTCGAGTCGAGGTGCACTGCCGTGCAGACGCCGCAGGCCAGCGCTGGTGCGGTGGAAGATGGGTTCGGTTTCGATGATGTCGTTCTCGACTCGTCCGGGGACCGCCACGATCTCGTTGACGCGACGTACTCCCTGCGCATCCATGCCCAGATGCACCACCAGATCGGTGGCGGCGGCAACGGTTGGCACCACGAACCGCGAAGAGATGTTCTCCCCCGCCAACAGCGGGAGCGTGCAGAGTTTCACCAATGCCTCACGGGCACTGTTGGCGTGCACCGTCGCCATGCCGGGCAGCCCAGAGTTGAGGGCGAGCAGCAGGTCCAACGCCTCGGCACTGCGCACCTCACCCACAATGATGCGAGTCGGGCGCATCCGCAGGGCCTCGCGCACCAGGTCGCGCAAGGTCACCGTGCCAGTCCCTTCGAGCCCTTGCTGACGAGTTTGCATAGGCACCCAGTCGGAATGTTTGAACTTCATTTCGAAGACCTCTTCGGCCGAAATGATCCGCTCAGTGCCCGGGATCGCCGCCGCCAGACAGTTGAGCAAGGTCGTCTTGCCCGACTGAGTGCCCCCGGCCACGATGATGTTGAGCCCGGCACGCACCGAGGCTTCCAAGAACTTTGCCGCCTGTTCACTCATGCTCCCCAGACGAACCAATTCGTTGAGATTGGCTGCCTTGAGCACGAACTTGCGGATGTTGACCGCACTGAAGTTGCGTGTGATCCCCTCGAGCACCACATGCAGGCGATGGCCATCGGGCAACATCGCATCGACAAATGGCTGGCTGATGTCGATGCGTCGACCCGATGACTTCAACATCCGCTCAACGAGTTCATCGACTTGATCTTGAGTGAGGATCACCGTCGTCAACTCATGTTTGCCACCTCGTGCGGCAAAGACTCGGCTTGGTTCGTTGATCCAAATTTCTTCAACTTCGGGGTCATCGAGCAGGCTCTGCAGCGGCCCGAACCCAGCAATTCGAGCGACGAGTTCTCCGATGGTGCCGGTGGGATCAGCAACCGGCGTGACCACCCCGGTCAGGCTGCGCTCATCATGAGCCCGCACCACCTCCTGAGCGATCGTGCGCACAGTGGCCAGGTCAGCTTGCGGGTCAACACCCTCGCGGCGTACGACGGCACGCACCTGCGCATCGAGACTCTCAATCAAACTCGGCGCGTGCGGGGCCATGCACGAATGCTGCACGCTCCGCCGAATTTCGGAAAGCCCCAAACGTCGAGCCTGTGGACAAGGACGCCCGATTCGACGCTGATCAAGCCCGCGCCGTTTTGGTGGGGATCCTCAACCAGCCCAAGTCGTCAGACGCTGCGAAGCTCAAAGCCACCGAGGTGGTGATGAAGGCGGCGGGAATCGAGGACGCCAAGAAGGTGGTCATTCCAGAAGGCCTCTTCGGCCGAACTGATCCGATCGGTGCCGGGGATCGCCACGGCCAAACAGTTGAGCAGTGTCGTCTTGCCAGACCGTGTGCCGGCCAACATGATGTTGCGGCCCCGCAGGCACCGAGGCTTCCCGGAACTTCGCCGCCTACTCACACATGCTCCCAGGACGGACCAATTCGTTGAGATTGGCTACTTGGGGACGAACTTGCGCATGTTGACCGCACTGAGGTTGCGTGTGATCTCCCCTCGAGCACCGCATGCAGGCGGTGCCCATCTGGCAAAATCGCATCCACAAATGGCTGGCTGATATCGATTCGCCGACCCGATGACTTCAACATCCGCTCAACGAGCTCATCGACTTAATCTTGAGTAAGGATCACCGTCGTCAACTCGTGCTTGCCGCCACGCGCTGCGAAACTCTGTGTGGTGAAAGGTTCAAATAGCCGTAGCTTCCACCGCTGCGGAAAGTCGCCATTAAGTTCAGTGCCGACGGACCTAGGGTTTCCTGAAAGTCATACAAGCCGCTAACGCCGGATCGTGAGCAGCAAAGCTAGTGGGCCGCCACCCGAACGGCTCGTGAGCCAGTTGCCGGGTCACAGCGCCCCTCGGCGTGCCTTCACAGCCACAGCGACGACACCACTGGTCAGGATCAACCACCCGGCACGCGAGCACAGCACGGTCGGGCACGATGCGTTGGCCAGTACCAACAAGGCCGAGCTCGTCGAGCCGACAGAAAGCGTTCAGATCAGGGTGGGCGAACCCGCGTGAGCGGTCACCAGCGGTAACTCGAGCATGTCGAGGTCTTCCAGATGGGGCAGTGTGAGAACTTCCATCATCCGAAGACCTCGACGTCTATCCCAGGACCGCCACGTCAGCACTCGCTACACCCTCATCTGGGAAGAGCCCGTTCACCCAGGCGACCGACCAGCTTCCCACGCGGGCCCGTTGCCTGACCCGGCTGCGGACCGCGATCCTGCGCGCAGGCGTCGCATCCAGGCGTGCGGCCGACGAGGTCGCCGCCGCAATCGGGGTCGCCTGGTGGACGGTCCAGGCCACGGTGCTCGCCGCGGAAATGACTGAGCCCACCAGACTCTGGGCCACCACCAACGACTGGTGGACGATATCGAGGACTTCATCACCACCGGGCTGACCAACGCCAAAACCGAGGCCGCGAACACCCCAATCAAACAGATCAAACGCACCGGCCGCGGCTACCGCAACGACCACCACTACTTCCAGATTCTTTCCCATCTCGCTTGGGGATTGCGGATGAAAGACGAGGAGGAGTTTGATCGCGATCAGATTCCCAGAAGAGTCAGAGTTGCCCGTCTGAAAGGATGCGGCCTGTCACTCCAGACATCGGTGGTGGGATCTCTGAACAAACCAAGTATTGCATCAAAGGCGGCATCAAGCTCATCCCCAGATGCAACCCGTGAGTAGTGAACATTTTGCACGAACAATAATCCATCCAGCTCATGGGAAACAACAACGATATTGAATCTTGGAAATGCGGACGACACCACCAAACCCCAAAGGCCGGAAAGGATAGCTCCGACGGAGGCATCGGATCCGTAGACAGGCATGCCGCGAGGAGTAGCTACAACACAGAACCTGCGCCCATTGCGTTCAAACTCCTCATATCGCCACTAGAGTACATATGCTCTATAACTTGCACAGCAACTGCGCACCCACGAATTCATGTCTACCTCCGTGACATGGCCCAGTCAGCGACAGCAGTGGACATGAACATGATGCCCCTAGAGATCCATTCGAGGTTGCGCCTAGCAAGCCATGGGCCTAGCCGAGGGGCGGACGATCGGAACCGCAGAAACCACTCCATACGCTGACTAGCAGTCATTGGATCAGCTTCGGCGAGGTCTTAAGAGTACTTCGCGCGATCCGCACATCGCCCACCGATACACCATGAGAAGGCCATCGGCTGTTCGCCCACTAGCCAACATCTGTTGCCCAAGGAAGCCGCCCCGGACTT
>WBZP01003178.1_pt1 | contig 18057 bp, 21 predicted proteins | sample 5204301 | NCBI WGS metagenome assembly WBZP01 (sample SAMN12412401, study PRJNA552823) | activated sludge metagenome | isolation source: activated sludge from nitrification reactor of wastewater treatment plant... | place: USA: Pennsylvania | collected 2017 | reverse complement strand
CGGCCCGCCGCGCAACCCCGGAGGGCCTCGATGAGTGAGCGCAAGCGCATCCTGACCGGCATCCGGCCCACCGGTGCTCTGCACCTGGGCCACTATGCTGGTGCGCTCGAAAACTGGGTGCGCTTGCAGCACGAATACGAGTCCTACTTCCTCATCGCCGACTACCAGGTCTCCGACTACGCCGACGACATCGCGCGCGTGCGCGATTCCGTCTGGCAGGTCGCCCTGGACTGGCTGGCGGTGGGGCTGGACCCGGAAGGCAGCTCGTTCTTCATCGAGAGCCTCGTCCCGGAGCACGCCGAGCTGACCACCCTGCTCGGCTGGTTCCTTCCCGTCTCGATGCTGGAGCGGAACCCAACGCTCAAGGCGGAGATGGCCGCGATGGAGAACCCTGAAGACGGCTCCCAGGAGCGGAAACCCGTCCCCGTCGCCTTCTACACCTACCCGGTGATGCAGGTGGCGAACATCCTTATGCCGCGGGCCCACCTCGTGCCCGTGGGCGAGGATCAGCTGCCGCACATCGAGCTCACGCGCGAGACGGCGCGCCGCTTCAACCACCGCTTCAAGCCCGTCTTCCCGGAGCCGGAAGCCCTCGTCGGCCGCGTCGCCCGGCTGGTGGGGACCGACGGCAACGCGAAGATGAGCAAGTCGCGCGGCAACACCATCGAACTGCGCGAGAGCGCCGAATCGGTGGCGAAGAAGGTGAAGAGCATGTACGCCGGGCCGCCCCGCGGCGCTTCCGACCCCGGCAAGGTCGACGAAAACCCTATCTTCCTCTACCTCGACGCCTTCGACCCCGACACCGCCGAAGTCGCCGCCCTCAAAGAGACCTACGAGACCAGCGGGCTCCCGAACAAGATACTCAAGGATCGCCTCACTGAAGTCCTCAACACGAAGCTGGAACCGTTCCGCGAACGGCGAGCGAAGTACGAGGCGAACATGCCGCTCGTGAAGGAAGCGCTCGAAGCCGGCACCAACCGCATGCGGAAAATCTCCCGCGAAACAATGGAGATGGTCCGCGACGCCCTCGACATGAACTACCTGGGGCGCTACTGATGCTCCGCCCTACCCTCGAAGACGTGAAAGCGATCGCCGCGCGCGGCGAGGGGAACCTCGTCCCCGTCTACCGCGAGATTACCGCTGACCTCGAGACCCCGGTCTCCGCGTTTCTCAAGGTACAGACCGGCCAGTACTCTTTCCTGCTCGAATCGGTCGAAGGTGGAGAGCGGCTGGCCCGCTACTCGTTCATCGGCACGAACCCCTACCGCGTCGTGAAAACCGGCCCGAACGAGGAGTTCGACGGCGACCCGCTGATCCCGCTCGAAGCTGAGATGGCGCTCTACAAAGCCGTCCCCGTTCCGGGTGTGCCCGCCTTCACCGGCGGAGCGATCGGTTACGTCGCCTACGACGCAGTGCGCCATTTCGAAAGCCGCGTCGTCCCGCCCGAAGCCGACGTGCTCGGCATCCCCGAGTCCGTCTTCCTGTTCTGCGATTCGATGGTCGTCTTTGACCACCTCCACCACACCATCAAGGTCATCGCCCATTGCCGCGTCGACGGCGACATCGAGGCCTCCTACGCCTCGGCGGCCGCCCAGATCGACGAGGTCGTCGAGCGGCTGACGAATACCTCCGTCCGGCTCCCGGAACAGGAAGTCGCCGCCGTCCTTCGTACCAACAACCGCGGCGAGAGCAACGTCGGCCGCGAAGGCTACGAGATGATGGTCGAAAAGATTCGCGAGTACGTGGTCGCGGGCGAGACCATCCAGATCGTCCCGTCCCAGCGCATCGCCCGGCCGACGGCAGTGCACCCGTTCAACATCTACCGCCAGTTGCGCACCGTGAACCCGTCGCCGTACATGTTCTACCTGGACATGGGCGGCTTCCAGATCGTCGGCGCCTCGCCGGAGCTTCTCGTGCGCGTGGAAGACGGCGTGGTCGTCACTCATCCCATCGCCGGGACCCGCCGCCGCGGCGCCACTGACGCCGAAGACGCGGCCCTCGCCGAAGAACTCATCGGCGACGAAAAAGAGCGCGCCGAGCACATCATGCTCGTCGACCTCGGCCGCAACGACGTCGGCCGCGTCAGCACTCCCGGCACCGTGCACGTGGACAAGTACATGGAGATCGAGAAGTACTCCCACGTCATGCACATCGTCTCCCACGTCTCAGGGAAGCTGGCGGCCGACAAAACGCCGTTCGATGCCTTCCGCGCCGTCTTCCCCGCCGGCACCGTCTCCGGCGCGCCAAAGGTGCGGGCCATGGAGATCATCGCCGAGCTCGAACCCTCGAAACGCGGCATCTACGCCGGCGCCGTCGGCTACGCCAGCTTCGCCGGCACCCTCGATACCTGCATCGCCATCCGCACCATGCTCGTCAAGGACGGTGTCGCCTACGTCCAGGCCGGCGGTGGCATCGTTTACGACTCCGAGCCCTACGCCGAGTACGTTGAAACCATCAATAAGATGGGTGCGCTCATGCGCGCCATCGACCAGGCCGAAATCGCCGCCGCGGAAGTGAAAGCTCCCGCCCACGCCGCAGGATAGCTCGCTTGACTGACCGAAAACCCGACTGCGTGTACGGCCTGCTCATCCGCGATGGGCGCGTGTTTGTGCGCGCCATGGATGGGCATTTCGGCCTGCCCGGCGGCGTTTTCCGGCCGATGGCCGAAGACCGCAAGGTCGAGCTGCGCGCACACCTCTGGGACCAGTTCGGCATCGAGGCGCGCTCGATCTGGGCCCAGGGCGCCTTCGAATACCGCAACCCCGACGAAGACCGCGAGAAGTTCTGCGGCTTCTACAGCGTCTGGGAATGGGACGGCGAGATCGCCGCCGAAGCCGGCCGCTGGCTCTCTCCCGAGGACATCCCCCTCACGGCGCTGCCGTCCTCGCTTCGCATCCTGCTCTTCAGCGTCCTCCAGACGCAGGCTGTGAAGACGACATGAAGCAGGACATCCGCATGGCTGCAATCCTCGAGCGCGACGGGCGCCTCTTCCTCGTCCGCGCGACGCCCGGCGCTCCCTGGGAACTCCCGGGCGGCGCGCTGCCGCCCGAAAACGACGATGTCGACGCCGAAATGGACGCGATCCTCCAGCGGCTCGGCGTCATGGCCCCGGCAATCGAAGAGGACTTCCTCCAGACGCACTTCATCCCTTCCGGCGACGGCCAGATCGTCTACAACGTCTACGCCGCCACCGGATGGACCGGCGACCCCGCCGCTCAGCCCGGCGTTGGCGCCGGCTGGTTCAGCCTGGAAGACATGCGCGCCGTTGCCATGGACGACCACGTCCGCAACGCCGTCCTCGAGGCCTACGGCATGCGCGAGCCCGACGACCAGGATGCGAAGATCATGGCCGCCCTCGCCGGCATCAAGCTCGACGAAGAACCCGCCCCACCACCGGCATTCAGCGACCGCCGCTCCGCCGGCCTCGACGTCCTCCGTACGCTCACCGCGAGCGACCCGGTCGCCGCCGCGGACCGCATGCGGAAGGCCCAGCCCGAGCTCGCCGGCGACATCATCGACTTCGCACTCGGCGAGGTCTGGGCGCATCCCGCCCTCGACCGCCGCACGCGCAGCCTCCTCGCCCTGGCGATGATTGCCGCCCAGGGGCACACCGGCGGCGCGCTCAGCGCCCACATCAGCGGCGCGCTCAACCACGGCGCATCGCCGGACGAAGTGGTCCAAACAATGCGCATGGTTGCCGTCTACGCCGGCTTTCCGGCCGCGCTCGGCGCCTGGGCGCCGATGGAGAAGGTCTTCGAGCAGCGCGGCATCCCGCGGCCCGGGAGGCTCCAATGAGGGCCGTGCTCTGGGACATGGACGACACGCTCCTCAACACCCTGCCGGGCCGGATGAAGTCGCTCGCCTACGCCTACGAGCAATGCATCGGCGGGAGTGTCGATCCCGAAGCGCTCTGGCGCTCGCATCGCGGCGGTTCGCTCGAAGACATGGGCAAGCGCCTCCTCGGCGACAGGGACTACATGCGCTTCGTGAACACCTACCGCGACTTCTATTACAGGCTGGACCGGAACATCGAGCCCTTCCCCGGCGTCGTCGCCGTCCTCGAATCCTTCGAGGCGGCCGAAATCCCGATGGCGGTGGTCACCTCCAAGATCGCCTACGGCGCCGTCGAAGAGCTGACCTCCTCCGGCCTCCTTCGCTTCTTCCACTCGGTCGTCGGCGCGGACGATACGGACGCCCACAAGCCAGACCCCGCGCCGGTCTACGAAGCCCTCGACCGGCTCCTCATCGAACCCGGCCAGCAGGTCCTGTTCGTCGGCGACAGCCCGGCCGACATCTGGGCAGCACGGAACGCGGATGTGCGCTCCGTGGCCGCCCTCTGGGGCACGCTCGATTCGGAGATGCTGCTCGATGCGATGCCGGACCACACCGCCCGCACGCCGGGCGAAGTGCTCGCGCTCTTCGCGGACCTGGCCGTGCCCCAATGACCGCGAAGCTCGAAAAACAGCTCGCCCACGTCGGCGTCCGCTTCTACCGCTCCGGCGGCGTCGAATTGGTGCTCGTCCCGCTGCTCAGGGAAACCGCGTCATTCACCCGTTCAGCCGGCGACGGGTACTTCCTCGTGACCCTGATGGGCGAGCCAGGCAGCGCCTATCCCCTGAACCTCCGTTCATACGCCTCGCTGGAGCCGGAGTACCTTGCGAAGAAGTTCAAGCTGGACCGCCGCGGCTACGGCTACACGCCGGAAGAGCTGGCCGCCGTGCTCACCGAAATAGCAGACGACCTGGCAAGCGAGGAGGGCCTGGACCGATGACCACCGTGCTGATCGACAACTACGACAGCTTCACCTACAACCTCTACCAGTACCTCGCTGAGCTGGGCGCCGACGTGAAGGTCTTCCGCAACGACCAGGTCACCCTCGACGAGATCCGCGACCTCCATCCTGACCACGTCGTCATTTCACCCGGCCCCGGCGACCCGGACGACGCCGGGATCTCGCGCGATGTGATCCGCGAGTTCGCGGGCAAAGTCCCGGTGCTCGGCGTTTGCCTGGGGCACCAGTGCATCTTCGATGTCTATGGCGGCACCGTGGCCGGCGCCGGCGAAATCAAGCATGGCAAGACTTCGAAAATCCACCACGACGGCAAGGGCGTCTTCAAGGACATCGGCGACCAGTTCAACGCCGTCCGCTACCACTCCCTCGCCGGGACCCCGGAGACGACGCCGGACGTGCTGGACGTAACCGCGCGGTCCGAGAGCGGCGTCATCATGGGCGTCCGCCACAAGACCCTCAAGGTCGAAGGCGTCCAGTTCCACCCCGAATCCATCGCCACCGAACACGGCAAGGAGCTCCTGAAGAACTTCCTCGATATGGAGGGCGGCACGTGGTGATTTCGGATTTCGGATTTCGGATTTTGGATTGCGTGCCCCGCGGCGGACAACGCTCGCGTGTGACCCTGAACCCAGGCGCACCGGCCTCCGCCAACGCTGCTGCGGCAGCGGGGGGTCTGCGCGCTCCAAATTCAAAATCCAAAATCCAAATTCCAAAATCCGGCGGTGCTTCGTGGTGATCCAGGATGCCATCCGGGCGCTCGTGGACCGCGGCCCGCTCACTGGCGCCGAGGCCGCGGCCGCGCTTGAGGAAATCATGACCGGCAATGCCACCCCCGCGCAGATCGGCGCCTTCCTCGCCGCCATGCGCGTGCGCGGGGAGACGCCGGAAGCCGTCGCCGCCGGCCTGACCGTCATGCAAACCCACGCCGAGCCCTGCAACGTCCAGGACGTGATCGACATTTGCGGCACCGGCGGCGACGGCATCGACACCATCAACGTCTCCACCGCTGCCGGGTTCGTGGTCGCCGGCGCTGGCGTGCGCGTCGCCAAGCACGGAAACCGCGCCGCGTCATCGAAATGCGGCAGCGCGGATGTCCTCGAAGCCCTCGGCGCACGAATCGACCTGGGCGGCGAACAGGTGGCGAAGGTCATCAATGGCTGTGGTTTCGGATTCCTTTTCGCCCAGCGCTTTCACCCCGCGATGCGCCACGTCGGCGGCCCGCGCCGGGAAATCGCGGTGCGCACCATGTTCAACATCCTGGGGCCGCTTTCCAACCCCGCGAACCCCCGCGCCCAGTTGGTCGGCGTCGGTTCGCGCGCCATCGGTCCCGTCGTCGCCGAAGCCCTGGCCCTGCGTGGCCTCGGCCGCGCCCTCGTCGTCCACTCGAACGACGGCATGGACGAGATCAGCCCCGCCGCGCCTACGCACGCCTGGATCATCGGCGACGGGGCAGTTGAAGAACGCGACATCTCCCCGGACGACTTCGGGCTGCCGCACCACCCGCTCTCGGAAGTCGCCGGCGGCGAAGCGCCGAAAAACGCCGGCGACATCCACGCCATCGTCGATGGCGGTGACGGCGCGAAGACCGACTTCGTCCTGATGAACGCGGCCGCCTCGCTCTTCGTAGCCGGCAAAGTCACCGGCTTCCGCGAGGGCGTCGACCTCGCCCGCGAGTCCATCGCCTCCGGCCGGGCGCGCGAGGTGCTGGACCACTACGTCGCCCTCACCCGGGAGGTCGCTGGTGGCTGAGCCGACGATCCTCGACACAATCGTCGCGCGGCGGCGGCTCGATGTCGCCGAAGCCAAAGCGCTCGTGCCTTCGAACGAACTCCAGCGCCGTCTCGCCTCCGCGCCCGAACCGCTCGACTTCGCCGAACGCCTCCGGCGCGACCGCCCGATGGCCGTGATCGCGGAAGTGAAACGCGCTTCGCCCAGCAAAGGCGACATCGCCCCCGGCATGGACGCCGTCGCCCAGGCCGTGAAGTACGCCGCCGGCGGCGCATCCGGCATCTCCGTCCTGACCGAGCCCACCTGGTTCAAAGGCACACTCGCCGACATGTCTGGTGTCCGCGCCGCAATCGAGGCGATGGGAAACGCCCGTCCCGCCGTGCTCCGCAAGGACTTCCTCATCGATGCGTACCAGGTGCTCGAAGCGCGAGTAAACGGCGCCGACACAGTGCTCCTCATCGTCGCCGCGCTCGACGGCAAGACCCTCGCGCGGCTCATGGCGCGCGCGCGCGAACTCGGCATGGAGCCGCTGGTCGAAGTGAACAACGCCGCCGAGATGGCGCGCGCGCTGGACGCGGGCGCCGAGGTCATCGGCATCAACAACCGCGACCTGCGCACCTTCAACGTGGACCTCGGGACCACGGACCGGCTGGCCGGCATGGCAGGCGATGGCGTCATCCTCGCTGCCCTCAGCGGTATCAGCACTCGCGCCGACGTAGAACGATTCGAATCCGCCGGGGCCGCCGCGGTCCTCGTCGGCGAATCGTTGATGGTCGCCCCGGATCCCGCCGTGAAGATCCAGGAACTGCGGGGGCTGCCAATTCACGATTCACGATTCACGATTCACGATTCTGTGGGTGCGCCGTGACGCCACGACCCTCACCCCCCGGCCCCCTCTCCCGACTCCTGCATCGCGGGCGAGGGGAAGTTCGCGCGTGGACCCATCAACTGGACGCCTCCGTGCCCTCCCAAATCCTCTGTGTCCTCCGTGCCTCTGTGGTTAATCCTTCCGCGAGCGTAACGGCATGACGCTCGCCAAGATCTGCGGCCTCCGCAAAGTGCTCCCCTCTCCCGCAGCGGGAGAGGGGCTGGGGGTGAGGGTATGATCCACCACCCATCCGTGCCCTCCCAAATCCTCTGTGTCCTCCGTGCCTCTGTAGTTAACCCTCGCGCGAGCGTGACGGCATGACACTCGTCAAGATCTGCGGCCTCCGCGACGCCGAAACCGCCATCGAAACGGCCAAAGCCGGCGCCGACTTCATCGGCCTGATGTTCGTCGCCGAATCGAAGCGGCGCGTGACGCCCCAGCAGTGCCACGACATCGTCGAAGCCATCAAGTCCACCAGAACCCAGGGCCGCGAAGCGACATTCGAGGGCCCGGTCCGCGGCGAGGTCTCGGCGCGGACATGGTTCGGCGCCTGGGCGGAAGCCATCGACCAATCGGCAACGCGCTGGCGTCCGCTCATCGTCGGCGTCTTCGCCGGCATGAACCCGGACGAAGTCAACGACATCGCCGATGCGGCGGGGCTGGACCTTGTCCAGCTCTCCGGCGGCGAAGACGACAGCTTCGTCCGTCGCGTGCACCGCCCGGTGATTCGCGCGGTCCACGTCCGCGAACAGATGACGTCTTACGACGTGGACGACCGGTGCGTGCCGGGAATCTCGGCCGCCTTGCTGCTCGACAAGGGCTCGGCGGCAGCGCTCGGCGGCACCGGCCAGGCGTTCGACTGGGAAGTTGCCGCCGAAGTCGGCCGCCAGAAGCCGTTCCTGCTCGCAGGCGGTCTCACGCCCGAGAATGTGGCTGAAGCGGTCACCATCGTTGAGCCGTGGGGCGTCGACGTTTCGAGCGGCGTCGAAACGGACGGCGTCAAAGACATCGAGAAGATCCGCGCCTTCATCCGCGCGGCAAAAGGGGTACAGGTTGGCCGTTGAAGCACCGCTCTCGCCGCGATTCGGAGAATTCGGCGGACGTTACATCCCCGAGACGCTGGTCGCCGCCCACGAAGACCTCGAGGTCGCCTACAACGAGGCGCGAAACGACCCGGAATTCCATCGCGAGTTGGCTGACCTGCTGCGCCACTACGTGGGCCGCGAAACGCCGCTCTACTTCGCCGAGCGGCTGACGCGCGAGTGCGGCGGGGCCCGCATCTGGCTGAAGCGCGAAGACCTGGCCCACACCGGCGCGCACAAGATCAACAACGCCCTCGGCCAGGCGCTGCTCGCGAAGCGCCTCGGCAAGCCTCGCGTCATCGCCGAGACCGGCGCGGGCCAGCATGGGGTTGCCGCCGCAACCGTCTGCGCCATGCTCGATCTCGAATGCGTCGTCTACATGGGCAGCGAGGACATCAAGCGCCAGTCGCTCAACGCCTTCCGGATGAAGATGCTCGGCGCGACGCTCGTCTCCGTGGAGTCCGGCAGCAAGACCCTCAAGGACGCCATCAACGAGGCAATGCGCGACTGGGTGACCAACGTCGAAACCACGCACTACATCATCGGCTCCGCCATTGGGCCCCACCCGTTCCCCACCATCGTGCGCGACTTCCAGTCGGTCATCGGGAACGAGGCCCGGGCCCAGATGCTCCAGCAGGCCGGCAAGCTCCCGGATGTCGCCATCGCCTGCGTCGGCGGTGGCAGCAACGCCATCGGTCTCTTCCACCCGTTCATCCAGGACCCGGTCCGCCTCATCGGGGTCGAGGCGGGCGGGTCCGGCGTGGGCAGCGGCAAGCACTCGGCAACCCTCGTCGCCGGCCGCCCGGGCGTGCTCCACGGCACGAAGACGTACCTCCTGCAGGACGCCGACGGCCAGATCCTCGAGACGCACAGCATCTCCGCCGGCCTCGACTACCCCGGCGTGGGGCCGGAGCACTCCTGGCTGAAGACCAGCGAACGCGCGGAGTACGTCGCCGTCGATGACAAACAGGCGCTCGAAGGCTTCCAGTCGCTCACCCGCTCCGAAGGCATCATCCCCGCCCTCGAACCGTCGCACGCCATCTACCACGCGATGAAGGTCGCGAGCGAGCTTCGTCCGGACCAGGACATCCTCGTCGGTCTCAGCGGCCGCGGCGACAAGGACATGCACACCGTGGCCGCCGCGCTGGGAGTGACGCTCTGAGCTACCTGGCGCCCGCCGAAAAGCGCATCTACCCCTGGGGCCCGAAAGAGGTCCTCATTGGGCTGGGCGGCTTCCTCATCGTCTTCATCGTCTCGAACGTCTTCATCGTTGCCGTGGCGAGCGCGCGCGACCAGGGCTTCGAACCGACCGACGTGGGCAACGTGTTCGAGAAAGCCGGCCACGTCGCGAAATACGCGGACCAGCGGCTGGACGCCGCCGCCAACGCCAGGGCGTTGCCCGCGCCGCCGCGGATTCTTGCGGACCAGGGAGCGCTCCAGCTCGGCATGATCGCCACCCTCGCAACGCAGGTGCTCCTGTTCGCGGTCGTCGGCATTGCCTCGAAGCAGACGTTCCATGGTCTGTCCGAAGCCCTCGGCCTGCGAAAGTTCAGGCCCGGGCGGATCTGGATCATCATCGGCGCCGTCGCGATCGCCTATTCGGGCATCTACGGCTACTCGGTCTTGATGGAGAAAACCGGGATCGACTGGCTTGTCCCAAACTCCACCGTCCCCACCGAGATCACACGCAACGACTTCACCCTGAGCATCGCCGCCGCGGTCACGCTCATCGGCGCGCCCATTTCGGAAGAGCTCTTCTTCCGCGGACTGCTCTTCAGCGGGCTCCTGCGCTGGGGATTCTGGCCGGCGGCCATGCTGAGCGGCTTCATGTTCTCCCTCGTGCACTTCGACCCCGGCAGCTTCATCCCCTTCGTCGGCATCGCCACACTGATGGCATACCTCTACTGGCGGCGCGGCTGCCTCTGGGACTCCATCCTGTTCCACTTCACCTTCAACGCCGTCAGCATGGCGTCGCTGTTGGCCCTCCGATGATTGGCGAGCGGCGCATGGCCGTGCCTCCCTGGGGCGAGCTCGCCGTGCTTGCCGGGCTCTGGCTGGCCATCCTCGCCTACATCGTGCCGAAGCTCCTGATCGGTCCGGTATCCCAGTTGCTCGGCGGCGGCCCGGACTACGCCGACATCGGGACCGCGTTCGAAAAGGCCGCGGCCGTCGCCCAGTACGCCGACCTTCGCCTCGCGAATGCCATCCCGGGCTCGCGGTTCGACGACCCGCCGCGCATCCTCGGCAGCGTCGTGGCCGCCCGAGTCGCGTGGGTGATGGCTATCGCCTCCGCCGCCCTGTTCGTCTGCGCCGCGCTCGTGGCAAGCCGGCAACGTCTTCCCGTCTTCGCTCGCTACGCCGGCCTGGACCGGTTCGACTTCGATCGCCTCTGGGCGCCCGGGTTAGCCGTCGCCGTCGTCTACCTGCTGATCGGCGCGTACATCCGCCTCATCGATGCGTCGAGTATTGACGCCCTCAAAGGCGAGCCCGAGGTGCTCGACGCAACCTCGCGCGATGGCCTCGCGCTGGCCCTGTACGCCGTGACCACGGTCATCGCCGCCCCGCTCGGAGAAGAGCTGTTCTACAGGGGGTTCGTGTTCGCGGGGTTCGCCAACTGGGGCTTCTGGCCCGCGGCCGCCGTTTCGAGCGCCCTCTTCGCGCTCTCTCACCTCGATGCCTCGACCCTCATCCCGTTTACGTTGGTCGGCATCACGCTCTGCTGGCTTTACTGGCGAAGCGGCTCCCTCTGGGACGCCATCGCCTTCCATGGCATGTTCAACCTGCTCAGCTTCATCCTTCTCCTGGCGAGGAACTGACCAATGTCCAAGCGCATGCGCGACCTGTTCGAAGAAGCCCGAAAGTCCGGCCGGAAGCTCTTCATCCCGTACATCACCGCCGGCTACCCCACGATGGACGACACGGTGCCGATCCTCCTCGCGGCGCAGGAAGGCGGCGCGGACGTCATCGAGATCGGCATGCCCTTCACTGACCCCCTCGCTGACGGCGCCACCATCCAGCACGCGAACACCGTCGCGCTCGCCAACGGCATCTCGCTGCTCGGCTGCTTCCGGTTGGTGAAGGAGGCGCGCGACCAGGGGCTCACCTGTCCCGTCGTGTTCATGGGCTACTACAACCCGCTGCTCGCCCGGGGCGAGGAGCGCGCCATTGCCGAAGCCAAAGCAGCCGGCGCCGACGGGTTCATTATCGTGGACCTGCCCGCCGAGGAAGCGGGCAACTTCATCGCCACCTGCCGCGCGAACGACATGAGCTTCATCCCCCTGGTGGCCCCCACCAGCCGGGATGCGCGCATCGACATCCTCGCCAGGGCCGCCGACGCCTGGATGTACTGCGTGAGCGTCACGGGCACAACCGGCGGGAAGGCGATCGACTCGAACAGCGACCTCCCCGGCTTCATCGCGCGGGTGCGCAGCCACACGGACCTGCCCCTGACCGTCGGTTTCGGCGTGAATACCCGGGCCCAGGCCGACCTGGTCCGTAAGGTCGCGGATGCGGTTGCCGTCGGCACTGCTATAATCGCCACCATTGACGCCGCGCCGGCAGAAGACCGGGCAAAGCGCGTCAGGGAGTTTGTGGAGGATGTCTCCGGTCGATAGCGGACAGGTGAATGCGGCCCACACGTGGGAAGACGAGCGCCGATGGGCGTGGCGTTGGCCCCTCGTGGGCCGCGGATATGGCTGTCCGCCGACCGGGGTTTTTGGACTCCGGGTTCGCGCAGGCTAGCACCACCAACCTCGTCTCGAACCAGTTCGATCCGCGTCAGCCGCTCTGGCTGTGCCGCGCTTCGCGATCGGAGTCCCCGTGTGAATTCCGGCGTACTTACACCGCCGAAGCCGCCCGCGGGCGGCACATCCCCGGACCGGGCTGCCGCCCATCCGCGTTCCAGTGGAGAACCACCCGTGATCATTGTCGTTTCCCCGGATGCCACTCCGGATGATTTGGACCATATCGTCGCCCGCGTCGAAGAGACCGGCCGCACAGCCCACCTTTCCGTCGGCACCGAGCGCAGCATCATCGGCGTCATCGGCCCCGATGACCCCACCCTCCAGGACGTCTTCGAAGCCCTCCCGCATGTCGAGTCCGTCCACCGCGTCACCAAGCCCTACAAGCTCGTCAGCCGCGACTTCCACCCGGCCGACACCATCGTCGAAGTGGGCCAGGGCGTGACCGTCGGCGGGGTTGAGCTGGCGGTCATGGCCGGCCCCTGTTCGATCGAAAACGAAGCGCACATCTTCGATGCCGCGCGCGCCGTCAAGGCGGCGGGCGCGAACATGCTCCGGGGCGGCGCCTACAAGCCGCGCTCCTCGCCGTACGCCTTCCGTGGGCTCGGCCCGGAAGGCCTCGCCTACCTCGCCGCCGCCGGCGCTGAATCGGGCCTGCCGGTCATCACCGAGCTCATGAGCGTCCGCGACATCGACGCCGTCTGCCGCTACACCGACGTCATCCAGGTTGGCGCCCGCAACATGCAGAACTTCATCCTGCTTGACGAGGTGGGCAAGGTGAAGAAGCCGGTGATGTTGAAGCGCGCGCTCAGCGGCCAGATTGAGGAGTGGCTGCTGGCGGCCGAATACATCCTCGCGCAGGGCAATCCAAACGTTATCCTGTGCGAACGCGGTATCCGAACCTTCGAGACGGCCTACCGCAACACGTTCGACGTGAACGCCATCCCGCTGGTGAAGGAGTTGAGCCATCTGCCCGTCATCGCTGACCCGAGCCACGGCACGGGAAAGGTTGGCCTGGTGACGCCGGTCGCGATGGCTGGCATCGCCGCAGGCGCGGATGGCCTGATGATCGAAGTGCACAACAGCCCCGAACACGCCCTCAGCGATGGCGCTCAATCGTTGACCTATGAGAAGTTCGGGATAATGATGCGCTCGGTCGCCGCTGTCGCTGCCGCCGTCGAGAGGACACTCACCGGGGTGAGGACGCCTGCCGCGGTACGATAACGGAGAGGGTCGGAAGACCAGGTCGGGGGCGCCCCTGCGGGGGGGTGCTGGCCCGTCGGGAGTCATGGCCGAAATTACCCTGCCCGTGTTCCAGGGCCCCCTGGACCTTCTCCTCTACCTCATCGAACGGGACGATCTCGACATCACCGCGGTGTCGCTCGTCTCCGTTACGGACCAGTACCTGCGGGCCATTCGTGCAGGCGAAAAGTTCGACCCGCAGGCGCTGGCCGAGTTCGTCTCCGTCGGCGCGAAGCTCATTTACCTCAAGTCACGCGCGTTGCTCCCCCGGCCGCCGCAGGCCGAGGGCGAGCAACTCGATGACGACGACGTGGGGCGCGAGCTGGTCGACCTCCTGCGCGAGTACAAGCGCTTCGCCGAAGTGGCCGACATGCTGGAGGAGCGCCAGGAAGAAGGCGCGCGCATTTACACGCGCCTCGCGCCGCCGCCCGAAGTACCGGAGGGGACCGGCCTCCAAAACGTCACCATGGAACGTCTCCGGGCGATCATGCTGGACGTCCTCAACAAGAAGCCGGCCGAAGCGCGCCCCCGGGCCATCATCGCGCGCGACACGACGATGACCCTGGGCGCCCGGCTCATGGACTTCCGCGAACGGCTTGCCCGCCGCGGCCGCTTCTCGTTCCGCAGGATGATGATGGAGTGCACGACGCGCCTCGAAGTGGTCGTGAGCTTCCTCGCCGTGCTCGAACTGATCCGCTCCGGCGAATGCGACGCCCAGCAGACTACTAGCTGGGCCGACATCACGGTCGTCGCCCTCGCCCCCGTCGGGACGTAATCGCGGACCCTGTCCCGGCTCGGCGCCACACCGCGTAGTTGCGGGGCTTGTCCCCGCCCGGCGCCATGCGCCCAACGAACAGTCACCGCTCTGTACCCGCCCAGCCATGGGCGGGTGCGCCGCCCCTCTCACCACAGCCGGCGAACGCAACTCCGGCGCTCGTCCCCGCCCAGCGCCAGGCGCCCAACGGACCAGTCACCGCTCTGTACCCGCCCAGCGATGGGCGGGTGCGCCGCCACTCTCACCACAGTCCGCGAACGTAGCTGCGGCGCTCGTCCCCGCCCAGCGCCAGGCGCCCAACGGACCAGTCACCGCTCTGTACCCGCCCAGCCATGGGCGGGTGCGCCGCCACTCTCACCACAGCCCGCGAACGTAACTGCGGCGCTCGTCCCCCGCCCAGCGCCATGCGCCCCACAGACCGTCACTGGCGATTCCGCGCGGTGTACACTCATCGTGATGACTGAACTGCAATCGCTCATCGAAGCCACTGAAGGCGTGGCGGGCGGGCGCCCCTGCCTCGCGGGGACCGGTATGCCCGTAGTTCAGATCGCTGTGCACTACCGGGCAGGTGAGACTCCCCGGCGAATCCTGCGGCGCTACCCCCATCTGGACCTCCAGCGCATCCATGCCGCGATCGCGTTCTACCTCGCTAATCGCGAGGCGATGGATGCGGAGATCGAGGCGGATGCGAGGGAGTTCGAAACAGCGAAGCGGGAGCAGAAGTCCCTCGCCCGTTCGAGCTGACCCTCCCGCGGTGGACCTGTACATGGACCAGGACTCGCTGGACTTCGACGTTATCAGTGGCTTGCGATTGGCCGGAATCGACGTGCTCTCGTCGGAAGAAGCCGGTATGAAGCGCGCTCCGGACGCGGAGCAACTGGCCTTCGCGACCAGCCGCGCCCGGGTAATCTATACGGCCAACCGGGCTGACTACGCCAGGCTCCACCAGGAATGGCTGGCCGCTGGGAAGCACCACGCTGGCATCATCATCCGCGCGCGCCAGCAGATCGGCGTTCGTTGGCAGATCCGGGCTCTCAATCTACTCAATCAACGCGTCACCGCTGATGAGTGGCCCGACCGCCTCGAATACCTCCAACGATCCCAATCCCCACAGCCGCCCCCAGCGCATCGAACCCCACATCCATCCAGCTCGCATCCCGGTTCGGCACGAACGATTGGTGGAACTCGTCCGACATCCCGTAGAGCACCGCAACCACCCACGCGCCAAGAGCCAGCGTCACCACGGGCGAGGCGGCCCGGTAACTCCCAAGCGCCACGAACGCGAGCGCGCCCAGGACGGCGTACTCCACCATGTGCGCCAGGTCGTACTGCCACTCGCCTCCGCTGGCGCCGGGCGGGTTGGGGAAGCTGGAGCCGATGAAGATGAGGGCCGCCCAGCCGGCTACGAGAGCGAAGCGGAGTCGCACACGTGGAGTCTACGAGGCCGGCGCTTAGCCGCGCTTACGCTTCCAGCACCATCTGCGTCTGGGTCACCTGCGCGACCAGCTTCCCATCCGCGCCGCGGATGTTCGTCTGCCACGTATGCAGTCTGCGCCCCAGGTTCACCGGCTGGCATTCGGCCGTGAGCGTCGTCCCGGCGAGGCCCGGACGATAGAAGTTCGTCTTGGATTCGATCGTGGTGGTCGCGGCACCCGGCGGAAGGTGCATCGATGTCGCGACCGCGCCGAGCTGGTCCGCGAAGGCCATCAGCGCACCGCCGTGGCACACGCCCGGGACGGTGCAAAGCTCGTCCCGCACGTCCAGCTCAGCCGTCACCCGGTCGTTGGCCATTGAGGTCAGGCGGATGCCGAGCGTGCCAGCGAAGAACGGCTGGATTCGCGCCTGCATCGCGGCGAGTTGTTCGTCCATATGTTCGTGCTCCTCCAATCCTGCTCGCTGGGAGAATGGCCTGCCACAGTCCCACAAGCGAGGGCCAATCGAACCACATATGCGCAAGCCACCGGCCGTTGATAGGCTGTGTGGCAGATGACCATCCCCTCGTTCACGCACGCGCAGCTCAGCGCCGGCGCGCCCGGCCCCGAAACCGCGCTCACCATCGGCGTGCTTGACGGCGTCCACCTCGGCCACCAGGCGCTGCTCGGACGCTTGCGTGACGAGGCGAAGAAGCGGGCGCTCGCGCCCGGCGTGGTGACCCTCCACCCACACCCGATCACCGTGCTGCGGCCCGAAATCGCGCCCAGCTACCTCACCTCGCTGGAAGACCGCATCCAGCTCATGCGCGCCGCCGGCGCCGACTGGGTCATCCCCCTGACGTTCACGGGCGAGGTCTCCGAAGTCGAGTGCGAAGACCTCGCCACCGCTTTCGTTGACCTGCTCCGCATGCGCCTGATGGTGCTCGGGCCGGACGCCGCCTTCGGGCGTGGCGCCCCGAAAGACACGGCTGGGCGCATGAAGGAACTCGGCGCCCAGCGAGGCTTCGAGGTGGTCCAGATCGAACCCGTGATGCACGACCACGAGCGCTACAGCTCCACGGCCGTGCGAAACGCCCTCAAGGAAGGCGAGATGGCGCGGGTCACCTCGCTCCTCGGACGCCCCTACCGCATCGGCGGGCCGGTGGTGCACGGGTTCGAACGCGGCCGCACGATCGGCTTTCCCACCGCGAACATCTCCGTGGCCGCGGACCGCGCGCTCCCCGCGGTCGGCGTTTACGCCACGCGGGCTCGGGTCGCGGGCCACGTCCTTACCGGCGCGACCAACATCGGCCGCCGCCCAACCTTCGACGAAGGGCACATCTCCATCGAGACCTACCTCCTCGACTTCGAAGGCGACATCTACGGCGAGCGCATGGACCTCGAAATCGTGGAGCGCGTGCGTGGCGAAGTGAAGTTCGAATCGGTGGATGCGTTGAAGTCACAGATAGCGGCGGACGTTGCGTCGGCGCGGGGGTTGGTGCGGTGAGCGATGCGGAGAAGGTGAAAGGCCCGGCGTCGTACTTCCCTTCGATCGAGAAAACGTACGGCAAGTCAATCGCAGACTGGCAGGCACTGATCCGTGCCCAGGTCGGCAAGAAGCACATGGAACTTGTGAACTGGCTCAAGGCCGAGCATGGGATGGGCCACGGCCACGCCAACGCGCTCGTTGCGGCAACCCTCGCCGACGATGCCGGGAAGGGGAAATCGTGACGCGGAACATGACCCCGGTCGATGACCAGCTCACCGTCCTGATGAGCGGCGTGGACTATGGCGACGCCCTCCTGCGCCGCCAGATGGAGCGCGAGCTTCGCGCCGCCCTCGAGCTCGACCGGCCGCTCAAGGTCTACCTCGGCATCGACCCGACGGCGACCTCGCTCACGCTTGGGCACACCGTGCCGCTTCGAAAGCTGCGCCAGTTCCAGCAGTTCGGCCACCACTGCGTCTTCCTCATCGGCGACTACACCGCCCTCATCGGCGACCCGAGCGACAAGAACAAGCTGCGGCCGATGCTCACGCCGGAGGAGATTCAGCGCAACGCCACCAGTTACTTCGACCAGGCGGCGCGCATCCTCGATGCGGACAAGACCGAGCTGCGCCGCAACTCCGAGTGGCTCGGTGAGCTGAGCTTCCCGGACATCATCAGCCTGATGTCGAAGTTCACCGCCGCCGAGATGCTCCGGCGCGACAACTTCCGCAACCGCTGGGAAGCCGGCGACGCGGTCTACCTGCACGAGTTCCTCTACGCCCTGATGCAGGGCTACGACGCCTACGCGCTCGAGTGCGACGTGCAGGTCGGCGGCACGGAGCAACTCTTCAACCTGATGGCCGGGCGCAAAATCCAGGAAGACGCCGGTCAGAAGCCGCACGTGCCGGTCACCATGCCCATCCTGGTGGGTC
>WBZP01003177.1_pt1 | contig 18058 bp, 17 predicted proteins | sample 5204301 | NCBI WGS metagenome assembly WBZP01 (sample SAMN12412401, study PRJNA552823) | activated sludge metagenome | isolation source: activated sludge from nitrification reactor of wastewater treatment plant... | place: USA: Pennsylvania | collected 2017 | reverse complement strand
TAGGGGTGGTCCGGACCAGGCCCCAAGTGGTGATCGAGGAGTTTAGGGGTGGTCCGGACCAGGCCCCAAGTGGTGATCGAGGAGTTTAGGGGTGGTCCGGACCAGGTCCAAAGTGGTGATCGAGGAGTTTAGGGGTGGTCAGGACCGGGCCCAAAGTGGTGGAGCCGCTGCTAAAACCCGTTTCGCCGGATGACCTTGTAGCTGGTGCCGGCCGTGCGCGAGCCGTAGACGATGCCGTAACTACAGCCCTTGGCTTCGTAGGCTTTCATCCAGCCCCACGGATCGCCGTTGTCGAATAGGAAGATGTGGCCGGCGCCGCTGTCGTTATAGACGAAGGCGTCGCCTTGCTTGGCGGAGCCCCGGGCGATGGTGCGCCACTCGCGGGTCTCGTTGTCGAAGTTGTAGGTGGAATAGGGGTGGCTACAGCTCGTCAGCGCACTGGCACCGGGCACCTGCCACACCTTGGCGACATAGCCGGAGCAGTCGGCCCCATAGCTGCCACTGTGGGTGCAGGATGGGCATGATCCAGAGCAGCTCCCCTTGGCGCTGGATCCTGGGTTCCAACAGCCGCCACCCCACCAGTACGAAAAGCCGACGCCGGACTTGGCCCGCTCGATGGCATTGGCGACCCCACCTCCAGCGGCATAGGGGGTCAGGTAGTCGCCGGTACACCAGCCGGTGTGGCTGCCCCAGGTGACCTTGTACCACCCTGCGGACTCGGACTCGACCTGGACAATGGTGCCTTTGGGCATGCTGGTGAGGACAGCGTAGGTAGTACCTGGCCCGGTGCGCAGGTTGAGGCTGGTCGCCGTCACTTCCGCTTGCTCGCCGACCTTGGCCGAAGCGGCATGGAACTCGCTGTTGGCGGTGTCGAGGGTGCTGTCCTCGTGGCGGCCGGGCTGATCCGCAGTCAGCTCGCTGCCGCATCCGCCGAGCAGGGTCGTCAAAAGGAGTCCAAACGATGCCGACAACAGTGCTTTGCGCATGACAACCTCCAGTGTGAGGAAAGACGTAGCACAACCGGGCTGCAAGTAGGCGATCTTGCTTTGCATTTTGGGCGCTTCATTTGCGACGGTGCCGCCTGTTATAATGACCGCGCCACAGCATGTCGAGCAGGCGTATGCACAGTCCGTGGGGGCTGCTCTTGCTGGTGACGCTCGGGGGGGCGCAGGCGTGGGGAGGGCCGAGGCATGGCCGGTTCTCTGCGCCAATGCACCGGCCGACGCTGTCACCGGGCCGAGGGCTGCGTGAGATACCTCGCAACCGCGAGGCGCTGCGCGTTGGCAACGTGTTCACGCCGCCACCCGTGCGCGAATACGAGCCACCGCCCGCTGGGGAGATCGCGGTGCGCTGGGCGCTGCCGAAGCGTCGCGATCTGCCGGTCAAGGTGCATGCCCTGCCGAGCCTGGCCGCCGCCACCATGGGGGAGATGCGGGGCCATACCGCGATGCTGGTGGGGCAGCCGCTACAGACCAAGACCGGACTGTGTCGCTGGTGGTTGTCGGCACTGCCGAGTGGCTACGTGTGTGCCGCCGAGGTCACGGTCGAGCCCGGCTACCTGTCGAGCCCGCCCGCCCAGGAAAAAGGGACCGGCTGGCAGAAGCTTCGCTACGGGGTGATCTCGGCGCTGGTGACCAAGCTGCGGGGCAGCGCCGGACATTTTCTGCGCACGATCTTGCACAAGGGCGATGGCATCACGGTCACCCAGGCCAGCGATGAGGTGGTTCAGATCATCGGGCGGCAGTGGCTGCCGCGCAGCGATGTGAAGCTGTTTGAGCCGCCCTCGGCCCCGGCGGTGAGCGTGGATTCGGTGCCGCCCGGACTGCGCCTGGCGTGGGCAGTGCCTCCAGATGGAGAGGACGGCGTCCCGGTGTTTCTGCCCAAGTCAGAGGCCGGCCCGGTCGCGTATCTGCCACGGTATGCCGTGCTCTACGTGACCGAAGGCAGCGACAGCTTCCCGGGGCGTCAGCCCGTGCTGCTGCCTGAACCAACCCGCGCTGCGCTGCGTGCGGTCGGGTCGAGTCGTCCCGCCTGGGTGTCAGCCAGTCAGTTCGAGGTCGAGACGGGCCAGCTACGACGGCTGATGCCGATGGCAGCACCCGCTGGGGTCGCTCCCGATGAACGCTGGATCGACATCCACTTGAGTGAGCAGGTCGCCACCGCCTACCAAGGTTCCAAGCCCCTGTTCGCTGCGCTGGTCTCGACGGGAGTCCACGGCGCAACGCCCCCGGGTTCATTCTATATCTACCGCAAGTACCTCACCCAGACGATGGCCAACCTGGCCGGGGCACCGTCGCAGTATGACTTCCGTGAGGTGCCGCACGCCCAGTTTTTCAACGGTCGCATCGGTCTGCATGCGGTGCTGTGGCACGACAAGCTCGGGCACGCGGTCAGCCATGGCTGCGTCAACCTGAGCCCGCCCGCCGCCGCGCAGTTTTTCGCGTTCACCTCGCCGGATCTACCGGCTGGCTGGCACACCATCACCACGCCCTCCTATCACAGCAGCACCGCAACCGGTCGCGGCACCCGAGTGATCGTCCGCAAATAGCTCGGTACCGGGCACCATAGGTTGCCGTTGACAGCCTTGTGGCTGCCGCGTAATGAGTGGTCACCTATGAAAAAAGCTGTTGAGGGTGTGCTTCGTCGCGGCAAGACCCTGGCGTTTTCCGTGATCGCTTCAGAGACAGGCAACTTCATTCCGCCGGTGCGCTATGCCCGGCGGGCTGCCGGGTTTGTGAACGACCTGTTTGGGCGTCCGCTGGCCTCGGAAGAAGAGCTGGCGCGGCGCACGGCTGAGACCGAGCGGCTGGAAGCGCTGGCGGACAAAGCGCGCAACGGTCAGGTCGCCACCGTCAAGAAAGAGGCGGCCCCGGTCATGCTCTATGTGACCGATCAGTTCGTGCGAGAGCGCAAGCGGCTCGAAGACGTCCTCAAGGGTCGCAGTATCCCCTATCAGGTGCTGGATGTGACGGACGACGAAGCGACGCGGAGCTGGGCGCTCACCAAGGCCCATGCGACCGAGTTTCCGCTGCTGTTTGTGGCGGGCGAGTCGGTGGGTGGTTTCGAGGAAGTGCTGTCGCTCGATGCGCACGGCGGGCTCACGAAGAAAGTGTTCGGCTAAGCCCAAGGAGCCCCCAGTGGAACTGAGATCGCTGCACCTTGACGTCGGCAAGCTAACCACCCGCGTCCGCGCCAACCACCCCGAGCGGGTCGTCGATTGTGAGCTGGGCGCGGAGTCGACTCAGCGAATCTTGGCCGGTGGAGAGCCGCTGGTTTCGTACTTGCGGACCTCGGGGCGCTTGCCACCGGGCGGCTGGTTCGATGAGCTGTGGCTGGACGCCGAGGCCCAGACCGTCGCGGTGCGCTGCGGCGAAGCGATCGAGGCACTCGATTACCAAGTGCTCCAGACCCTGCTGCGAGAGCTGGCGCGGACAGCCCGGCGCGAGGCGGTGGCGCGCAAGCCCGATCCACCCGGACTCAGTCCCGAAGCACGCTGGGAATACCTGTATCAGCATGGCGGGGATGGCTGGGAGATGGGCAAGGCGACCCCGCCGCTCGTCCGATACTTGACCGCCCATCCGCCGCTCCGTGGCGAGCGCTCTCTGGTGGTGGGCTGTGGCCGTGGCCATGAGGCGCTGCTGCTGGCCCGCCTGGGTCCACCGGAGTCGCAGGTGGTTGGCATCGACATTGCTCCCGCAGCGGTGGCGATTGCGACCCGACAAGCCGTAGCGGATGGGCTGTCCGATCGGGTCACCTTCTTGCAGCAAGACCTGTTTGGCTGGCCGACGAGCGATGCCAGCCAGCGCGGGCAGTACGACTTGGTGGTAGAGCACAACTGCTTCTGTGCGATCGAGCCGCATCGACGGGACGAGTATGTACAAGCGGTCGCCGCCCTGCTGCGTCCCGGAGGCCGTCTGGTTGGCCTGTTCTATACCCATGACTATCCCGGTGGTCCGCCCTATGCCGCCCGTGCGGAAGAGATCCGCACCCGCCTGCGGTCCACCTTTGAGATCACCTACGAGGAAGTCCCTGCGGACTCGGCCATTACTCGAGCTGGTCAAGAGCTGCTCGTCCAGGCCGTCCGACGGCACGTTCCACTCCCAAACTGCCCCCCCACCTAGATTGGAGGCTCCCCATGCCCTTTGGCGGCGTTGACTACTTTCAGATGGCCGACCTGCTGAGCGATGAAGAGAAGCTCGTCACCGCGACCTTCCGCCGCTTTGTGGACGACGAGATCATGCCGGTCATCGGTCGGCACTTTCGCAACGGAACCTTTGACAGTGCCTGGCCGCGTCGGCTGGGGGCCTTGGGGGCGCTTGGGGCCAACCTGGTCGGCTATGGCTGTCCAGGGCTCGACGCGGTCGCCTACGGTCTGATCATGCAAGAGCTAGAGCGCGGGGACTCCGGCATCCGCAGCTTTGCGTCGGTCCAAGGCGCGCTGGTGATGTATCCGATCCACGCCTTCGGCAGCGAGGAGCAGAAGCAGCGCTTTTTGCCGAAGATGGCGAGCGGAGAACTCATCGGTTGCTTTGGCCTGACCGAGCCGGACTTCGGGAGCAATCCGGGCGGCATGCGGACCACGGCCAAAGAGACCGCCGACGGCTACGTGCTAAACGGAGAGAAGCGCTGGATTACCTCGGGCGGGCTGGCTGAGGTGGCGGTGGTGTGGGCCAAGTGCGACGATGGGGCGGTGCGGGGGTTCCTGGTCGAGCGCGGCTGGAAGGGGTTCTCGACCCGCGACATCCACGGCAAGTTTTCGTTGCGGGCCTCGGTCACCTCGGAGCTGATCTTCGAGGACTGCCTGGTACCCAAGTCGGCGGTGCTACCGGGCGTCAAGGGCCTGCGGGGGCCGCTGTCGTGCCTGAACCAAGCGCGCTTCGGGATCTCCTGGGGGGTCATCGGAGCGGCGATGGCCTGCTATGACGAGGCGCTGTCCTACACCAAAGACCGGGTGCAGTTTGGCGGCAAGCCGATCGCCTCGCATCAGCTCGTGCAGCTCAAGCTCGTGGACATGCTGCAAGAGATCACCAAGGCGCAGCTCCTTTCCCTTCAGCTTGGACGACTCAAAGAGGCCGGCAAGGTCAGGCCCCAGCAGGTCAGCTTGGCCAAGCGCAACAACGTCAAGATGGCGCTCGAGTGTGCGCGCAACGCCCGCGATCTCCTCGGGGCCAACGGCATCACCGATGAGTACCAGAGCGGTCGGCACATGTGTAACCTCGAGTCGGTCTTCACCTACGAGGGCACCGACCACATCCACACGCTGATCATCGGCGAAGACATCACCGGCAGCGCCGCCTTCTAGTCACGCGGCGGAGCGAGGTCGCAAGGACGTTCCTGGTCCGAGCGGCCCAAGAGCTGAAGCAGATGAAAAGGCGAGGGGGGAGAGGCGACGGGAGCTAGCGGGCGAGGATGCCGGGGTTTTTGACTTCAAGCTGGGTCAGGATCTGATCGACCCGGGAGCTGTCATCGACACAAGCCATGACGCCATCCACGTAAACGATCGTCTTGCCAGGCTGACCGGCGACACTACCGACCGCGATGTGCGGATGGAGCAGTGACGCATCGCAGCGCGGCATTCCACTGATCAGTGCCGGGCTTGCCTCGGGCGCACCGCCACAGCCAACAGCGGCCATGCAGACAGTGAGCAGCAGCGTTCCGAAGAGGCTGCCGCAGGTGCCTTGTGAGGGTCGGGTCGTGTTGTGCATGTCTGGTCTTTCCGAAAGCAATCCAACGAAGGCTTGCCTCGTAATGCTCATCCTACCACCAAGCATGCTGCTTGCGTCCCTGTTTCACGAGCAGTGAATCAGGCGGGATCCTTCGCCACGGCGACCGCTGGAGCCGCTGGGGCTGCCGCTTGGGCCGGGGCCGCCGGAGCCGCTGCGGACGGAGCCGAAGGGGCAGCAGCCGGAGCGGCGGGCTTCGGCTTGGCTGCGGCGGACTGCGGACGGGGCCCGATGATCATGAGCATGCGCCGACCTTCCATCATCGGCGGCTGCTCGACCATCCCCACGTCTTGGACCGCCTCAACGACCCGGCGCAGCACGTTCTGACCGACCTCGGGGTGGACGATCTCGCGGCCACGGAACTGGATGACCAGCTTGGCCTTGTTTCCCTCGGAGAGAAACTCGCGGATGTGCTTCACCTTGAAGTCGAAGTCGTGACCATCGGTCTTGGGACGAAACTTCATCTCCTTGACTTCGATCACGGTGCGCTTGGAGCGCTCTTCACGTTCCTTCTTGGCCGTCTCGTACTTGAAGCGGCCGTAGTCCATGATCTTGCAGACGGGCGGCACCGCTTTGGGCGAGATCTCGACGAGATCAAGGCCCTCTTCGCGGGCTTGGCGAAGGGCATCTGGGGTTTCCAGAATACCGATCTGCTGGCCGTCGCTACCTATCACGCGGACGCGAGGAATGCGGATGCGGTGGTTGACTCGATACTGCTCGGTGGGAGAAGGGCGGCTGTCGTGTCTCAGGGTCGTGGCTCCGATCTTGGGTTCTTGGACTGGTGACTGGCAATTGTTTCCGCCTACGAGGCGTCGACGACGCCAGTACCGTGTAGAATAGTCCACTAGTAACCCGACCAGCGCGGATTCTGCAAGACCCAAACCCACACCGAGTCACTGCCAAGCACTTCACGCACAGCCAAGCCCGGTTAGTATGGGGGGGTGACTGTGCTGCGCGTCGTAACGCTGAATATCTGGGGAAATCACTCGCCGTGGGCCGTGCGGCGGCGGCTCATTCGCGAGGAACTACAACGGCTTGACCCGGATGTGGTGGCGCTGCAAGAGGTGCTGCGGCCCCTGGGACCAGGCACCTCGCAAGCCGATGAGATTTCGGAAGGGTTGCCGTATCGGGTCTGCTTTGGCAAAGCCTGTGCGATTGAGAAGCCGTTTCCCGCAGAGTTTGGCAATGCTGCGCTGATCCGTGCGCCGCTTCGTGAACAGCGCGTGCTCAGGCTACCCACCCCCCCCGAGATCGAGACCCGCTCGGCGCTGTATCTGCTGCTATCGGTCAAGACCGGGCTTCTGCCTTTGCTCGTGACGCATCTGTCGTGGGAGCCGCAGCTTGCCGACAGTCGCGCCGCGCAGCTTGAGCACATTCGCCAGTTCGTGGTGGCCGAGATGGCGGCACTGCCGGGTCGAGTGCCCCCGCACATTCCGATCTTGCCGCCGCTGGTGGTGGGCGATCTGAATGCGCCGCCGGATAGTCCGGAGCTGGGCGTGCTTTTGCGACCCACGGATGGCGGACTTTCGTTTGTCGATGGCTTTGCCCAAGCAGGCAGCGGGCCGGGCGCGACCTTTTCATCGGCCAATCCGTTCTGTCCGCTGCGCGATCCGGCCATTGATCAGCGCATCGACTACATCTTGCTCGGTCGGGCCGGGTCCGTGGAGCGGCTGACGGTGACCTCTTCACGGCTGTGCTTTGCTGAGGGGCAGGATGGCGTGTTTCCCTCGGATCACTTTGGCGTGCTGACCGAGCTGTCGCTACAGACCGATTGATGTGAGGAGTTGCGATGCGCGGGCCTGCGGTGGTGTTGTTCGCTATGTGGATGACGGGCTGTGCTCACTCGGCAGCGGAGCGCCAAGCAGCGGAGGTTGCGCAAGCGGCACTGACGCAGCGAATCATCGTCCAGTGGCACCGTGAGCAGCCCGATTCAAGCAGCGTGCTCCGCCAGAAGGCGCAGCCGGTGCAGGCCGGGGATGATGTCTCGGGGCTGCTCGCGAGGCTGCGCGAGGCGCTGGTGAAGACCGGTGGGGTCGGGATCGCCGCGCCGCAGATCGGGGTGTCGCGCCGGGTGTTCCTGATCAAGCACGGCACCAGGCCGCAAGGGCAGCCGATCGTCGTGACGGCGTATCTGAATCCCGAGCTGGTGTGGCGTTCCGAGGCAGGTGTGGACGACTACGAAGCGTGTCTATCGGTGGCTGCGGTGGGGGGCAAGCTGAATCGGGCGACGCGACTGCGGCTGCGCTTTACGCCCGAGTCCGGTGGGCCACCACAGGAAGTCGAGCTGTCCGATTGGGATGCCCGGATCGCCCAGCACGAGCTGGATCACTTGGATGGGACGCTGTACATCGATCGGGTGACGGGGGAGCTGACCTCGATTGCGGAGATGCGCCGGCTGCGCGATGAAGGTCATCGAGCGCGGGGCTGGATCAAGTGACTAGCTCGTGCGCTTGGGGCTCGCCGCCGCTCACTCCGTTAAGAAGAGCTGGGTGATGTAGAGCACCCGATTGCCCTGTGCGGACTGCACGGTGGCCACGCCAATCCCCACCTTGGTCAGCGCCGGGTCGAGGATGTTGCGACGATGTCCGGGGCTGTCGAGGAGGCTCCGCTCGGCCTCGTCCTCGCTACCGGCCTGGGCCAAGTTCTCGGCGAGCATCGAGTTTTTGATATGGGCGCGGCGGACGCGGTCTTCCGGGGTGCCGGTGGTCGGCGAGTGATGAAAGACGGTGCGCTTTTTGGCCATTTCCTCGGAGTGGGCGCGGGCGATCTTGGTGAGCCGTTCATCGAGCGTGAGCGGCGGCAGTCCGGCCCGCTTGCGGTCTTCATTGAGCAGACGCACAAGCTCGGATTCGGACTCAGGGATCGTTCGCAGGATCTTGGGGACAGGCTGGGCGAGCTGCTGCGGCACAGAGGGCAAGTCCGTGGCACAGGGCCAGATGAAGTTGGCCAGGACATGCGGACCTTGCTTGGACTCGCCGATCACCTCGATCTGATAAAGCCCGCGCACCTGGCAGCGGACCTCGCCATGGAACTCGCGTCCGCGTATCTCGATGGGCAGCGGTGAGATCTGCTTCGCTGGGTCGGTGACGAGCACCTGCGGACGGACGTAGGGTGGCAGCAGCGTGCCGTGGAGAGGGATCGGTTTGGGCGATGGCTCGGTGGCGGCGGGCGGCGGGACCAAATCGATCCCCGACTCGATGAGCAAGATGAGGAGTCGGCTGCGCTCGGGGTCGCCCTGGATGGGCTGGGTGGCCACGCCAAACCAGCGCCACTTGCGATCGGCCAGCGCCTGCTGCAAAACCGGGTCGATCCCTTCGAGCAGCGAGCCGGGATCGGCGGTGGCAAAGCCGGCAAGGATCTGCCGATGAATCGGCTCCACGACTTGCTGACGGACCAGCTCTCGCTGAATGACCGCAAACGGCGGCTGGATGGTATCGGGGGTCTGGGCCAAGATGGCTTGGGCAGCGGCGGAGACTTGACGTCGTTCGGAGAGGTTGGACTGGCCCCGAAGGCGCGCCACCTTGGACACCCGGGCGGCGATCTCTGGGTCCGGCGAAGTCGGTTCGGCCCGCACCATGGAGGTGCTGGCAAGGCCAAGCAGCGCGACCGCCCAGCCGAGTAGGAGGCCTAGCCTCACGCGGGATATCGGTCCCAAGGCAGGCACAGTCCCTGGCATCGTCACGGTCCGCATCGTGTCAATTGTCACCCCGGCGTTTGCGGCTTGGCAATCTACAGACGGCGTCCACGATGCCTGCCAGAGGATCGCTGCGCTGCGGACTCGCTACGGTCCGCCTCTCGCGAGCTGTTCGATCTCTTTGCGGAGCGTCTCAAAGGCCCGCCGACAGCTTGACGCATGCTCCCGAACTTTGACCGGATTGATCTTGGTCAGCAGCTCCGCCCCGTGCCGGATCTTCTGGTAGCGACCGGCCTTGGTTCCGTCCGTCGCCTCTTGAAGCGCACGGGTGATTTGCTCCTTGGGCAGATGTTCCAGCTTGTCCGGCGCAGGCAGGCGCTTTCGGTCGAAGCCTTTTCCGTAGTAGTCGGCGAGCGCATCTGGGTCGCAGAGGAACCAAGACTCCATCTGGACCACCATCAGATGACACTGGGCAAGCTCCGGGGCCTCACAAGGCTTGTTATAGGTCCGGCGCAGGTGCTGCCACGGAGTATCGGTGGCTGCCGGAACCTGCTCCGAGTCCACCAGGAAGGCGCAAAAGTCGTAGCGGCTACGTTCAGCCAGGAAGGTACTGAGCGTATCGGAACCAGCCCCGCACATGACGAAGCGGACAGAGACCGAGCGGATGTCCTGCCGGAGTGCGCTGAAAAACTTCGAGAAGCCCTCGCGCAGCTTCGCTCTGCCATCGTTTTGTTGGCCGCCGCCTTCGACGAAAATTCGGACCTCACGCGCCTTCACCATCGGTTTCCTCCGATGGCACCACTGCGCCAGGCGTGTCCCAGAGAGAATTCCGAGAGCCAGTGTTCAAGATCCGCACGCTCCAGTCGGTGCAGGGAGGTGCTGCCATCGCGACGCTCGCACACCACGACATCCTCCGGCGTGTCGCTGAACTCCGAAACCAGGGCATCGGAGTGGGTCGTGACAATGATCTGGGTCCGTTCTTTGGCGGCCTTGAGCAGCCGAGCCAAGGTCGGGATGAGATCCGGGTGGAGACCCAGCTCGGGTTCTTCAATGCACAGTAGCGGCGGCGGCTTGGGATGACAGAGCAGCGTCACCAGGGACAGCCAGCGCAGCGTTCCATCCGACAGCCGCGTAGCGGGCGTGCTGCGGCCATCGGCTTCCAGCAAAAACACCTGGACGAGGCCCCCTTCGACCACCACCTCGACCTCGCGCGCATCTTCATAGACCTCGCGGAGGTAGCTTGTGATCTGCTCGCGGGCGGTGAGATCTTTGCGAAGGCTGCTGAGCAAAAGACCCAGGTTGCGGGCATCGGGCTCGAGCACATCGTTGCGCTGGTCAGCGGGCTGGGGCTGGCGCAGCGCGCTGTGGGGACCGAACTGCCAGCTCTGATAGATGCGGACACGACCCAGCAGTTCCGCGAGCCGGGTGAGCTGTGGGTACATCTTCGCGTCCCGCAGTTTCGACAGCAGGCTTTGGTTCGGGTCGATGTCATCGAGTTCCCGCCAAGCGTACGGTCCATACACCGGATCGGTCGCGGGCTCTTGTCCCGGCCCGCCAAAGACCCGCGCCACCCCACTGCCACTCGATGCATATAAGAACTGGAACGGCAGCTCCTGCGGGTAGGGCTCGGCAGTCTCTAGCAACTCCTCCACGATCTCGATGCGCGCAGCTTCTCGGCGCAGGCCGACCCGATAGCGAATCGGCTGTTTGAAGCCGGTGCCATGGAGCACAACCTCTATGCTGGCGACCGGCTGTCCCATGGACTCGTCGGACTGCTGGCTCTGCGGGTCTTTGTGGGGCCACTCGAGCGCCCCGCCGCGCTGGCGAATCACGCCTTGATAGTCGAGCGGCAGCCCGCGTAGCAGTTCTATGACATCGAGGAGGTTTGACTTGCCGCTGCCGTTCGGGCCAATCAGCAGATTGAGCGAGCGGAGCGGCAAGGTCACCGGCTCCCAGCCAAAGGAGAGCAGGCCAGTAATAGAGAGGGAGTCAATCATGGGAGGACACTTCTTCCGTCTGCGCGGCGGGCGCTGGACCCGCCGCTAGCAGCGCCAGCAGGCTCTGCCTTCGCACCGCCGCGTGCTGGGCAAAGGTGGCCAAGTGGCGCAGGACTTCCAGCCGGTCCGGCGTGGGCCAGGTGGTGCTCCGGGCGATGAGCTGGGTGAGCCACTCGCCGCTCGGCAAGCGTCCCAAGGCGTCCAGCGAAAGACCCGCAGGGCGGCTGTGCCAGGCGAGCTTCCAAAACCCTGGCAGCGGTGCAAACCGACCTTCTACCGAGCGGATCAGCACCGGGCGTAGAAAGTCGGGTCGTAGCTGAAGCTCCGCCATTCGCTCCGGCACCACCTCGCACAGGGTATCGAACAGACCGAGGCCGATGTCCTCGCTGCCCGCTGCCTGCTCAAACACCGAAAGGATGGTGTCAAGGCTACGCTCGGACAAGAGCACCTTCCAAATCTCTTGGGAGTCATCGGCCCGCAGCGCACCCAGCACCTGCGGCTCGGTCAGGGCGGAAAGGAGTCCCTCACGGCGCTCGGGGTGGAAGTGGAGCAAAGCCCGCAGAGAGGAGATGAACAGCTTCCACTCTCGCTCTGGAGGGTGTTTTTGTGCCAATGCCTGCGCGCTCTTCCGTATGAGCTGGCTGAGGTGGGGCTCGACATCGACGCCCATCATCGCCGTGACCAGCGTGACCATGTATCGGGCCCTACCAGGCTCCCTGGTCGCCGAGCCAGGCCCCGCAGTGCGCTCGTACCAAGCTCGGTACGCCTTGAACAGCGCCACCGCCTCTCGGTCCGTGGTCGCGTTAGGGGTTGCTTTCTGTGCGAGCAGCGTATTTGTGACCGCAAGCCAGAGCGAGTCGACGAAGCCCCAGGGAACCGGCTGCGAGTCGGGAAAATAGACGAGCCCGGAGATCGGCAGTCCTTGCTCGGCTCGTGCATACAGGGCGCGTCGGCCCTCGGGCCTGCCGATCACCTTGTGCCACAGGTACATCGACAGCGGGATGTCCACGTTCCCCGCTGCGCGCAGCATGCTGGGGTTGACTGGTTCCTGCTCTTCCCGGCTGGGCATGGCTGCCTCGGCCAGCAGTGAAATGGACTCCTCATCCCCATGATCGAGCAGCCAGGCGAGTGCTTGATCCGCCTGTTGAAACGCGAGCTGCCACTTTCCTGAGGACGTGAGAACTGCCCCACCACTCAAGACGACGACACCAGTAGGGCCGCGCTCGCCCTCTGGTCCTGCCTTTCGCTTCTGGCGCAGCTTGTCGAGACACCAGCGCGCAATCGCACCGTGGGGAGCGCCCGCTGCAAGGAGCACCTGCCAGGCCAGCGTGGGCTGCTCGGTCCACTCGGTGATTCGGACTTCCCACTCCTCCTTGGAAAGCTCCGCGAGACGAAGGACCGCCGCGCAGTGTTTGAGCTGCTCCTCGCTCGGATGGAGTGGCAGTCGGTCCGGCGTCAGCGCGGCGCGGAGGGCGGAAACCGCCGGTTCCCATAGACCCTGTGACCGCAAGCGGGCGGGTGCCTGCTGGGCGATGAGGTCGTGTGCGCTCTGCGCTCCCTCCTCATGGCTCAGGTGCCGAAGCGCGGCCTGGACCCACACCGCGATGGCGCGCTCGGTCTCCCCGGCGGATAGCAGCCGCTCCCACGCCTCGGCCCACAGCGGGATCAGCGAAGGGTGGTTGAGCAGAAACCCTGCCGGGTTGCTCTCTCCGGGCTCGGCCAGCGCTTGCAGGTCGCGCAGATCGCCCGTGGCGAGCAGCGCCGTACCGCCGTACCCAAGCGTCCAGGTCGCAAGCGCTGAGTCCACACCCTCTGCGTCATTGCGGAAGAGGGCGCACAGCCGACGCTTTATATCGAAGACCTCACGCCAGAAACTCGCCGTTAGCCAGCCGCTGCGCACCGCCGCCTGGGGCGCACACAAGGTGAGGACCGCTCGGGACGCCCCTTCATCGAGCCGGGACGGCAGCCCCAGTGCAGATACCACGCTCCCCAGCGGCTCGGGCGGCGTCTGCCACAGCCGATCGGTGAGCAGGTCGGCCCCAAGCGGTCGCAGCCGCGCTTCGGCCCTGGCCAGCCACAGGATCGACTGCTGCCAAGTCTCTCGATCAAGCAGCCAGGGACTTGGCCGATCGCTCACCTGCGCAACCTGGTTTTGTTGGGCTGGAAAGAACCACAGCAGGCCGCTCATCCCCAGCGTGAAGGCGCGGCGCAGCTCGTCAGCGGTCAGCGAACCGGGCTGGCCGCTCGACAGCGCGGCGGCGGCGAGGACCGTGCGATCAGGCAGCAGCAGCGGATCGGTCTCGGTCAGCAGCGGACGCACCAGCCGATCGGCGGCAACCCCCAAGGTCACCGCTGCTGCCGCCGCCAGACACCAGCGCCGGTCGCTTCCGAGCTTCGCCAGCAGCTCTCCCTGCGCCGTAGGATCGGGCATGAGTGCCACAGCGCGTCCGACCAGCAGCGCGGGCAGGCTGGGATCGGCAAAACAGTGGTCGGCAAGCCACCCGGCCTGCTGCGCCAGCTCTGGGAAGCGGCCCAAAAGGGGGCGCAAGGTCCGCAGTCCGTCACTTCGACTGGCACGGGGTGCCGAAGAGATCGCCCGGACGTGCAGCGCCAGCACCCGCTCGGCGGCTTGTTCGGGGCGCTCGATGTCACCAAAGGGTCCGGTACCCAGCCGGAGCAGTTCCAGCGCCAGCTCGGTGAGGACCGGGACCGCCCACTCGGCGAGCGCCGCCTCCAGCGCGGGATCTCCGGCTGCCGCCTGCGTCGCACCGCCCGCTATCAAGCGGTGCAGTTGCTCATCGAATCGGGCTCGCTCGGTCTGCGCATCTTCGGACTCGGGCGAGGGAGCGGGTGTGGGCGCGGTCTCGGGCTCAGTGCGCGATGGCGTTGGGGCTACAGCGCGGACGGGTGCCGCTGCGGTGGGCTGTGCGGGCGCGGGCACCTGGGCGTGCCGCTTGGCCAAAGAGAGCTGCTCTGCGAAGTACCCTGGCGCGAGCCGCAGGATCTTGCCGAGCGCGTGGGCAAACCGCTCCCGTCCCTCGTCTAGGAAGAACCGCAGCCCGGACTTTTGCCCGGCGCGCAGGTTTTGTAGGGCCGCCTCCGCTTGCTCGATGAGCAGCTCCGGTTCGGCCAGCTCGGCGCACAGAGCAGAAGCCAGCTCAGCGGGCGGTCGTCCACGAAAGACTGGACCGGTGGCCTTGCGCCAGACCGCCTTTTCCGCCATCCCCAGCCGGAACCGCTCCGGGTCCAAAGTGCTTTGTGCCGCGATGCTCATGATCTGGCTGCCACAGTGCCACAGTCGAAGACGGCGTCAAAAGAGCCACGCGGATGGGGGCCCGATTGGGGATTGGTCCCTTGCGCTGGCGGCGGGGTTTGGTCTAAGCGACCTGGTCATGGCATCCAAACAGGTGATTGATAGGCAGAAGCAGGCGAAGCTGGTCTTGGCAACGGGCGAGACGCATGCCTCGGCGCTCACAACCCGGCTGGTCAGCGAGCTGTCCCCGCACCTTCAGCGCGGCGAGGAGCTGCCGGACGTAGCGCTGCTGGGCAGCTCTTTCTACGCTGGCTCGGACAGGCAGAGACCGATCTGGTGGCTGCCGACCTGACCTACGAGCGCGAGCTGGCCGATGACGACGTACCGCGCCGGGCTCGGGATGAGGCGGCCACCGAGGTGCGCGACCAGCTCATCGAGCTACGCGACCTGGCCGATGCCCTGTATGGCGTAGCAGCGGTGAGACAGCTTGGGATGACCGGCGAGACCCCGACCGATCCGATGGCGCTGCTCCGTCAAGCGAAGGCGGTGCTGTCGGCGCTAGGTACCACCAAGCTGCCGCCGCCGCGACGCAAAGGGGCCGAGCTGGCCCCAAAGGAGCTAGAGGCCGAGCTGCGCGTTCCAGCGGCGGCCCTCGACAAGGCGCTGACCAGCGTATCCCGTGAGGCCCGCGAGGCCGAGGTTGCGCTGTCCGACCGGGATCGTGCCCTCGCCGAGTACGACCGCCGCTACTCCGCCACCACCGCCGTGGTCGCTTCGCTGCTGGCTGCCGCTGGGGAGTCCGCCCTGGCCGAGCGTCTGCGCCCCCTATCAGGCCGTCGCCGCCGCCCCGCCGATGGCCCCTCCGATCCCGAGTCCCCCGACGCGCCCGATCCCACTCCCACCCCCGACCGCTGAGCCGCCGGGCTTCCGCCCTTACCTGTAGGGAAAGCTCCCTAGGGCCCGTGTCTTTTCAAAGAAGACGCGGTCGGAGACCTGACGTTAGGGTGGTTTGGGGTGTCTTGGCTCACTTGGCTTGCACTGGACGATACAAAGGTTCTTTACAAATCTCATTGCCTACTCAATCGAGCGCTGAAGTCGCAGCCTGCTCTGCATGCGTGGCTTCCGTCTAGGAGCGGTCTTTCTCCACGGTGGTACATCCTTTGCACTGAAGGCCCACCAAGGAATTCTTTCTATGAAAGACCACGCGCACGAACAAGAGCACCGGGGTGCTACCGCCAACTCCCTGTGGGGTTCTTCCTCTGTACAAAAAGACAGAGGCTCTCAGCATCCCGTGTTCTTAGAGCCTGCAGCGCTAGCGAGCGGGGCTCCGGTGAATCCCAAGGCATCCGCCGCGCTGGCAGCTCCTCTGGTCGCGCACTGGGGCGTGTCAGATCCTGTGCCAGCAGCGCCCGCCTGCGAAGCCGATGGGATGCCTCGGTTTATCCCTGTCTCCACAGAGCCCGTAGATGGAGCAGAGGCCCAGGGCAGGCCGGGGGCTGCGCACGAGTCAAAGGGTGTGTCAGACAACGAGACCCAGCAAGATCACGCTGTCGGAAAGACGGCACTTCCGGCCCGAGATCCGGGTAAAGAAGACGAAGGAGGGAACAGCCAGCAGCCGCCAACGCCCAAAGCCGAGATGACGGGCCTTGGACACAGCGTATCGCTGGGCCGCTTCGTGACTGCCGCCCAGGAAGTGGAGTCTCAGTGGACCAAGCTCAAGCCGCAAGAGCGGGCCAACAAGCTCGGACAGGCGGCCAACGAAGAGCTGAAGCAAGCGGGCGTGCCGAAGACGACGACAAAGCTGGCAGAACTGCCTGCGCAGCGAGGCGGTGAGTTTAATTTTCCCGTCTGGACGCTGGATATGAGCAAGGCCACGTTCTCCGCAGCGAGCGTGACGACTGCGGACGCTGGAACGATTGCAAGCCATGTCTATCACGAGTCCCGCCACGCCGAGCAGTGGCATCGTATGGCCCGCTTTATGGCTGGACAGGGCAAAAAGGCTTCTGAGATCGCATCTACCATGCACATCCCGGCCCGCATTGCTGCGGATGCCGCCAAGAATCCGCTGACCGCTTCAGGTGCCGAGGGGAAAGAAGCGGCGTCCTGGTACGAGAGCGTCTACGGCAAGCATGCGGCAAAGCGGAACAAAATCATCAGCAACCTGACCCCACTCGCCAAGAAGGTGATGGATGCAGCTACAGCGTCCAACCTGCGGGGGGCTGAGTACGAGCGGACTGCAAAGGACCCCAAAGCGGATAGTAAAGCGCAGCAGGCCGCACTTGCGCGCTGGAAAGCTGCCTATGCAAAGTGGCAAGCTGCCGCCGCAGAGCAGCAAGCCAACTATCAGGCGTATCGAAATCTCCCCGAAGAGGCAGATGCATGGAAGATCGGCGACAGCGTGACGGCCACGTATCCAAAGGCAACCAAACCCAAAGGTCCGTAGTGGCTTGGTCGATAGCGGCGGTGGTGGGTGGCTCTCTGCTGGCTCTAGGAGCCTATCAAAGAGCGAGCCGCTCGGACTCAGCCAAGCCACATCCTGCGGTTTCATCTACTGTTACGGAGGTTGCGATGATTACGACCCTTGCTCGAGCCTGCGACTGGCTCACAGAGAACAATCTGACCGTAGCCGAGCTTCGTGCGAAGCTGCTAAGTGACGCTACGCCAGAGCTGCGTACCGCCGAGGTGGTTGCGCTCCCAGACAGTCAAGAGCCTTCGTATCTGCGGTGGGCTGCACCCGCCGGATGCGCCCTCACGGAGCTGCAGAAGGCGCTTGGCACCGGACATCAAGTGCCACGACTGCACGGCGATAGCCCAGAGCAGTACATCTTTTATCCTCCCGCGCCCAAAGAGCGGGCTTTTGTCTGTGCCGTGATCGCGGACGTAGCTGGAGAGGCCGTCACGACCATCACCCTGCGCCGCGATCCGCGTCTCGACTAAAGCCGACCCCACGATCGCTCTGCTCCGGTCTACGTCCCTGTAGCTGCCTGCAAAGACGCCAGATCGGCACCAGTTTGGCAGAGAACGTCCGCCGTTTCACCAGCGTATCCCGCGAGGCCCGCGAGGCCCGCGAGGCCCGCGAGGCGCTGTCCGACCGGGATCGCGCGCTCGACTGCGAGAACTCCTGCTCCAGCCGGACGACCGCTGAGCCGCCGGGCTTCGGCCCTTACATGTAGGGAAAGCTCCCCAGAGTCCGTGTCTTTTCAAAGAAGACGCGGTCGGAAGCCTTCCGAGGGGTTGCCGTTTCGTTCTGATCGCGGTCCCAAGCCTACCGACCAATATCCGCCGTGTCTGCCATATGCCTACCCTGTGGTAGAGTGCCGCCCTTCGCAACGGAGGTACCCTGATGAAGCTGCTCGATACCGTCCTTTTGTTTTCGCTACCAGCCTCGGGAAAGTCGGAAGTTCGCACCTATATGGCCAGCCTCACCGAGGAGCAGTGCCGTCGCGACTTC
>WBZP01003176.1_pt1 | contig 18058 bp, 16 predicted proteins | sample 5204301 | NCBI WGS metagenome assembly WBZP01 (sample SAMN12412401, study PRJNA552823) | activated sludge metagenome | isolation source: activated sludge from nitrification reactor of wastewater treatment plant... | place: USA: Pennsylvania | collected 2017 | reverse complement strand
CGAGGTCGCCGTGCAGCGGTTCGTCGGCGACGAGGAGGGCAACCTGCGGGCCGTGCAGATCGCCGAGGTGCAGGTGACCCGCGACCGGGAATCGGGCCGGCGCACGATCACGCCGGTGGGCGGGTCGCTGGAGCTCCCGTGCGATCTGGCGCTGCTGGCAATCGGTTTCGACGGCGTCGAGCACATGCCCCTGCTCGACGGGCTGGGGCTGGAACTCACGCGCCGGGGGTCGCTGGGCTGCGGACCGGACTGGCAGACCACCGCCCCGGGAGTGTTCGTGTGCGGCGACGCCCACCGGGGTGCGTCACTGGTGGTCTGGGCCATCGCCGAAGGCCGCAGCGCCGCCCATGCCGTCGACGTCTTCCTGATGGGCGAATCCGATCTTCCGGAGCCGGTCAAGCCGACCGCGTTGCCGCTGGCGGTCGGGTAGATGACCGCGGCACGAACGACGCGTACCGAGCGGGGGCGGCCATCTGCATCGGTCGAGACGGCGCCGACCCGCGACTATGCTGAGGCGCCGTGACAAGACGCGGAAAGATCGTTTGCACCCTCGGACCGGCCGTCGGCACAGATGAGATGGTGTGCGCGCTTGTCGAAGCGGGCATGGACGTCGCCCGGCTGAACATGAGTCATGGCGAGTACAGCGATCACCGGGCGGCCTACGACCGCGTCCGGGCCGCCTCGGACGGCGCCGGCCGTGCTGTCGGCGTCCTGGCCGATCTGCAGGGACCCAAGATCCGGCTGGGCCGGTTCGCCGAGCGCGCGGTGCGCTGGAGCACCGGCGAAACGGTGCGCATCACCGTCGAGGAGTGCGAAGGCACCCACGATCGGGTGTCGACGACATACCGGGGCCTCGCGACGGACGCCCGGCCCGGCGACCGGTTGCTGGTCGACGACGGCAAGGTGGCCCTGGTCGTCGAGCACGTCGACGGGAACGACGTCGTGTGCACGGTCACCGAGGGCGGGCCGGTCAGCAACAACAAGGGCCTGTCCCTGCCGGGCATGAACGTCTCGGTTCCGGTACTGTCCGAGAAGGACATCGCGGACCTGGAATTCGCACTGCAGTTGGGCGTCGACATGATCGCGCTGTCGTTCGTGCGCTCGCCGAGCGACGTCGAACTGGTGCATGCGGTGATGGACCGGGTCGGCCGCCGGGTTCCGGTGATCGCCAAGCTGGAGAAGCCGGAGGCCGTGGAGAACCTGGAGGCGATCGTGCTCGCCTTCGACGGCGTCATGGTGGCCCGCGGAGATCTCGGTGTCGAACTGCCGCTGGAAGAGGTGCCGCTGGTGCAGAAGCGGGCCATCCAGATGGCCCGGGAGAACGCCAAGCCGGTGATCGTGGCGACCCAGATGCTGGAGTCGATGATCGAGAACTCACGGCCGACCCGCGCCGAGGCCTCCGATGTGGCCAACGCGGTGATGGACGGTGCCGACGCGGTCATGCTGTCCGGGGAGACCTCGGTGGGAAAGTACCCGCTGGACGCGGTCCGCACCATGGCGCGGATCATCGTGGCGGTCGAGGAGAACTCCACGGCCGCACCGCCTTTGACGCACGTGCCGCGCACCAAACGCGGGGTGATCTCCTATGCGGCCCGCGACATCGGCGAACGGCTCGACGCCAAGGCGCTGGTGGCGTTCACCGAATCCGGTGACACCGTGCGCCGGCTGGCCCGACTGCACACCCCGCTGCCGTTGCTGGCTTTCACCGCGTTGCCCGAGGTGCGTTCGCAACTGGCGCTGACCTGGGGCACCGAGACTTTCCTCGTCGACCACATGACGTCGACCGACGAGATGATCCGCTATGCCGACCGGGAACTGCTGATGATGGGCCGCTACAAGCGCGGCGATCTCGTGGTCATCGTCGCGGGCGCGCCGCCGGGCACAGTAGGCTCGACGAACCTGATCCACGTGCATCGGATCGGGGAGGACGACCACTAGCCGAGTCGACGAGCCACCGAGGTACGAGGTGGTGAGGAGCGAGGCCATCAGACACAGCCCAGGGGGCCACTTGCCGGCCGGCACGGACTTCGAGGAGTTGTTGGCCGTTCTGGACCTCCGGCAATCCGGTCCCGACACCTTCTTCGGCACGCATCCGTCGAAGAATCCGATCCGGACCTTTGGTGGGCAGATGATGGCCCAGGCTTTCGTGGCCGGCAGCCGTACGGTCGCCCCGAACCTGCCGCCCAGCGCGCTGTCGGTGCATTTCATCGCCGGCGGCGACCCGACGCAGGATCTGGAGTTGCGGGTGGTCCGGCTGCGCGACGAGCGCCGGTTCGCCAACCGCCGCGTCGACGTCGTGCAGAACGACCAGCTGTTGGCCACGGCGTTGATCTCCTACTTGTCCGGTGGGCGCGGTCTCGAGCACGGGATCGCCGCGCCGGCCGTCCAGCCGCCGGATGAGCTGCCGAAGATCGACGACCTGCTCGTCGGCTACGAGCGGACCGTGCCGTTGTTCGTCGAGGCGCTGCGGCCCATCGAATGGCGGTACACCAACGACCCCGCCTGGATCATGCGTGACAAGGGGGACCGGCTGGCGCACAACCGGGTGTGGATGACCACCGAGGGCGTGATGCCCGACGATCCGGTGCTGCACAACGCGGCCCTGGTGTATTCGTCGGACACCACGGTTCTCGACTCGATCATCACCACCCACGGGTTGTCCTGGGGGCATGACCGGATCTTCGCGGTGACGGTCAACCATTCCGTCTGGTTTCACCGCCCGATCCGGTTCGACGAGTGGGTCCTGTACGCCACGACGTCACCGGTGGCGGCGGATTCCCGCGGCCTGGGCGTCGGGCACTTCTTCGACGGCACGGGCCAACTGCTGGCGACGGTGGTTCAGGAAGGAATCGTCAAGCACTTCCCGAAGCGCTGAAAACCCTTGCGGCCCAAGTAGATCAGGGCGACGGCGTCAGCGTGATGCTGAACCGGTCCTCCAGATTGCCCTGGAACTGGTTCTGGCACTCCTGCTGCGCGGCGGTGTCGTTGCCGGCCTCGCGCAGGCAGTCGACGAGGTCGCGGCCGCCGAACTCGTTGAACATCTTGAAGCCGAAGGCGATCAGCACCGCGCTGACGATGATGCCGAGGAGGCCCAGGACGATGCCGCCGATCGCCACCCCGCCGTTGTTGGCCTCACCGCTGCGGGCACGCCGGTAGCCCACGAAGCCGACGATGACGGCCAGCAACCCGAGGACAAATCCGCCGACCACAGTGAACACGGCCGGCAGTGAGAGCAGACCCAGGATCAGCGCAGCGATCCCCAACCCGTTTTTCGGGGCGGTGGGCATCGGCGCGTCGTAGCCCGCATAGGGCTGCGGGGGCGGCGGCGGATAGGCGCCGGGATAGGGGCCGGGGGCATAGTTCTGGGGATACCCCTGCGGGGCATATTCCGGCGGCGGGGGAGTCGTTGTCTCCGTGGGAATGTCCGGCTGGTTGGCGGGATCGGATGGTTCAGTCATGACTCGGCACTCCCGGTAAGCCCGATGCGGCGGATTGGCAGTCAGGGTACCTGCCGGCGTCGACCTGCAGGCGCGGACAGCCGATATCGGCCGCCCCCGCCGCAGTGTCGCCGTCTAGGAGGTCAGGGCTTTGGTTTCCCGCCGGATGGCGAAGGCCATCACGACCTCGAACACGCCGATGAAGATCAGGTACCAGCCGACCACCATCAGCAGGACCAGGAAGGACGAGATGGGCCACGCGAGCATGACGATGCCGGCGATCAGGCTGATGATGCCGAAGAAGATCTCCCAGCCGCGCCCCGGCAGGCCGGGATCGCTGATCGCGGACACCGAGTGGGCGACACCGCGGAAGATGAACCCGACGGCGATCCAGATGGACAGCAGCAGAACGGCATAGCCCTCACCGAAATGCCGGAAGGCCAGCACGGCGAGGATCAGCGACGCCGCACCGCTGATGAACAACAGGACCCGGCCACCCGCCGACACATCCAGCGTGAAGGCGAAGAACACCTGGGCGATACCGCTGATCAGGAGATACGCGCCGAACAGGACGGCGGCGACGACGAGCGTCTTGCCCGGCCACACCAGCATGAGCACGCCCATGACGATGGAGAGCAGACCCGAGAGCAGGGCCGACTTCCACAGATGGGGCACGAGACTTCGAACTTCGGTGATCACAGGGGATTCCATGGCAGAAGTCTGGCACAGCATGGTGCCGGGCAGGATGTGCCCGCAGTGGAAAGTCGTGTTCTGCTGCCGTGATGCGGCCGCTTTATTACTGTTCCGTTACCGGCAGTGCGAGTTGCCTCCGCGGTCGTTAACGTGCACTGCTTGTAGCAGACGAAACGGCCCCTGAATACACGGTTAGAAAGTTGAGACAAACGTGGAAGCTGGAAAGCAGGTTGGCCGGTGGTCGGGGCTGGGATGGCGCGTCGTCGGCATTCTGGCGCTGTCGGGCACGCTGGCCCTGTCGGGATGTACCAAGAACACCGACACCGAGTCTCCGACGACGCAGACCACCGCGGCACAGGCCTCGAAGGTGGACTCGATCGCCAACATGGTTCCCGAGGACATCAAGTCGTCGGGCAAGCTGGTCGTCGGCGTCAACGTTCCCTACACGCCGAATGAGTTCAAGGATCCCAGCGGCAAGATCGTCGGCTTCGACGTGGATCTGATGAATGCGATCGCCGCGACGCTGGGCCTGACAGCCGATTACCGCGAGGCCGACTTCGACAAGATCATCCCGTCGATCCAGGGCGGCACCTTCAACGTCGGCATGTCGTCGTTCACCGACTCCAAAGAGCGGGAGAAGGTCGTCGACTTCGTTGACTACTACTCGAACAGTTCGCTGTGGGCTCAGCGTCAGGGTGCCAATATCGATCCGGACAACGCGTGCGGCAAGAAGGTTGCCGTGCAGGCGACCACGGTCCAGGAGACCGACGAGCTTCCCGCCCGCAGCAAGAAGTGCACCGACGCCGGCAAGCCCGCCATCGAGATCCTGAAGTTCGACGGGCAGGACCAGGTCACCAACGCTGTGGTGCTCGGCCAGGCCGACGCGATGACTGCTGATTACTCCGTAACGATTTACGCGATCCAGCAGAGCAACGGCAAGCTCGAACAGAGCGGTCAGAGCTTCAGCCCTGTGTTATATGGCTGGCCGGTGCAGAAGGGTTCAGCTCTCAGCCTTGCCCTTCAGAAGGCGCTCGAGCACCTCATCGAGACCGGTGATTACAAGCAGATCTTGACAAACTGGGGCGTCGAGAAAGGTGCGATCGACAAGCCGGTGATCAACGGCGCGACGAGCTGAGCCGCGGTCAGTCATGAGCGTTGACGATTCGCCGCCGCCCGGCGCCACACCCGCGGCCATCGACGCGGTCGCGCTGCGGCATCCGTGGCGCTGGGTGACGGCAGTCGTCGTCCTCCTGCTGGCGGCGCTGTTCCTCTACGGCGCCGCCACCAACGAGGCATACCGCTGGTCGGTCTTCGGCAAGTACATCCTCGACGAACGCATCGTCCGCGGCGTCGTGGTGACCCTCGAGCTGACCGTGCTGTCCATGGTGCTGGCGATCGCGCTCGCGGTGGTGCTGGCCGTGATGCGGCTCTCGCCCAATCCGGTGCTGCGCTCGGTGTCCTGGGTCTACCTGTGGATCTTCCGGGGGACGCCGGTGTGGGTGCAGCTGGTGTTCTGGGGCCTGGTGCCGACCATCTACAAGAACATCCAGCTCGGAATCCCGTTCGGTCCCACGTTCTTTCACCTGAACATCCAGAATCTGGCGCCGTACTTCTGGCTGGCGGTGGTCGGCCTCGCGCTGAACGAAGCCGCCTATCTGGCCGAGATCATCCGCGCCGGCATCAGTTCGGTGCCGGAAGGGCAGCACGAGGCTTCGGTGGCACTGGGCATGTCGTGGTGGCAAACCATGCGGCGCACCGTCCTGCCGCAGGCGATGCGGGTGATCATCCCGCCCACCGGAAACGAATTCATCGGCATGCTCAAGACCACGTCACTGGTCGCGGCGGTGCCCTACACCAAGGACCTCTTCGGTGCGCAGCGCAACATCGCCGCGGTGATCTTCGAGCCGGTCCCGCTACTGCTGGTCGCATCGGCCTGGTACCTGCTGGTGACCAGCATCCTGATGGTCGGCCAGCACTACCTGGAGCAGTACTACTCCCGGGGTGCCTCGCGCAAGCTCACCAGCAAGCAGCTCGAAGCACTCAACGAGGCCGAACAGCTCGGGGAGGCGGGCCACGTATGAGCAGCGAACTGATGGTCAAGGCCGAAGGCGTGTGCAAGAACTTCGGCGCCCTGCAGGTCCTCAAGGGCGTCACGCTCGAGATCGGCCGCGGCCAGGTACTGGTGCTGATCGGGCCGTCCGGCTCGGGCAAGTCGACCTTCCTGCGGTGCATCAACCACCTCGAGGAGATCAACGCCGGGCGGCTCTACGTCGACGGCGAGCTGATCGGCTACCGGGAGCGCGGCGACAAGCTCTACGAGATGTCCCCGCGCGATGCGGCCCGCCAGCGCCGCGACATCGGGATGGTGTTCCAGCATTTCAACCTGTTCCCGCACCGCACCGCGCTGGCCAACATCATCGAGGCGCCGGTGCAGGTGAAAGGCGTCAAGAAGGACGCCGCGCTGGCCCGGGCCAAGGACCTGCTGAACCAGGTCGGACTGTCGGCCAAGGCCGACGCCTACCCGGCACAGCTGTCCGGCGGCCAGCAGCAGCGGGTCGCGATCGCCCGGGCGCTGGCCATGGAACCCAAGCTGATGCTGTTCGACGAACCCACCTCCGCGCTGGACCCCGAACTCGTCGGCGAAGTGCTGGCCGTCATGAAAAAGCTTGCGGCAGAGGGTATGACGATGGTCGTGGTGACCCACGAGATGGGTTTCGCCCGCGAGGTCGCCGACCAGTTGGTGTTCATGGACGGTGGCGTCATCGTGGAGGCGGGTCCGCCGCGTGAGGTGCTGGCCAACCCGCAACACCAACGCACGCAGTCGTTCCTGTCCAAGGTGATGTAGCCTCCGACGACCGGGGAGTCTGGGGAGTACCGCGTGGAGGGCACAACCTTCGGGCAATACGAGTTGCTCGAACTGCTCGGCCGGGGCGGGATGGGCGAGGTGTACCGCGCCCGCGACACCAAGACCGACCGGATCGTCGCGCTGAAGGTGCTGCCCGCGGAGCTGGCCCGCGACGAGATCTACCAGCAGCGCTTCCGGCGCGAGGCGCAGGCCGTCTCCGGCGTCAACGACCCGCACGTCGTGCCGATCCACGGTTACGGCGAGATCGACGGCCGGCTCTATCTGGACATGCGGTTGATCGAGGGCGAGAACCTCGGAAACCTTCTGGCGCAACGGGATACACCACTCGGGCCGGAGTTGGGCGCCGTGGTGGTGGAGCAGGTGGCATCGGCGCTGGACTCCGCGCACGCACGCGGCCTGGTGCACCGGGACGTCAAGCCGACCAACATCTTGATCTCCGATCGCGAGTTCGTGTACCTCATCGACTTCGGACTCGCCCGCACCGCCGGCGAGACGGGGCTGACCACCGCCGGCAGCACGCTGGGGACGCTGGCCTACATGGCCCCCGAGCGGTTCAGCGGCGGACAGAGCGACACCCGTTCGGACATCTACGCGTTGACCTGCGTGCTCTACGAATGCCTCACCGGCAAGCGCCCGTATCCCAGTGACAGCCTTGAGCAGCAGATCGCCGGCCACCTGATGTCGACCCCGCCGCGGCCCTCCGACGACGACCCGGCGCTGGCGGCCTTCGACGACATCATCGCCACGGGCATGGCCAAGGATCCCGACCGCCGCTACCAGACCGGCCGCGCGCTGGCCACCGCGGTCCGTCGGGCGGTGGACGCGCCGCGGATGCGGGCCCGCGGTCGCGGCCGCCACTCGGCCGTGGAACCCGACCAGGGGACTCGGCCGCGCCGTACCGCGATCGCGGCGGCGCTGGCCGCCATGTTGCTGACCGCGGCCGGCATCGGGGTCTGGCAGGTGCTGGCCCACCGGGACGCGGGCCCGCCGCCGCCCGTCGACGCCCCGGTCACCCTGGGGGCCGTGCCGTCGATCGCCGCGACGTTGCCCGACGACGTCAAGTCCCGCGGCCGCCTGGTCGTCGGGGTGAATATCCCTTATGCGCCAAATGAATTCAGGGACGGCTACGGACAGCTGGTGGGTTTCGACGTCGACCTGATGAACGCGGTCGCGCGGGTGCTCGGCGTGACGCCGGAATACCGGGAGGTCGACTTCGACACGATCCTGCCGTCGGTGCAGGCCGGTGATTTCGACCTCGGGATGTCCTCGGTCACCGACACCGCGGAACGGGAACGCGTGGCGGATTTCGTCACCTACTTCCGGGCCGGCACGTTGTGGGCACAGCGACCCGGGCCGCCGATCGATCCCGCGCATGCCTGCGGTCTTCGCGTCGGTGTCACCACGGGGGTGATTCAGCAGACCCATGAACTGCCGCACAAGAGCGACGCGTGCGTGGCCGCCGGGCTGCCCCCGATCGAGAGCGTGGTGTTCGAGCGACAGGACGACCTGACCACTGCGTTGATCGCGGGACAGGTGGACGCGATGGCGGCGGATTCACCGGTCACGGGTTTCGCGATCAAGACCAGTGGCGGTGCGCTGGTGGCCGCCGGCGAGGTGTTCGACGCCGGACCGTACGGCTGGCCCGTGCAGCGCGGCTCGAAGCTGGCCGAGTCGCTGCGCCGGGCCCTGGAGCACCTCATGAAGTCGGGGGAGTACAAGACCATCGCCACCCTGTGGGGCGTCGAGCGGGGGACGATCGACAAGCCCGTCCTCAACGGTGCGATCAGATGAGGTGCTGCGCCTCGGCTGCGTCAACAGGTGCCGGCGCGGGGGCCGGCTGCCGCCCGACCAGATACCAGGTGTGCATCACGCCCTTGCCCTTGATGTCGACGTCGCCGCGCTCGGTGAACTCGAACTCGTCGCGGAGCCGTTCGTAGACGTCCTGCGGGACCTGGATGTGCCCGGTCGGGTCGGTGCTCTCCATCCGGGAGGCGATGTTGACCGCGTCTCCCCACACGTCGTAGAAGAACCGCCGGGAACCCACCACGCCGGCCACCACCGGTCCGCTGGCCAGCCCGATGCGCATGCTCACCTGCTGGCCCTGCGGGTCGCGCATCTTGGTGACGGCGTGTGCCATGTCCAGCGCCAGCGCCGCCAGCGCGTGCACGTGGTCGGAACGGGGTTGCGGCACGCCGCTGACCACCATGTAGGCGTCGCCGGTGGTCTTGATCTTCTCCAGGCCGTGGCGGTCCACCAGCAGGTCGAATTCGGAGTACAGCCGGTCCAGGAACGCCACCAGGTCGCAGGGCGCGGTCTGGCTGGCCCGTTCGGTGAACCCGGCGATGTCCGCGAACAAGATGGATGCGTCGTCGTATCGGTCGGCGATCACGTCATGCGCGGGGTCCTTGAGCCGGGCGGCGATGCTGGCGGGCAGGATGTTGGCCAGAAGTTGTTCGGAGCGTTGGTATTCCAGTTCCATTGCCGCTTCGGCGCGGTCGGTCTCGCGCAGCACGAACCACACCGCCGCGAACGCCATGAACGCCGCCGCGGTGACCGAGACGGTGAAGCCGACGGTGATGCTCCAGGCCGGCTGGAGGCCGGTGTCGGCCGGCACGGTGAGCATGAGGACGATCGCCAGTGCCACGCCGACCGCGGCGAGCACGGCGGCCAGCCTGATGCGTTCGGTGCCCAGCGTCAGCACGACGAGCACCGCGGCCATCGGGTAGTAGAACAGCAGCCCGGAGCCGGTGCCGACACTCCAGGTGATGAAGAACAGCGAGGCGTATGCCAGCACCGTGAAGACCAACGGTGGCACCAGTTCGCCGAAGCGCCGCAGCTGGGGAATGGCCAGGAACGCCACGGCGGTGCCGATGTTGACGATTCCGATCGGCCACATCGACGGGCCCAGCGTCAGTTGGTAGAAGCCGAAACCGGCGCTGACCAGCGCCCCGATCACCGTGGTGATCCGCAGCACCCGGAATCGCCGCAACGCGGCGTCGGTGTGGTGCGCGTTACGGGTCGGCACGCAGAGATTCTGCCGGCGGCTTCGCGGATGCGCCGGCGTGGAAGGGGTCGAACGGCGCCTGCCCACTGAGGTCAGCCTAGCCCAACCTGAGTTGCCTTCGGCCCGAGTTCAGGCGTTGGCCAGCACCAACCGAACGGTGTGTTCGACGACGGCGTCGAGGTCGTCGCCGAGATTGCCGGCCAGCCACTGCTGCGCCAGTTCGGCCATGGCGCCGGTGTACATCGCGGCCGCGACGGCGGTGGCGACCGGTTTCTCGCCCGGGTGGGCATGCGCGCGCTCGCTGAGCACCATCTGCCGCAGCAGTTCCTGGGCGATCTCCCGCCGGGCCGCCAGCACCGGGTTCGCCCGGGCCTCGGTGAACAGCACCCGGCCGCGGCGCGGATCGGCGGAACTGAAACCCAGCACGGCCCGGATGCCGGCCCGCGAGCGCTCGATGTCGGTGCCGCCGGTCGCGGTGATCGCGGCCTCGACTTCGGCGTTCAGGTCCGCGGCCACCTGGTCGTAGACGGCGCCGAGCAGTTCGTCGGTGTCCGCGAAGCTCTCGTAGAAGTACCGGCTGTTCAGCGCCGACTGCCGGCACACCGAGCGCACCGACACCGCGCTTTCGCCCCCGTCGCCGAACAACACGAAGGCCGCGCCGATCAGCAGCGCACGCCGCTCGATGCGGCGGTCGGTCAGCGGAACGCCCGCCCACCTGGTGGGGCTCGACATGCGGCAAGCGTAGCGGCCCAAATCTGGCAACATCTGTCTCCAGAAATGTATGGTGGCGCACATGCAGTTGCCCGCCATGCCGCATCAGCTGCTTGCGCAGCGCATCACCCAGTTCTACGACGACGAGGTTCGCAGCCGGTATTTCCGCGGGCTCGACTTCGCCGGGCCGGCGGGCGACCCGGGCTGGTTCGGCCCGGGGAGCGCGGTCTGGCACGTGCACTCACACATGCCGGCGCTGGTGTTCGGCCTGCAGTGCGCCGCCTACATCGAACGGTTCGACCCCAGCATCTTCTGGATGGGGGTGGACCACTCGCGCATCGTCGAGCGCGACGCGGGCGGCGAGCCGACGATGCAGGTGGATCCCGAGGGCGCCGCGGTGCGGCTGGGTCATTCGGTGTCGTTCTTCATCGGCACCGCCTACGGTTCCACGGCCACTGCCGAACGGGTGGCCAAGACCGTGCGGGCGATGCACCACACCGTCAAGGGGACGCGGCCCGACGGACTCGCCTACGACGCCGACGACCCGGACTGGCTGCGGTGGAACTACGCCACCGTGGTGTGGGGGATCGCCACCGCGCACGAGTACTACCACCCGAATCCGTTGCGCGGCAAGAAGATCGACCGCTACTACCGGGAGTTCGTCAAGGTCGGGCAGGCGCTCGGCGGCACGGATCTGCCCGAGACCAAGGCCGAGACCCTGGACTGCCTGTACTCGTACCTGCCGAAGCTGGCCCTGACGTACGGGGCGGCCATGGCCACCGGGCCGAACCTGGCCGGCGCCGAGGCCCAGCCTCCCGGTGGGGAATTCGTGGACTGGGCGATTCGCGACACCTTGCCCAGTTGGGCGGCGGCCATGGTGATGCACCGGCGGCCCAACCCGATCGAGCGGGCGGCCCGCCGGGCGGCGGTGTGGTCGGTGATCAACGGCATCCACCTCACCATGGGCCCGCTGCCCGAATTCCGGCAGGCGCAACGGCGCGCGGCCGGCAAGCGCAACGGTGCCGCACCGACGCCCACCTCGCCGACCCATGTCCCGGGAACCGACCCGAAGCGCAGCCGGGCGCGGGCCGAGCAGATGGCCTGACCGATCAGGCTGCGGCCTGGTCCGGGGCGGCCGCCGAACTCTCCTGCGAGTCCTGCTGGACGCTATTACCGCCCGGCTTGGCGTCCGCCGATCCCGGGTTGGAATCGTCGGTCTTGGCGGAATCGTCTGCAGGGGAATGTGTTTCGTTCGTGACCGCGTCGTCGGACGACGGCTGAGTCCTGCTCGTCTTCGGCAGGTCGGAATCGGGCGTGACGTCCTCGTCGTCAGCGGGCCCCGTGACCTCTTCTCGCGAGGTGGTGTCGTCGGCGGTGTCAGCTGGGTCGACGGTGTCGGGGGGCGGCCCGTCGGACGCCGTATCGAGGTCCTCCGGCAGCGAAGGGGTGACGGAGATCGCGTCGTCGGTGCCGGCCGGTGCGGGCGCCGTCGTGGTCTCCGGGGCGGCCGCCTCGGGGCCGGGTTGTTGCCGCGACGAGTGCGGGCTGATGTTCTCCGGCGCCGCCAGGCTGGTCACCGCCGCGGTGGTCACCGCCGCGGTGGTCACCGCCGCGGTGGTCGAGGTCGCGTCGTCGGCCGACATCGGTGCGGGCGACGTCGTTGTCACCGGCGCGGCCGTTGCGGCCCGTTCCGGGGAAGGCTGTTGCAGCGGATAGAACCAGTTGTTGAAATCGTCCAGCTGCTGAACTTCGGTCTCGCTGAGGCGGATGCCGACGATGCCGATCACCATCTGAGTGAGTTGGGTCAGCGGGTGTTGGGCGTGGTAGACGACGTAGGTGGTGCGACCGTCACGGCTGTAGAGAAACTCCTTGTCCTCAATCTGATCGAGGTTGGAGTAGTTCTCCGGGCCCATCAGCCCGTGGACCGCCAAGGCGCCGGCCGCGTCGACGATCAACGAGGTGATCGGCCGGTACCAGACCCACTGGAAGTTGGCGACGGGATCACCGTCGATGATCACGGACGTCACCGGCAGCTCATCACCGGTGTCCGCGGGATTGCGGGCACCATCGGGCGTCGCCCCGACCAGGCTGAACACGATGGACACCAGACAGTTGTCGCGGGCCCACTGCTTGATGCCCCACGGGCTGCGCGGGTCGGATACCAGCACGACCTGGGTGCTGGCCGGATCGAGGAGGCCCCGGGCATACCCCTGCTCGGCGGCTTCGCCGACGGCATCGGCACCCTGGGAGTACCCGCTGTAGACCACGTAGGGCTTGTCCGAGGCGTCCTGGAGCCCTTCCATTGTCGCGAGAGTGTGGGCGACGGCGACGGCGACGGACTGATCGTAGGTGGGGGCGAAGATCGGCAGCCACTGGCCCGAGTTCCCGGAGATGATCGGCCACAGTGACTGCGGATAGACGACGATCACGGTGTCGAGGCCGCCCCGCATCGGATCGATACGGCGATACAAGGTGGTGTCGTCGGTGCCCGGGGTGTTGACCAGCAGGGCGCCGGCCGGCACGTCGAACGGCGGGCCGGTGAGCCAGCCCGTACTACTGGTGCTGGGTTCGGCGAGGCTGAGGGCCGGATCCTCGCCGGCCATCAGGCCGTTCAGCACCTCCGCGGTGGTCTGCTGGGACGCCACCAGGGCCACGGCTCCGTTTGCCGACAGGGCCAGGGGGAGCATCAGCGCAACGCACAGGACCCACGCCGCGATGACCCACTCGAGTGCCCGTCTGGAGGTGTTCATTTCGCCCCGATCCTCGTCAAACCACGCTCTATTGAACACCCTGGGAACGCTCGCCGTCTCGGAAGGCCGGTCTTGCGTCAACCCCGAGTTTCGGACATCGCCGGTTTGCTGCTGGATACCGGTGGGCACCGCCCGCAGCGGGCGGCGCGGGTATTTCGGTGTGTTCTGGCGGCAGTCGCGGCATCCTCGTGCCTTCGGTGAGACTCGAACTCACACTGCACGGGTTTTGAAATCGTTCTTGCCACGTTTCCGCAGGTCGCGGATAGTTTCTGCTGTTTTGGGTTATTGGGTGTAAATCGGGTAATTATGTTGGGGGACAAGGGATTACGCCTGTTGATACTTGCGGGTGTTTTGGGTGACCGTTGGGTGCCGTGCCTACTGCAATCCGGTCCTTACTAGTGACGGTCGAGGTTGGCGATATAGGCGACGCGGCCCGCGATTGCTGCGGTGAGGTTGTGGGTCGAAACCTCTTGTACGGGCTCGTGGTGGATACCATTACCCCGCTCCGTCGGAATTAGGCACGCCGCGTCGTATAGCCGTTCACGCACCAAACGCTGAAAGAGGATTTCGTACCGATCCGCATATGACGTGTTGTCGAAAACGCCGTCGGCGGGGTACAGCGGTTCACCTCGGTCACGGATCGCCGTTGTCGACTTCTCCGCGTACTCGATCACGAACACGAACCCAAGCCACGGACGAACATTCCCAAGCAGTCCCGCCTCATATGCCCGCCAAATGTCCACGGCGTTGCCGATGGCTTCCTCGGTGCGGTTGTTGAAGTTGTTGCCGAAAGAACCGACCTGGGACTTGCATTCGATCGCGGCAACAATGAACCACCCCGGGTTTGATGCACACCGGTTACTGGTGTGCAGCCTGTGAGTGGGCCGCGTTTGTAGCGTAGTGGACGTTCTCGTACTCGATGGGTGGGATGCGGCCCAGGCGGTGCATGAGCCGGTCGGTGTTGTACCAGTGCACCCACGCGGCGGTGAGTAGTTCCACGTCGGTCAGACGGTGCAACGGCCCGCGGCGAAATGGTGAGTCGTCGCGGACGGCTTCGGTCTTGTACAGCCCTATGGTCGTCTCCGCCAAGGCGTTGTCGAAGGCATCCCCGACCGTGCCGATCGAGGCCACCAGCCCGGACAGCGCAAGCGTTTCCCCGAATCGCACAGATGTGTATTGGGAGCCCGCGTCGCTGTGGTGAATAGTGTGGCCCAACAATGGATTACCTTCATCAATACGAAGTTGCGCGGCATGGCGGATCGCGTGGCGCACGAACCGGTCCTCCTTGCTGGCCGAGCAGGTCCATCCCACGATCCGGCCCGCGTAGGCGTCGATGGCGAACGCGGTGTACACGAACGCGCCGTTGGATAGACGTACGTAGGTGAAGTCCGCGACGAGCAGCACGTTGGGGGCCGGCACCCGGAACTGGCGCTTGACCAGATCAGCGGCCCGCGCGGCGGCCGGGTCGGCGATGGTGGTGCGGACCTTCTTGCGCCGGGTGACCCCACGCCAGCCGTTGACCCGCATGAGCCGTTCCACGGTGCAACGAGCCACCGTGATGCCCTGGCGTTGCAGGTGAGCCCACATCTTGGTCGCCCCGTACAGCGACTCCGGCTTGCGCCGGCCGTGTTCGTCGGGCTCGTAATAGCCGGCCAGCACCTCGGTGATCACGGTGTCCCACAGTGCCCGGGCTGACGGGGGTCGGGTCAGCCAGGCGTAGAACGTTCTCGGGGCAATCTGGCAGCCGTGCTCGGAAAGCACGCGGCAGATCGGAGCGACCCCGAACCGAGCACGATGCTCGGCGATGAACGCACAGATCAACGGTGTCGCGGGTCGCTCTCCCGCACGAAGAAACTTGTTGCCGCCTTGAGGATTTCGATGGTCTCCTCAAGCTCACGGTTCTTGCGCTTAAGCTCTCTGTTCTCACGCGCGACGTCGGTGGGCACCCCGTCACGCTGGCCGGTGTCGACCTCGGCCTGGTTGACCCACCGGCGCAATGATTCGTAGGACACCCCCAACCGCTTGGCCACCGCGCTGATACACGCCGTGCGGGTGTCGTACTCCTCGGCATGGTCACTGACCAACCGCACCGCCCGGGCCTTGAACTCGTCGTCGTACCTCTTCGCCATGATGCAAACAACCTTCCCTCGAAAGAAGGTGTGCATCAAACCCGGGGCGGTTCACAAGGACGTCCTTGTAGGTCACCACGATGTCCCAGTTCTTGGTGCGTCGGTAGAAACCCGGCACAGGAATGATGCCGTCCTGACGAACCTCGGCACCTAGGAGCCTGCTGAATTAATCCCGCGTGGCGGGGCTGGTTGTGCTGGGGTTTTCGGGACAATTGGTGGGTGCAGGGTCGTTCTGATGATCAGCGTGAGTTGTTGGATGCGGAGTCGGTTGCCGGGCATTTGTTGAAGCCCGACAGCATGTTTGCGTTCCTGGCGGCGCATCGGTCACGGTTGTTTCCCGAGGAGATGTTCGCCGATCTGTTCCAATCGCGGCGGGGCCGACCGAGCGTTCCGGCCGAGGTGATGGCCTCGGTGATCACCCTGCAGGCGTTGCACGGCCTGTCGGACAACGAGACCGTGGAGGCGGTCACCTTCGATCTGCGGTGGAAGGCAGCCTGCGGGATGCCGATCACCGCGTCGGCGTTTCACTCCACCACCTTGACCTACTGGCGGCGCCGGTTGGCGGCATCGGATCGCCCTAACCGGATCTTCGAGGCGGTCAAAGCCGTCGTCACCGAGACCGGAGTCCTGGCCAAGAAGACACGGCGGGCGCTGGATTCCACCGTGTTGGACGATGCGGTCGCCACCCAGGACACCGTCACGCAGCTGATCGCCGCGATCCGCCGGGTCCGCCGAGACGTCCCCGACGCCGCGCAGGTCATCGAGACTCATTGCTGCGCGCATGACTACAACGACCCGGGCAAACCGGCGATCGCCTGGAACGACAAGACCGCCCGCGACCAGCTCATCGATGCCCTGGTCGGCGACGCGCACCGTCTGCTCGGGCATCTCCCCGAGCAGGATCTCGGGCCGCGTGCCGCTGAAGCGGTGGCGTTGTTGGCGCTGATCGCCGGCCAGGACGTCGAACCCGTCGAGGGCTCCGACGGCACCGACGGGCAGTGGCGCATCGCCCAGCAGGTCGCCCCGGACCGGCTCATCTCCACCGTTGATCCCGACACCCGCCACGCCCACAAGACCGTGCACCGCCGCCAGGACGGATTCAAGGCCCACATCGCGGTCGAACCCGACACCGGGATCATCACCGACTGCGCCCTGACCAAGGCCAGTGGCCCCGACAACCACGAAGCCGTGGTCGGGCTGGCCCTGCTCGACGACGAACAGGCTCCGGTGCGGGTGCTCGGCGATTCGGCCTACGGCACCGGTGAGGCCCGCGCCGCACTCGCCGAGGAAAAGCACGTCGCGGTGATCAAACCGATCCCGCTGCGCACCCCGGTCCCGGGTGGGTTCACCAGCGATGACTTCCACATCGATTTCGATGCCCGCACTGTGACCTGCCCAGACAACCGCACCGTCGAGATCCGTCCCAGCGGTGGCGCTGCATTCGAAAAGTATTGTCGCTCATGCTCTTTAGCGGATCAATGCACTACCGCCAAGCGTGGACGCAAACTCACCATCGGTGAACACGAACACCATCTACGCACAGCACGGGCGATGGCGCGCACACCCGAATGGCAGGCCGAGTACCGCCGGTACCGACCTATGGTGGAACGCTCGATCGCTTGGCTCACCCGGGGAAACCGCAAAGTCCGCTACCGCGGGGTCGCCAAGAACGATCACTGGCTGCACCACCGCAGCGCCGCGCTGAACCTGCGCCGCCTGCTCACCATGGGCCTGACCCACACCGGCACCACCTGGGCCATCGCCTAAGACCAGACCCATCGGCCTTGCCATCCCAAATATTGGATGTCAGGCTCAAACAGGCGGGGCGATCTCGTATCCGTCGACCTCCGGGTCTGACTTCAACCCACGCGCCAACGAGCGCTTTGAGACGCCCCGCCCCCCCAACAACCCACTAATTCAGCAGGCTCCTAGCACGACGAGCGGGGCGAACTGGTTGGCAATCACGTCTTGCAGCGGCGTCATATGTTGACCGCCGGTTACCGATCCGCGAGTGCCCGCGTCGATACGACCCGACTCGACTTGCCGTTGCGTTTGTAGGTCCCGGCCAGTCCACATCGCGCGAATTGCGGTGTCATAGTCAGGGCGCGGCGTCACACGCCGATCATCACAGAGCACCGACCGGTAGCCCGTAAGCCCTTTCGGCTGCGCGTGTCGCCCGATCGCGGTCGTTGGCCTCGAACGATGCCCGCAATTCAGCTTGTAGTTCGGGTGCGATGTCACTTGGTCGAGGGACCCGGATTTTCCGCAGGTATTGCGATTGGAAGCGCAGCGTGCCACCACGCATCCGAACCCCGTAAGCCTCAATGAACGCCTGGGCGACACGGGACAACATGAGGCCGCCCAGAACCTTCAGGTCCCAGTCCTCGGACACCATGTAATAGAGGTTGTGGTGCGGGTAGTGCCCACCCGGTTCGTAGACCGGGGTGATGGCGGCTTTCATGTCCTGC
>WBZP01003175.1_pt1 | contig 18059 bp, 10 predicted proteins | sample 5204301 | NCBI WGS metagenome assembly WBZP01 (sample SAMN12412401, study PRJNA552823) | activated sludge metagenome | isolation source: activated sludge from nitrification reactor of wastewater treatment plant... | place: USA: Pennsylvania | collected 2017 | reverse complement strand
TGTATTGCCCCTAATTAAATGAACATTAAATAAGCTAACAACATTCATGCCTATTCTCTCCTTCAAAGAAAAAATTCATCTTTGTTTCAGGAAAGGCGATACGTCGACATTTATACGGAGTATCTTCAAGAGTGATCCAGATTTATTCTGGTCACTCTTTTCTCAAAAAGGTATCGGCTTACGCCGAGGGGCTTTTTAATAGAGGAAAGGACTCAGCCGGTCTCGTTTGCCGGTGTATCACGCTCCCATCTGGCTTTGTATTGCTATTTGCTCTATACGCATCAACTTGTTTTTGTGATATAACCACTTTTGGTTAAACCGTTCGATAAATTCGTTTAAAATGATCTGTGCCTCATCAAAATCTTTTGTTCTATTCAAGCTTCCTAGTTGTTCATTTACAGTCCTATGGAACCGTTCAATTATTCCATTGCTTTCCGGGCTTTTTACCATGGTGAAACTTGTGGTCAAACCCAAATACTCTGCTTCCTTCCTAAAGGTTTTGCTATAGTACTGGCTTCCGTTATCTGTTCTTAGCACTAACTGCGGGCCTTTACATATCTCCTTTGTCAGATCTTTAAATTCTTTCTTTACAGCATTTCTAACGGCTTCTGTTGCAGCTATGGCTGTCTTCTTGCTACTTACATAATGCCCTGCTATATTCCCGTAGCAATGGTCAATAACGCTAAATAAAAACACCTTGCCAAAACTAAGATAAAATTCTTTGATGTCTGTTCCCCACATTTTATTTGGCTCTGTAGTTTTTATTATCCCGGTATGTTGGTATGGGCTAACACGTTGCCGATTTCTTTGCCCTAATAACAAATTTGCCTCATTCAATATTTTACGCAATCGCTCCTTACCTACTTTTATGCCTCTTTCTTCCTCAAGCCGGACCTTCAATTTTTTATATCCTTCATTAAAAAAAATTGGGTCTTTGAGATATTCCTTTGCCTCAGCTAGAACTATTTCATCAGGTACTTTTGGCTTAGGCCCTCTTTTTACCTTGTCAGACTTCTTCTCTCTTTTGTCATACCAGCTACCTACACTTACGCCAACTTCCTTAAGAACTTTTCGTATTGGCATTTTTTCGGTTTCAATCAACTCTCTGGCTATTTCTTTTTTAGTTTGTCGATTAAGAGATTCCTTTTTTTTAAAATATCAATTGTAATAGCCTGGTCTGCTATTATGTTCTTAGCTTGCGTAAGTTCATAATCCTCAATTGTTTGTGGTTTTGACTTGAGGGACACCTTGCCTCCATTGATAAATCTTTCAACCCACTCCTCAATCTCATGGATGGTAACTTTATACTTCCTGGAAAGTTCTTCTAGAGACTCTCCCCGGAGTCGTTCCAAAACAATATCTGTCTTGTAGTTTAAGCTCTTTCTGCCTCGTTTTTTCACTATTGCCATTTTCTAAATTTACAATGTTAACAAAAATTTTATAATTATTTTTGTTCGCATTAATTAGAGGGCAATACATGAGCTCCCCAATATTTGTAAAATTATTTGGCAGCTCAACATAAAACACACTGAAAGATTTTATAATAAGAGAGAATTATCATAGCTTTAAACCAACAAAGATGAATACTTCCCTATTCGAAAATACGAAACGTCCTTTGCTCATAGCCGGACCTTGCAGTGCAGAGACCGAACAACAGTTGGTTGAGACTGCCGCGCGATTGCATCGAACCGGAAAGGTAGACATGATCAGAGCGGGCATCTGGAAGCCGCGTACCCGACCGGGCAGTTTTGAAGGCATAGGAGCCAAAGGGCTGCCCTGGTTGCAACGTGTTAAAGAAGAAACCGGGTTGCCGGTATGCACCGAAGTAGCCAAAGCCTCACACGTAGAAATGTGTTTGGAATTTGGCATCGATGTACTTTGGATTGGAGCCAGAACGACCGTTAATCCATTTGCTGTTCAGGAAATTGCCGAAGCGCTCAAAGGAGTGGACATCCCTGTGATGATCAAAAATCCTATTAACCCTGATTTGCATCTGTGGATTGGGGGCGTCGAAAGATTGGTCAATGCAGGTTTGACCCAAATAGCAGCCATCCATCGGGGTTTTTCTTTTACAGGAGAAAAAATTTTCCGCAATCGACCGCATTGGCAATTGGCCATTGATTTCAGGCAGGAACTGCCCCAAATACCAATGATCAACGATCCCTCTCATATCTGTGGTCGAAGAGATTTATTGCTTGAGGTGGCCCAGAAAGCCATGGACCTCAATTTTCATGGCTTGATGATCGAATCACACATCACCCCGGACGAAGCTTGGAGTGATGCACAACAGCAAATTACGCCGGAAGTATACGGGGATATGATATCAGCATTGGTCGTAAGACACGAAATGCCGGACGACCCCATGAAACTATCCCAATTGGAGCAAATGCGCAAGCAGATAGATTTGATTGATGATGAGCTTATCCATATTTTGGCATCTAGAATGAAATTGTCGCGGGACATCGGAAAGTACAAAAGAGAGAATGACATCACCATCCTGCAGCAAAACAGGTGGAAAGAGATCCTGGAAAAATACCTTGAAAAGGGAAGGATGTCCGGATTGAGCGATGATTTTGTAAGCCGTTTTATCAAGGCCATTCACGACGAGAGTATTACCCAGCAGGAGGATGTGATGAAGGGGTGAGGATTTACTAATTTACCAATGTACCGATTTATCAATTTACTGATGTACCGATTATGAATTTGCAAATGTTGGGGCGCAAAACTTTGCGTCCATCATCAACTTGGTAATCAAACAGCAAGATCATATTTTGTTTTCCATTGTCAATAGCATGGCTGATGATGGGTTGAAAAAGTGAAGTTTTAATTTTTCAATTTGGTATATCAGTTTAATATAATGTAGTATTTATAAAATTTAACATTTTAATAATTATTTACAACTTATTGAATATCAGCAATATGTAATTTTATTATGGCTTCATTGTCCTTCAATGACGAAAATCATTGAAAATATTTATCATTCCAAAATAAATTTGACGCACTATAAAACAAAAGGCATATCATATTTCTATTGATGTGCATCTTGTTATTTTATGACAAAAGGGATAGATACTAAAAAAGGCTTATATGGTTATTTAGCAGTAGTCTTGCTAATCACCTTGTTCAATGCATATAGCAGCAATGCTTTTGCTGATACAGGCACACCCTTTAATTTTTATGAACCTGCTCATCTGGATATCAATTTTAAACAGACCGGAGCTAATCAATTTGCTAAATTATTTGAAGTAGTAAATTTAAATGAGCAGGAGGTAAAAGAAGATTTGGAAGAGCATGCCAATTTTGACTCGGATTTTCCTTTCCGGATTGTGCATGAAAGTTCTTCCATTGTATCCCGGAAATTGCCGGCAGTGTCTGAGCATCAATACAAGCTCACGTCTCATCCTCCTTTCTACATTTTGTTCCATAGCTGGAAGCATTTCTTATTTTAATTCTCAAATAGAAGTCTGACAGTAAGCTGCTGTCATCATTAGTGATTGGCGGAGATCCGTCCGTCTGTTTTTTCATTGTAAAAAATCAAAACAATAATGAGAGTTAAAATATTGCTCATAGGCCTGGCCATGATATTTTTTTCAGCCTGTAAAAGAGAAGAACACATAAAAGAAGAAACCGGGATATACCAGGTAACAAATCCCGTACAGAGAGACACTACATTTTTCAATGAATATGTTTGTCAGATTAAATCCATTCAGCACATTGAGCTGAGGGCGCTTGAAAGAGGGTATTTGCAAAAAATCTATGTTGATGAAGGGCAGACCGTAAAAAAGGGACAGCTGCTGTTCCAGATTATGCCTTTAATCTACAAGGCGGAAATGCAAAAGGCAAAGGCAGAAGTCGATTTTGCCGAGATAGAGTACAAAAACACAAAATCTTTGGCTGACAATAACATAGTTTCAGCCAACGAATTGGCCATGGTAAAAGCAAAACTTGATAAAGCCAATGCGGAGCTTGCCCTGGCCAAAGTACACGTTGATTTTACTGAAATACGGGCACCATTTGATGGCATAATTGGGCGCTTTAATGATGTAAGATTGGGCAGTCTGGTGGAAGAAGGAGATTTGCTGACAACACTTTCAGATAACAGCAAGATGTGGGTCTATTTTAATGTACCTGAAGCAGAATATCTTGCCTATGCCCAATCGAGAAATGCTGGAAAACCCGTTCAGGTTAAATTAAGGATGGCCAACAATGAACTTTTCTCCCAACCGGGCATCATTGAAACCATAGAATCGGATTTCAACAATGAAACAGGCAACATAGCCTTCAGGGCAACCTTCCACAACCCGGGAAAATTGATCAGACATGGACAGACGGGAAATATACTGATGCCTGTGGTATTGAAGAAGGCATTGTTGATTCCACAGAAAGCAACATTTGAAGTGTTGGACAAGAAGTATGTTTTTGTGATAGATAAAGATCACAAGGTACGCTCCATACCGGTAAAAGTAGAGCATGAGATTCCCAACATATATGCCGTTAAAGCAGAAATGGATATAAACAGCATCGTTTTGATAGATGGTTTGCGCAAAGTAAAAAATGGTGACAAGATTGAATATAAAGTGAAGTCGTTTGATTGTGTGATCAAAGAGATACAGAATTTACAAGCCGAGTAATTCCATTTTTAGCACTCAAATTATCTAATCATGTTTAGCAAATTCATACAGCGGCCGGTATTGGCTATATCGCTGGCACTTGCCACCGTTTTTTTAGGTGTGCTTGCCATTCAAAACCGACCTATATCTCAGTTTCCGGACATTGCGCCGCCAAGAGTAAATATTTTTATTGCCTATCCCGGCTCTAGTGCACAAGTATTGGTTGAATCCACACTGATACCTTTGGAGAGAGCCATCAATGGTGTGCAAGGTATGTTGTACCTCACTTCTGATGCAACAAGTGCCGGAGAAGCTACGATCCAAATAGTATTTGAACCGGGCACCGACCCCAATGCAGCCGTCGTAAATGTGAAGACCAGGGTAGATGCCATCATGAACAACTTGCCCCCGTTGGTTCAGAGAGAAGGTATCATCATTACACCTATCCAGCCCAGTATGTTGATGTATGTCAACTTATACAGCAAGGATAAACATGCCGATGAAAAATTCCTGTATAATTATGCCAACGTCAAAATTATACCGGAGCTACAGAGGGTGAAAGGTATGGGAAGGGCACAAATTCTGGGTAGCAGGACCTTTGCCATGAGGGTATGGCTGAAACCCGATCGTATGCGTGCATACAACGTATCTACCGAAGAAGTAATGAAGGCCATGGAGGAACAGAGCATTATAGGAAGGCCCGGAAGATTGGGCCAGGCATCCGGCAAAAAAGCACAATCGCTTGAATTTACATTGTCGTATAAAGGCAGGTTCAATAAGCCTGAGGAATATGAAAATATCATAGTCAAAGCCAATGCCAATGGCGAGCTGCTTAAGCTTAAAGACATTGCCAATGTAGAATTGGGGAGCGAATTTTTTGATATTTATTCCAACAAAGACGGCTATCCGTCTGCCTCCATTGTGCTCAAGCAAAATTTTGGCACCAATGCCAGTCTTGTCATATCCAGAACCAAAGAAAAGCTCAATGAACTCAAGAAAGATTTTCCGCCGGGCATGGATTATGAAATCAATTATGACGTCTCGAAATTTGTGAATGCATCTATTGACAAAGTTATCCATACACTAGGAGAAGCCTTTGTGTTGGTAGCCCTGGTCGTTTTTCTTTTTTTGGGTGATTGGAGATCCACTTTGATACCCATCATAGCAGTACCGGTATCGCTGATAGGAGCCTTTATATTTATGCAATTGTTTGGGCTGACGATCAACCTGATCACCTTGTTTGCGCTTGTGTTGGCCATTGGCATTGTAGTGGATGATGCCATCGTGGTAGTAGAGGCAGTTCATGCCAAAATGGAAGAAGAAAATTTGTCTCCCTATAATGCGGTTAAAAAAGTTTTGGGAGAAATCAGTGGTGCCGTCATAGCCATTACATTGATCATGACGGCGGTGTTTGTGCCAATAGCTTTTATGACCGGTCCGGTTGGAGTGTTTTACAGGCAATTTTCAATCACCATGGCGAGTTCTATTGTGCTTTCCGGTGTGGTAGCGTTGACACTAACTCCGGTGCTATGCGCCATGATCCTGAAACGGCACAATGGACAGCATAAGAAAAAAAGCCCTATAGATCGGTTTATTGATGGCTTCAATGTTTTATTTGAAAAGGTGACCGGAAAATATGTTACGTTTTTGCACCTTATTGTGAACAGGCGGCTCATTACGTTTCTGATGCTGGCGCTGTTTGGCTTGGGCATATTGGGTGTAGATCGCACCCTGCCATCAGGATTTATCCCCAATGAAGATCAGGGACAAATTTATGCCATTATCCAAACGCCACCGGGCAGTACCTTGGAAAGGACCAATGATGTTTCCAAAAATCTGCAAAAAATTGCAGAAGAAATAGAAGACATTCAATCCGTAACTTCTCTGGCGGGTTATGAGATTCTGACAGAGGGAAGAGGCTCCAACGCCGGAACATGTCTCATCAATTTAAAAGATTGGGAACACCGCCATCATTCGGTGAAGGAGGTAATGGAAATTCTTGAAGAAAAGACCAAAGATTTAGGTGCCGTAGTTGAATTTTTTGAACCGCCTGCTGTTCCCGGTTATGGTTCATCGGATGGTTTTTCTTTGAGGTTATTGAATAAAAACAGTACTGTTGATTATCAGGATTTTGACAAAGTCAATACAGAATTTATGTCAGCCTTAAAACAGCGCAAAGAATTGTCGGGCTTGTTTACTTTTTATGCTGCCAATTACCCCCAGTATGAGATATTAATAGATAATCAGAAGGCGATGCAGAAAGGAGTTTCTATAGGTAAGGCCATGGAAAATCTAAATGTGCTGATTGGAAGTACTTATGAGCAGGGATTTACCAGGTTTAATACTTTTTTTAAAGTATACACCCAATCTGCACCTGAATACAGAAGGTTGCCTTCAGATGTGTTGAATCTTTATGTAAAGAATGATAAAGGAGATATGGTTCCTTATTCTGCATTTGCAACCCTTAAGAAGACACAAGGGCCCAATGAAATTACCAGGTTTAATCTTTACACCTCTTCTGCCATCAGAGGCGTACCTGCCAAAGGATATACAACAGGAGATGCCATCCATGCAGTACGGGAAGTTGCTATGAAAACTTTGCCACATGGCTACGATATTGCCTGGGAGGGACTTTCGTTTGATGAAGCCAACAGGGGAAATGAAGCTTTGTACATATTTGGGGTTGTACTCATATTTGTATATCTGGTGCTGGCGTCCCAATATGAAAGTTTTATCATTCCATTGGCGGTAGTTCTATCTCTGCCGGCGGGTGTATTTGGTTCTCTTCTCTTGTTAAAAGGCATGGGTTTATCCAATGACATCTATGCCCAGATAGGGTTAATCATGCTGATTGGTTTATTGGGCAAAAATGCAGTGCTGATTGTTGAATTTGCCGTGCAAAAAAACCAGCAAGGATTTACAGTACTGGAGGCTGCCATTGAGGGAGCAAAAGTGAGATTCAGACCTATTCTTATGACTTCCTTTGCCTTCATTGCGGGACTTATTCCCCTTGTAAGGGCAACCGGAGCCGGTGCTGTAGGTAACAGGACCATAGGTTCTTCAGCTTTAGGGGGCATGTTGCTGGGTACACTTTTTGGAGTGATCATTGTCCCCGGTTTGTATTATATTTTTGGAAGCCTTGCCGAAGGCAGAAAACTCATTGAAGACGAAGATCAGAATCCCTTGACGGAAGACTTTGTCGATCAAACCAAGGAACCGTACCTTATCAATAAAATAAACGTGTTTAAAAAATTACTTAAGTCCATAAATCCAAAACATGATGAAGCGGAATAATCAAAACTATATGGTTGTGCTGGTTTTTTTGCAGCTTATGATTTTGGTTTCATCCTGCAAAGCTCCCGCACTTTCCTTAAGGAATGAAAACATTCAATTACCGGATAAATACGCTGATAAAGGAGATACGATCAATTCGTCAACTGTAAACTGGAGGTCTTATTTTGGTGATGATAATTTGACGGCATTGATTGACACGGCGTTTAAAAACAACCAGGAGTTGAATATCATCAGTCGGGAAATTGAAATTTTGAACAACGAGGTGTTGGCAAAAAGCGGAGAGTACAAACCCTTTGTCAGTATAAATGCGGGAGCCGAGGAGGAGAAGCAAGGAGAATTTACCAGAAATGGTGCGGTAGATGAACAATTAAAAATTAAAGATGGGAAAGAATTTCCTTCTCCATTGGGAAATTTTATGGTTCAGACCAATTTCAACTGGGAAATAGATATCTGGAAGAAACTGAGGAATGCAAAGAAAGCTGCTGTAATGCGTTATTTGGCCAGTATTGAAGGAAGAAATTTTGCCAAGACCCGTCTGGTGGCAGAGATAGCCTCAAGTTATTATGAACTGATGGCTTTAGACAATCTGGCTTCTATTATTGATCAGAATATTGTGATCCAAGCCAATGCATTGGAAGTGGTGAGAAAACAGAAAGAGGCAGCAGGAGTGACACAGCTGGCCGTAAACCGATTTGAGGCACAATTGCTGAATACGCAAAACAGGCAGTATGAAATTAAGCAGAGGATAATGGAGACCGAGAATAAAATTAACTTTTTGACCGGTCGGTACCCTGCTCCCATCAACCGAAATTCTCAGCAATTTACGCAATTAAATGTCGACACAATTTTGGCGGGCCTGCCGTCGGAGCTATTAAAAAATCGTCCGGATATCAGGCAGTCAGAATTGCTTTTGAGTGCAGCCAAGCTGGATGTAGAAGTGGCGAGAGCGAGGTTTTATCCGTCGGTAGGCATCAGGGCAGGATTAGGGTTGAATGCCTTTAACCCTTTGTATTTGGTCAATCCACAATCTCTGGCCTTCAATCTTGCCGGTGATTTAGTTGGGCCATTGGTCAATAAAAATGCCATAAAAGCCGCTTATGCATCGGCGGGAGCTAGTCAGGTACAAGCCGTCTATACATACGAACAAACGATTCTTACTGCTTATTTGGACGTATTGAACCAACTTTCCAAATTGGAAAAATTCACCAAAAGCTTTGAAACAAAATCGAAGGAAGTGGAAATTTTGGATCAATCCGTCAAAATCGCCAATAGTTTGTTCAATTCTGCCCGTGCTGATTATGCGGAAGTATTGCTTACTCAAAAGGAAGCCCTTGAATCAAGAATTGATCTGGTGGAAACAAAAATGAAACAGCTGGATGGAAAGGTCAATATTTATAAGGCACTCGGCGGAGGATGGCAGTAAAAGCCAAAAACTCATTTTTAAGCATTCATTCGCAGCCTATTAATATTGGGTTGCGACATTAATATGGTGGTTATTTAATACTTAGGTTTATATGCTAAGGAAGAAGCATCTGTGAATAAAGTTTTATGGATGCTTCTCTTTTATTTTGGCGTTCTCATAAAATTATCTTTTTTAAGTGAATAATGCTGCTGTAGATTGACATTGTATGGTAAATGGCAGTGCTATTGGCATTTACTTTGTATCCTTCCTCAGAGGATGCCCTGAAAACATGGGTAAAGGGCCCACAACAGGTCGCCGTACCCTCCACTATCTTTAGCGTAGGCTTGACCCTCATTTTTCTTTCCCTGATTTTTTGCAAGCACTGAGACTTGCTGGAGGGTGGATTTGATGGAGACACAACAACAAAGGCGGCAGTTATTTTTGAGGTAAACCAGTGCTCCAAAAAAGCCTAAATCAAGTCAGGTAAACAATTTATTACTAAAGTCAGAAGGCTTATATTTTTGGCTGAAATTTCATGTATAATTTATTATTTATATATTTGATTAACAATTACACCTGAATGAATTTTGGTATTCATACACGTATTAATAAAATTAAACAATCTGGTCTCACAAGCTACAGGTGTGCATTAATGCTATTGTTGAATTCCTTATTGGTGTTTAAAATAAATGCTGCTGATAAATCGGGGATTCAAAAGTTCCTAAATCTCTCTAAAATTGGTGAAAATAGCACTAAAAACATTCTTTCCGACACCACCCTCACCATCCCCGTTGTTGTGCACATCATCCACAACAACGGCAGTGAAAATATTTCAGATGATCAGGTGAGAAATGCCATCCAATGGATCAATGACGGGCTTCAGCACCAAAATCATTATGAAAGTGATCAGGGCGCTGCTGCCAACATTCAATTGTGCCTGGCGCAGCAGGACCCAGGTGGTGCGGTAACCAATGGCATTGTTCGTCATATTTCTGCATACACAGATATGACCCTGGATCATGGCTTTGATTCCATAGTTAGGCTGGCCACGTGGGATACCAAAAAATACCTCAATATTCGTTTGGTGAAAACGGTATGTAATGCCGCTGCTTGCAATTTGGGTGGCTTTGCATTTCTGCCCAATGCCCATGGACTCAAAAAAGATGGCATCTATCTTTCTGCCCAGTCATTTGGCCTGGACGCTGATCGTACAGTCACGGCCATCCATGAACTGGGCCATTACTTGGGTCTGTACCACACTTTTGAAAAGGGATGTAAAAACGACAACTGTTTGGTGGATGGGGATAAGGTCTGCGATACACCGCCCCAAGGCAGTGTTTTGGGATTATGTTCTTCAGGTAGTGTGAATTCGTGTACAAGCGATGAAGATGATACCAGTGTCAATAATCCTTTCAGAGCCATCTCTCTGGGAGGCTTGGGTGATCAGGATGATGATAAATCCAATTTTATGGATTACAGCGATCTCAGATGCCAGAAACATTTTACACAAGGGCAGGTTGACAGAATGCGCACTTTTCTCCTTAATGAACGGGCTTCCCTGTTGAATTCATTGGTTTGCACACCTCCATGCAAAAATACTGTGTTAGCGGGCTTCACACTAAGTGACACGCTGGTTGACTTTGGTACATTTCCCATCATCAACAATACCAGTACCCATGCAACTTCTTTCGTTTGGCAGCTCAATGGAAATGTGTTAGGTACTGCCACAGAGCCCATGCTTTCCGGCCTTGACCCCGGATTTTATTTACTGACTTTAGTTGCACTTAGTAACCAGAACGAATGCCGGCCTGATACCATCACCCATTCATTCAAGATAATTTGTCAGGTAGATGCAACTCATACTTATTTCATATTGGATACCACACTTATAGTCGAGTACGATGATGCCCATCCATATTTTCTAAATTCTTATGTACTCAATGCTGGTGGGGACACTCTCTTTGTAGGTGAGGTGGACAGCCTTGTGTTAAGTCCCGGCTCCTATCTCTTGTGTTCTCTGTTTTCCAATGGACAATGTAAAGATTCTGTTTGTAATGGGTTTCAGATTATAGCCCCCAATGGTGCAGAAATCTGCAACGACGGACTCGACAATGACCACGATGGCTTTGTAGATTTATACGATAAAGATTGTAGCTGTAATGAACAAATATTTCATGGACAATGCGATGCCGTTTGTCAGTATCTGCCCGATAGCTTTCCACCTATTGAGGTCAAATTGAAATGGAAATCCGGGAAAATCAATGAGGGATTATTTTCATCGCGAATTTTAACAGGAGATATCTTGTCCAGTGAGCCTGGGAGTGAAATAATTCTTATTGGTAATAAAAGCGGAGTGTTCTCTAATGTAAAGGACACTAGCCATATTATTATTCTGTCTGGTGACGATGGTAACGTTTTGAATCGTCTATCATTCGGGAATAGATCGGTCAGAAATTTTTGTCGATCACCTTTGATTTTTTCCACGCCTGAATATGGAATCAATTTACTATTTCACGACATAGACACAATTTATTTTGTAAATGAGAATTTAGATTTCGTTTTAAAAGAAAAGTACAAAAATGATGTTTTAAATACCACCTCCTTTTTTAACACATGTGATATAAATTTAGACGGAACTCTTGAAATATATTCTGGCACTCAAGTATTTAACAATAAAGGGGTTATAATTTTTGATGGGGGTGCTGGAGGATGTAATTCAATTAATCTATCAAATCAATGTTTTGGAAGCCATTCCATAGCTGGAGATTTTTTAACGGAACCTGGATTAGAAATTGCAGCCGGAAACAAAATATTTTCATTTCAAATCAACAACCTTAATGATACAGCGGGAAATATGGCAAATATTACAATGGCGGAACCTGGTGTTGAAGATGGATCAACGTCCATGGGTGACATTGATGGAGATGGAAAATTGGATGTGATTGTACTGAGGAATGGAATAAACTCTTCAGAGACCGGATTATGGGTATGGGACCCAAGAACTGGTAAAATTATTGCCCATTCTTTTACAGAAGGCAGTGGAGGTGGTGTACCATTTGTAGGTGATATTAATGGAGATTGTTTTCCAGAAATTGGAATTAGCTATGTCAATAAAATTGTTTTTTATAGTTTTGATGGCACAAAGGATCTCAAAAAAGTTTTCACAAAAATAATAACTGATATTTCAGGCGTGATTGGCATGACCATGTTTGACTTAAACCAGGATGGCCGGCAAGAAATCATTTATCGGGATGAAACTCAATTTTCTATTTTAGATGGACCTACAGGAAATACTATTTTTTCTTATCCTGTTTTAAGCGTAACAGGTACAGAACATCCCATTGTAGCTGATATTGATCATGATGGGGCAGCAGAAATTTTAGTCGAAGGTGGTACTACTAGCGATGATACAACCTATGTCTTCTGCTTCGAATCCGCCAACCTCCCGTGGGCACCCGCTCGCAGCGTATGGAACCAGGCCGGCTACCACATCACCAATGTCAATGATGATCTTACCATACCCCGCCAGCCGCAAAACAATGCTGCCTTTTTTGATACCGATAGCTGTGCCCAGACCACCTGCCCCCAGCCGTACAATACCTTTATGTGCCAGGCTACCTACCGCACCCAGGATGGCTGTGTCAAATGGCCGGCCGTAGACCTCAGTGTGGATGCGCTGTCATATCAATGTGAACCTGACTCTTTGTACCTTACCCTGGTGGTGCGCAACCAAAGTGAAAATGTCCTCAAACGCGACAGTGTATTGCTGGGCATCTATGAGCAGGGTAGTGAGTCTGCCTTAATGACTAAGGTCATTCACTTCCCCAAAGATGGAGCAGGGCAAATTATAAACGCAGATACCATCACCATTGCCTTAGCCAATGACCAGCCCAATCGACTTGGACTCCGGTTTTTGGTCAACATCGTCGACAATACCACTCAATTTTCGCAAAACATCAAAGGGCTCACGCCCATGCTGGAATGTGATTACCTCAACAATGCGGATAGTCTTGTATTACAACTGGCACCGCTTGTGCTTGACCTTGGACCGGATATCACCAAGTGCCGCACAGCAGTATTTACACTTCAGGCTCCCCCCGGCTTTGTATCCTATGTATGGAGCGATGGCAGTACCCAGGACAGCTATTCTTCTGCCACACCAGGCCTGCACGTACTCAGTGCTACCGATGTTTGTGGCAGGGTGTACACAGATTCGGTGCAGTTTGACATCGACTCTACCTTGATCCCAAACCTGGGCAAAGATACCCTCATTTGTGAAGACGAGGTATTAATCTACGACCTGGCAGGCTTTGATCAGGTGCATTGGTTGCCCGCATCAGCCATTAGCTGCGATACTTGTTTGCAAACAGTCGTCATTGCCAAAACGAATACCAGCCTGGTAGCCCTCACAACGGTAAATGGCTGCATTGATGTTGATACCGTCAACATCGCGGTGCAAAACCTGAAAAAAAGGAACGAAAGCCTTACCATTTGTCGGGGTGATAGTGTATGGTTCAACACAAGCTACCTTTCACAGTCCGGCAGTTACGAATACCGGACCGGCGATTGTGATTCACTCATCACCCTCGAACTTGCAGTGCTGGCGCCAGACTCCATCATGCTGCCCCGCCAAACGATTTGTGAAGGAGACTCTGCCTTTTACCTGGGCAAGTGGTGGAAGACAGAAATCAACTCAACCATCAAACTTAAAAACCAATTCGATTGCGATAGCTTTATCACCTTTGAATTGCGTGTCATTGACACCCTTTTACAAATCACAAGGGCCGAGATATGTGAGGGCGACAGTCTTTTCACCAACAACCAGTGGCTGAGTGATGCCGGTGTCTATCCTTTTAATTTTACCTCAGCCATGGGCTGCGACAGCATTGAAGAAGTCCACCTCAACGTCTTACCCACGTACAACAAAATCAATACCCTCGCCATCTGTGAAGGCGATTCAATCCAGGTATGGGATCAATGGTACAAAACGGCAGGCACCTATAGTCGGACCTACCAGACGGCTGCGGGCTGCGACAGTGTTGAGGTCTTACAACTTAGTATAGATCCTTTGATCCTTAGCAATCGCCAATACGAAATTTGTGAAGGCACCACCCTCACCCTCAACGGCCAGGAATTCAATACAGAAGGCAGCTACACCCTTACACTTCCTTCCAATACAGGTTGTGACACCCTGCTTACCTTCGAGCTTACATTTTCTGACCACATTCAAAAAACGGAAAATTATGCGCTGTGTCCCGGTGATTCCATCAGCATCCATGACCAATGGATCAGTCAGCCACAGACCCTGCAATATACATTAGAAGAAGGAGGTTGTATTACTGAAATCACGGCCAATGTATCCTTGCTGCCACAAGACACCTCATCCCGCAGCGAGTTGTTGTGTCCGGGTGATTCTATCTTCATCGATGGCAGTTGGTATGTGGGCAATAAAGACCTCCATTACACCTTTGCCGGAAGTGATGGCTGCGATTCTATTGTAAATGTGTATATCACCTCGCTCCAATGGCCAGCACCACCCACTGTGGACCTGGATTGTGAAAACGGCGTCTATCAGGCCACCATCGATCTGCCCGCTCCGTGGCAAGTGAATTGGAGCAATGGCGCCATGACACCTGCCACAACCCTTACCCAAAGCCCTGCCAGCGCTACCGTAAGTTACCAAAACCGATGTGTCAAAACATATGACCTGATGACAGCTCCCCTGCCCGATCTCAATACCCTGCCTTCACTGTCTGATCAAACCATCCAGCCGGGTGCTGGCCTTTCGCTCAACATAAGCCTAGATCCATCGGTATGGAAGATCCAATGGCTACCCACTTCGATTGCGTCTTGTGATACATGTTTTACAACCCTACTCAACCCTGAGCGCAATATGACTATGACCCTGCAACTCACCCATGTGAGTGGCTGCATTTATACGCGCAGCTTCACCATCGTGGTAGAAAATCCGCCCCCAGTCATCGTCATACCCAACGTTCTTTCCCCAACTATACCCGGAGAGAATGCCATTTGGGACATCTCCATCCCAGCAGGATATACCCTCATAGACGTAAGCATCTTCGATCGATGGGGCAGCAGGGTATTCCACGGCCTCCCACCCTGGGATGGCAGCTTCAATCAATGTCCCGTACTACCGGGTGTATACGTGTATACCATCCATTATACAGACCCCGCCGGCAATGCTATTTTCCTGAAAGGGGATGTGACGGTGGTGAGGTAGGGAAAATGTAACAATGTAAAAGTGTAGCAATGTACTGTCAGGTTCAAAAAATAAGTTGATCCTGTTTAATGAATAATCCTTCTAATACTTTACAATTTTATAAGCATCATACAGACCCAGCCGGCAATGCTATTTTCCTGAAAGGAGATGTGACGGTGGTGAGGTAATAGTCCTATTCACCTTAATGCCTCTAAATGCTCTTAATGTTTAAAGAGAAAATACCTAGCTCTTCCCAATGAATAAAGTCTATATATGGCATTCACTCTAAAGTAGTACCCCTCAAATAGACATTACACCAATAAACGAGATTGGGATATTTTTTGAAACATTAAGGACATGAAGACACATTAAGATTTATGGAGGATAATAAAGCTTAATGCATCTAAATGCTTTTAATGCCTGTGCTGAAAAAGCGCAGCTTTATGAAGCATTTAAAGAGATAATACCCAGCTCTTCCCATTGAATAAAGTCTATATGTGGGATTCACTCTAAAGTATGACCTCTCAAAAAGACAATGCACCAATAAACGAGATTGGGATATTTTTGGAAACATTAAGGACATGAAGACACATTAAGATTTAAGGAGGATATTAAAGCTTAATGCCTCTAAATGCTCTTAATGTTTAAAAAGAAAACACCCAACTCTTCCCAATGAATAAGGTCTATATATCGGATTCACTCTACAGTATGACCCCTCAGATTGACATTGCACCAATAAACGAGATTAGGATTTTTTTGAAACATTAAGAAAATTAAGGTAATTCAGACTGTATCCCTAAATGCTTACTTAACCCTTAATTCTCTAAATTCCCTTAATGTTTAAAGAGAAAAGACCCAACTCTTCCCAATGAATAAAGTCTATATATGGGATCCACTCTGAAGTATGACCCCTCAGATTGACATTGCACCAATAAACGAGATTGGATTTTTTTCTACATTCGGGTGATATTACGCTTAATGTGAGATTGAACTTTTGCCATTTCGCTTCGTAATTCCATAATCCAGGATTTTTTAGTGAAAACTTTTCCGCCTGCCTGGTTTATTGGGTTAATTTTGCACTGCATCAATTTTGTGCTATATTATGATTTACAAATTCAACAACTTCATCCCAGTAATAGACCCCTCTTCATTTGTACACCCACAGGCTGCTATAACCGGCAATGTCATCATTGGTAAACACGTTTACATTGGTCCGGGGGCTGCTATTCGGGGCGACTGGGGCCAGATCATCATCAAAGACGGTTGTAATGTGCAGGAGAACTGTACCATCCACATGTTTCCGGGGGTAACGGTTGTATTGGAAGAAGGGTCACACATCGGGCATGGGGCCATCATCCATGGTGCCCGCATTGGTAAGAATGTGATGGTGGGTATGAACAGTGTCATCATGGACGAAGTAGTGATTGGCGAAAACAGCATCGTAGGCGCATTGACTTTTATCAAAGCAGGAGAAACCATCCCTGCACGCAGTCTGGTTGTAGGTAATCCCGGTAAAGTGGTCAAAGAATTAACAGATGATATGATCGCTTGGAAAACTAAGGGTACACAGCTGTACCAACAACTCCCGGCACAATGTCATGAAGAGCTGAAGGTATGTGAGCCACTCACTGAAATTGAAGCCAACCGACCTTCGCAGGAAAGTCAGTACCAGACCTGGAATTCGATCAAAAACAGCTAATTACCGCAGCTCTCTGCGAAGGATCTTGCCTACGTTGGTTTTGGGCAGATCTTTGCGGAATTCCACGACCCTGGGCATTTTATAGCCGGTGAGGTTTTCCCTTGCAAACTCCAATACTTCTTCTTCGGTCAGGGAATCGTCTCTTTTTACGATAAAGACTTTGACGCATTCCCCTGATTTTTCATCCGGTATGCCAATAGCGGCTGCTTCAAGGACTTTGGGATGGGTTACGAGCACGTCTTCTATTTCATTGGGGTAGACATTGAAGCCCGATACCAGGATCATGTCTTTTTTGCGATCAACAATTTTAAAATAGCCATCCGGCTCCATGATGGCGATATCGCCTGTGTACAGCCAGCCATCTTTTACGGTTTTAGCCGTTTCTTCATCTTTATTGTAATACCCCTTCATGATTTGGGGTCCTTTGGCAATCAGCTCGCCGGGCGTACCCAGCGGTACCTCCACCCCATTGTCGTCCACAATTTTGACATCTGTCGAAGAAACAGGCAATCCTATGTATCCGAGGCGTGCATTTTTGCCCAATATATTCACTGTGAGCACAGGTGATGATTCGGTCATTCCATACCCTTCACTGATGCGGCAACCGGTGACCGACTCCCATCTTTCGGCTACTGCTTTTTGAAGGGCCATACCCCCGGCTACGGTTACCTTTAGTCCACTAAAATCTTTGCCTGCGAAATCCGGATGGTTGAGCATGGCATTAAACAGGGTGTTTAACCCTGAAAACACAGTGATTTTATTTTTTTCAAACTCCTTGATTACGGAGGCTATGTCTTTTGCATTGGTCACCAACACTGTTTTGGCTCCCAGTGC
>WBZP01001081.1_pt2 | contig 18063 bp, 13 predicted proteins | sample 5204301 | NCBI WGS metagenome assembly WBZP01 (sample SAMN12412401, study PRJNA552823) | activated sludge metagenome | isolation source: activated sludge from nitrification reactor of wastewater treatment plant... | place: USA: Pennsylvania | collected 2017 | reverse complement strand
CCACGAGGTCCGTCGCCGGGATGAGATGGCCGTCGGCCACGGGCCCGAAGCGCGGCGCCTTGGCGTCGGCCGTCGCCGCGAGCACCTGCGCCGCCGGCATCGCGCGGAATGCCGGGAGGTCGGCGGCCCCGGCGAGGGCCATGAACGCGAGCCCCTGCTGCTCGGACTCGGCCAGGGTCGGCGGGTTCGCCGCGGCCACGACGCTGCCGCTCTCCATGATCGCGCCCGCGAAGAGCCCCTTCGCGAGCGGCGAGAGGAGCTGCACGCTCACCGAGCGCGAGCCGGCCGACTCGCCGGCGATCGTCACGCGGGCGGGGTCGCCGCCGAACGCCGCGACGTTCGCCTTCACCCACTGGAGCGCCGCGAGCTGGTCGAGGAAGCCGTAGTTGCCCGACGCCTGGTACGGCGCCTCGGCGCTAAGCGCGGGCAGCGCGAGGAAGCCGAAGGCCGAGAGGCGGTAGTTGAGGGTGATCGAGACGAGACCCTTCCGCGCGAGGCTCTCGCCGTCGTAGCGCGGCTCGGAGCCGTCGCCGGCCATCAGGCCGCCGCCGTAGAAGTAGACGAGTACGGGCAGCTTCGCGTCCGGCGACGTGGCGGGTGTCCAGACATTGAGGTACAGGCAGTCCTCGCTCATGCCGTTCGCGCGGAACTCCATGTCGCCGAACACCGCCCGCTGCATGCAGCTCGCGCTGAAGTCTCTGGCCTTCCGCACGCCCGTCCAGCTCGCGACCGGCTGCGGCGCCCTCCAACGCAGCTCGCCCGTGGGCGGCGCCGCGAACGGGATGCCGCGGAAGACGCGAATGCCGGCGTCCGTTCGCGCGCCCTCGACGACGCCGTTCGCGGTCGTGACGCGGTCGGCGGCGAGAGCCGGTGTGGAAGCCAGCAGGGCCAGCGCGAGCGAGAGTCGCTTCATGAGAGTCACTCCTGGACGGACGAGAGCGTATTCGGTTCCGGGGCGGGAGTCGACGCGGCTTGCTGGACGACGCGCGGCGGGTGGCCGATGATCGTCCTCTCGCGACCGCCTCGGAGGTGCGCATGGGCCGTCGACCGTTCGGCCGTCTCCTCGCCGCGCTGACCCTTCTCGTCGGATTCGCCGGCGCGCCGCCGCTCCCGGCCGCTCCCCCCGCGCCTCGCCGGCTGGTCGAGCGCGCGGTCGAGGCGGCCGGCCTCGACCGCGTCCTCGTGCCCCGTGACTCCTTCCGGCCGTACCCGCCGTCGTCCGACCACGCGGCGTGGGAGCGCCTCGTGCCCGAGGAGACGCGCCGCGCGTTCGTGGCGGCGGCCGAGAAGGAGCTCGACACGCCGTGGGCGACGCTCCCCGCCACGCGCTTTCTAGACTTCGTCCGCGACGGCAACCGGGGCCGCTACGAGGCGCTCCTCTTCTCGCGCCGCGCGAAGCTCGGCCGGCTCGTCCTCGGCGAGACGATGGAGGGCAAGGGCCGCTTCGCCGACGCGATCGCCGACGGCGTGTGGCTCCTCTGCGAGGAGAGCTTCTGGGGCGTGCCGGCGCACGCGGGCATTCAGAAGAAGGGCGCGGGACTGCCGGACGTCACCGAGCCGATCGTCGACCTCTTCGCCGCCGAGACGGGCGCCCTCCTCGCGTGGGCCGACTTCCTCGTGGGCGAGCGGCTCGACGCCGTGCACCCGACGGTCCGCGAGCGCCTCCGCCTCGAGGTCGACCGCCGGATCCTCACCCCCGCGCTCGAGCGCGACGACTTCGGCTGGATGGGCTTCCGCTCCGCGAGCGTGAACAACTGGAATCCGTGGATCAACTCGAACTGGCTGGCCGCGGCCCTCCTCGTCGAGCGCGATCCGGCGCGGAGGACGCGCGCCGTCGCGAAGATCGCGCGGAGCCTCGACCGCTTCGTCGACGGCTACCCCGACGACGGCGGGTGCGACGAGGGGCCGTCCTACTGGGGGCGAGCCGGCGCGTCCCTCTTCGAGGCGCTCGAGCTTCTCCGGTCGGCGACCGGCGGCCGCGTCGACGTCTTCCGCGAGCCGGTCGTGCGCGCGATCGGCCGGTACATCGCGAGCGCGCACGTCGCCTCCGACTGGTACGTGAACATCGGCGACGCTTCCGCGCGCGTGTCGCCCGATCCCGACCTCGTGTTCCGCTACGGCCGCGCCACGGGCGACGACACGCTCGCGGCCTTCGGCGCCTGGCTCGCGGCCCGCCGCGGGCCGTACGGCCCCGAGCACGTCGACCACTTCGGCTCGCTGGCGCGGGCCCTCGCCTCGCTGGCGGCGACGTCGGGTCTTTCCGGTGCGCCCGCGGCCGAGCCGCTCCCGGCCGACGTCTGGCTGCCCGACCTGCAGATGATGGCGGCGCGGGAGAAGCCCGGGACGACGGAAGGCCTCTACGTCGCGGCGTGGGGCGGGCACAACGGCCAGAGCCACAACCACAACGACGTCGGCAACGTGATCGTCTTCGCCGACGGCCGGCCCCTGCTCGTCGACGCGGGGGTGGGGGAGTACACGGCGAAGACGTTCAGCGCGCAACGCTACGACATCTGGACGATGCAGTCGGCCTGGCACACGCTGCCGTCCGTCAATGGCGCCGACCAGGCGGCCGGCGAGGCGTTCGGCGCGCGCGACGTCAGCCTCGTGGCCGCGCCGGCGGCGGTCCGCCTCGGCCTCGACCTCGCCCCGGCCTGGCCCGCGACCGCTGGCGTCACGCGCTACCGCCGCGAGGTCACGCTCGACCGGAAGCGCGGCGAGGTCGCCCTCGCCGAGGACTTCGCGCTCGGCGCCTGCCGGGAGCCGCTGCGGCTCCACTTCCTGGCCGCGGCCGAGCCGGTGGTCGAGGCGCCCGGCCGCGTCGCGCTGCGCGGCGGCGGGCCGGCCACGGGCGCCGCCGCGTCGTACGTGCTGCAGTACGACGCCTCCCGCTTCGCCGCGACCGTCGAGACGAAGGCGATCGGGGACGCGCGCCTCGCGCCGGTCTGGGGCGATCGGCTCTTCCGGCTCACGCTGACGGCGCGCGCCTGCGCCGCGAGCGGCCGCCACCGCGTCGTCGTGCGCCGCGCCCGGTAGCGCGTGCTACGCTCTCGCCCGTCTCGCGTCATTCGACACGGAGGACCGCTCATGGAACGCCGCGCCTTCCTCGCCGCCTCGACCGCCGCCGCCGCCGCCTCGACCGCCACGGGCCTCGCCGCCGCGAGCGCGGCGACGCCTCTCGCCGAGGCGTCCGCCGGCGGCGCCGCTCCGGTCGTCTACGAGCTCCGGCGCTACCGGCTGCACACCGGCGTGATGGCCACCCGGCTCGGGACGTACCTGAAGGACGCGTTCGTGCCCGCGGTCGGCCGGCTGGGCATCGGGCCGGTCGGCGTCTTCAACGTGGCGGTCGGCGAGGGACCCACGGTCCACGTCCTCATCCCGCACCCCGACGCCGCGTCCGTGCTCACTCTCATCGACCGGCTCGCGAAGGACGCGGAGTACCTGAAGGCGGCCGAGCCGCTGCGTGGGCTCCCTTCGGGCGATCCGCCCTACGTACGCGTCGACTCGACGCTGAGCGTCGGCGTGCCGTCGTTCCCCGGGATCGCGAAGCCGGCCGGCGCGTCCGCGGGCCCCGGGCGCCTGTTCGAGCTGCGGACCTACCGCAGCCACAGCGTCCTCGCCCACCGGAAGAAGGTCGAGATGTTCGAGCAGGGCGGCGAGCTCGGCATCTTCAAGCGCGTCGGCCTCGAGACGGTCTTCTTCGCCCGCGACGCCGTCGGCGCCGGGCTGCCGAGCCTCACCTACATGCTCGTGTTCGCGGACGCGGCCACGCGCGAGAAGAACTGGGACGTCTTCCGGCAGGACCCCGAGTGGCTGAAGCTCCGCGCGCAGCCCGGCTACGCCGACGCCGAGATCGTCTCCGGGATCACGTCGACGGTCCTGCGGCCGGCGGAGGGCTCGCAGCTCTAGAGCGGACCCGTGCGCTTCGACCTCCTCCACCCGGCGGACCAGATCGTGATGATCATGCAGAGGATCTACGCCTACGGCATGACCACGACGTCCGGCGGGAACCTCTCGATCCGCGACGAGAGCGGGGACGTGTGGATCACCCCGGCGGGCGTCGACAAGGGCTCGCTCGCCCGCCGGGACATCGTCCGCGTCGCGCCCGACGGGACGGCGACGGGCCCGCACCGGCCCTCGAGCGAGCTGCCGTTCCACCTGTCGATCTACGCCCGGCGCCCGGACCTGCGCGCGATCCTGCACGCTCATCCGCCGGCCCTCGTGGCGTTCAGCATCGTGCGCAAGGTGCCGCAGACGAACCTGATCCCGAACGTCCACGAGATCTGCGGCCCGGTTGCCTACGCGAAGTACGCGCTGCCGGGCAGCGACGCGCTCGGGGAAGCGATCGCGTCCGTGTTCGCCGAGGGCGTCGACACGGTCCTCCTCGAGAACCACGGGATCGTGCTCGGGGCCGCGGACCTCTTCCGGGCCTTCATGGCCTTCGAGACGCTCGACTTCTGCGCGCGGCTCGAGATCGGGGCCCGCCGGATGGGGACGCCGCGGCCGCTCGGCCCGGAGAAGCTGGCTCTCACCGCGCCGCGGCGGCAGCAGGCGGTGCCGACGTTCGTCCCCGGGGAGACGAGCAGCCTCGAGCGGGCGGCGCGCCGGGAGATGTGCGAGCTCGTCCACCGCGCGTACGACCAGCAGCTCGTGACGAGCACTCAGGGCACGTTCTCGCAGCGGCTCGAGGGCACGAGCTTCGTGATCACGCCGTTCGGGCTCGACCGCAAGTACCTCGAGCCCGCCGACCTCGTGCGGGTCGAGAACGGCCGGGCCGAGGCGGGGAAGACGCCGAGCCGCTCGGTGAACCTGCACCGCCGGATCTACGAGCTGCAGCCGGCGGTCGGGGCGGTGATCATCGCCCACCCGCCGTCGGCGATGGTCTTCGCCGTGACCGAGACCGCCTTCGACAGCCGGACGATCCCCGAGAGCTACATCCTGCTGCGCGACGTGCCGCGGCTGCCCTTCGGCGCCAACCTGATGGACGCCGACCGGGCCGCCGCGACCCTGTCGATCCGGAACCCGGTCGTGGTGCTGGAGAACGACAGCCTGATGTTCGCGGGCACGACGCTCCTCAACGCCTTCGACCGCCTGGAGGTGGCCGAGTACTCCGCCCGGGCGATCATCGCCGCCCGCGAGCTCGGCGACATCGTCGCGATCGGCGCTCCCCAGGTCGAGGAGCTCGTCGCCGCCTTCAACCTGGACCGCTAGCGCGCGGCCGGTCCGCCGTGGCGCCCCGGCCCCGGCCGCTCGCTATTTCGCGGGGAGCTCGCGGATCCGGACGCTGCGGAAGGACACGCGGTTGCCGTGGTCCTGCAGCAGGATGGGGCCTCTCGCCCGCTCGCCGAAAGACGGCCACACCTTGTACTTGCTCGCCGCGACGAGCGCGCGGAACGCCTCGGAGCCGCGCTCGTACTCGAGGACCTTCACGCCGTTCAGCCAGTGCTCGACGTGGCGGCCGTCGGAGACGATCCGCCCTTCGTTCCACTCGCCGATCGGCTTCGCCGGCTTCGTCGCGGCGGCGGGAATGAGGTCGTAGAGCGACGCGAGCGTGCGGTTGCCGTCGCGGCCCATCTTCGCGTCGGGGTGGCGCGCGTCGTCGAGGAGCTGGTACTCGAGGCCGATCGCCGAGCCCGCCGCCTTGTTGAGATCGGTGTCGACGTAGTACTTGATCCCGCTGTTGGCGCCGGGCGTGAGCCGGAAGTCGAGCTTCAGCTCGAAGGCGGCGAACTCGGCCTCGGTGACGATGTCGCCCCCGGCCCGCGACTCGGCGCCGCCCGTCTCGAGGACGCTCAGGACACCGTCCTTCACCTCCCAGCCCTGCTTCGGGAACTCCGTTCCCTTCGCGCCGCGCCAGCCGTTCGTCGTCAGGCCGTCCCAGAGAAGGCGCCACCCGGCCGCCTTCTCGGCGGCCGTCAGCGTGTTCGGCGCGGGCCCGGCGCCGAAGGCCGGCGCCGCGGCGAGGAGCATCGCGAGGACGGGAAGTCGAAAGCGGTGGTTCATGGGGCTCTCCTGGCTCGACGGAGTGTACCTCGCGGGGCCGGGCGTCAATCCCCGGGCGGCCTCCGCCGGCCGACCCGCGTCACCCCGTCCTCGACCCGGCTCACGCCCTTCCCGATCCCCTCGATGACCGCCTCCGTGAGGCTTCCCTTCCGGATGCGGACGGCGGCCGCGCGCACGTCTCCGATCGGCACGTCGAAAGGCACGTCGAGGCCGCCCGACTTCGACAGACCGAGCTTCTGGCTCGCGTAGACGCTGCGGTGGCCCACGAAGAGGAAGGCCGTACCCGCGCACAGGGCTGCGTACACGCCGAGCTCGTGCGGGAGGAGCTCCATCCCCATGACGGCCGCCGCGATCGGCGTGTTGGCGGCGGCGGCGAGGACGGAGACGAAGCCGAACGCGGCGACGACACCCGGCTCGACGCCGGCGAGGTGGCCGAGCGCGAGGCCGCTCGTCGCGCCGACGAAGAAGATCGGCGTGACGATGCCCCCGCTGCCGCCGGTCTCGAGCGTCACCGCCGTCGCGAGGATCTTGTAGAGGAACGCGAGCGCCGCGAGGCGGGCCGCGCCCCCGAGGGCGGCCTCGATCGTCGGCACGCCGAGGCCGGCGTAGCGGTCGCCGGCCGCGAGGTAGAAGAGCGCGAGGGCCGCCCCGCCGCCCGCCGCCACCGCGTAGGGGTGGCGCTCGAAGCGGTGCAGCAGCTTCTCGACGCCGCGCATCGTCTCGATCAGCAGGAGCGCGACGAGCCCGAAGACGGCGCCGAAGAGGATCGCGAGGGGCACGATTGCGCGGTGGCCGAGGAGCGAGAGGTCCTCGTGGAGCGCCGGCACGGGGGCGCTCGTGCCGCAGACGAGGTGAGCCACGATGCCGGCGACGAGGCAGGGGAAGAGGACCGGGTACTCGATGCGTCCGAGGTAGAGCACCTCGATCCCGAAGAGGGCGCCCGACACCGGCGTGCCGAAGACCGCGGCGAAGCCGGCCCCGACGCCGCAGATCACCAGGCGCCGGCGGTCCTTGTCGTCGAGGCGCAGGACGTCGGCGAAGAGGCTCGTGATCGCCGCGCCGATCTGCGCGCAGGGCCCCTCCTTGCCGACCGACCCGCCGAACGCCAGCGTCACGACGGTGGCGAGAAGCTTGACCGGCGCGACGAGCCAGTCGATCCGGCCCGAGCGCTGGTGGATGGCCGCGATGACCGCCTCCGTGCCGTGGCCCTTGGCCGTCGGGGCGAAGGTGCGGACGAGCCACACGCAGGCCGGCAGGGCGAGCGGGAGGAGGAGATAGGGCCGGGCCCAGGGCCCCGCGAGGCTCCGGTTCGCGATGTCCGTCGCCGCCCCGAGCGACCACAGGAAGGCCTTCGTCCCCCAGCCGACGCAAAGGCCCGCCACCGCGCCGAGGACGGCCCACTTCAGCGTCGTCACGAACAGCGCGGCATGCTCGACGTACCACCGCCCCTCGTCCGCCAGGCGCGGCGGTGCGACTTCGTCCACGGCCCTCATCGCCTTCTCCTTCGCGCGGCGGAGGGGCGCCCTTCGCCGTTGCCGTCCGCGAGGCGCGCGGCCAGGCTCGCGAGGACCTCGCGCGCGCCGCGGACTTCGCCGTCCGAGCGCGCGGCCAGCGCGGCCTTCACGACCGACTCGATCGTCCCCGCCGCCTCCACGTCGACACGGCGCCCGGCGCGCGTGAGCCCGAGCACCGCCCGCCGGCGGTCCGCCGGGTCCGCGCGCCGCGCGACGAGGCCCTTCGCTTCCAGGCGGTCGAGGACGCCGGTGAGAGTGCTGGGGTGGAGGTGGAGGACGCTCGCGAGATCACCCGCCGAGAGGCCGGGGAAGCGGCCGAGGACGCGCAGGGCGAGCCGCTGCGGGCCCGTGATCCCGAGGGTCGCGGCCATGCGCTTCGAGCGCTGCTGCAGCCCGTGGTCGACGGCCCACAGCAGCCGCATGAACTCGAGGTCCTCCCCGAGCGGAAGCGGCGGCCAGCGCTCGACGCCCGGCGGCGTCCCGCCCGTCATGCCGTCCGCCGGGACGGTCGCGGCTTCCGGCGGCAGTCGAGGAGGACGCGCAGCAGCCGGTCGACGTCGCGCTGCGTGCGGACGTAGTAGCCGGCGGCGGAACCCGCCGCGCGGCCGACGCGGATGGCGAGCAGCCGACCCGGCTGGCGCAGCGCGAAGACGTCCTCGTCGGTCGTGTCGTCCCCCACGTAGATCGACGTGTCGCATCCGAGGCGGGCCCGCTCCCGCTCCAGGGCGAGCCCCTTGTGCGGAGCGTCCGCCGGAAGGACGTTGAGCACGTGCTTCCCGCCGACGAGGCGGACGTCGCGCAGGCCCTCCACCGCGGCGAGGATCCTCTCCCGCGCGCGCTTCTTCCGGCGCGAGGCGCGGTAGTGCACGGCGAGCGAGAGACCCTTGTCCTCGACCGCGACGCCGGGCTCGTCTCCGAGCCGCGCCCCGATCCGGCGGGCCCAGGCGCGGACCCGCCGCATCGCGGCCGCGGCCGGCCGCCCGCGCTCGGCTCCGTGGTTGCCGATCACCCTCGCCACCGGCGCGCCCGCCAGGCGCCTCAGCACGTCGGCGCGGGACCGCCCGGTGAGGACGACGCACGGGTAGCGCCGGGCGACCTCGGCCAGGAGGCGTCGCGTGGTCGCGCGCATCGCGGCGCGGTCGCGGTCGGCTACGATCGGCGCGAGCGTGCCGTCGAAGTCGAGGCCGACCATGACCCGCGAGGCGGCGAACTGCTCGAGGGCCTCGCGGTGCGCTCGCGAGAGGAGGTCCTGCATCAGGCGGGGGCCTCGATCTCGTTGTCGATGCGCCGGCTCAGGCGGCCGGCGAGGCGCTCGCGCCGCCGCAGGCGCGCGGCGTCGACCAGCATGCGCCCGGCCCAGCGGTAGACGTTGAACTCGGCGACGAGCGCGCGCATGGCCCGCATGCGGTCGCGCTGCTCGTCTCGCGGCATCGCGAGGGCAGCGGCGAGCGCCGAGCTCGCCTCCTCGAGGTCGTACGGGTTCACGCTCAGCGCCTCGGTGAGCTCGCGCGCGGCGCCGGTGAAGTGGCTGAGGACGAGGACGCCCATCTCGTCGTCCCGCGCCGAGACGAACTCCTTCGCCACGAGGTTCATCCCGTCGTGCAGGCTGCTGACGTAGCAAACGTCCGCCGCGCGGTAGTAGCGGAACACGGTCGGCGGCTCGTGGTGCGCGCGCTTCAGGATCACCGGCCGGTAGCTGTCGGTCGCGAAGCGGGCGTTCACCCGGGCGGCCACGCGCTCGACCTCCTCGTTGAGGCGTCGGTACTCCGGGATGATCGTGCGGCTCGGCGCCGCGAGCTGGACGAACGTGAACCGGCCACGCAGCTCCGGGCTGCGCTCGAGGAGGCGCTCCACCGCGAGCAGGCGCTCCTCGATGCCCTTCGTGTAGTCGAGCCGGTCGACCCCCACGCCGAGGAGGGCGTCCTCCGCGAGGCCGAGCTCGCGGAAGACGGCCGCGCGGCACTCCGCCACCGGCGGCGCGGACTGCAGCCACCCGCTCGGCCACTCGATCGAGATCGGGTAGGGGCGGACGAGGGTCCACTGGCCCTGGTGGACGACCGCGCTCTGGTCCCGGTCGATCCGCGCCTCGAGGAAGCGGTCGACGCCGTCGAGGAAGTTGTTGCAGTGGAACTGGGTGTGGAAGCCGAGGATGCTGCTGCCGAGGAGGCCGGAGACGAGCTCCTCCCGCCACGGGCAGATCCCGAACCGCTCCGAGTTCGGCCAGGGGATGTGCCAGAAGGTGATGACGGTCGCGCGGGGCAGCCGCTCCCGGAGCATCCGCGGCAGCAGCGCGAAGTGGTAGTCCTGAACGAGGAGAATCGGGTCGTCGGAGTCGACCTCCTGGGTCACCGCATCGGCGAAGCGCCGGTTCACCTCCTGGTAGGCGCGCCAGTCCTCGACCCGGAACACGGGCCGGTTGTCCGCGATGTGGCACAGCGGCCAGAGGCCCTCGTTCGAGAAGCCGTAGTAGTAGCCCTTCTCCTCCTCGGGGGTCAGCCAGACCCGGCGCAGGACGTAGGACTTCTCGCCGGGGGGAACGTGCAGCCGGCCCCTCGCGTCGGCCGTGTCGCGGTCGGCCGAGCCGCCGCCGTGGGCGACCCACACGCCGGAGCAGGCGCGCATGACCGGCTCGAGCGCGGTGACGAGGCCGCTCGCCGGGTGGACGACCTCGACACCGCCCTCCGGCGTCCGCTGGTGGACGTACGGCTCGCGGTTCGCCACGATCACCACGCGCTCGCCGTGCAGGTGGCGGCTCAGCGTGTTCTTGAGCCGTTGCGGCGTCCACAGCCCGCCGAGGCCGTCGGCCTCGCGCTCGGCCGCGAGCCGCTCGACGAGGTCGCGCACGTCGCGCAGGAACGGGCGGAACTCCGGCCGCGCCTTGCCCCCGCGGATGAGGCGGCGGAGCTCGTCGCTCCAGCCCCGCCAGGACATGCGCGCGGCCACGACGGTCACCACCGAGGCGAGGAGGGCGAGGAGGCCGAAGGCGCCGGCGAGGAAGCGGCGCGTCGTCGCCTCCCGCCGCTCGACGAAGCTCAGGTCGTGGACGAGCACCGCGAAGCCGAGGGCCCGGTCGCCGTCGATCACCGGCACCGCGGTCGCGTGCACCTGCCCCCCCGGCACCGAGAACACCTGCGCCCAGCTCGTCCAGGCGAGGGCCGGCGAGTCCGGCGTCGGCCGGACGTGGGCGCCGAACCGCGCGCACTCGAGGGGCGGCGGGTAGGCGGACGTGCGGGCCCGCAGCCGCAGGTCGGGGTCGCACGCGGCCGCGCCGAGGACGCGCTCGTCGCGGCTGAGGGTGAGGAGGACCTTGAGCAGCTCGCCGTTCTGGCCGGCCGCCCAGCGGGCGGCGAGGGCCTCGCGGCCGCCGCTCACCGCGAGCTCCGCCCGCAGCTGCATGTCGCGCTCGAACCAGGTGCGGGTCGTGCGGAAGACGAGCACCGACGCGCCCCAGGTGAGGAGGGCGAGCCCGACGACGAGGGCGAGGACGAACCGCAGCGCCTGCCGCATCCTCCCGCCATTTGACCACCGAATTAGTTTGAGGACAAACTAACTCCGAGCGCGGCGGCGGGAAAGGCCGCGGCCGGGGAACGGAGGACGGCGGGATGGGCGACGGCCTCTGGTACAGGGACGCGGTCTTCTACGAGCTGCACGTCAAGGCCTACTCCGACGAGGACGGCAACGGCATGGGGGACTTCCCCGGCCTGGTGCGCCGCCTCGACCACCTGCGCGACCTCGGCGTCGACTGCGTGTGGCTGCTGCCGATGTACCCGTCGCCCTTCCGCGACGACGGCTACGACATCTCGGACTACTGCGCGGTCCACCCGCAGTACGGCTCGCTCGACGACTTCCGCGCCTTCCTCGACGCGGCCCACGCGCGGGGGCTGAAGGTCGTGACCGAGCTCGTGCTCAACCACACGTCGGACCAGCACCCGTGGTTCCGCGAGTCGCGCTCGTCGCGCGACAACCCGAAGCGCGGCTACTACGTGTGGAGCGACACCGACGACCGCTACCGGGGCGTCCGCATCATCTTCCGCGACACCGAGATGTCGAACTGGGCGTGGGACCCCGTCTCGAAGTCCTACTACTGGCACCGCTTCTTCAGCCACCAGCCCGACCTCAACTTCGACAACCCCGAGGTGCGCGAGGAGATCTGGCGCGTGATGCGCTTCTGGCTGGCCCTCGGCGTCGACGGCTTCCGGGTGGACGCCGTGCCGTACCTCGTCGAGCGCGAGGGCACGGCCTGCGAGAACCTCCCGGAGACCCACGAGGTCGTGCGCGAGCTGCGCCGGCGGATGGACGCGGAGTTTCCCGGCCGCATGCTGCTGGCCGAGGCCAACATGTGGCCGGAGGACGTGCGGCCGTACTTCGGCTCGGGCGACGAGTTCCACATGGCGTTCCACTTCCCGCTCATGCCCCGGATGTTCATGGCCCTGCGGCTCGAGGACAGGAAGCCCCTCGTGGAGATCGTCGAGCGCACCCCGGAGATCCCCGCCGGCTGCCAGTGGGGGCTCTTCCTGCGCAACCACGACGAGCTGACGCTGGAGATGGTCACCGACGCCGAGCGCGACTACATGTACGAGGAGTACGCCCGGGACCCGGTCGCGCGCATCAACCTCGGCATCCGCCGGCGGCTCGCGCCGCTTCTCGACGGCGACCGCCGCCGCATCGAGCTCATGAACGCCCTGCTGCTGTCGCTGCCGGGCAGCCCCGTCCTCTACTACGGCGACGAGATCGGGATGGGGGACAACGTCTATCTCGGCGACCGCAACGGGGTGCGGACGCCGATGCAGTGGACGGGGGGCTGGAACAGCGGCTTCTCGTCGGCGGACCCTGAGCGGCTCTACCAGCCGATCATCTCGAACCCCGTGTACGGCTACCAGGCGGTGAACGTCGAGAGCCAGCGGCGGCAGGAGAACTCGCTGCTCAACTGGACGAAGCGGATCATCCAGGTGCGCCGGTCGAGCCGCGTGTTCGGCCGCGGCTCGATCGAGTTCCTGCGGCCGGCGAACCACCGGGTCCTCGCCTTCCTGCGCCGCCTCGAGGCGGAGACGGTGCTGGTGGTGAACAACCTCGCGGGGACGGCGCAGGCGGTGGAGCTCGACCTGCGCTCCCTCGCCGGCGCCATCCCGATCGAGATGTTCGGCGGGAGCGTCTTCCCCCGCGTCGGCGAGCGGCCGTACGTGATGACGCTCGGCCCCTACGACTTCTTCTGGTTCCGCCTGCGGTGGCTGTGACGAGCCTCCTCTCCGACGAGCTGCTCTCCGGCCTCATGGCGGTCGGGCAGGTGGACGTCCTCGTCGGCCTCCCGACCCTCAACCACTCGGACAGCGTCGGCGCCGCGGTGCGCGCGGCCCACGCCGCGTTCAACCGCGAGCTCGCGCGCGAGCGGACGCTCCTCCTGAACGTGGACGGCGGCTCGACGGACGGCACGCCCGACATCGTGCGCGACGCCTCGATCGTGGAACGCGAGACCCTCCTCGCGTCGCAGAGCCTGCGCACACGGCACCGGATCAGCGCGCCGTACCACGGGGTGCCCGGCAAGGCGGCGGCGCTGCGCGTGGTGTTCGCCGCGGCCGACCTGCTGCAGGCGCGGGCCGTCGTCGTCCTCGACCCCGAGGTGGCGAGCGTCTCGGCCGAGTCCGTGGCCGGCCTCGCCCGCCCCGCCCTCGAAGGCGGCGCCGACTTCGTGTCGCCCGTGTACGCGCGCCACCCGCTCGACGGCCTCCTCGTCACCCAGGTCGTTCGCCCTCTCTTCCGCGCGGCGTACGGTCTCGGCCTTCAGGAGCCGCTCGCGGGCGAGCTCGGCTGCTCGGGCCGCTTCGCGTCGCGGTGCCTCGCAGAGGCGCCGTGGGGGAGCGACGAGCTGCGCCCGGGGATCGACCTGTGGCTCTCCGGGATGGCCGCGGTCGGCGGCATGGCGGTCCACGAGGTCGCGCTCGGCCCGCGCCGCCTCGCCGCGCGCCCCCGGCCCTCGGTCGCCTCTCTCGTGCCGAAGGTGCTCGAGGCGCTCTTCACCTGCCTGCGGCTGCAGGAGGCCGGCTGGACGGCGCGGCCCTTCGCCGGCCGGCTCGCCGCGGCGGCGCCTGCGGCGTCTCCCGACGGCCCGCCCGCGATCGACCCCGCGGCCTACGGGCAGCTCTTCCGGGACGGGCTCGCCGCGCTCGGCGATCTGCTCGGGCGGGCGCTCGCCCCCGAGACGCTCGCCGACGTGCGCGCGGCCGCCGCCGGCGACGGGCTGCCCGTCGTTCCGGACGAGCTGTGGTCGGCCGTCCTCCTCGAGCTCGCGGCGGCGCACCGGCGCGCGGCGATCTCGCGCGACCACCTTCTGCAGGCTGCCGTGCCGCTGTACCTCGGCCGCAGCGCGTCCTTCGCCGCCGAGGTCGGACACCTCGAGCGGGGAGCGGCGTGCGTGCGGCTCGAGGAGCTGTGCCTCCGTCTGGAGCGTCGCCGGGAGGACCTGGTCGCGCTGTGGACCGCACCCGCGAGGTGACCCATGCTCGAAGCGATCTTCGTCACGCTGCGTGAGACCTGGAGCGGCTACGTCGAGTCTCTCCGGCTCGTGATCCCGCGCCTGCTCGCCATGCTGAGCGTGGTCGTCGCCGGCTGGCTCGTCGCGTCGGTGGCGCGCGCGGTCGTCCGCGCGGCTCTCGGCTGGCTGCGGGTCGTCCGCCTCGCCGAGCGCGCCGGGGCGGCGGAGCTGCTGCGCAAGGCCGAGCTGCCGCCGGCCGACCGGCTCGGCGCCGCCGCCGCGTTCTGGATCGTCCTCCTCGGCTTCCTGCTCGCCGGCGTCGACGCGCTCGGCTTCCGGACGCTGCAGTCCGTCCGCGCCGAGGCTGCGCAGATCGTCCCCCGCCTCGTCGGCGCCGCCGTCGTCGTCGTCGTCGGCCTCGTGCTCGCGAACCTCGTCTTCCGAATGGTCCTGCTCGCGGCGCTCAACGCGGGATGGCCCGCGGCTCGCTCGGCCGCCCGCGGCGTCCACCTGCTGACCCTCGCGATCGTGGCGGCGATGGCGCTCGACCACCTCGGGCTCGCGCGGCCGATCGTGCTCACCGCCTTCGCGCTGGTCGTGGGCGGGGTCGTGCTGGCCGTCGCGATCGCGGTCGGGGTGGGGGCGGGGCCGTTCGTCCGCCGCCTGCTCGAGGACCGCCTCCCGGCCCGCGCGCGGGCCGAGCCGGACGGCTCGGCGCACCTCTGAGCGGCGGCCCGCCCCGCGCCACCGGGGTCCGCGAGTTCCGTGGCAGGATGTCGCGCATGCGCAGAGGCCTCTGGCTCGCCGTTCTCCTCGAGGCGACGGCTGCGGCCGGGGGAGCCGATCCCGTCTTCCCGCTCGACCCGCCGGACCGCTCGAGCCCGCGGGCGACGCTCGCCACGTTCGTCGCCTCGCTCGACCGCGCGTGGGGGCTCTACTCGGCCGGCTCGCCCCGCTTCCGCGAGCCGTTCCTGGTCGCGATCGGCTGCCTCGACGAGGGAGCGGTCCCGGCCGGCGTGGCCGACGCCGTCGCGGCCAACGGCGCGCTGCTCCTGAAGGAGACGATCGACCGCATCCCGCTGCCCCCGGAGTCGGAGATCCCGGACGCGGAGGCCGTCCGCGCCCAGGGCCTGGCGCGGTGGACGATCCCCCGGACGGAGATCACCCTCGAGAAGGCGACGGCGGGCCCCCGGCAGGGACAGTTCCTCTTCTCGGCGCAGACGGTGCTCCGCGCGCGGGAGTTCCACGAGAAGGTCCGCGGCCTGCCGTACCTGGCCGGCCGCCAGGGGGCCCACTACGACGAGCTGCGCCTCGGCGGGCTGTCGCCCATCGCGGCCCGCGCCGCCGCGACGCTGCCGTCCGCCGCCCGTCGCGAGCTGGGCGGCGCGCTCGTCTGGCAGTGGGCCGTCGTCGTGATCGCCCTCGGCCTCGCCCTGACGCTCGCCGCGGCGGCGTTCCGGCTCGGCCGGCGGTGGTCCCGCTGGGAGGAGTCGCGGCGGGGCGGGCGGCGGTTCGGTCCGCTCTTCTTCCCGCTGACCCTTCTCGGCCTGGTGCTGGCGTCGCGCTCTGTCGCGTGGCTCGTCCTGCGGCTCGCCGGCCCGCCGTACCTCGTCCTCCGCCTCGGCCTCACCGCCCTCGCGCACCTCGCCGTCGCGTGGCTGCTCGCGGTCGTCCTGGCCCGCGCGTCGGAGGTCCTGCAGCGCGTCTTCCGCACCCCCGACCAGCCCCTGAACGCGCAGTTCGTCGGCCTGACGACCCGCGTGCTCACGATCCTCGCGGTCGCCGGCTACCTCTTCGCGGCCGCGCAGTCGCTCGGGCTGCCGGTGCCGGCTCTCGTCGCCGGCCTCGGCGTCGGCGGCCTCGCGGTGGCCCTCGCCACGCAGGGGACGCTCGAGAACCTGATCGGCGGCCTCATCCTCCACGCCGACCGCCCGGTGAGGGTGGGCGACGTCTTCAAGCTGGGCCAGCGGATCGGCGTCGTCGAGGAGATCGGCCTCCGCTCGACCCGGATCCGCACGATCGAGCGCAGCCTGCTCGCGATCCCGAACGCCGACCTCGTGAAGCGCGAGATCGAGAACCTGACGCTGCAGGACCGCATCGGGATGAGAGCGCGCGTCGCCCTGCGCCTCGAGACGACGCCCGACCAGCTCCGCGACGTGCTCGCGTCGCTCACGCGACTCGTCCGCGAGCATCCCCGCCTCGTGCGGGGGAAGGGCGGGGCGCGCCTCGTCGGCTTCGGCGAGTCGTCGCTCGACGTCGACGTGCGCGCCTTCGCCGCGACCACCGACTACTTCGAGTTCGTCGCGATCCGCGAGGACGTGCTGCTGCGGGTGCTCGAGATCGTGGAGGCCTCGGGGACGCGGCTCGCGGTGCCGGCGCGCCTCACGCTCGCAGCCGAGGACCCGGGGCTCGACCGCGAGAAGACCCGCGCGGCCGAGGCGCGGACGAGGCCGGGCGCGCCTACGGGCGAGTGAAGGCCGCGTCCGCGGCGAGCGCCGGCCGGGCGGCTCGCGCACGGGCGACCAGGGCGAGCGCCAGCGCGCACGCGACGGCCGGCGGCAGGGCCGCGAGGCGGAAGACGCCGGCCAGGCCGATCGCCGGCCGCAGGAGGCCGGCGGCGAACGAGCCCGTACCCTGGCCGGCCATGAGGGCGGCGTAGAGGGCGCCCGCGACCCACGCCCGGTGGTCGGCGAAGCGGCGGCCGCCCAGGCCGAGGGTCAGCGGCAGGACGGCCGAGCAGCCGAGCCCGGCGAAGGCGAGGAGGGCGATCCCCGACCGCGGCGAGGACGCGAACGGCACGAGAAGGGCGCCGAGCGCCATGAGCCCGGTGAGGGCCGGCAGCACCGGCGTCGGCGGGACGCGCAGGAGCAGCGCCGCGACGCTCACGCGGCCGACGCCGAGGGCGGCCCAGAACGCGGCGGTGCCCGCCCCGGCCATCGCCGGCCCGAGGAGGCGGTCCTCGTTCAGGAACACGATCGTCCAGTTGCCGAAGATGCACTCGGTGAGCCCGTAGAGGTAGGTGATCGCGACGAACACCCACAGGGCGCGCGAGTCGAGCGGCCGCCGCACGTCCTGGTCCCGCCGGACCGGCTCCGGCAGCGGCGCGGTCGCGATCGACCGCGAGACGAAGAGCTGGATCAGGAGGAGGGCGACGGGAAAGGCGGCCCAGATCCCGCGCTCGACGGCGGCGCCGGCGAGAAGAGGCGAGAGGGCGAGCCCGGCGCCCGTCACCGCGTGGAGGGCGACGACGGCGCTCTCGCTCTTCGTCGGGAAGAGCACCTGCGGGTACGAGTTGATCGGCGCCGCGGTGAAGCCCGCGCCCGCGCCGAGGAGGGCGGTGCCGAGGAGGGCGAGGGGGTAGACGAGGCCGCCCGGGGCGAAGGGGGCGAGGGCCAGGGCGGCCTGGGAGAGGGCCATCAGCAGCGTGCCGACGGCGTGGCAGCGCCGTGCGCCGAGGCGCCGGAGCAGCGGGCCGGCCGAGGCGGCGCCGATCGCGGCGAGGGCCGTCTGCGGCACGAACAGCGAGCCGTAGCGCACGTCGCCGAGGCCGGCGGCGCGGAGCACCGCGGCGCTGGCGGGGAACGCCGCGCCCACGAGGCCCTGGGCGAGGCCCGCCCCGTACACGACCGCCGCCGCGCGCCTGCGCTCCAAAGGCGGTCTACTTCTTCGCGGTCTTGCGGGCGCCGGCCGCCTTGCGCGCCGTCTTCTTCTTCGCGCCGCCCGGAGCCTTCGCGGCCGCGGGCGCCGCGGCCTTCTTCGCCGGCGGCGCCTTCGGCCGGGCCGAGGCGGCGCGGCGCGGCGCGGCCTCCACCGCCTCGGCCGTCTCGACCGCCGCCTTCTTCGGCCGCTTCTTCTTCGGCACCGGGGCCACGGCCGCGGCCATCGCCGCCTGGCGCGCCTCCTCGGTCACCTCGGTGCGCACCGGGTAGCGGTTGAGGTCCTTCGCCTCGTGGTCGTAGCCGCAGGTCTCGTTGTCGCAGACGTAGAAGGCGCCGGCCTTCCGCTCGCGAACGAGGAGATACGGGGCCTGACAGCTCGGGCAGGCCTTCGGCACCGGCCGCACCCGGAAGTTGCGCGTGC
>WBZP01001091.1_pt1 | contig 18070 bp, 18 predicted proteins | sample 5204301 | NCBI WGS metagenome assembly WBZP01 (sample SAMN12412401, study PRJNA552823) | activated sludge metagenome | isolation source: activated sludge from nitrification reactor of wastewater treatment plant... | place: USA: Pennsylvania | collected 2017 | reverse complement strand
GCCTGTTCAAATACCACATTTGGGCACATTATAAAAATATGGCCAGCAGTAGCAACAATATCTTAATTAATGATGCATTGCCGTTTCCCGGGTATATTGCCAATCCCAATCCTGGTCCTGGTGCAAACCTGCGCAACAACATCCGCATGAAAAGCGGCACCTATAATGGGGCTTTAACAATGAACGATATCCTGGAAGCCAGTTCCGGCACCATAAGCAATATTACACCGGCGCCAGCATCGGGTTTTACCCCGGCCTCGCTGGCACCAAACAGCACACACAATTTTCAGTTTGACTATACAACAGCAAGCAACCTGCCCGTTCAGTTTACATATTATGGCCTTGTAGATGATGCGCTCAAATACCAGGCGAACAGGAACACCAGGAATGAAATTGACAGTTTAAAATATCCCCAATGCCCCTGTAGTGCCTGTGATGAAATAACGATAAATGCACAAACACAGGGTGAAATAACCAATAATGGCAATGGCGGCCTTGGTTTCTCCGCAATGCTGTCGGCATCTCCCAAAAAAGTAAAACGCATAAGGGCAGAGTTGGTTTATTTTGATATGAAAGCAGATGATGAAAACTGCCTGGTGTGCAATAAGAACAGCAGCCTTTTTGGCAATTTAATAAATGCCACAACAACCAATAACAATTTTACACCAACCTTACCATTTCCACATTCGGCTCAGTTTGATGCAGCGGGAGATATTAATATCAGTAATGGGGTGCCGTTGAGTTTTACAGTAAGCATTCCTCCATTAGTTAGCTGCTGCAACGCTACAGTAAATTTCTGCATAAGGTATGTAATAACATTTGAAGACTGCACCGTTTGCAACAAACTTGTATGCTATAATTATAAGGTTACCGGCTGTAACAAAAACCAATAACCATTAAACCAATAAACTATCGAATTATGAAACAGTTGAAATATTATATACTGGCTATTGTTTTTACAGCGACACTGTTTGGGGCAAAGGCACAAACACAAACACTGGGCATTAACCAGACAGCAAGCGGAAACCCGAGTAATAACTGCGGGGCCTGCTATACAATTACCGTTGCGTATTCTGTAAGTAATATTAATGCTACCGGGACACAAGTAAAATGCACATTTAACAACACCCTTTTCGATGTATGTAATTATGGCGGCTCCACCTCAACGGTTTCGGGCAGCACCACTACATTAACATTTAACGAAGGGGTAAAAAGCACAGGGTCTTATTCTGTTTCTTACCAGATAAAATTTAAACCAGGCATGGCTTGTGCGGGGCTTACCGGCATATTGAATGCCACCATACAAACAAATGAGCACCCCACACCAGTGGCCGCAAGCCCGTTAACATTAACGGCCACATCAACCGAAACTTGGAATATAACCAAGTACATTCAGTATGGCTCTTATGCCTGGTACCAGGGATACACAGCGGGCAGCCCATTTAACTATTATGTTTCTAATTGCGGAAATCCGGTTGATGTGTATTACCACATCCGTGTTTGGAACGGAACGGGTTGTGTAAACCTGTCTTCGTCAAGCGTAACAGATAACTTACCCGCAGGCGCAACCGTGGTTGATGTAAAGAACAGCAGCATGGTAGCGATTCCGTTTACAACAGGGGTGGGTACCGTTACGTTTAATGTGGGCAATGGCAGCAATACGCTGGAAGTTACCACCGGCGCTTACGATTATTATATCCATGTAACTTTTCCGGCCTCAAATATCGGGCAGACAAAATGTAACACGGCCACCCTTAATGGCACAAATGTGTGTACCAGCGCCCCAAAAACCGTAACATCTGTTTCAGAATGTATTAAACTGATAGGCACAACACCGGGCAACAGTTGTGGATCATTTTCTTCTCCATATTATTTTGGCAGCGGCTACCAGTACTTTATCGGCTGCCCGGCCAGCCTTAACATTGGTCTTGGTTTTTATAACCAGTGTAACCCAAGCACACTTAACTGGAACAATGTTGGTTATAACACACCTATACCCGGCCAGATACATGTTGACTCTTTTGCCCTCAATGCAATACCTGCCGGAAAATGGGTTACGATTACAGTTAACACAACCTCCTGCGGAACCTTTACACAGACATTTACCGGTCCACTGGCGGCCACTACTGTTAACTTCTATGCACCGCCCTTTAATATTCCATTGGGGTGTACTATCACCAATTTTGCCATCAGTTCTAATATGGGCATCAATGGTAACAATAGTCTGAGTTTTGGCCAGCTATATTTTACCGTATTAAGCACTACATGGAATACACTTGCCCCGGTAAATGTGGGCAATACAGTAACCATGACGGGAGCCGTGTACAATACCAGCAACGGCAATTATAACTGCAACCCTTCGTTTGTTATCAGCGCTAAAATACCAAAGGTGGAAGTAATAAAAACAATGTGTAACTACTGGGATTATTACAACTGCCTTAACGAAAATGATACTATCAGCTTTTCTGTTGCTGTAAGAAACTATGGTAATGCAAATCTTACAGGTGCCAGCATAAAGGATGTGCTTCCAACCGGGCTTCAGTATGTGCCCAACAGTTCAACCTTTGGGCAGTACTCAGTACAAACCGCATGTAATGCAACCAATCAAACCGGCACAGGCATTAGCGTTGCACATGCTGAAAACGCTGCAAGTACTAACCTGCAATGGAACTTACCAACATTACCTGCCACCTGCAATAGCGGCAGCGACTGGTATGTTATAAACTTTAAAGCCAAAGTAACCAACATGGCCCCTGCTGGCCTGCTTACTAATACCGCCTATTGCTATGATGCTTCAAATACAGTAATGAGCGAAGTAAACGCCTGGAACAACAGCGCCCATGTGTATATATGCGAGAAAAAGTTGGCGCTGAAATTAGTTAAAGAAGTAAGTAAGGACAGCCTCGTATGGGATAGCTGTGTTACGGTGCCGCCAGGCGCACCGGTTTATTATCGCTTAAAAGTTAACAACCCCGGCAATGTGGCCTTTACACAAATCCGCATGATTGATTTGTTGCCCAATACTTCTGTTTCTGGCAGCGACGTGTATGTGGTAAACTGTAACAGCCGCGGAAGCACCATGCCAATATATCTTACCAATTATATTCCACTGGGCAGTGCATCAGCAATTACTTATTCAACCAACCCGCAGCCCAACAGAGCCTCTCCTGCTGATTTGAACCTGATTCCCGATAATACTATTGGCTGCAACACCGCAGTTACCTGGAGCATTCCACCATTAATGAGTATTCAGAATCAAAAATCGGTACGGATAGATTTTGGAAGCTTCTCATTGGGTGCCGGGCAAACAGAGACCTTTGTATATAAAGCACAAACCCCGCCGGGTGCTACACCGGGTATGGTGGGCTGGAACAGTTTTGCAGCTTCGGCCGTACAAAATGCAGTACAGACGCTAGGCGCCGAATCGCCTAAAGTTTGTGTAAACATTGCAGATACCGGTTGCGGCTGTATAGGAAACTTTGTTTGGTTCGACAGCAACAACAACGGCCTGCAGGATAGTGGCGAACCCGGTATTAATGGCTGTACCATTACATTATTTACATCGGGTAATGTGCAGGTGGGCGCACCAGCGGTTTCAACATTCGACATAAACAATAACCCGGGCTATTACAGTTTTTGCGGATTAACAGCAGGTTCGTATTACATCGTGGTAACTCCGCCTGCTGGTATGGCGCTTACTATTCAGAACAACAGTAACCCAACACTTAACAGCGATGTGAGCCCTAATACTATGCAAAGCGCTGTGTTTAATTTTAACTGTCAAACAAATAATGACCTCGACATCGGCCTGGCAGAAGATGATGGCTGTAAATGCGATAAAAGCAGCTGGGGCAATATATACATCAGCAACCAGGTGGTTATTAATCCTCATCTTGGCTTGTCAAAATCGGCCGTTCCGGTTGGCGATGCCATACCTTGGCCCGGCGGCGGCACCACCACCAAACTGGAATGTAAAAAAGATCAGCAACAGCCTATAACATTAAAATGTAAAACGACTTATAATTTCTCCGCGGCATATAATTGTGTGCCTGCATCGTGTGGTTCAGTAAGGATTGTGGTAACATTGCCCAACGGCTCATCAACCACATATACTAACACAGCCAGCTTTACCACGAACGATGGCGGCTTGTACACCGTAAATATTTACGGCATGTGCGGCAACAAAATTTGCGACAGTTGCAGGTTTGTGTTTAAAGTGGTTTGCCCCATTTGCCCCTGCGATCCTAAACTTACAGTGAAGCCCACCACACAAAGCATCACACATATTACATCACCACCACCTTATACATTACTGGGCCAGAATTTTGCTATTACCACACCGCCGGGTATGCTTTATACACAGGTAAGGGCCGAGGTAGTTGGCTTTACCCTGCAAAGCGGCTTTAATAATGAGTGCATCAGTTGTAAAAACCTGCCCTATACCTGGGCAAGTATTTACAATGCCGCAAACATCAATACCAATGTGGCCACGGCAGACAGTATAACAATGGGGCCTAATGCACCGGTAATACAGTTTACGCCATCATCTTCCAATACACACCAAAACCCAAGGGAAACTATATGGAGCGATTACAATGGCTTTACAATGCCGTCCACATTAAACATGCAGTTTGTGCTGCCCCCGCGGCCGGTAATTAACTGCTGCACATTATACGGGCAGTTATGTGTGAAGTTTACCTTCCGCGACAGGGATTGTAAAGAGTGTGAAGTGGTGGCCTGCTTTAATTACAGCATACCTCCGGCACCATCGCATGGAGATAACCCCACAGGTGGCAACAACGGAACCGGCGGCTCCACAAAAGGAGCAGAACTTTCTGAAACGGCAATGGCTGCAGAAGTGGCGGGTGCAGATTGTAAAACCTGCGGTAAAACAGCTGCTGCCGGAGAAGACATGCAACAGGGAGTAGAAAATGCACAACCCGATGAGGGAACAAAACAGGAGTCCATTACCACAGAACAACTAGAACAGCAATTAAAAGAGTTGAAAGCCCTGAAAGAAAAAGGCATAAAACGGGGCGAAGTAGAACTAATACCTGTTATTGAGGGTAAAATAAAGGAAATAAAAAGTAGGGCAGATAAAAAACCAGATGAAAAGGGGTTACCTCCCGGAGCATTTGTTCCAAGACCACCAACCAAACCCGGAAAGAAATAAACAACTCAGTAATAATAAAAAAACAGGGAATAAACTAATGCGAATACAGAAACCAGCATTTTTTGTTTTGTTTGTTTGTGCTGTTGTTTACTCCGCAGCACAAACTGACTCTGTTCAGAAAAAAAAGCCGTCGTTCATAACCGGTGGCACAGTTGGTGTAAGTTATGAACATTATGGTCTTAGCCGCACACCGTCTGGATGGACGGGGTTTATGCCCCGCAAACCCTGGAACCAGGTGCGGTTTATGTTTTCGCCTGAAATACAACTTGGGAAAAACATATCCATGCCGGTGAATTTTAACTTCGCCACCACACCGACCAACTTTGCTGGTCCGTATGCAGGCATCGGCAAACAGAATTTTTCACAGTTCATCACCAACCCGATGAACAATTTTGTCCTGAACCCAAAATACAAATGGGCCGAACTGCAATTAGGCACACAGTACCTCAACTATTCCGATTTAAGCACTGGCGACATTGGTGTGTTTGGTGCAGGCTTCGATTTGCGCCCCGGCACATACCGCATTAAGTTTTTTACTGGTCTTTCACAGCAAAGCGTCAATTTTTTTACAGGTCCGCCTTCCACAATGGGAGCATACAAAAGAAAAAACTGGATGTTTTCTTTGGGCAAAGCCCAGGAAGACAAGTATGAGCTATCCCTGAATTTTGTAAAAGCAAAAGATGACAGCTCGTCTGCTAATCCGCCACCATTAACCATTAAACCACAAGAAGGATTTACAACCAGCGTTTCAGCAAAAGTGATGTTTAAAGACGGCTGGTATGCAAAGGCAGAAGGGGCTCAATCTATTTATACCAAAGATTTACTGCTGCCGCTTGATTCAACCAAAGCGGCATTTCTCCCATTCATTGACGGCCATGCATCAACGGTTAGGGATTTTGCAGGCGATGCAGCCGTGGGCAGAAAGTCGAAGAACTTTGATGTAGGAGTAAAACTAAAATACATCGGTGCCGGGTTTCAAACACCGGGCTACCCGTTTATGCTTCCGGACAGGTTTGATTACACACTCAATACAAGGTTCAATGCCTGGAAAAACAAGGATGGAGGCTATAAGATGAATGTAACCGCCAGTGCAGGACAGCGGGTAAACAACGTTAGCAATAATACACTTAAAGCAAAACAGTTCATTGGTAACCTGAACTGGTTTACGCAGTTTAACGAACGCTTTAGCCTGAACGTAACCTTTAACAATTTCGGATTTCAGGCACCAGGCGGCATCAACCCATATGGTATAAAAAATGTCAGCAACGATTTCGGCATCAACCCGTCTTATACATGGAGTAACGAAAAAATGACACACCTGCTGAGCCTTAGCTATAATTACAGCAAGTATGATGAACGGGATGTAATAACAGGAAGCGTTACTTCTAATAATACTCATATGGCGTTGCTCACTTATGTACCCACTTTTTTGACAAAAAATCTTTCGCCTGATTTCAGCCTGATGTACTTTATAAATAAGTTGCCGTTGTTCAGGTTTACGCTAATTACATTCAGCAGTGGCATAAGCATGCCTGCGCTGAAGAAAAAAATGAACCTGCGGGGACAAGTGCAATACAATTATTCAAAAACGAACAGTTTCAAAAACAATAACAACATCATTGCTTCGCTTAACAGCGATTGGCGGATTACTAACAAGCTGACCTGGAATACATTCATCAGCACTAACCGCTTTAAATATGGCAATGAAATAGTACCAAACAATGCTGCCTATTTGGAAAGTAATGTGCGAACAGGATTTCAATACCGGCTTGGTAAATAAAATGAATTATGAAGAAGTTGTTTATTATATGCGTAATCATTGGTAGTGCAATTGCAGCAGCAGCCCAGTTTACAACCACACTGGTTGTATCGCCGCAGCCGCCGGCCTCACTGATAAACTGGACACAAAAAGATGTCAGTTTTATCGTAATCAATCAGAGCGGAGCGACAAGGCAAGCGAAAATCAAAGCAGAGCTGAAAACAACTGATGGAAACGTTGTTGGTGTTACCAATCTTGCAAAGGCAAGAGTGATTAATGTGGGATTTGGAAATGAAATTTTTTCTGTTGATGATGTGTTTTCGCCAGCCCTGATGCAGTTCAGCGGAAAAGTAAAAACAGCCATTGATAAAACAGGAAAATTACCCGCAGACAATTATCAGCTATGTGTACGGCTGGTAACACCAACAGATTACATTCCTTTTACCGAGGAAAAGTGCAGAAATTTTACGGTGGCTGCATTGCAATTGGCAATTCCGGTAATGCCTGCAAATGAAACAGTACTGAAACCCGAAGCGGCTCAATCTGTTATTACTTTCAGGTGGACACCGGTGACACCAATACCTTCGGCACCGGTAACCTATCGCCTGCTGGTATTTGAAATGCTGGATAGGCAAACCCCGATGCAAGCATTCAGAAGCAATATGCCATTGTTACAAAAGGACGTAATTGGCACCACACAATATATCTGGCAGCCGCAATTGGCAATGATGGCAGGATCTCAAAAAGATTCAGTCGCCTCACAGGAAAAAAGAACATTTATCTGGACGTTACAATGCCTGGACAGCAACGGCCAGCCGCTGGGCGATGGACACATAAACGGAGACGGAATCGGCGAACCGGGAATTTTTTATGTTGGCAAAAAAGACTGAAAAATATTCTGTGCAGCAAGCACAGAAGACTGCGGGGGCACAAAAACCAACCATTAACCGAAACCCCAAGGGGAAAAGAGAGATTCGTTCTCTCTTTTTTATTTTTGCACCAATGCAATTCAAAAAACAATTGACCAAAGAACAGGCGCTGCAAAAGCTGAAACACTACTGCGCCTACCAGGAACGCTGCCACAGTGAAGTAAAAGAAAAACTGTACAGCCTTGGTGTATGGAAAAAAGACCATGATGAAATAATAACGGCATTAATTGAAGAAAACTACCTGAATGAAGAACGGTTTGCTTTGGTTTTTGCCGGGGGCAAATGGCGGATGAAACAATGGGGCCGGGTTAAAATTAAATATGAACTGAAACAAAAACAGGTCAGCGATTATTGTATCAAAAAGGCGTTGAAGCAAATTGATGAAGAAGAATATCTCCAGACATTAAAAAATCTTGCTGCCGGTAAATATGCTGCATTAAAAAATGAACAATACCTGGTGCGAAAGAAAAAAACAATGGATTATTTGATAAACCGGGGTTTTGAAATAGAGTTGGTGACGGCCGAGATGGCAAAACAAAAAAAATAATATCGAAACCGCTACTTTAATCTATAAAAACCGGATTCTTCGTTGTATGTTCTTTTAACAAAATTAATCTCCTCTCTTTTATACATCTTTTTTAAGTCGTCTTTGCTAAACAGAAGCACTTCCTCTTTTACAAAGAAATCTTCATCACTCATTTTCGTGACAAACCCGTTATACTCCAGATAGCTGTGATATACTGTGACGGTATCGCCGTTAATTTTGGCGAGCTTAAGAAAGTAATAGGAGGTGGAATTATTATTGTCGTTGCGGATTAAATACACATCACCAACGACCGGCTTGTTCACAAGTTCAGCTTTTTCTTTTTGGGCACGGAGGTTCATGAATACCAACAGTAAAATAAAAGCCGAAAGAATAATAGTAAGAGAATAAAAATAAAAGGGTGTTTTACTCTTTTTTTCATATTGCCAGCCTACAGAATCTATTCTTACGTATTCGCCACATTCGTTGCACCTGATTCTTGAACTTTTTTACTCCGGTGGGAAATACCGGAATAAGGAAAATATGAAAATACTGGCGAAACACATAAACATCAAGATCAAGGGCTTTGCAGTTGGGGCAACTTTGATGATTTTCATTAAAGGTTTTAATCCTTGCTGTTCGGCGGCCACAGATTACTATCATAGTCGGAAGGTCTTGGTGGTGACGAAATTAGGGATTAATTCTCTATGTGTTTTTATGAAGAAATAACCGAGTTCTCTATTTTTACACCATACAACAATAGGCCGCATGTCGTCATTAACAATAACCACCATACAAACTGCCCTGCACTGGGAAGACAAGAAAGCCAACCTTCAAATGCTCGAAGAGAAAATTATGGGCATTGAAGAAAGAACAGAGTTGGTGGTGCTGCCAGAGATGTTCAGTACAGGCTTTAGCATGAAACCGGCAGAACTTGCAGAAACAATGGATGGTGAAACGGTACAGTGGATGAAACGGGTCGCCGCACAAAAGAAAATAATATTAACGGGCAGTTTGATAATTAAAGAACAAGATAATTATTACAATAGGCTTGTCTGGATGTTGCCCAACGGGCTGCACGGTGTGTATAACAAACGCCACCGCTTTGCTTTTGCCGGGGAAGACAAAGAGTACACCGCTGGAAATAAAAGACTGATAGCTTCAGTAAAAGGATGGAAAATTAATTTGCAGGTGTGTTACGATTTGCGTTTTCCAGTATGGGCCAGGCAGCAATCTCAGCCAGAGGGCCCCGAATATGATATTCTCATCTATGTTGCCAACTGGCCCGAAAAAAGAAGCCACGCCTGGAAAACACTGCTGCAGGCAAGGGCCATCGAAAATCAGTGCTATGTAATTGGGGTAAACCGTGTGGGCAACGATGGTAATGAAATATATCATAGTGGCGACAGCATGGTGATTGATCCGTTGGGAGAAGTATTATACTACAAAAAAGATGATGAGGATGTACACACCATCACCCTGCAGCAAGAACAGCTTGATGTTATAAGAGCAAAGCTGCCTTTCTTAAAAGATGCGGATGGTTTTATGATATTAAATAATGAAGAATGACGGCAGTTGAAATCTGGCAGCAGTTTGTTGAAGGTATGAAGCACACCACCTGGCCGGAGTATATTGCTGTGTTTGCAGGGATTGCCAGTGTGTGGTTCAGCAGGAAGGAAAATGTACTGGTGTACCCCGTGGGATTAATCAATACCATTATTTACATCTGGCTAAGTTATAAGTATCATTTACCCGGAGAGGCCAGTGTAAACTTTTATTATACTATAATGAGCATCTACGGCTGGTATATCTGGCTGAAGAAAGACGATCAGCGGGAAAAAGTGCTGCATATTACCCGGTCTGACAAAAAAATGTGGATATACCAGTTAATATTCTTCTTGTTCTTTTATGTGACCATTTACTTTTCACTGGTTTACCTGAAGGAGAATTTCTTTGAAGGAGCTATTCCCTGGGCTGATGCTTTTGCTTCTGCTACAGCCTTCACCGGTATGTGGCTGATGACCAGGAAAAAAGTGGAAAGCTGGTATTGGTGGCTGGCAACCAATATTGCATCAATACCATTGTATTTTGTGAAAGGACTTGTTTTTACAAGCGTTTATTATGTTGTATTGTTTGTGTTGGCCGTATCGGGACTTATTGAATGGGCAAGGCGTGCAAAAAAAGGTTCACAAACTTTGTGAACCTTTATGATCAATAGCTTTTAGTATTACCACTTAATCATTCCTTGCAGAGGAAGAAATATCTGTATTATCATCCTGTTTGTGAGCCCACCAGTTTTTGCATTGCTGTTTGAATCTTTCCCTTTCTTCCGGGTTCATATTTGCCCATTTTTCTTTCATAGGGTGCTGGTGCCGGTGATAGCCTTTTTTGCCCCCGCCGAAGCCGCCCACTAATATCCTGCTGAGTATTAAAAGACCAATGCCCTGCCAGAAACTTATTACACCTGCCCCGGTTGCTGGTACCAGTGCGGCATTCCATAAAGCCATCACCACCCAGCCAAAAAAGGCAAAAGCTGCAGCACCAAGTATCATAAATACGGGAATTAACCAGGGCTTCTTTTTAATTACATGTTTCATTGTATTGTTTGTTTTTAATCAGTTAGAAAATCGTTGTATAAAAATTCAAGACGTCTTTTAAGGTGTTGCACAGCATATCGCTTACGGGAGATAATGGTTTTAATATTTTCATTTTCCCGTTCTGCAATTTCCTGCAGGGAAATATCTTCCAGTTCGTTCCACACAAAAACATTCCGTTGTTTTTCGGGCAGTTCCTCCAGCGCCTCAAACAGAACCTCCCTGAAAAACTTTTGCAGTTGTGCCGTTTCCGGGTTATTGCCAGCATCAGTCATAATTGCTGGTGCGGGCAATCCGTCTTCATCATCATCAGTGAAAGTTTCTGCTATGGTTTTTCTTTTCCGGTAGTTGTCGGTAATCCTGTTTTTGGCCACCCGGTAAAGCCAGCCACTAATGCTTTTAATATCATCTAATCTGGCCTGGCTGCTTAGCTGATGCCATACATCCTGCAGAATATCCTCTGCATCTTCATTGCTGCCCACACGGCTTCGGATAAAACCAAACAGTTGCCTCCCATAATCGCCTATTACCTGTAGTATATTCATTTTTCCTCTTTCAACAGCCAGTTCCATTTGCCTGCTTTATAAAGAAGACGGATGCCGGCCATTTTTACTTTATGTAAAGGAAAAAATTTTATACTTAATAGCAGAAAAAAGCCGCCAACAAGCTAACTTTCGCTTATGCTTAAAAAAATCGTCGTTATCGGGCCGGAAAGTACCGGTAAAAGCACACTCTGTCAGCAACTGGCACAGCACTATGAAACCGTTTGGTGCCCGGAATTTGCCCGTGAATACCTGCTTACAAATGGAACCAATTATGAGTTCGAAGACTTGTTGACCATTGCCAAAGGACAACTGGCTTTAGAAGATGAATATACTGCAAGACTGGAACAACAGTCAGAGCCCTTGCTGGAAAACGGCGGCCACATTCCGCTGTTTATTGATACAGACATGTATGTGATGAAAGTGTGGTGCGAATTTGTTTTCAACAAATGTCACCAGATGGTACTTGATGAAATAACCAAGCGCCAATACGATTTATATCTGTTGTGCAATATTGACCTGCCCTGGGTAAAAGATGAACTGCGGGAATACCCGGACCTGCACACCAGGAAAAAACTATACTATATTTATAAGGATATTATGATTAATCAATCCGTTCCATGGGTTGATATAAGCGGCAGCTATGAAGAACGATTGCAAAAAGCGATTGTTGCCGTTGATAAGCTGGTTGACTAACACTATTTCTTCTTTCCTTTTTCCTGTAAATAACTTCCGCCTACAAGATTACCTATATCCGGGTCGGTTTGCAGATTGCCCATTTGTTTCATTATAGCTCTTGAACGGAACTGCACATAGGATGACAGTGGTTTTACCTTGTATCTTTTGGGATTGGGCAGGCAGGCGGCAATCATGGCGGCTTCCTGCCTGGTCAGGTTTTTGGCAGGTTTGTTGAAATATATGTTTGCAGCCCGTTCAATACCAAAAATGCCATCACCGGTTTCGATAACATTCAGATATACTTCCAGTATTCTTTTTTTGCCCCATATTTTTTCAATCATAAAGGTAAAATAGACTTCCAGCCCTTTGCGAACCCAGCTTCTGCCCTGCCATAAAAAAACATTCTTGGCTACCTGCTGGCTAATAGTGCTGGCTCCGCGGATACGACCCGGTTTTTTTTCGTTGTATGCCTGTGCTTTTTTGATACTCTTCCAGTCGAACCCGCTGTGGTCAGGAAAGAGCTGATCTTCGGATGCTATAACCGCCAGCCTTGCTTCAGGAGAAATACCGCTGCGGTCAATATAATCCCTCTTTAGCCCATGGCCGCTTACCCAGCTTACAAACTGTGTCATCGTAATAGGCGGGTCTATCCATTTCAGCAAAACGATATAAACAAACTGGGCAATGAAGAGGATGATGAATATTTTCTTAATCCATCTCCAGATTTTTGGTATCAGGCCTTTGGTGGTCATGCAGGTGCAATATAGTTGATATGGGTTTAAATCCTGTCGCCAAACTTAAGCACTCCCCATATCAGCGCAGCGCCAAAAACAATTAATAACATTCCGCTGATGCGGTTGATGATATGAATATTGTGCGGAGTGAGTTTTTTCCTGATTTTTCCGGCCAGCATTACCTTAAGAATATCTGTTGCCAAAACAAACAGAAGACAAGTAACGAAAATGATAATCCGGTTATTGACAGAGTGAAATATTGTAGCGGTGGTTGCCGTAAGCCAGAAAATGATTACTCCCGGATTCAGGATATTCATGAAATACCCGGCTAGAAAAATTTTTATGTAATGTCCTTTGCTGAACGACATTAACTGGTTGCCCTCTTCATCCACCTTTATCTTTTTGAAGAAGATAAAAAAGATGCCGACAGAAATAAGAAACACCGAACCAATAATGCCGACTTCTGTTTTGTGTAATTGCAGGCTGTCGAAAATTCCTGTAAAAATGTTACTGATTAAAACAAGGGTGATATCGCTGGCCGAAACACCTAGGACAAAGGCTAAACCCCCTTTATGCCCGTTGTTAATGCTTTGTTTAATGATTGAAAACATAACCGGCCCTACTGCAATACTCAGCAGCAATCCGAATGTGAGACCTTTTACGACAGGTTCAAGCATGTTAGATCTTTCCGGTTTCCAAAAATCGTTTCCACTCCTCAAGGACTTTTCCTTTCATCACCCTGGGGAATTTATGCTGGCCACCAAGTTTTCCCTTCAGTTCCATAAACTGTTTAAACTTTTCTTCAGGCAAAGCTTCAAGAAAAACCTCTTTTAAGGCACTGTCTCTTTCTGTGGCATAGTCATCGTTCAGCATCCGGAGAATTTCATCAATTCTTTTTCCCAGTTTTTTTGCATCAACAGCATCATTGGTGGCAACATACCAACGGTGGGCAAAAAAGTTTTCATAAGGAAAACCAACAACAGTGTACTCGGGAATGCTGATATTAAGTTCTTCGCTTACTAATTGAATGGCCCGGTTCATGTTTTCAACACTCAGGTGCTCACCTGTCAGGCTGAGAAAGTGCTTGGTTCTGCCGGTTATCACCACCTCGTTATTGGCCAGGTCAACAAACTTAATGGTATCACCAATAAGATAACGCCAGCTTCCGGCATTAGTGCTCATCAGCAGGGCATATTCTTTTCCCTCTTCCACTTCGTGAATCATTTTTGCATCGGGCTTTGCCACGATACAGCCATCTGCATCAAAGTTTTTATCATCGAATGGTACAAACTCGAAGAAGATGTTGTTATCAAGAATAAGCTGCATGCCCCGGGCATGTTCTCTTGTTTTATAGCCGATGAAACCTTCGCTTGAAAGATAGTTTTCTATATATACAATCGGTTTGCCAAGCAGTTTTTCAAACCCCTTCTTATAGGGTTCAAATGCAACGCCGCCATGCACAAAAAAGCTGAAATTGGGCCATACTTCGTGAATGTTTTTCACTTTGTAATGTTCAATCACCATTTCCATACACATCTGGCACCAGGCTGGCACACCAACAATGTAGCCGATGTCCCACTCTTTGGCATGTTCCACTATTTCATGCAATTTTTCGTTCCAGTCGTGAAGTGCGGCTATCCGGCCTCCGGGTTTGTAGAAAGTCTGAAACCAGAAAGGTCTTTTCTTGGCCAGGATTCCGCTAAGGTCGCCTGCATACCAGCCGGCGTTGCCCTTTTTTAAATCGGTGGTTCCTCCAAGCATCAGGAAGCCCTTGGTCATGGCTTTTTTATTGGCCTCTTCGTATTTTATTAAGCTGAAAAGCTGCTTGACGTAATTAATAGTGTTGCTGCGCAGCAGTTCTTTCGTTACGGGAATGTATTTACTGGCAGCCTCAGAGGTGCCCGAACTAAGTGCATAGTATTTAATTTTTCCCGGCCAGGTTACATCGGGTACACCATCCAGTGTTTTCTTCCACCACTCTTCATAAATTTTATTGTAATCATGTACGGGAACCAGTTCCTGAAATTTTTTCCCGGGGTGTTTGCAAAAGAGAGCATCGTCGAAACGGTACTTTTGGCCAAACTCAGTAAACCTTGCTTTCTTCAGCAGCTTCTTCAAGACCCTAAGTTGCTGCCTACGGGCATCATTTGGCGGAATTCGCAGGGCAGAAGCAATCGCTTTAGGAATTTTTATATCTATAATCGTGGCCATGTATAGTTAGTAACTTAAAGTTACGAATATAAGTAATTGGCATTAAGCACATCAGCTACCCAGCTTTTTGTAGTTTTTCCAAATCAGGTTAATGTCTGAAGACAACCTGTAGTCACGGGCATACCAGTAGTCCATCATCTGCAGGCTTTCGTTTGGAAACTGCTGTATTGTTATTGCGGGCACTCCGTTATTGGCCAGGACAGGTTTGCGCAAAACCGGCAGGTGGTTTTCTTCGGCAGCATACCCCACCCATGTTTTTTTTGCAACTAAAACAGCAAAACAATTTGCAATCAGCCCCAATGGCTTTTTTACAAGGAACAGCAAAACCGGGAAACAAATGATGCCTGTTATGGCAACGCCAACATCAATAAGCCGTTTAAGCCGCCGGTAATACGGATTGGCCAGCCGGAAGCCATTTTCTTTCGACACGGCTTCGCCGGATGTATTTTTTGACTGGCTGCTAACAATACTTTGACTGCCTGCTGCATGAATTTTTACAACAAGACCTTTAGGCAACATTCTGATTGAAGACATTATCTCTGAACAGGAAAGGGTGCCGCAGCAAAAAATAACCTCTTTGAAAGGAATGGCGGCAGCTACCGAAGGCAGATTTTTCCAGTTGCTGATAGCCGCCTCATCAGCTTCGCTGGCAGCAATCCTGCCCAAAACTCTTTGATGCAATCCCGCCTCTTTCAGCAGCCCGGTTATTTCACTGTATTCTTCGGGTGAAGCAACAATAATTGTGTTGGAACCTTCTTTCATTTCTTTTGAACTGCCAATAACATTCAGCCTTACCAGCAGCCAACGCAAAACGCTGATCATAATAAACGCAAGAATGGCCCCAAACAAAACAATACCTCTTGAGAAACGGAATTTTTCAGGCAATAATGAATATCCGGCTAATAGAATAATGATGGCAAATACTGTGGACCTTACCAGTTCTGATGACTTGTACCATCTGTCATACAACCCGGCATAATATGCCACAACAAGAAAGAAGATGGTAAAAGCCGGAAAGGCAATCCATAGCAAACGATATTCATATTCGGTTTCAGGCCGAACATAATCTCCCCACAACTCCTTAACCAGCCAGAACGAAACAAGAATAAGCGATGCATCAATCAGAGGCAGACCGATCCGGCGAATAAAACTACCCGTGGCGCTAAGCCCCGCCCGCAACCAAATGCCAAGGTGAATCAGGGCATTAAAAATACCGGCACGGCTGCCGCCATAATGCTTACTTACAAACTTGCTCATAGCCGTATAAAACATCCGCACATAATTCATGCTGCCTTTCTTTGTGCTCTCTCCCTTGAAATGTACAATACAGCTGTCAGCAAAATAATAATTTTTATAACCGGCTTTTTGTATGCGGTAGCTAAGGTCCACATCTTCGCCATACATGAAAAATGTTTCATCAAACCCGCCAATTGTGTCCAGCACCTCTTTCTTAATCATCATATATGCACCCGACAGCACATCCACTTCATGGGTTTTGTTATTATCAAGATGACCGAGATGATAACGGGCAAATGTTTTGGACTTTGGAAACAAAAGGGATAACCCAAACAGTTTAAACAACGATGTAACAGGCGATGGAAAAGACCGTTTGGATTCCTTTAAAAAATTACCGGCGCCATCTATCATTTTAATACCAAGGCCACCGGCATCCGGATTGTTATCAAAAAAAGAAATGCTCTTGCTAAAACTGTCTTCAGCAACAATGGTATCGGGATTCAGAAACAAAATATATTTTCCAGAGGCAAGCGATACCCCCTGGTTACATGCTTTGGCAAAACCATAGTTTTCTTCATTCTCAATAAAACGAACCCAGGGAAATTTTGGCCTCAGATATTCAAGGCTGTTATCGGGTGAGTTGTTGTCTATCACCAATACTTCAGCATTTATCCCGGCTTTTGCCTTTTGAACAGAATACAGGCATTGCTCCAGGAAATGCTTTACGTTATAATTGACTATGATTACTGATATATCCATATTTGCAGCCCCAAATCTAAAATCTAATCCCGATAAATATCGGGACTCCAATCTAAAATCTCGTTCTATCTTTGCACATGCTTAAAAAAGTGCTGATTGAGGCATCAAAAGCCGGTGCCGCAGAAATTACCTGTTTTTTTCAGAAAGAATTTGCTGTAAGTAATAAAGAAGGAGTAAACAACCTTGTTACCGAGGCTGATCATGCTTCAGAAAAAGCCATTCTTGCAGTAATCAAAACTTATTATCCTGAACACCAGGTGCTGGCAGAGGAATCAGGTGAAAAGATACAGTCGTCAGATTATAAATGGATAATCGATCCGGTGGACGGCACGGTGAATTTTGCCCACGGTATTCCCATCAACTGCGTTTCGATTGCGGTTGAGTATAAAGGCGAGATAATAATGGCGGCGGTGTATAACCCGCACATGAACGAATTTTTCTTTGCTGAAAAAGGTAAAGGAGCTTTTTTAAACGACCAGCCGGTTCATGTCAGCAACGAAACAAAAGTTATTAAATCCTGCCTGGTTACAGGCTTTCCTTACACCTACATTAATATGCCCAACGGGCCGGTTGAAGTGTTTGAGCGGCTGGTAAAAAAGGGAGTTCCGGTTCGCCGCCTGGGTTCTGCCGCAATTGATTTGTGCTGGGTAGCCTGCGGCCGGTTTGATGGTTTTTATGAACATAAACTGGAACCATGGGACAGTGCCGCCGGTTATTTGATTGTAGAAGAGGCAGGAGGAAAAGTAACAGATTTTAATGGCGATAAATTTTCGGTTTATCAGCACCGGGTATTGGCCACTAATGGAAAAATACATGATGAGATGCTGAGAATTGTAAATGGAGGAGACCTGTAAGTATTTTTTTGATTTTGGTTTTTAGGTTTTAGATTAGGGAAACGAAATTCTATGACAGAAAGAGAGCTAAAAGCCAAA
>WBZP01002328.1_pt2 | contig 18074 bp, 19 predicted proteins | sample 5204301 | NCBI WGS metagenome assembly WBZP01 (sample SAMN12412401, study PRJNA552823) | activated sludge metagenome | isolation source: activated sludge from nitrification reactor of wastewater treatment plant... | place: USA: Pennsylvania | collected 2017 | reverse complement strand
GGCAACGAAGTCCGGATGGTAAATCGTCCTCGGCGCCACCACGTCGTGCCACGCTTCTACCTGAATCGATGGGGCGGTGGACCAGAGCGGCTCGCCGTCCGCCGCAGGACCGGCGACATGTTCGTCGCCGGCACCCACAACGTCGCTGTCGAAAGCGGGTTCTACGACCTCGTTGAACCCTCCGGAGACGTGTCGAGCGCTGTCGAGGAGTGGCTCGGCAGAGTGGAGCACGCCGCGGCGGATGTGTTGGCGACGATCGACACGACAGGCGAACCGCCCCAGACTGGCACCCAAGCTCGTCGTGTTCTCGCCGAGTTCCTGGCGTTGCAGTTCACCCGGACCCCTGAACAGCGCGAACGAACCCTGTTCCCCGAGCGGGTCCGGACCTGGCTCGAAGGACGCGACCCGACCCGCGAGCTGATAGACGAGTGCCTGAGCGACGTTCATCTTCGATTCGCTCCCGCAGCGGACGAGGTCGAAGGAGGATTTGGTTCCGTCGCCGTCGCGTTCAACGACCCCGACGGAATGACGCCTCTGCGCTTGCCCGTTGTCACGTGCTGGGTCACCTCGTCGGCATCGCGGACGACTGGTGGTCGCGCAGGCGGGCGAGGCATTGACCTCCTTCGGTGGACCGTTCACTCGCAGGTCGTGTTCGGCGGTGGCAGGACGGCCTGGGCGAAAAACTGATGGACGTGGCTATCGATGCATTGGTATCCGAGGCCGTAGGAGGTGTGGCCGGGACCGTTGCGGACGAGCAGCGTGGAGTGTCCCAGCCTCGACACGAGTTCGCGTGCGCCTGCGAGCGGGGTGGCGTAGTCCCCGGTCGACGAGACGACGAGGATGGGGATCGCTGTCGTGCTCGAGGGGCTCGGGGTCGGTTCAGCAGCGAGCGGGTATCCGTGGCAGCGTGGGATCAGGCCGGGGTACCACGCAGCGAACGTCGGTGAGGTCACCGCGAGCTGTTCTGCGATCGCCCGGTAGTCCTCGACCGTAGGGCGATCGGTGTTGTCCGCGCACCAGATGAGGTCGATGGCGTCGATGGCTGCACTCGGATCGGATGCCTGGTTCTGGTTCCACCAGTAGGACAGGCGGGCCAGTGGGAGGCCGTCGTATGCCTCAGCAGTCCGGATGGCCTCGTTGAGGTCGGGCCACGTGTTGGGGTCGTAGAACGCCGACAGCACAGCGTTGATCGCGTACTGGGCGGACAGGGCCGGCAGTCCTGCGCGTGTGGGAATGGGGTTTCGTTCGGTTCGGTCGACGATGTGGCTGGCCGCAGTTCTGATGTCGTCGGGGCACACGGCGCCGGCCATGCGCGGGCATGCGTCGTTGAACTCGTCGGCGAGGTGCTCGAACTCGAGCGCTTGGCGTTCGAAGATGGTGGCGATGTCGGCGCCGGGGTCTTCGGGCCCGTCGAGCACCATGGCCCGCACATGGACCGGGAACATGGCAGCGTAGGTCCAGCCCAGACGGGCACCGTAGCTGAAGCCAAGGTAGTTGATCTGCTCGTCGCCGAGGGCGAGGCGCAGCTGTTCGAGGTCGCGGGCGACGTTGACCGTCCCGAGGAACGCGCCGACATCGGTGGCAAGGCAGCTCGCCGCGGACCGTTCGGCGTCGGCGAGCCATTCGTCCAGCTCGGCGAGGTTGGCCGGGGACAGCGGGCCTGTGAACGCGGCATTCATCGCCTCGCTGTCGATGCAGCGCACGGGGTGTGACCGCCCGACGCCACGAGGGTCGAAGCCGATGATGTCGAAACCGGGCGGCAGCGTTCCCGAACGATCGCGGACGAAGTCCACGGCGGATGCGCCAGGCCCGCCGGGGTTGACGATCATAACGCCCTGCCGCGGCCCGTCGGCCGCTTCGCGATAGACGAACACGTCGATGGTCGGCCCAGCCGGGTCGTCGTAGTCGATCGGCACGGTCAACGTCGCGCATTGTCCCCTGTCGAGCGTGGGGTCCGCACACGTTTTCCAGTCGAGGGCATCACCCGCCGGCGGTGTCGTGGGCGTGGTCGACGTAGCGGGCGAGCCGAGCGTCGAGGCTGTGGTGGGCGTCGCGTCGCTCCGACGGGCCGGGCTGTCGCAGCTCGCCGCCAGGTTTCCGAGCGCCACGGCGATGGCGAGCGCACGAGCTGGTGGTGAGGCCACGATCACTCCGTCCCGAGCCCGCTCTTGCCTTGTTTTTCACTGCGAATCGTTCGCCACATCAGCGCCGCCGCAAGGACGATCAGCCCGGTGCCTGGGATGATCCACGGTGGGACGAGCACCGAGGCCGCGGCGGCACCTGCGGCGAGCCGGTTGCCGATGATCCTCCCGCTCCGGCATGTGAGCACGACGGCGAGGGACGCCGCCACTGCGAACCACGGGGCAGCGGCCTGGCGTGCCGGACCCGTGACGTGGCCGGTACCAGCGTTGGCGAGTGAGTGGTCGGCGATATCGGGCACCAAACTCGTCGGGGTGTCGGCATGTCCCGCCGCGATCAGGTCCTCGACGACTCGGAGGTTTCTGACCATGACCACCCCTGTCGTCGCCAACCACGTCAGCGTGGACAACGACACGGCCGGTGTGCGCAGCACACGGGCTTCCGCGCGGGCTAGCACGGTGGCGACGACGACGGCCATGAATGGCGCCGACGCGCTGGTGAGATGTCCGGCGGCATGGCCACCCACGTCGTAGCGACGGTCGAGAATCAGGCGTTGTGCGGCCACCGCGCCGACGAGCATCCACGCAACTGGCGCCCAGCGACGCACCACGCGACGGGCGGCGGTCCGCCCTGACCGAGGTGGGTTCGAGGCGTGATCGTGCCGTCGAGTGCGCTCTGGCGTGCACGTTTCCGTACCGTTCATCGCGGTCCCCAGTCCTCGGCCCGTGGCCAACCGACTGGCCCCGACCGTCTCTTGTCGCGGCGACCAGCTCGTTCGGTTCGGCGATCACCGAGGGCGTCCGTGACGATCGGGGGCCCCTGCAATGGGCGTCCGGGGCGCTCGTGAACCGCTGGTTGCGCCTGGCGCGACAATTCTCGTGTGCCCAGCCGGTTGACCGACTGCGACGACGTCGAGCTGCTGTCGTTCATCGCTGACGAGCACCGCGATGCCCTCGCTGAGCTCTATCGGCGTCACGCGGCGTGGTTGGTGGCACGGCTGCGTCACCGGTGTGCAGACGATGGGGTGGTCGCCGAGGCGCTCCAGGACACGTTCGTCGCGGTGTGGCGAGGAGCCGGTCGCTTCGATCGACGTGGTCCCGTCGGTGCGTGGCTGTGGGGCATCGCGATCCGACGGCTGATCGGGGTGCTGCGCAAACAACGCCCGGTCGCGGTCGAGACCGAGGCGCGTGACAATCTGCTCGTCAGTGCGGAAGATCTAGTGCTCAGCGGCACGGAGCACGGCGATCTGGCGGGCGCGCTCCGTGCGCTGTCACCCGAGCTCCGAGCAGTGGTGCAGGCGACGGTGCTGGACGGGTTGACCACCCGGGAGGCGGCCAACCTGCTCGGCATCCCGGCCGGCACGGTGAAGACCCGCATGATGCGCGCCCGCGCCGAATTGAGAGGAGCGTTGGCGTGATCCGTCTACACCAGGATGAAGGAGGATCGTGATGGCGTGGCATCTCGACAAACCTGCTGCAGAGGCGTACCCGACGCGATCGACGGACGGTGCGGTGACGGCATCGATCGAGGCGCACCTGGTGTCGTGCTCGAATTGCCAGGCGCTCATGGCCACCATCGAGGAGCCGGCCATGGTGAACCTGGTCGCCGATGTCTGGGCGAACGTCGACGAGCTGCTCGATCGTCGACGGATTCCCGTGGTCGAGCGCGCCCTGCGTCGATTCGGCTGCACCGAGACGACGGCGCGGATCATGTCGGTGAGTGCCCGTGCTCGCTGGTCGTATCTGGCCGCAGTCGCTGTGAGCGTTGGGATGGCCTTCGTTGCGGCGAGGTCCGGCAACGACCGGGCGTTCGAGGCGTTCCTGCTCCTCGCCCCAGTCGGGCCTCTCGTTGCGACGTTGGGGTCGTTCAACCGTCGGACCGATCCGCTCCACTCGTTGATGAGGTCGGTGCCGACTTCACCGTGGCGGATCGCGGTCCTGAGGACCATTGCGTCGGTGGTGCCGGCGATCGGGCTCACGGCCATCGGCGTTCCGATCCTGTACCACCGTGGCTGGCTCGCCGCCGCGTGGTTGTTGCCGTCGCTGGCGCTGGGCATGTGCGTGCTCGCGCTCGCAACGCGAATCGCGATCGAATCGGCAACGCTGATCGCCGGCGCCTGCTGGCTGTCGGTCCCGCTCTGGGCGAGGCTGCGCCAGGTCGATCTACTCAGAGCGTTCGGCGGTCAGATCCAATTCGCCGCCCTCGCCGTCATCGCCGTCATCACCGTCGCGCTCGCAGTGCATCGAGATCGCCTCGACGAACTGGTGATGCCGTGACCGATCGATCGATCGTTCGCCTGACCGCTGTGACGAAGCGTTACGGGCGCAGCGAGGCGGTGATCGATGTCGACCTGGCACTCGGACGAGGCGTAGTTGGTCTGCTGGGGCCGAACGGGGCGGGGAAGACCACGCTGCTGAAGATGTTGGCGACGTCGCTGGCCCCGACATCTGGACAGATCAGCGTCTTCGGCCTCGATCCGATGGTCGCGCACGAACGGCTGGAAATTCGCCGCCGACTCGGATACGTGCCACAGGAGATCGGCCTGTACGAGACGTTCAGCGTGTTCGACTTCGTCGACTACATCGCCATTCTGAAAGAGCATGCCGAACGGACAGCTCGGCGGGCAGAAGTGAGGCAGGTCCTGCAGGCGGTCGATCTCGACGACGTGCGTTCGAAGCCGATCCGCAAACTCTCGGGCGGGATGCGACGCAGAGTCGCGCTGGCGCAGTCATTGCTCGGCGACCCGGACCTGCTCGTGCTAGACGAGCCGACCGTGGGGCTCGACCCGGAGCAGCGTCTCCGGTTCCGCCAGATCGTGTCCCAGCACGCAAACCGTCGGTGCGTGGTGCTCTCGACCCACATGACCGAAGACGTCGAGGCACTCTGCGAGCGGGTCGTCGTGATGGACAGCGGGCGCATCACGTTCGACGGCACGCCTGCCGACCTGGCGGCCTTGGCGAGCGGCAGGGTCTGGCTCGCCGACACGCCCGACCCACGAGCACTCACCTCGTGGCGCACCGGCGACGGCCACCACCGAAACGTCGGCACCGCCCCGGCCGGGGCACACCTGCTCGACCCGACGGTGCAGGACGGCTATCTGGTCCTCAGCGGGTCTGCGACGTCGGAGCCGGCGGCGTGAGCAGCCCGACCACCGCGCTGGCGATCGCCGAGGGGCGACGCTTCGTCCGGAACCCCTTCATCTGGGTCTCGCTGCTTCCGACCGCGCTGTGGCTGCGAGTCGCGGTGCGCGACAGCAACGGCGAAGACCGTCTGTTCCTGCTCGTTGGATACGGCCTCGGCATCAGTGGTTTCGTGATGGTGGCGGCAGTCGTACTCGCGACGTTGCGTGGCCGAATGGAACGCACCGACGAGCTACTGGACACGCTGGCCGTTGGTCCCGACCGACGCTCACTGGCTCATCTCGGCTCGACGCTCGCACTCGGCGCCATCGGAGTGGTCGTGACCATCGCCATCGGCGCCGTGCTCCGCCCCGCCGAATCGCTCGGCACGTGGGACCCTTCCGACACGGGCGTCGCGGTCGACATCCCGCGGCCCAATCTCGCGCAGCTTCTCCAGGGTCCGCTGGCGTTGGTGGCTGTCGCCACGCTGGCGATTGCGGTCGTGCGATGGGTGCCGACCTGGCTCGTGCTGGTGCCGCTGTTGTTCGCGTTGATGGTGCAGATGCTGTTCATCGGCGTGTATCACGGTGTGCCGGCGGACGATGGCCGATGGTTGTTCCCGCTGGGTTCTGGCATCGTCAATGGCTCATGGTCCGGCTGCAGGGAGGGTGAGCCGGGGTGCGCGCTCGCGGTGTCGGGCTACGACCGCGTCGCTCCGTGGTGGCATGCCGGCTATCTCGTGGCGGCGGCGTGCTGGTTCGGCTCGGTTGCGGTGCTCCGGCACCGGCGCGATCGTCGCTCGTGGGCATGGTTCGTCGTCTCGCTCGCGGCGCTGATCGGGGTCGGCCTGGTGCAGATCCTCAGTGCGACGGAGTTCGTGGCGTCGTGATGGCCGATGTCGGAGCGCTTGCCGCCGTCGGCGTGCGGCGTGTTCCTTTCGCAGCGGTGGTTGCCGCGGGCGCGGTCGCAGGGTCTGCGCTGATCTCCACCGCGATAAAGGTCGCTTCTCCCGCCGACCTGTTCCCCGTTGCCCGGCTCGCGGCGGCGGTGATCGCGGCAGCGACCGCGAACGCCCTCAACGACCCGAGCGCAGCTCTCACCGACACGATGTGGCACGGCAGGCGCGGCCGAGCGCCATTCGTCGTGGTCCCCACCCTTTTGGTCGCCAGCGTCGTGTGGACCGTGCTGGTGTTCTCCACGCGCTGGCTCGTGGCTGGGGCACCCCTGCCAATCACGGGTCTGGTGGTGGAACTCGTGGCGATGATGGGCGTGGTCTGGCTCATCACTGCGGTCGCGGCAAAACGCCTCGGTCCGCGTGCCGCACCGGCAGTGGGCGCGGTATCCGTCATGGTCGTCTCCGCCGCAACCCTGTCGATGCCGATCGCGCAACGTTGGCTGTGGGCACTGCCAGGACCGTGGTGGGCCATGAGCCGCTTGCGTTGGGCAGCGATCGGCATGGCTGCGCTGGCCGGCCTTGCGTTCACGTGGAAGGACCCAGCGAGATGACTGCGGTTGAACCAGTGGGGGCGTCCGTGCGGGGAGCGGCGATCACTGACGCGGAGACCCCGGGGTTCTGGGCACCCATCATGGACGAGTTGTACGTACTCGTCGTCGCGGGGCTCTCCACGGGCGTCGCGGTCGTCGGCGTGGGAAGCCGTGTTGCGATGCTCGTGCTGCGGCTCACGTCACCGGACCGTGTGCGCGGTGTCACCAGCGACGACGGCTTCACCATCGGACGATTCACGCTGGCGGGTTCGTACAACCTGTTGATGATCGCCGCCGGCGTGGGTGTCATCGGCGCGGCCACGTATCAGTGGGTGCGGCCGTGGTTGCTGGGGCCGAACTGGTTCCGTCGCGTGACGCTCGCAGTCGGCGCTGGCGCCGTCGTCGGGTCGATGCTGGTCCATCCTGACGGGATCGATTTCACGTTGCTCGAGCCGATGTGGCTCGCGGTAACGCTCTTCGTCGCACTGCCTGCAGCCTTCGCGGTCTGCGTCGCCGCTGCTGTCGATCGTGTCGAACAGCTGATCGGCTCCCGCCGTGTCCACACGCGGCGCCGATGGTTGATCCCACTCGCTCTGGTCGCGTTCTTCCCGCCGGTAATGATCGTCCTCGCCGTCGCAATTGGGGTGCTACTGGTCTGGGTGCCGATTCGGCGCCGTCCCGCTCTACGGCGCTTGGTCGCGACGCGCGGCTTCGGCGTCATCATCCGTGCCGGATGGCTCGCCATCGCAGTGCTCGGACTGATCGGACTGCTACACGACATCAGTGAGCTTCGCATTGTGGGCCAACTGTTCGGCCGCTCGTCGATCGGTGCCGGCGGCGTGCCAGGTCCGCTGTTCTCAACCGTGACGGGGTCGAGCCCGTGGTAGACGACCGCGTACCAGCGGCCGCCTTGGTGTGCGACGTCTTCGTTCATCCTGGTTCTCCCTTGTGCGGCGCGTCGATCGGCACTCGGTAGAAGGATCGGTGGAATCGGCGGGACGGTCGCGCAATCGGTGTGCGATGGCTGACGGGCGTCGAACGGGAGCTACCGGTGGCAGCAGCGTTTGGCCTTCTTGCCCGAGCCGCATGGGCAGGGCGAGTTCCTGGGAACCTTGGTCGACGTCGCGGGGAGGGTGGACGTCGACGTCGTCGCGATCGGGTCGGGGTCGGTGGGTACCCAGCGAACGTGGTCGGGTGTCGCGCCGCACTGCGGGCAAGGCTCGAGCGACGGTTCGGCTTCGCCCCTCGTCTGATCGAGACGCGACGTCCATGAACGTGGTGATGGCACGAACGTCTCGATGCGGCGGCTGAGCGCGTCGTCGGTCTCGCGGCCGAGTGCTCGCAGCGCTCGGTTGCGCATGTCCGACAACTGCCCGACGAGACCGACCTGGTCGCCGTCGGACAACGTGAGTTCCACAGCGTCGTCGATCCATCGCAGCGCGGTCGCGTGGTCACCGATGTCGAGGTAGGTGAGCCCGGCACTGTTGTAGAGCCACACGTCGTCGGGGTAGCGGTCGCGGAGTTCCAGATAGAGCGTGTCGCCGATGTCTCGGCGTCCGGCGAGGATGTTCAGCTCGGCGATCTCGGCTCGCGGGTGGGGCGCGCTGCGGTAGCCGAGCCGGATGGCGTGTTCCCACGCGTCGATCGCACCGTCCCAGTTGCCGCGTCGCCGGTGGATCTCACTGATCTCGGTCCACACCTCGGTCACGACAACGGTGTGCCATGCGCATGGGTGCGCAGCGAGCGCCTCGAGCGAGAGGAGCCGGTCGTCGCTTCCGGCCGGCGTGCGGACGACCGCTTCGTAGAGTTCCAGCACCGCCGACCCTGCGCTCATCACCGTCGACTGTAGGCACGACGTCGGACCGATCGAGGACAGATCTGCTGGCAGATGCTCGCCGGAACCAGGTGCCGGGGTCGCGCCATGGTCAGACCTCGTCTTCGGCTGGCCGCACCCGACGCGGAGATCGGCGGTTCGGTTCAGCTGTGGCCGTGTCACCGGTGGGGCTGGCGAGGGCTCGATCGAGGCCGGTGAACAGGTCGACGACGTCGGCTGCTTCGAAGACTCGATAGCGCTGCCTACCGATGTTGCGTTGACGCAACACCCCGACAGCTTCGAGACGGTTGATGGCTTCGCCGGTGCGCATCTCGGATCGTCCGATCAGACGTGCGGCGCTGTCGACGGTGATCACCGGGACCCCGGGCAGGAGGTCGAGGAGCAGCTCGACTGCTGAGTTGGCGCGGACTCGACCGAGTTGTGCCCGCCATCGTCCATCGAGTGCTTGGATCTTGCCCGCGTAAGACTCGGCGTCCGCACACGATCGGTGTGCAGCGGTGGCGAACGTACGCAACCAAGTGCCCGCACCGGCGGATCGCTCAGGACTGGCAGGCGCGCCGACGTGTCGAAACGTGGTGAGCCCGGCGATGTAGCCACTCGCCCAGGTGGCGAGCACGAGGCTGATCGGTGGCACGAAGCGCGGTGCGAGGCCGCGGCGGCGGAGGATGACGTGAATGAGGGCGCGGCCGGTGCGGCCGTTGCCGTCGGCGAACGGGTGGATCGTTTCGAACTGGGCGTGAGCGATCGCCGCTTGCACGAGGGCAGGATGGTCATCGCCGTTGACATAGTCGAGGAGGTCGTGGAGCAAGGCGTCGACAGTGTCCGGTGGCGGTGGGACGAAGGCTGCGGAGCACGGGTTGTAGCTGCTGCCGCCGATCCAGTTCTGCATGGTGCGGACCACACCACCGATGTGCGGCATCGAAGATCGTTCCATCAAGGTCCGGTGGATACCGAGCAGGTCGTCGAGGGTGATCGTGTCGATCGATGAGCCCAACTCGACGGCGGCATGCATGGCTGCGACGTTGGCGAGCACCTCGACTGCGATCCGATCGGCTGCGTCGCCACCCTGCGCAAGCGCGACCTCTGCGTCGAGCAACCGGCGTGGCCCTGCCTCCAGCCCCTCGATCTTCGACGAGGCGACCGATTCGGCTCGCAGCAAGAACCGTGCCAGCCCTTCGAGGCTGACGTGCGACGTTCCGGTCGCGTTCAGTCGGCGAATCGCGGCTTCGGCGTCGCTCAGGTCCGCGACGAGATCGGCGGGAAGGACGAGATCCCACCCGGCGAGCGGGTCGGGGACGTAGGCGTCGTACTCGCAACCGTGGCGGTCGCTGCGACTCATCCCCTCGTACGTGGAGGTCCAGCGGCTTCTGATCAGAGTTGCCACAACCGTTGCCTCCAAGGGCACTAAGTAACGCTTGTACTCTAACCGTTGGACAGACACGTCGGAGTGCAGCGTTCCTGCACTGAGTCGGGCGGCTCGAATCGAGCGATCCGCAGACCGGACAGGCCACGACGTTCGTAGCTCATGGGCGCCGCGGACAACTCCGAGGATCGGTCTCACATCGCAGCGTCACAGCAGCCACGTCACCCGGCCGGCATCGACAAGGAGCCTCGCTCGGACGAACGCCGAAGAGGCTTGCTTCCCGGCGAGCCCGCTACTCGCGGGTGTCAGGCGCGGCGCCGAACACCCCGATCGTTACGATCAACGCATGCGTCTGGCCGCCGCCCGCATCTTCGTCGCCGACCTGGGTCGAAGCACCGCGTGGTACAGGCACCTTCTCGGCAGTGAGCCCACCGCGGGCGGGCCGGCCTCCGGCTATGTCGTGTTCGACACCGGTGCCGAGCTCGTGCTGGAGAACGTCGGCGACGACTCCGAGATCGCCGCCGCGGCGTTGATCGGTCGTTTCACCGGTCTGTCGTTCGTCGTCGACGACGTACGGGCCGCGCTGCTCAGCTTCGCTCACGCCGTCGACGTCGTCGGCGAACCCGAGCTCCAGAGCTGGGGCGGCACGCTCGCCACCATCGCCGACCCCGACGGCAACCAACTCCAGCTCGTCCAGTACCCGTGAGCGGCGAGACAGCCGACGCCTGATCCCAGGACCCTGCTTCGTCTCTTCGCCGAAGCGCACGACGGATGACTCGGTGACCCGGGCCATCGGTCGCTCGAAGCGGTGCGGCGGGCACCCCGACCTACCGACCGCTTGTCCACCGCCACCTGGGAGTGGACCCCGGCATCGTCTCCCTCGGTTCTTCCGCCCTCGGCAGCGTGGGCGGCAACCCAATGGTCGTGATCCACGGTTGGAACTGCCGGCGGCTTGGCGGCGACTTGCAGCGCATGGGCACATCCGACATTCTTGGCGCGCCGACCCGCTCGAACCGCCGCATTCGAGGAGCGTGTTGTGCCGCTGCGTTGGCGTTCTGCTCGCTTGCAGTCGTCGCCAGCAGCAACGATTCGCATGCCGCGGGGTCTGACGCGGCCTCACCACCCGGCACCGGTGATGCGCCGGCTGCCGGTGCCCCCACCGAGTTGACGGCGGCGATCGCCACCTACTGCGCCGATCGCACGGATGGTCCGGGACCTGACATTCCACAGTTGAAGGCGGCGGGTCTGTTGGCGGCGGACTGGGAAGGTGGCGTCGATGTGGACCTGAATCCACCGACCGGCGGGACGCAGTGCGGCTCGGGTGGTGGTACGTACGCCATCTGGACGCCATCACCGACGAGCTACCCGGTCGACGTGACAGGGTGCAACGGCACGGTGTCTACCTTTGCCAAGGCTCCGGAGAAGGCATTGTCGGTGGATCAGATCTCGTACCAGATGGCGCTCGCGCTCGGTCTGAAGGATCGGATCTACGGGTTCTGGCCGACCCGAACCGATGATCTCGATGGGGGCCTGCGCGCACTGAAGGTCGAGAACCAGCAGGCTCGGCCCGTTGAGTTCGGTGTCGACTCCGACGCATCGAAGTTCAAGGCGGCAGGTATGGGCGACAACGTCGACCACTCGGAGCAGATCCGGGCGTTCGCACCGGACCTGCTGTTCACGGGCGACTGGTTTGGTTGGCCGATGGCGTTCGGGTGGGACGGTCCAACACCCATGGAAGCGAACGCGGCAGAGATCGCCCCGACCTACATGGGCTTCACCAACAACGGTTGGTACTGCGCTGCGACAGGCGACGGCGCCTACGACGAGGCACAAGGTTGGGTGGTGGGGAGCGCGGACGCGAAGCCGCAGCGCACGTTCGAGTACCTCTACGACGATCTGCGCAACCTCGGCACCATCTTCGACGTGCAGGACAAGGCGTTCGCCGTCATTTCGCAGCTGAAAGGACGGGTCACCGCGGCGTTGGCGAAGGCTGACGGCAAGGGTGAGCGGCTGAAAGCGACGACCTTCCTCGTGGGCTACGGCGACACAGTGCCGGCGTCGTGGGACGCGGACAAGGCGATGTACTACTCACAACGCGATCCGATCAATGCGGCGATGACGCAGCTCGGCATGACCAACGTGTGGGGCGACGACCCGGGCGCTGCGAACATGACGACCGCCGAGAGCTTCATCGCGAAGATGCCGGACGTAATCATCCTGCAGTCGGTGTACCCGGACTGCCACGACGCAAGGGACTTCATCATGAACGACCCGGCGTGGAAGCAGGCGCGAGTGCCGGCCGTGGTCAATGACCGACTCGTCTGCGTCCAGACCAAGGACGGCTACCTCGGCCTCGGTTTGCCGATCGTCCTCTCCGCGGTTGCGGACAAGCTCGCCGAATGATCTGGTGAGCGCGAGACAGCGCCCCGATCGGACGGCGGGTCGCAGGGTTCCACCAATCGTCGTGTTTGCCGGATCTGTGCTCGTCCTGGGGGCGATCCTCACCCTCGGCGTGTCGTCAGGTCCGGTGTCGCTACCGTTCACCGACGTGTGGTCCGCAGTCGGCCACCGGGTCGGCCTGCCAGTCGGTGCACCAGCGGATCCGCTTGTCGCGACGCTCGTGTGGCGTCATCGGCTCCCGCACTACCTGATGGCGGCCCTGATCGGCGCGACGCTGGCGACCGCAGGTGTCGCCTCCCAGGCGCTGGTACGCAACCCGATGGGCGACCCGTATGTCCTCGGCGTGTCGTCGGGAACCGCTGTCGGCGCCGTCGCGGCGATTCTGCTGTTCCCCAGTGCTCCGTTTGTCGTCGTGGCGGCCACGGCGTTCGCGGCCGGGGTTCTCACGACCGTGCTGGTGATTGCGATGGCGATGCGAGGCGGCGCGATCAGCCCGCTCCGCCTGCTTCTTGCCGGGATCGCCATTGGTCAGCTGCTCGCCGGGGTGATCAGTCTGGGGTTGCTGAGACTCGGCCAAGCACGCGCGACCGGAGTGAGCAACTGGTTGGAAGGAAGTGTCGCAACCACAGACCTCGGCCGATTGTGGTTGCCCGCGATCCTTCTCCCGATCGGTGCTGGTGTGCTGTTCATCGACGCCGGACGGCTGAACTCCCTCGCCTTCGGCGACGAGACCGCCGCCAGCCTCGGGTGCAACGTGAACCGGTTGCGTCTCAGGCTCACCATCGTGACCTCGGTCCTCACCGCCGCGGCTGTGTGCCTCACGGGGCTCATCGGCTTCGTCGGATTGGTGGTTCCGCACGTGGTGCGGCTTCTGGTCGGACCCGACCATCGCCGACTGATTCCGTTGGTCATTCCGCTGGGGGCGGCATTCCTGGTGTTCTGCGATTACCTGTCTCGGAACGTGTTCGGCGACGAGTTCACGGTGCCGATCGGCGTGGTCACCGGGCTGTTCGGCGGGCCGTTGTTCCTGTGGCTGCTCCGCCATCAGAGCCTCGGCGGAGGCGTCTGATGGAGGTGTCGCTCAGCGCCATTCGGCTCGAGATCGCCGGTCACCGGATCGTCGACGAGGTCTCGCTCGACGTACGCGACGGCGAGATCGCAGGACTAGTCGGGCCGAACGGCGCCGGGAAGTCGACGCTGCTCCGGGCGCTCTACCGGCATCTGCGTCCGACGTCCGGCACCGCAGCTGTTGGTGGCGACGACCTGTGGGAACTGCCGGCGAAGGAGAATGCTCGCCGAGTCGCTGCGGTCCCGCAGGAGCGCTCAGACGAGTTCGACTTCACCGTTCGTGAGGTGGTCGGCATGGGCCGTTTGCCGCACACCAGTGCGTTGGGTTCGCTCTCCGCTGACCATTCGAGTGCGGTGGATCTCGCCATGCAGCGAACCGGGGTGAGCGACCTGGCGAACCGATCGTTCGCCACCCTCTCGGGCGGAGAGCACCAACGCGTCCTCGTGGCTCGTGCGCTCGCGCAGGAAGCACCGGTCGTCGTGCTCGACGAGCCGACCAACCACCTCGACGTCCGCCATCAACTCGAGCTGTTGGAACTGCTCAGGGAGCTGGGGCTCACCACCCTGATGGCGATCCACGACCTCAACCTCGCCGCCGCCTACTGCGACAGCGTCCACGTCCTCCAGGGTGGACGGCTCGTCGCCAGCGGGCCCACGCGCGACGTGCTCACTCCCGAGCTCATCGAAGCCGTGTTCGACGTGCGCTGCACACGCCACGACGAGCCCGGTGGCGGCGTGCGTCTGTCGTTTCGCCCGCTCCCCAGGCAACGCCGACATCAGCGACCGGCAGTGATCCGATCCGGGGCCTTGAGGAAGAGGTCTCGACACCACTCGCCGCAGAAGTAGAACTCGCGCCCACCCCACGACGCGGAGATCGCCGAGGCCGGGTCGACGGCATACTCGCAGATCGGGTCGATCTCACGACCGGGAGGAGCCTCGGGAACGGCGGAGAACGCCGCATTCACGCTCGGATCGCGCCAGCCCTCTCCGATGTACTCCAGATCCCGAGCCGCGCGTTCCGCGGCGCCGGGACCAAGCAGGCGATCCACCACTCGGAGCGCGAGGTCGGTGCCAGATGTCAGCCCGCCCGCTGTCGCAACATCACCATGATCGACCCATCGAACCCCCCGCTGCACGGACACCGCGGGGAACATCGCCCGCATCGCGCCGTAGCCCCCGTGATGACATGTTGCAGTTCGCCCGTCGAGCAAACCCGCTGCGGCGATCACGAACGCACCGTTGCACACCGACATCGTCACCAGCGCGGTCCGATGGACCAAGCGGAGCCAGCTCAGCAGCTCGTCGTTTGCCTCGGACGCCATCGCCGGCACTACCACGATGTCCGGCTGTCCGCACTCGGCGAAGGTGCGGTCGGGAACTACCCGCATTCCACCCGATAGCACCAACGGCTCGCTTGACTCGGCGACCAACGACAGCACGAACGGCGAATGACCAGTGGTCTCCGAAGTGGCGTACTCGAACACGCCCCACGGACCAGCGATATCGACGAGCTCCGCGCCTGCATCGACAACGAAGGCCACCTGGAATTGACGAGTGCGGGTACCCTCGCAGGTCCTACCGTCGGCCCCGTTCCCTTCGCTCACCATGACACGACACGATCGGGACGGCCCTTCGTGGATGCCAGGGTGCCGCCAAAGGCCTGAGGCCTCGGCTTCACGTTGCGCGGATCCTCTGCGCGTCTGTCCACGCCTCGATCGTACCCATCGTGCCGTCGCGATGACTGGAGTCGACTGCGTCTCGTGCACACCGAATCGTGGGCGCTCACGGAGTTCCTCCAAGCCCGGTTCGCTCGCGTCCGGCGACCTCGACGAACTGACGTCGTCCATTCCACGGATCCAGTCGGTGACGATCCGTACTCTCGTCGCGTCGTCGGGATGGTTCGGGCACGTGGGGCATGCGTGGCTGCTCGGCCGTGAGCTGAGTACGCAGTTGTGTGACCGTGGCTCTCGCTCACCCCAGGATGGCGAGGTCCCGCCGGACGTAGCGCAGGTGCGCCCACTCCTCCTCCAGGATCACGCGCAGGCAGTCACCGACGGTGGGATGCCAGTCCCCGCCGCCCCACGGGTTGTCGCGCGCCTCGGCGAGCAGCTCCGGCGTGGCCGTGGACAAGAAGTCGGTCACCAACTGCTGCCGCTCGGCTCGCACCGCGAGGATGTCCTCGAACGACGGCGCGTCGGACCGGAAGATCGACATGTCGAAACCCATCTCGGCCGCACCAGAGAAGATCATGCCGATCTCGTGAAACGGCTGCTCGATCCCCATGATCCCACCGCGAAGCCAGGCGTCGGTCGCCAGAACGAGGTGACGCAAGGTCTGGGCCAGTGACCACTCGTCGTCGACGTGGGCGTCGACCAATTCCCTGGGCGTGTTCGTCAACGTCGCCTCCCACGCCGCCTGCACCGCCACCCAGGCGTCCCGCAGACCCTCCGGCGTCTGCGCCTTCTGCAGCTCGCGGCCGGGGAACTGCCGGTTGAGTTCGGCGTCCACGAACGGCACCACGTCGACGCCGTTGACGATCAGGCTGCCGAAGAACAGGTCATGGCTGTCGATGTCGAGTCCGCCCACCTCGACGCTGCGCATCGTCATCCCGCTGACGTCGCACGATCGCAGGGTGGCGCCCCGAAAGCTCGTCCTGACAAACGTCGCCCCCTCGAACCCCTGGGTACCCGAATAGATCGTCATCCCAGCATTCTGCCCATCGGCCGTGACAGTCTTCTAGCCCTGTGAGCCGCCGGCTCATCGGAAGACCCGAGCATCCGACGACCGACCGTGGCCCCGGGTGCTCGGAGGTCGCAGCTGGACAGGGCGGTCAGATGGTGACGAGGCGGACTGACGCGTCGAGCGTCTGGAGTAGGTGTCGGAGGTCGGTGGGGTCGGAGGTGACGAGCGCAGTGGGGCCCGTCTGCGATCGAGCGGCGGCGACCAGGGCGACGGAGGCGTCGACGATGTCGGCCGTGCCGGCACGCCCGCACAAATGGCCGGTTGCGCGTGCCAGTGCTCCTTCGAGTGGGACCTCGTCGCAGTGGGTCAGCGCTCGTGCGAGGAGGGCTTGGCGGGTTCCGTCGCGCCATGCCTGTGCGACGACGCCGGCGGGTACGCACACCTGCGCCGAGTCGTCGGCGGCGTTGCGGAGCATCGCCCAGACCGTGCGGTCGTTGCGGTCCAGTGCGATCAGCGCGCCGGTGTCGAGGACGAGTGTGGTCATCAGTCGACGAGGGCGCGGGCGGCGGCGAGTTCTTCGTCGCTGAAGGCGCCATGCTCGCGTTCCCAGGCGGCGACGACGTCACGCAGGCCGCGGGTTGCGAGTTGGCGGCGGGCCGCGTCGGCGAGCCAGGCGGACACGTTCTGATCGTCGGCCTCAGCGGCATCGCGGACAGCAACGGCGAGCTCTGATGCGATCGAGACGGTGAGTCGTTCGACGGTCATGAGGTGATCATACTTCGTCATACCGCAAGGCGCCACGTCACTGTCCCACCAGCAGCGCTGCAGTCGACATGGGGTTCGGGCCCCGCCACCAAGCGGAGCTGGCCGGCGTTGAAGTGCTCGTCGCGGGTCGAGGTGCGCGATGCGCTGGGACGACCCACCGTTCACAGCGCTGTTCATCCCCGATCTCTGATGCTCCACAGCCCAGCAATCCGCCGGCCGAGGAAGGATTCGACGACGATGTTGGGAATGCTGCGAACTGGTGCTTGACCTGGAGCGCACTTCAGGTTGTTGACTGGCCGTCATGGACGATCTCGAACCCGCAGAAGCCTGGCTCTCACCGGCGGAGATGTCCGAGCGAACTGGCGCAACGATCGAGACATAGCGCTACTACGAACGCGAAGGCCTCATCACCGGCGTCGCACGAGCGGCGTCGGGTCACCGCCGATACAGCACAGCTGACGCCAGTTGGATCCAGGTTCTGCGCTGCCTCCGGCTGACCGGCATGCCGATCCAGCAGATGAAGGCCTTCGCCGAACTCGGCCAGCAAGGCGAACACACCGAACCCGACCGCTATGAGCGTCTCCTCGAGCACCGCGAACGCGTCGTGGCGCAGATCAAGGAACTCGAACACGCCCTCGAGGTGCTCGACGACAAGACAGCGATCTATCAGCGATCGCTACAACAGAAGGGACTGCTGTGACACCGCAACGACAACTCCACATCAACGGACCGATGGTCTCAGCGATCGGCATGGGAACCTGGGCCACCGGTGGACCATCCTCGATGGGCGACCAGCCACTGGGCTGGGGCGCCAACTGGGGCCCGACTGAGGCGATCTCGGTCCTACGAGCCGCCTTCGACGCTGGCATCACCGTCTTCGACACTGCAGACGCCTACGGCGCCGGAACCGCCGAGCGACTACTGGGCCAAGCCCTCGGCGACGTGCGCGACGAGATCGCCATCGTCTCGAAGTGGGGCAACGTGATCGACGAAGCCAACCGCTGCCTCACCGGCACCAACGCAACCCCTGACTACGTGACTGCCGCACTCGAAGCGTCCCTTGCCCGACTCGGAACCGAGAGGATCGACCTCTACCTGCTACACCTCTCCGGGCTGCCGGCGGACCAGGCCGCACTGCTGCTTGACACACTGCAAGAACTCGTGGCCGGCGGGAAGATCGGCGCCTACGGATGGTCGACCGACGACCTCGACCTCGCCG
>WBZP01003174.1_pt1 | contig 18077 bp, 16 predicted proteins | sample 5204301 | NCBI WGS metagenome assembly WBZP01 (sample SAMN12412401, study PRJNA552823) | activated sludge metagenome | isolation source: activated sludge from nitrification reactor of wastewater treatment plant... | place: USA: Pennsylvania | collected 2017 | reverse complement strand
GAGGAACACCCCGCGACTAATCGTCACCATGTGTCGGGCGGGAAAGAGGTAGCTGAACCAGTTGAGCACTGTGGGCACCGAGCCAAGCGGGAAGGCCAACCCAGAGAGCAAGAACGAGGGCAAGAACGCCAGCATCAGACCAACGATGTTGGCGACTTCAATGGAAGGCGCGATCGCCGAAATGATCAGGCCCATCGCCAGGGAGCAGAACACGAACAGCGCCGCAGCTAGTGCCAAGAAACTCAGACTCCCCCGCATGGGCAGGTCGAACACGACGCGACCCAACGCAACGATCACGACAATGTCGAGGAAGGCCAGCAAGGTCCAGGGCAACAACTTGCCCACCATGAGTTCCCAACTCTTCAGCGGGCTGACCATGAGTTGCTCTTGGGTGCCCAAGTCACGTTCGCGCACCAAAGTCACCGCCGTCTGCTGCACCGCGACGATGGCGATGATCGCCACGATCAGACCAGGGATCAAGAAGATTGAGGAGATGCGGTCGGGGTTGTACCACGTGCGCAAACGTGGCTCGATCACCCCAGCAGAGGATGGGTCAAGACCTTGTCGGTTGGCCCAGGCGGCCGTGAGTTGCTGGCCGTACGTCGCATTCAGGGCGGTCGCGTAGGCAGAGCCGATGCGAGCCGCATTGGGATCGGAACCATCCACCAGCACCGCTACTTGGGGTTTGCGTTCGGCAGCTAAGTCTTCGCCGAACCCGGCGGGTACGACGACCGCCACAGATGCCTCCCCACGGGCGAAGATGCCGTCCACGTCGTTGACATTGCTGGTCTGACCCACCACATCGAAGAAGCCAGAGGAGGTGTAGGTGCTCACGTAGTGACGACTCATCGACGTGCGGTCTTGATCGATCATCACCGTGGGGATGTCTTTGACGTCGAAGGAGATGGCGTAGCTAAAGAGCAGCAACTGCATGATCGGTAGCGCCAACACGATGGCGAGCAAACGTCGATCACGCCAGAGGTGGCGAAACTCCTTATGTGCCACGGCGCCAATGCGAACCATGGGCGTGCTCATCGGGCCACCCCTGTCTGGGCCAAGAACGCAAAGGCGGCTTCCATGTCGACATCGACGCGGCGTACCTCGACATTTGGCAGCGCGCGCAGGGCCGCAGCCACCTCTGCCTCGGCATTGGCAGAGGACCACAGCACCCGGGCCACATCACCATGCAAATGTGCCGAGAGGGAGCGCGAGTCTCCGTTGAGCGCAGCCAGGGCAGCCCGCGCTGGTCCCGAGATCTCGACCAATGTGCCGGGCACCCGCGAAGTGATCTCTGCTGGGGTGCCGCTGGTGGTGATCTGACCGTTTTCCAAGAAACCGACCCGAGTGCAGCGCGCCGCCTCATCCATATAGGGCGTCGCGACGATCACTGTCTTCCCGCTGGCGTGCAACTCCCCCAAGATGCTCCAAAACTCCCGGCGTGAGACCGGGTCAACGCCGGTGGTGGGTTCATCAAGCAGCAAGAGGTCTGGCTCGTGCATCAAAGTCGCCGCGAGCATGAGTTTCTGCTTCATACCGCCGGAGAGGAACTGGGCCTGCCGCGCAGTGAAACGCTCGAGTCCCATCCCAACCAACAACCGCTCGCTGCGTTCAGCGCGATCGGCTCTGGAGACCCCGCGGACGGTCCCGAAGAACTCCAAGTTCTCAGCAACGCTGAGATCGGGATACATGCAGAACTTCTGACTCATATAGCCGATGAGCGGGGTTATCTGGTTGGGGTGCGACACCGGATACCCACACACCTCTGCTTCACCACTGGTGGGTCGCAACACGGTCGCCAGCATCCTGATCAGGGTCGTCTTGCCCGCACCATCTGGGCCGAGCAGCCCGTAGATCTCACCAGGCTCGATGCGCAGGTTGATCCCATTGACGGCCCGCAGCGAGTCAAAGTCGCGGGTCAAATCAGTGGTTGAGACGGCTGGGGTGCTCACTTCCAGGTCACGTCCACCGGTTGGCCAGCCTTCAAGGCACCTGAGGTGTCGTCGATGGCCACGCGAACGGCGTACACCAGTTTGGTGCGCTGGTCTTTGGTGTCGATGTTGTTGGGCGTGAACTCCGCGGTAGTGGCGATGCTGCTCACCGTGCCTGAGTACGTCGCATCGGAACCGTCGGCCTTGATGCTCGCCGATTGGCCGACCTTGACACTGGCAAGGTCTGACTCGGGAACAAACACTCGGACGTACTGATCGCCGCTATCACTCAACGTGATCAAAGTGCGCCCGGGCGAGGCAACTTGCCCAGCGTTGGCAATCACTGAGGACACCACGCCGTCATGTGGCGCGCGCACCACGAGGTAACCCAGTTGCACCTTGGCTAGTCGAAGCGCGGCTTTGGCTTGGGTCACGCGAGCCCTGGCGACTGCTTGGTCGGCTGAACTGCCCGTGTCGATTTCGGAGGCGAGAGTGGCCCTGGCCGCGTTGACTCCAGCCTTGGCCTGGGCAACCTGCGCCTGAGCGCCTTGAGCATCCAGGCGCACCAGCACCTGTCCCTTGGTGACCTCATCACCCAACTTCACCTCCACGGCGGTGACCGTGGCTGCAGCCAGGGAGGCGACTTGGTAGTCAGTGCTTTCCACCGCGCCAGTCAGCGTGGCTGCATCGACGTTGCTGGCAGCCACTGTGCGCCAGATCCACCAGCCGAGCAGCCCCAGCACCGTGAGGACGACGATGGCGATGACCGGCTTCGGTGGGTGTTTGCGACTCATGAGGTACTCCTAGTGCAGATAGTCAGGGCAACGTCGATAGGTGCCCCGGCAGGCAGGGTTTGGTCCGCAGTGATCGTGATGGGCACTGCGCGGGTCAGATGGATGTCAGTAGTGGTCTGGCGGGTGGGGGGATAGTCGGCTCGGGCCCCGATCGCGCTCACCGATCCAGCCAGTTCACGCTGAGCCCAGTCGGCAGTGAGTGCCACCTTGTCGCCCAGGCAGACGCGTGCAGAGTTCTCCGGAGAGATCCACACAGTCGCCGTGGCAGGACCAGATGACCGAATCGTTGCCACAGTGGCCCCTGGGGCTAGCACTTCACCTGGGTTGGCGGCCGACTCGAGGATTCCGTCCTCGGGTGCAGCGACGCGGGCTTGGCCAAGCTGCCAGCGAGCCAGCGTGAGAGCAGCATCGGCCGCTGGTGCCTGAGCAACGACCGTGTCACGCACTCCATCAAGGGAGTCTTTGGCATCAGTGAGCTTGCCTAGTCCGTCGGACAGTTTGGCCAGGCCGGCCTTGGCCTTGGCCACCCCTGCATCGAGTTGCCGCAAGGCAGCGCTCAGCTTGGCGATGGCGGCCTTTAGTTTGGCGCGTTGTTCTGCGGTTTGCGGAATGTCAGGAATCGACGCGAGCGTGGCCTTGAGTTCGCGCAGGTTCTTCACCAAGACCGGGCGCATCTTCTTGGCTTGGGCGAGTTTGTCGCGAATCATCGCTTGAGTGTCGAGGGCGTTTGCTCGGTTATCAGCCACCGTCGCCAAGTTGTCATCGATCACGCCAACCTGGGCACGAGCCATCTCACGCTCAGCCCGAGCTTTGACGACGCCAGCGCGCAACGCGGCCGCATCAAACCTCGCCACGAGGTCGCCGGTCGCAACCTGGCTGCCCACAGGCTTGACCCAGATCAGCCTCAGTTGGGGCGCCACACTCGCCCGAACTGGGCTCTGCCCTTGACCGGTGACAGGCGCAAAGCCCGCATTGAGATCGGTGCCTGGCACCACGATGCGAGGGGCAGACACCACAACAGCATCTGTGTCGACGCGACCTGAGGCCTCGATTGAGGTGGTGGCTGATGAGCACCCAGAGACGACCAGACCCAAGGCCAGCAGCGTCGCAGCTCCTTGGGATTTCATCACTTGATGAATCTAGCTCGGCAGCAGCTCGTTTGGCAAGGGATCAACGAGCAACCGCTGCACCGAAGGGCCAACTAGTGCAGCCAGCGTCTCCACGCTGGCATTGGCAATCTCCGGCAGGCGTACGACGTACCTGCCAACAGCCAGCCCAACCACCGTTGCCGCGGCTGCCTGAGTGCGCAAAAGCGGCTGGTCGACCTGCAACTTCGAGGCCAAGGGCAACAACAACGCCTCGGTCACGAACTGCCGAAGCGACCCCAACGCGCCATCCCCCGAGGTGACCCCGAGAAGCAACGCACGGAAGCGTTCAGGCCCGGCCGAATCCCAGGTAGTCAAGAACGCCAGCACCCATCGCCGGCCAATCTCCTCCACTGGCCCGGACAAAACTTGATCCACCAAGGCACTCGGGTTCACGGCAGGAAGACCCTGCGCAACCGGCATCACCGAGGCGAAGAAGAGCGCAGGTTTGGACTCGAAGTAGTGGTGCACCAAGGCCGGATCGACACCTGCCTCACGGGCAATGCCCCGCACCGATGCGCCTGCGTAACCCTTGTCGGCAAACACCGAACTAGCCGCCGCAAGAATGTCTGATCGAGTGTCAGCCCCTTGTGGGCGAGGTCCGCGCGTGGCCATGGGCCCGAACTTACTCCTGCACTGCTTTCGCAACGCTGACACAGATGGTCAGCCAATCGTCGGTGGCGATCAGGCGTCTGGCTCCCGGAGGGTCCTGCAGCCTCCAGAGCGCGTTGTGCAGCATGCGCACGACCACCCAGTCGCGTGCCCGCTCCTCATCGAGGGCCGCAGCATCGACGAGGGTGAAGAAGCGTTGCCTGATCCCATCGCGCATCCGCCCAGACAACTCATGAAGTCGGTTCCACAGCATGGGCGCGATCTCATAATGCGGGTCACCGCTGAGCGGCTTGGGATCGATCGCCACCCAGTTGCCGGCTCGCGCCATCACGTTCGCGTAGTGCAGATCGCTGTGGATCAGCGTGCCGTCACTCTCAGCGTCGGCGACGAACGACCGACCCAGCGACACCGCCTGCTCCACCAGCCTGCGCGGGAGCGGTGCACTGCGGGGCAGCGCGGCCAACTCCGCAGTCCAGCGATCGACACAGGCCGTGAGCCGGCGGTACTGCGGACTAGCCGGACGATGCAGCGACCCGTAGAGCCCGCCGACGATCTGGCAGGCCTCGATATCCCATAACTCACCCGATCCCGTGGCTCGAGGCGTTCGAGCAGCAGCGCGCGACGATGGGGATCAGCAGTGAGCAGTCGCACCGCAGCCGCGCCCTCCCATTGCGCAAGCGCCAATGCCTCATGCTCTGACTCCTCATCGGGGAACGCCAACTTGAGCATCGCCTCCTGTCCCTCGGCGGTCCTGACCGGGATCACCAGGGAGCAGAACCCATGCGTCGCGTCACCATCGGGAGTGAGCTGCCATTGAGCCAGGACATCGCGCCGCTCACCGGCCAGCGCCTTGACCCACTCGGCCCAGGCAGGTCCGCGCTGGGCCATTTGCAGCACCTCGGCAGGAATGTCATTCATCGTGTCCCCTGATGCCAGGCGCCATCGAAGGCCGCTCTAGACCAAGTCGCTGGGGTCGGTGTTACTGCCGCACAGGACGACGCCCACTCTGTCGCCAGAGACTGCGCCAGCCATCACCGCCGCCAACGCAACCGCTCCAGCAGGCTCAACCACGATGCGGCAGTTGTCCCACAGCCAGCGCCGCGCCGCCATCGCCTGCTCGTCGCTCACCAGAATCGACTCGACGCTGCGCGCACTCAATGCCCGCCAGGCAATCTCACCGATGACCGAGGCACCGAGCGCATCAGCCGCGACACCGCGCGGAGAAATCTGGGTGGGCTGGCCGGCCGCCTGCGCGGCTGAGTACGTCGCACACCCGTCGGTCTCCACTCCCACGACCCGCACCGAGGTCGGCAGAGCGCTCGCGACACCAGCAATAAGGCCACCCCCACCAACTGCGACCACGACCGTGTCGAGTTCAGGAGCCTGATCGAGGAACTCCACTGCCAGAGTCGCTTGACCTGCAACGGTGGCGGGGGCGTCATAGGCGTGCAATGCCAAGACCCCCGGCATCGCCGCGGCCTCTTGGCTTGCGGCCAAGGCTGCGGCGTAGTTCTCCCCCACTTGGATCACCTCGGCCCCTGTGGCCTTGATCGCCTCGATCTTCACTGGTGAGGCAATCGTCGGCACAAACACCTGAGTCGCAATGCCGAGTGCTCGCCCGACGTACCCAACGGCGAGGCCGTGGTTGCCACCTGAGGCAGCAACGAGTCGAGATGGACGCTCTGGGGCCGAGAGCACCGACCAGAACGCACCGCGTGCCTTGAAGGAGCCGGAGTGTTGGAGGCACTCCAGTTTCAAGGTTGCCTCGATCTTGTTGGGCAAGGTGACGCAGAGCAGGGGCGTGCGTCGTACGTGCTCGGCAAGCACGGCTTGAGCCCGCCGCAGCACTACTTCTTCTTTTCAGCCGGGGCAGAGGTGTTGAGCGCGGCGATAAATGCCTCTTGAGGCACCTCGACCCGGCCGACCATCTTCATCCGCTTCTTGCCTTCCTTCTGCTTCTCCAGAAGTTTGCGCTTGCGGGTGATGTCGCCGCCGTAGCACTTAGCCAAGACGTCTTTGCGGATCGCTCGAATGGTTTCGCGAGCGATGACCCTGGCACCAATAGCGGCCTGGATCGGCACCTCAAACTGCTGCCTGGGGATCAGATCCTTCAACTTGGCAGCCAGGGCAACGCCATAGGAGTACGCCGCGTCTTGGTGCACGATCGCACTGAACGCATCGACGGGCTCACCTTGCAACAAGATGTCGACCTTGACGAGCTTGGCCACCTGCTCGCCGATGGGTTCGTAGTCAAGGGAGGCATAGCCCTTGGTGCGTGACTTCAACTGGTCAAAGAAGTCGAAGACGATCTCTGCCAGCGGCAAGGTGTATCTCATCTCGACGCGATCTTCAGACAGATAGTCCATGCCTTGCAGTTGGCCGCGCTTGAGCTGGCACAACTCCATGATCGTGCCGATGAAGTCACTGGGGCTCAAGATCGTGGCCCGCACTACCGGCTCGCGCACCTCGGCGATCTTGCCGCCGGGGAACTCCGAGGGGTTGGTGACCTCGATTTCGCTGCCGTCGTCCATGCCGACTCGATAAACCACGTTGGGCATCGTCGAAATCAGGTCGAGGTTGAACTCACGCTCGAGGCGTTCGCGCACGATCTCCATATGCAACAGCCCAAGGAATCCACAACGGAAGCCGAACCCCAGCGCCCCTGACGTCTCCGGCTCATATGAAAGGGCCGCGTCGTTGAGCTGCAGCTTGTCGAGGGCATCACGCAACGTCGGGTAGTCATCACCGTCGATGGGATACAACCCCGCGAACACCATCGGGTTGGGGTGTTTGTAGCCGCCCAGAGCGTCTTTAGCGCCGTCGTACTGGCTGGTGACTGTGTCACCGACTCGCGACTGACGCACGTCCTTCACACCCGTGATCAGGTAGCCGACCTCGCCCACACCGATCTCTTTGGATTTCACTGGCTCCGGGCTGATCACACCCACTTCGAGCATCTCGTGCACAGCGCCTGTGGACATCATCTTGATGCGGTCGCGGTGAGTGAGTTTGCCGTCGACAACCCGGACGTAGGTGACCACGCCCCGGTAGGTGTCATAGACGGAGTCAAAGATCAGCGCCCGCGGCGGCGCATCGGCCACTCCCACGGGAGGTGGCGTTTGAGCGACGATCTGGTCGAGCAGAGCAGCCACGCCAACGCCGGTCTTGGCGCTGGTCATCAGTACGTCGTCAGGCGAGCCGCCGATGATGTTGGCCAACTCGGTGGCGTACTTCTCCGGCTGAGCACTCGGCAGGTCGATCTTGTTGAGCACAGGGATGATGTGCAGATCTGCACCCAGCGCCAAATAGAGGTTGGCCAGGGTCTGCGCCTCGATGCCCTGAGCCGCGTCCACCAGCAAGACGGCCGCTTCGCACGCCTCCAGGCTGCGGCTGACCTCATAGGTGAAGTCCACGTGCCCAGGGGTGTCGATCATGTTCAAGATGTAGGTGCCAGGCTCAGCGCCAGCCTCGTTGCCCGGCTGCACAGTCCAAGGCATCCGCACGGCTTGTGACTTGATGGTGATGCCGCGCTCGCGCTCGATGTCCATTCGGTCGAGGTACTGAGCTCGCGCACTGCGCTCATCAACCACACCCGTCAACTGCAGCATGCGGTCGGCCAGCGTGGATTTGCCGTGGTCGATGTGGGCGATGATGCAGAAGTTGCGGATGATCGCCGGGTCGGTGCTGCCAGGCTGCGGCGCTCGTTGTGCGGACAAGGGGTCACTCTCAAAGACTCGTGCGGGGGACGAGACATCCTCCCACACGCAAAGGTCGCGACGTACACGAATGCGGACCTCTAGGGTCGTCGTCGTGAGCGTTCGCTATAACAACACCGCCACCCGAATCCAGTGGAACTATTTGCCGCCCGAGTTGCGCTCAGCCATCGAGCAGCGACTCGGCTCAGAGGTAGTCGCTGCGCAGTCCCAAGACAGCGGCTTCACTCCTGGCATGGCATCGGTGTTGACCTGTGCCGATGGCACCAAACACTTCGTGAAGGCTGCCTCCACCAAGGCTCAGCGCATGATCGCCGACTCCTATCGCGAAGAGGCACGCAAACTCCGCGGGCTCCCAGCTGATGCACCAGCGCCTCGCCTCAAGTGGACCATCGACGCAGACTGGGTCGTTCTTGGCATTGAGTACGTCGCCGCCACACTCCCCCGTCGACCATGGCGCCAATCTGAACTCACTCACTGTGTGGAGGCCATCGAGGCGCTTGCGCAGCAGATGACCCCCGCGCCGAGGGGCCTAGACCTTGCACCGTTCCATGAGGAATACGCCCATCTGCCGGCCCTGTGGGAAGCAGTGATTACTGCGGATCCAACGCGACCCCACGCTGATGAGGCGGCAACCCTGGCTGCAGGCTTTGCGCCAGTCACCAGTGGCACCACCCTGGTTCACACGGACCTTCGGGCAGACAACACCTTGCTCACACCCGACGATCGAGTGCTGTTTTGCGATTGGAACTGGCTCACCACCGGCGCACCTTGGCTCGACCTCGTGATGTACCTGATCGTCCCCTCCGGTGATGGCATCGACGTGGAGAAGATTGTGGCCACATCACCACTAACTCGCGATGTCGCGCCTGAACACATTGACACGTTGTTGGCCTTGCTCGCTGGCTACTTCCTGAAGTCGAGCAACGACCCGGTGCCGCCCACTTCGCCACATCTTCGGGAGGCTCAGGCTCGGAGCGCGGAGGCGACGTGGGGCTGGCTATCGGCCCGTCGCAGGTGGCCGGTCAACCGCGATAAGCGGGATTAGTTGCATGCGTCGATTGTGAACGCAGGTGTAGCCGTCAGATCCGATCTCTGAGCACCATTCGTGCTTCAACTAAGGTCGACCGTACCGACAGGTGAACTGCTTGCCTCCCCCCATGAGAACCACGGTGTATCACCGGTTTGGGCGGATCGATGCTGCGCTGGTAGTCTTGGCGGCTGTGCCGTGGCCCACCAGCGGCCTGCACTCAAAGTCAAAGATTTGCACTCTCACATCCGCACAACCAAGAAGGCACCTTCGTGGCAAACATCAAGTCCCAGATCAAGCGCAACCGTCAAAACGAGGCTGCTCACGAGCGCAACAAGGCCGTGAAGTCCAAGCTCAAGACGGCAGTGCGCAAGTTCCGCGAGGCCGCCGAGGCTGGCGATAAGGACCAGGCTGCAACTTTGGCCGTTGCGGCTGGCAAGTTGCTCGACAAGGCAGCTTCCAAGGGCGTCATCCACAAGAACCAAGCCGCCAACCGCAAGTCGTCGGTTGCTAAGCAGGCCGCTGGTCTCTGACCACACACTCTTCACTCAACATGACCCGCCTCTAGCAGGCGGGTCATGTTGAGCTTTTAGCCGCGTTTGCGCAAGCCAGCCACGGCCATGACCAGCTTTTCTAACGCGTAGGCAGCGTCGCTGGCTTGGCCCTTGATGTCAGCGTCGGCCTGGGCCACCACCACGATTGCTTGGGCCAGCATCTGACTTTCCCAACCTCGCGCCTGATCGCGAAGGATCCGAATCTTGAACGGTGGCACCTTCAGCGCCCCCGCTAGTGCGGCATCGTTCTGTCCGCGTGGGGCCGCTTTCAGTTGCACCATCGACCTCAGCCCGGCAGCAATCGCGCTGGTGACCAGCACGGGAGCTAGCCCGGTGGCCAACCCCCAGCGCAACTCCTCCAACGCTTTGCCGGCCTGGCCTGTCAGGGTGAGGTCAGCGATCGTGAACGACTTGGCCTCCGCACGCCCACCGAAGTAGGTCTTAACCATCGCAGCGGTAATGGGCGCTGCGCCATAGTCGTTGGCAAGTTGATGAGCGGCTGCGGAGAGCGCACGCAGGTTCTGACCGACTGCGGCAATCAGCAACTCACTGGCCTCGGCGTCGATGCGCACCTTGCGGGATCGCAGCTCGTTGGCCACGAATCCACTGAGTTCGCGGGCAGTGACTGCCGTCGACTTGATCTCCCGCACGCTGGCGCATTTGCGCAGTTTGGTGAGCAGCCCGGCACCCTTTTGCCCACCGCCGTGCACCAAAACAATCGCGACATCGGGTGCGGGGTCACCCGTGTAGGCAACCAGAGCATCATGTGCATCCTCTGGCACATTTTCGAGGGCGCGCACAACCACACACCTCGTGGAGCTAAACAGTGATGGTGCGCTCAAGTCGTCGAGTGTGGCAGCCGTGACCTGATCGCCGGTGGTTTCGCTGAGCTCAGCCTCTGGGTCGACATTGCGGACCTCTGCACGTATCGAGGTGACCGCCCGCTCCGCGAGAAACTCCTCAGGACCGGTCACCAAAGTCACGCATCCCAGTGCCTGTGTTAGTGCCACAAACGCACCCTCTCACCGAGCACGGACAGCCTTCCAAGTGCCAGGTTCTTCTTGGCCTGCTGCCCAATATGCCGCGCCAGCCAACCCGGCCACACTGGCCAACTGTTTGCGATCAGCCACGGCACGAGCCCCCGAGAACCACACAGTGTGTGTGATGCCTGCGGCTTTATAGGTGAACGTGTACTCATGCTGGACAGCGTCGTACTTCGGGGTCACTGAATACTTGCGAGCCAGGGACCTGGCCTGATCCTTCACCAAAGTACGAACACCTGCCGAACTCCAGTCACGGCCATAGGTCGGCACACCGAGCTCGACTTTCGACTCACTGGTCTCGGCCTTGATGTAAGAAACGATGCGTTGCACCCACGGCAGACCCGCAATTGGTCCAGGTCCCGACAGGCGTGTGTGTTGGTCATAAGCCATGACCCGCATCCGCGAAGCGGCTCCCGCAACAACGCTGTAATCGAAAACCTCGGGCCGCAAGTTGCCCTGCTTCGGCCCAGGAGAGTCAGAGGTGCGAGCCAAGACCGTGATGACGCATGACTTGTTCGCAGCTTTGACCTTCGTGCACAGATCGCGAACGAACGCGTTGATGGCCGACTTCACCTTGGGGATCTTGGTCGCGTCGGAGATGTTGGCAAGGTGTTCGTAGTCGATCTCGATGCCGTCATAGTCACGGCTGCGCATCACCCGCAGCACTTCGGCCACATGCACAGCCCGCGCATCAACGTTACCCAGACACTGGATCGCGATCTGTGGAGTGATGCCGGTGGCAGTCACGGTTGGTACGACGCGCATCGACGCATCGTGGAGCGCTTTGATGGTGGCTCGATCACCGGCTCCGTTATAGCCCACGATCTTGGTGCAACCCGTGGCGTTGTACCAAAAGGGCGAGGCAGTCTTGAAGAGATCTGAGTTCTTCACAACGGCCGGGCGAGCGGTGCTCATGTACCAATAAGGCAGCCACACCGATCCGGTCTTGTCACTGGCCGCCACCGAGGGAAGGCTGCCTGTGAACATAAGGGCGATCGCCAACGCCGCCACCAACTGCACCCGATACTTCACCTTCTCGCTCCTCACTATCGCGCACTGCGCACCCGCAGGTGTCCCCCACCATCGACGCTCACGACAATGTCGCCATCGACGCTGGTGCGTTTGACCATCATGCCCCACCGGCGCAGCAACTTCAGCGTTGAATCCGCGGGATGGCCGTAATCGTTGTCGACACCAACGCTGATCATGGCCAGCCTGGCGCCGAGCCCACCAATGAGATCCGGGTCTTGGCGCGCACTGCCGTGGTGAGCCACTTTGAGTACGTCGACGTGCAAGGCCGGCAACTCCTGATGAAGCCGTCGCTGCGAGGGCTGCTCCTCATCGGCCATCAACAAGATCGACACCCCACGCGTGTGGACCAGCAGCACCAGCGATGCGTCGTTCGGTGGCGAATCCGTGTCAGCGGGTGGGTCACCGCTAGGCGCGATGACTTGCCATTGCACCTGACCGACCTGAACTGATTCCAGGTAGGCGCCCTCCCGGATAGGGATCTGGTGCTGGGCCGCGATCCGTCGTACTGAATCAACTTGAGGGGCGGGAGCCGCCAAACTGGGCACCTCGATCACACCGACAGAGCGACCAGCAACTACGCCGGCAAGCCCACCCACATGGTCAAGGTGGAAGTGGGTCAGCACAACCATCGGCACGCGGTCGATGCCGAGGCGCCGCAGGCAGCGGTCCATCACTGTGGGATCTGGGCCAACGTCGACGACGACACCCGTGCCTCCTCCGGTGTTGAGCACGAGCCCATCGCCTTGGCCAACATCGCACATCACCATGACCCAGCCTTTGCCTGGCCAGCCAGGCGGCCTCCATGGCACCAGCGCCAGCACGCCGCCGATGAGGGCGACTAGCAGGGCCAGGCGCCAGCGAGTGAGCACGCGTGGTGCCATCAGCGCCGCAAGCACACACAGCATCGTGAGGACGACCAACCACAGCGGCGAGTCGGGCCACTGCACACTTGGGTTGGGCAGCCCTGCCGACCAATGTGCAACGGCAATGATCCAACGGGCGCACCAGGCAGCCAACGTGCCAAGCCGGTGACCAGCAGGCGCCCAGATCAACCCCGATACTCCAGCACACATGCCCAGCACGGTCGCGGGACCGACGGCGGGGGCTGCCAGCGCATTAGCCGCAATGGCCACCAGGCTCACCTGTCCTGAAAGCGCGGCAACGAGTGGGGTGCATGCGATCTGTGCTGCCAACGGCACCACGATCGCTTCGGCCAGCCAGTGAGGTAGCCAACCCGATAGCGCCTGCCGCCAGTGCGGGGCCAAGAACAAGATCCCAGCCGTCGCACACACGCTCAACGCGAACCCCCAGGTCAGCGCCAACCACGGCGAGAACAACACCAACACCAACACCGCAGCGCCCAGCGACCTCACCCCTTGCTTGGTGCCCACGCTCGTGCCGACTAAGGCCACCACTCCCATCGCGGCAGCCCTCAGCACGCTGGGCTCTGGCCTGGCCACGATCACAAAACTGACAACGCCGAGCGCTCCAATGAGGATCAGCCACCGGCGGCGTACGCCGATCACGCGAGCCACCAACATCACGAAGGCCAACATGAGCGTCAAGTTGGTCCCTGAAACCGCTACTAAGTGGGTCAGCCCGCACGTACGGAAGTCATCGACCAGCCCGGCAGGCATGCCCGAGTCGTCGCCCACCACCAGCGCAGGCAGGAGGCTCCGAGGTTCGACGGGTTGCCCTGACACCGACTCATGAACGGCAACGCGCACCGGCGTGCCCCACGCCCACATGCCCTGCTGACTCACGGCTGAGGCGTCGCCGAGCACACGAATGCGCGCCGCGATCGAGGCATCCTCTCCCGGACTCAACCGACCAGTCAGGCGCAGCACGTCGCCGTAATGATGCTGGCCCAAACTCTGTGGGCCGACGAGCTGCACGGGCGTGCCCAACTGCCACCATCGCCCGCGCCCTCGGATCTGGGTCACGTCGGCTCGCGCAATGACGTAGTCGCCAAATCGGCCGTGGCGCACGCTGGGATCTGAGGTCAGCTCGACGACCGCCACGACAGCGGCCTGGTCGTGTGCCAGCGCCGCAACGGGGCCGCCCCGCACCGCGTCAACGCGAACTGCGGCGCCACAAGCAGCAGTGACCGCAAGCAAGAGCCAAGCAACCTGCACCGCGCCAGGTCGGCGCACGAGAACCCAGCAGGCGATCACGACCGCCGCGCCCACGATCACCCACCACGGCAGCCAAAACCCGGCCAGCGCACTCGCCCACGCCACCGCACCGAGAAACGGCAGGCGCAGATCGCTCACAAGGTCACATGGGGTGCGATGTCCGCCAGCGTCTTGTCGCCAATGCCCGGCACCTCGAGCAGGTCCTCAACAGAGGTGAATGCGCCATGCGCTGTGCGCCAGTCAACGATCTTCTGGGCGGTGACCGGCCCCACCCCAGGCAACGTGTCGAGTTCGCTGAGGCCGGCTGAGTTGAGGTTGACCAGTCCCCCACCGCCACTCCCGCTAGCTGAACTTGGTCCCGCCTGGGCGCCGCGGGTGCTGACCAGAATCTGTTCACCATCAACCAGCACCCGAGCCAAATTGATCGAACTCAGATTCACCCCCGCTCGCACTCCGCCTGCCTTCGCGATGGCATCGTTGACCCGCGAGCCGGCTGGCAAGACCACGAGGCCTGGTCGACGTACTTTGCCGGCAACATCGACGACCACCTGGGCGTCGTCGGAGGCAACCTCGGGTGCGCCAGAGGCGGGCATCGGCCCAGGAGCAGGCTGGCTTAACTTCACAGCGGGCACTGCCTCGCCCGATGGTGCAGTGCGCACCACTAACCAGGTGGTGGTTAGTGCAGCCACGAGACCTAGCACCAAGACCCACATCCCATGGGCGCGGGTCAGGTGCAGCTGTGGCAACGCCAGGGCACCAAAGCGAGATCTCTCCCGTAAGTGGCGCCCGCTCTTGGGAAGTATCGGGCTCGGCGGTGCGCTTGTTTCTGGCTGCATCCGCAACCCACCAACGGCGTCGAGTTCTTGCGCCAGCAGGTCAAGGCGACGACGCGCGATGGCTTGAGCTTGGGCACGGTCGACTTTCATGTCGCCACGTTAAAGCTGCAACAGCTCCCGTTCTGGCGACCCAAACCAACCTGTGGATAACCCTGTGGAGATGCGCCCTGTGGACAGGAAACGCGTCAGCGGCGCGAGACAGTCACCGCGACCATGCCCGGGCCTACGTGGGCTCCGAGTACGGCGCCGACCTCGGCGAGAACGACCTCACGCCCTTGAAGTCCGATCAACTCATCCGATAGCGACGTTGCCAGCCGTTCAGCTCGATCGCGCGCATCCAAGTGAGCAACCGCGACGTCGACGGGGGCATTGCCTGCAGCCTCGAGTGCGAGTTCTTCAAGCCGGTCGAGGGCTCGAGATGTGGTGCGGACCTTCTCCAGTTGCACCACACGACCATCTTTAACCGTCAGGATCGGCTTGACCGCCAACGCGGTGCCCACGATGGCAGCCGCAGCGCCAACCCGGCCACCGCGGCGCAGATAGTCCAGCGTGTCGACATAGAACAACGATGTGGTCTCGGCTGCCGAACGCTGAGCGCTTTGGGCCGCCTCGACACTGTCAGCTCCGGCGGCGACAGCATGAGCAGCGGACAGCACTGCAAAACCCACCCCCATGCCGACCTGGCCGGTGTCGACGACAGCAACCGGCACTTTGGCGCGTTTGGCTGCCAACTGGGCTGATTCAGCCGTGCCACTGAGCTGGCCGCTCAGGTGAACCGAGACGATCGACGTGGCGCCTTGGGCCACCGCCTGAGAGTACGCCGCACTGAAGGCCGCAGGGCTCGGTCGGCTTGTGCTCACGGCTGCAAATTCGCGCAACGCTTGGGCCACATCGCGTGGGCTAGCCCCGGCAGGATCACCCTCGTCGTAGGCCTCAGTGCCAATCACCACCTGCAAAGGCACGATGTGAATGCTGTGTTCGGCAGCAAGGTGAGCTGGCAGGGACGCGGTGGAGTCGGTAACGATGGCAACCGGCATAGGGCGAAGGTTAGCCCGTTAGCGGTTAAAGACGCGTCGGACTCGATGCAATCGTCACTGTGACACCCGCAGCCCGCAGTCGAGCGATTGCTCCAGGATCGGCCGTGGCATCGGTGATCACTTCCGTGATCGCATCGACCCCTGCAATGCGAGCCAACTGCACACGGCCCAACTTGGAGCCGTCGGCCACGACGTAGACCTTTTGTGCACGCTCGATGAGCGCGAAGTTGGTCAGCGCCTCCACCTCGTCGTGTGTGGTCAATCCTCCGTCAGCATCGATGCCATCGACGCCAACGATGGCCACCGAAATATTGAGCCCCCGCAGCACCTGCGCACCCCACACGCCGACCAATTCATATGACTGCGGCCGAGCGACTCCTCCGGGCACGACAACCTTGACCTTGGGTCGGATGGATAGTTCCGCAGCGATGTTGAGGGCGTTGGTGACAACGGTGAGTTGATCGCGCACCGCGAGTTGGCGGGCCACTTCGCTGGTGGTCGTGCCGCCCGTCAAACCCACCACCGCACCTAGCGGCACCCGGGCGACGGCAATCTTGGCGATGGCGACCTTCTGCTCGCGTTGTTGGTTGGTGCGATAGCGCACCGGCAACTCGTGCTCGGCACGCGTGGCGACAGCACCACCATGGGTGCGTTCAAGGAGCTTTTGCTCTTGAAGCAATTGCAGGTCTCGACGCAACGTGGAGGCCGAGACCCCAAATCGCTGGGCCACCTCTGCGACCGCCAATGTCCGGTCCGCAGTGAGTAGTTCTAAGAGCGCCGCCATGCGTTCGGCGCGACGCAACGGCGCGTGCCCGTAGTCGACCTCGGGTTCGTTCACGATCACACCATCCTCGGCGAAGCGTGCAAAACACCCACAACTGCGCAGTTTGGGTTGCTTGTTGTGCGCACTTTACGCACGTCGACTAGTTAGCTTCGGTCTATGTCTCCAGTGATCTGCTTTGTCGGCGCAGGCAGCGTCGTGTTCACCCGCGAACTCCTTTTCGACATCTTGGGCATGCCCGAACTTGCCGGTTCATCGCTTCGTCTCTATGACATCGACGCCGAGCGACTCGACACTGCCAAGTTGATGGCCAAGGCGGTTGCCTCTCAAATGGGTGCGGCGCCTCGCATCAGCACCCACACCGAACTGGCATCGGCTCTCGACGGCGTCGACTTCGTCATCAACGCAGTGGCGGTCGGTGGCCACAAGGCGACTAGCACCGACTTCGACGTACCCGCGCGCTTCGGGCTGCGCCAAACCATCGGTGACACCTTGGGAGTCGGCGGCATCTTCCGGGCTCTGCGCACCTATCCGGTGCTGGACCAGATCGCGTCAACCATGGCGCGGGTTTGCCCAGAGGCCTGGCTGCTCAACTACACCAACCCGATGTCGATGAATCTGAGTTTCTTGGCCGCCAAGCACCCGTCGATTAACGCACTTGGGCTGTGCCACTCGGTCTACTGGACCGTCAATGACATGAACGACCTGCTCGGTTTGCCACTGGAGGGGACTGACTACGAAGCCGCGGGCGTGAACCACCAAGCCTGGCTCTTGAAGTGGGAGCACCAAGGCAAGGACGTCTATCCACTCCTGGACGCCAAGATTGCCGAGGACGCTGAATTACGCAGGCGAGTGCGCGTCGACATGTATCGCCGGATCGGTCGATACCCCACCGAGACCAGTGAACACTCCAGCGAGTACCTGCCGTGGTACCTCAAGAGCGACGAAGAGATCGAGCGCCTGCGTATCCCGGTTGGTGACTACCTCGAGATCAGTGCCGGCAACCTCGCGGAGTACCAGCGCACGCGTGAGGAATTGCTGGCTGGGGCAGCACTGGTGCCACCGGACGCGACGGAGTACGCACCTCAGGTCATTCACTCCATGACCACCGGAACACCCCGACACATTCACGCCACCGTCGCCAACAACGGACTGCTTCCCCAACTTCAAGCCGGCCTCGGCGTTGAGGTGCCCACCTTGATTGATGGCACCGGAGCACACCCCAAGGCCATGGGCGCGGCGTTGCCTCACGTGGGCGCGGCGCTGAACCGCTCATTCCTCAACGTGGTGGGACTCGTGACGCAGGCTGCCCTCGACGAGGACCGCCGCTTGATCCACCAAGCCATGATGGTCGATCCGAACGCTGCGGCCAGCCTGACCTTGCCGGTCATCGATGAACTGTTTGAAGCGATGACTCACGCTCACGGAGACCTGCTC
>WBZP01003172.1_pt1 | contig 18093 bp, 17 predicted proteins | sample 5204301 | NCBI WGS metagenome assembly WBZP01 (sample SAMN12412401, study PRJNA552823) | activated sludge metagenome | isolation source: activated sludge from nitrification reactor of wastewater treatment plant... | place: USA: Pennsylvania | collected 2017 | reverse complement strand
CTGGCATGCAGCGCTTTGCGTTCCGTTCCGTTCGGTTCCACCACAGCAATTCAGCCCATCAGCTTGCGCAAACTCAGAACAAAGCAGCCGCACTACTCATTTCCGCTTGACTCGTTACATAGAATCTCGCAGGGCATGCCGGCGTGGCCTGCAAGGCTCGTGAGCCGGCGGGCGGCGGAAACGCCGCCCGCCGGCCCGCGCGCAGCCAAGCTCGATCGCCCAGCAACGAGGGAGTGTAGGGCGCAATCAATATTGCGCCGAGTGAATCATCCGATGCAACGCGCTTCACATATTCCACCCTGCGTTCGCTTCGATTCGTCGTGTGAGGCCAATTCGTGAAACTACTCGCCCAAGTGCCAACGCAACGCCCCGAACACCCGCCTCTTGCGTCGCTTCGGTACAAATGCCACGCGGCACTTGCAGTCCCATCCCGTATGACTCAGGCTCTGGTACTCTTTCATCGTAAATCTCCTTTCTCTTGGCAGAGATCAGAAATTCACGCCGTCCGTCGTAATGGTCTAACCTTGGTGAGTCCCCCGGCATAGCCGGGGATTTACATCTATGAGCTAAGGAATGCGAGTCACCTGTAGCTTGATCGTCGAGCGGATTGCCCACAAACTGCACTCGCAGGTTCCTTCCGGGCTGCGCGATCCCGAGTCCGCTCACTTTCGGCGTTTAGCGCAGTAGGAGAAAATCATGGAATCACAGAGCATCGAGCCGCTGAGTCCCACCACAGAAAGCGCTCCCCCCGAGGAAATACGCCATGTGCCGCTTTGGGTCAAAGGTATCGTTGCTGGCGGAGCGGTCTTGTTCCTGATTCAGATACCTTCCTTTACGAGTTCCTTGTCCGATGCGACGCAAAAGAGCCGAGCGTCGGCAGCGTATGACAAAGGCCAGTATCTTCAGGCAATTGATCTGTACAAGGCGCTTCACGCTCGCTATCCGGCTGACAAGGAACTGATCAAACAACTTGGTTTTGCACACTATCGGGCCGGTCAGTACCTCGAATCCATCAGCGCATTCGATCAGCTTGCCGGGGCAAAGCTGCCGAAAAGGGACGTAGAAGAGATCAATTCCTTGATCTCCGATATTTCCGCAAGACTCAATCTCCAGACCAAATAGGCGAGTTAGCCATGTTCATTCCCGGAGTTGTCATTGCCGCCATTACTTTTCCAGGCGTTGTAATTCACGAGCTTGCTCATCAACTGTTCTGCCGATATTTCAAAATTCCCGTTTATCAGGTGTGCTACTTTCGCTTCGGTAATCCGGCCGGCTATGTCGTACACGGCCAAACAGACAACTGGGTTCATCAAGTTCTCATCGGGGCTGGCCCATTCTTTTTGAATTCAATCCTCGGAGCGCTGCTCGCGCTTCCTTCTGCATTGCGCGTATTCGAGTTCAGCGGAGCGGCATCGATCCTCGACGGCGTCCTCATCTGGCTCGGGGTCTCGGTCGCCATGCATGCCATCCCAAGCAATAGCGATGCAAAATCGATGTGGCAAGCCGTGTCCGGGGAACGAGCTTCATTTCTTGCGAAGCTTGGGGTCGCTCCAGTTGTGGGACTCATTTTCCTCCTGGCGGTAGGTTCGATTGTCTGGCTCGATTTGGTCTACGGAATCGCTGTCAGTCTTGCGATACCCAAACTTCTCGTTGCAGTGCTTGCATAGCGAGTGGGCGAAATCAATATTGCGCCGAATGAATGCACCTGGTGCAGTGCGTTTCATTTTGCTGCACCCTACGCTCGCTGTTACGGCGTTCTTGCCGCGCGCAAAGCCGGCGGCAGCGCGATTTGCGTTCGGGGAATGTCGGGTGGGGCGTTCGAGGCCGTGTCGATCAATGCCGCGATCGCGATCTTCAATTGCTGGTCGGTCCGCGCGGTGGCAAGCCGGGATTCCTCGGCCTGTTCGGCGCGCGCAAATGCGATGTCGGAATACGGCACCCTTTCGGCCAGCGGAACCTTGGCGGCATCGGCTTGCGCCGTCTTCGCGGCTTCGTTCGCGGCGCCGGCCGCCAGCTTCGCGCGCAGATGGGCGGCGAGCCGGCGCTCGAGTTCCTGCACGTCCGTCAGGTACTTCAGCGCGAACGCGACATGCGCCGGTTCGTGCTGCGTGCCGTGTGAGCGCAGCGCGATCAGCGAGTCGTCGATGCGTGCGATGTCGTCGTCGATCCGGCGAAACGCTTCGTCATCCGCAATTCGGCCCTGGTCGTCGAGCATCTCGACTGCGCGCGTCATGCGGGCCGTGGATTCCTCGATCGGCGGCGTGACGAATTGAATCGATGCGGCGTGCCGAACCTCGGCCAGACGCGCCGCCTCGCGGGCCGCGTGCTCGTTGTAGAAGTACCATCCCGCGATCGCCAGCGCCACAGCGGCGATCGCCAAAACCAGCCAGCGAAACATTCGTGTATCTCCACGATCCGGCGTGGCAGCGAACATCGATCGTGCGCGTCAGGCGCAACGGCTGGCGTGGGCTGCGCCGGGCCGCGCTGAGCGGCTAGACGCGCTGTTGCCAGCCGACCGTTCCGGTAGTGCTTGGCCTACTATTCGTCCGCCCGTATCGGCCCGTATTCCACCGGCACCCACGCATAGCCGCGCGCTTCGCGCCGCACATGGCCGATACCGGGGAACGGCAGATGCATGCCGCCGACCAGCAGCTTCCCGCTGGCGGCACGGGCGAACAGGGCCTTGCGCGCGGCAACGGCTTTCTTCTGGTCCACGTCGAACTCGATCGCCACTTCCGGCCTGACGAATTGCACCGCGTGGTTGTGCACCAGGTCGCCCCAGATCAACAGCGACTGCCCGCCCGAGCGCAGCAGGTAGGCGCTGTGGCCGGGCGTGTGTCCGTGTGCGGCGACGCTGCCTATGCCGGGCAGGAGTTCCTGGTCGCGCTCGAAGGTCTTCCACACGCCTTCGCGCTGGTAGGGCGCAGCGGCATCGCGCGCCATCTTGAAGAACGCCTGGAAGTCTTTCGGCGCCTTGGCGGCGACTTCCTCGCTCAGCCAAAAATCGTTGTCCGCCTTGGCCGACCAGATGTCGGCCCTGGGAAACACCCGCGAACCGTCTGCCGCGATCAACCCATTGACATGGTCCCCATGCAGATGGGTGACCAACACCGCATCTACCTGCGCCGGATCGTACCCAGCGGCCTTCAGGTTGTCGACGATGTTTCCGAGCGTCGGGCCGAACAGCTTTGCGGCGCCGGCATCGACCAGCACCAGATGGTCGCCGGTGTTGACCAGAAAGGCGTTGACCGCCGTCTGGACCTTCGGCCCCTTGAGGAACATGCGGCCGACCAGGCTCTGCACTTCCCTCTCGGTCGTGTTCTTGAGCAGTTTGGTGTCCAGATCGATGTAACCGTCGTAGAGCGCAGTGACTTCGAAATTGCCGACCATCAACCGGTAATAGCCGGGCACCTGGGTTTTCGTCTGCGGCGCAGCCGCCCCGGCAGGGAAAATCGCCAGCGAGGCCAACAACGCGATACCGAAGCGTGCGGCCAGGCGTGATAACTTCAGTGATAACCTCGATGCAGCCATGCATTTCTCCTGACGATGTCGAGCAGCCGCGAGATTACACCACGCCGCCCGCTGGCGGGATTCGACCATGCGCCCTTCTGACTTGCGGCATTTCATTACCTGCGCGGTGATCTGGAGCACCACCTGGATCGCAATCACTTTCCAGCTGGGCGATGTCGCGCCGGCGGTCAGCGTTTTCTGGCGCTTCGGGCTGGCCGCCCTGCTGCTCGCCGCCTATTGCATTGCGCGCGGCGATTCGCTGCGGCCGACGCTGGCTGCCCAGCGCGAAATGTTCGCGATGGGAGCCTTTCTGTTTTGCGGCGCTTACCTCTGTGTCTATTACGCCGAGCAACACCTGGTGTCGGGGCTGGTGGCGGTCGGCTACTCGGCCAGCCCGCTGGTGAATATGATCGCCTCGCGCCTCGCCTTCGGCACGCGGATGAGCCGGCGCGTGATCGTCGGCGGCCTGCTCGGCTTGGGCGGCGTGGTGTGCGTGTTCTGGCCCGAGTTCATGCGCATCGAGGCCGATCGCGTCGTGCTGCTCGGCGCCGCATTCACTGCCGGCGGCGTGCTGGCCTCTGCGCTGGGCAACGTGTTTTCCAGCCGGGCACAGCGCCACGGCGGCAACGTGTGGCAGAAGATGGCCTGGGCGATGGGCTGGGGTGCTGGTCTGGCCGGGGCGATCGGCCTTGCGCGCGGCGATGCGTTCGGCATCCCCGCCACCGCGGGCTACATCCTGGCGCTGCTCTATCTGGCGATTGCCGGCTCGATCGTCACCTTCGCCAGCTACCTCACGCTGCTCGAGACCATCGGCGCAGCCCGTGCCGGCTATATCGGCGTCATCGTGCCGATCGTCGCGCTGGCGATATCCTCGGTGTTCGAGCACTACGCCTGGCATCCGCTGGCCTTTGCCGGCATCGCGTTCGCGGTGGCGGGCAACGTGATCATCCTCGGCCAGCCGGCGCGCGGCAGTCAGCGGTGAAAATGATGCAAACCTTCCTTCATCACTTTTCACTCGCCGCACCGCTGTTCATCCTGGTCCTGGTCGGCTATGCGCTGCAGCGCTGGGGCCGCTGGCCGAAAGCGGCGACCGATGCGCTGTCGCGCTTCGTCTTCTCGATCGCCTTGCCGGCGATGCTGTTCCGCATGATGAGCGACTTGTCGCGCCTGCCGCCGGTCGATGCCAAGCTGCTGATCGCCTTCTTCGGCGGTTGCCTGATCGTCTTCGCCATCGGCCGGCTGGTGGCCTGGCGGCTGTTTCACCTCGATGGCGTCGGCCAGTCGGTGTTCGCCCTCGGCGGCGTGTTCTCCAACAACGTGCTGCTCGGCCTGCCGCTGGCCCGCACCGCGCTGGGCGACGCGGCGGTGCCCTCGGTCGCGCTGGTGCTGGTGTTCAACGCGCTGATCCTGTGGACGCTGGTCACCGTGTCGGTCGAATGGTCGCGCCATGGCGCGTTCTCTGTCGCCGGTTTCGGCAAGACCGCCAGGGGCGTGCTGACCAACCCGATCGTCGCCGCGATCCTCTCCGGCACGCTATTCGGGTTGAGCGGCCTCAAGCTCCCCGCACTGGTCGCAACCCCGCTCGAGATGACCGGCCAGGCCGCCGCGCCGCTGGCGCTGATCGCGCTCGGCATGAGCCTGGCCGAATACGGCCTGCGCGACGGCTGGCAGCAGAGTTGCGCGATCGTCACGCTCAAGTTGATCGTGCAGCCGCTGGTGGTGTGGGGACTGGCCTTGCTGCTCGGCCTGCCGCCGATGGAAACCCGCGTCGTGGTGCTGCTCGGCTCGCTGGCGGTCGGCGTCAACGTCTATCTGATGTCGCGCCAGTTCCAGACTCAGGAGGCGCCGGTGGCGAGCAGCATGGTGCTGTCCACCGCGCTGGCGGCGCTGACCACGCCACTGTTCCTGACGCTGACCGGGGCGTTGCCGTAAGGGCGATATCTGCCACGGGCCACCGGCCTGAAAACCGCATGGATAGGCGTTCTACGCTGGCCGCATGGCTGCGGGCCAGTATCCATGCGGTTTCTGGCGATTCGATGCGGGGAAACGACGGTTTCCGGCGGCGCAAGCGAAAACGGCCGCCTGCAAGCGACCGTTCCAGCGGCGCCGGTGCGGACCGGCGCACATTTTGCCGATCAACCCTTGACGCGGTTCTTGTACTCGGCGGTGCGGGTGTCGATTTCGATCTTGTCGCCGATTTCGCAGAACAGCGGCACCGGCAATTCGAAACCGGTGGTGATCTTGGCGGTCTTCATCACCTTGCCCGAGGTATCGCCCTTGATCGCCGGCTCGGTGTAGACGATCTCGCGCACCACCGAGTTGGGCAGTTCCACCGAGATCGCCTTGCCGTTGTAGAACACCACTTCACACGGCATACCGTCTTCCAGGTAGGCGAGTGCATCGACCAGGTTCTCGGCCTCGACTTCGTACTGGTTGTACTCGGCGTCCATGAACACGTACATCGGGTCGGCGAAATACGAGTAGGTGACTTCCTTGCGGTCGAGCATCACCAGTTCGAACTTGTCGTCGGCCTTGTACACGCTCTCGGTGCCGGTGCCGGACAACAGGTTCTTGAGCTTCATCTTGACCACGGCCGCGTTGCGGCCGGATTTGTTGTAGTCGGCCTTGAGTATGACCATCGGCTCGGTGCCGATCATCACGACGTTGCCGACGCGCAGTTCCTGGGCTGTCTTCATTGCTGGGGTTCCTGAATGGTCTGGGAGCCTCCCGACGCGCGGGAGGAAACCCGTTATTGTAGCCGACTCGCGCAAAACTCCGCCAGTCGGCTGGCCAGATCGGACTGGGCCGCCAAGCCCGCGCACCAGGCCTCGGAATGGGCGGCCAACACCGGCAGGCAAAGCACCACCGCCGGCCAGGCCGAGCCGACCCCGTCGCCCCGATTCCAGGCGCGCCACAAGCCGCTCAGCGCCTGGGCAGCAGCCGGCGCCAGCCGGTCGCAATAGCGGGCGCGGAAGGCCTCCAGCTTTGCCCAGTGGGCATCGCCGGCCTGCGGGTAGATCTGCCAGACCAGCGGACGCGCCGCCCACTGCGCGCGAACGAACGAATCCTCGCCGCGCACAAAGTTCAGATCGCTGGCCCACAGCAGTTCATCGTAGCGATCCTGGGCGACGAACGGCATCGCGCGCAGTTGCAGGCTGCCGCGCGACAGTTGTTCGCCGGGGCGCAGATCGGGGCGCTGGAAGGTCGCAACGGCCTCGCCCAGCAGCGGTCCGTCGGACAGCGCACAGACGATCGGCCGGTCGCTATCCGCGAATGCGCGCAAAAGTTCGCCGACCGCCGGATTGGAATAGCCGAACAGCGACACCACCAGCGCCTCTGCCGACGGCGGTGCGAACCCGGCCGTGCGCCAGAACGCGGCGCGCGCATACGCATCGGCAGCGAACGCATCGCGGCGAGCGAACAGATCGCGTTCGCGCAGCAGGCCGCCGCTGTGCGGCCCGAAACCGGGAAAGAAGAAGTGCTTGATCAGCGGCAGCCGCGGATGCGGCGAGGCCATGGCGTGGCAGCCGTCGACCCACGGCTCGGCGCTCAGATATTCGAGATTGATCCAGACCGGTCGAACCGCGCGCGCCGCCATGCCGGCAACGTAACGTTCGGGCAACTCGCAGGCGAAAGCCTCGACCACCACCTCTGCCGGCGTCACGCCGGCCGCGAAAGTCCGCTCCCAGCGCTGCACCTCGACACCGGCCACGTTCTGCGCCGGCGCCGTCGCGTCGATCTGCGGGCAAAGCCGCGCGAAACTCGCCAGGTCGTCCACCCACAAGCGCATCGCATAGCCGTGTTCCGCAACCAGTTGGCGCGCCAGACGCCAGCAGACGCCGATGTCGCCGAAATTGTCGACAACGGCGCAGAAGACGTCACAGCGGATGTCGCCGCGCATTTCAGCGGCCGCTGCCTCCAGCGTCGGCAGCGCCCGGCCCGGCCTCCACCGCGCCGTCCCAGCCGCCGCCCAGCGCACGGTAGAGGCTCACATGCGCGGTGAAGCGCGCCAGCCGCACCGGGTCGATCGCAGACTCCGCCGACAGAAGCGTGCGCTGCGCATCGAGCAGCGTGCTGAAGTCCTCCGCGCCAGCCTTGTAGCGCAACTCGGCCAGCCGGTAGGCGTCGCGCGCATGGCGAGCCGCTTCGATCTGCTGCGCCTCCTGCCGGGCGAATTCATCGACGCCGGCAAAGGCGTCCTCGACATCGCGATATGACGAACGCACCGCGAGCAGGTAGTTCTCCACCAACTCGGCACGGCGGGCGCTCGCCACCTCCACCTGTCCGCGCTTGCGCCCGCCGTCGAAGATCGTGCCGGCCAGCGTTGCCGCCAGACTGTAGAAGCCACTGCCCGAACCGAACAGCGCGCCCACCGTGCCGGCCTGCCAGCCGCCGCCCAGGCCGAGCGTCAGCGACGGCAGCACCGTGGCGCGCGCGGCATTGACATCGGCATTGGCGGCAATCAGCTCGGCTTCGGCCTGGCGCACGTCTGGCCGGCGCTCGATCAGTTGCGCCGGCACGCCGGCGGCCAACGACGGCAGTTCGAGGCTGCGCAGCGAGCCGTGCGGATCGGGCGCCTCGGCCGGATTGCGCGCCAGCAGCACCGCAAGCGCATCGCGCACCACCTGCCGTTGCTGGCGCAGCGGCGGAATGCTTGCCGCGCTCGACGCGGTTTGCGCACGCTGGCGATCGAGTTCCAGTGCCGAGACACGCCCCGCCGACTTCTGCGCCTCGACCAGCGCGAGCAGCCGGCGGGCGAGCGACAGGTTGTCCTCGGCGGTGCGCAGCCGGTCGTTGAGCGAGAGCAACTGGAAATAGTTGTTGGCAAGGTCCGCGGCAAGCGACAAGCGCACCACTTCCTGCCCGAACCGGCTCGCCAGCAGCGCCGCCTCACCCGAGCGCGCGGTCTCGCGATTGAGTCCCCACAGGTCGACCTCATAGCTCGCCTGGGCGCCGAGCGAAACGCTGTTGCGCGCATCGCTGGCGCCGGACTTGGCGCGATCCGCACCGAGATTGCCGTTCACCGACGGGTAGAGGCCTGCGGCGGCGATGCGTGCCCGCGCCCGCGCCTGCTCGACGCGCGCCGCCGCCGCGCGCAGATCGTGATTGACGGACATCGCCTCGCGCATCAGGCCGTCGAGTTCCGCGCTGGCGAACGCCGACCACCACTGCCGGTCGGGGAACCGCCCGTCGCCTTCTGCCGGGCGGCCGACCCACGCTTCCGGCGAGTTGGGCGCCGGCCGGCGATAGCCGTCGCTCAGGCCGGCGCACCCGCCAAGTACCAGCAGCAAGAGGAAAGCGACGATCGGGCGGGGCGCGATGATCATGGTCATTCCGACGACAGCGCAACCACCGGATCGAGACGCGCGGCACGCCGCGCCGGCAGAAAGCCGAACAGCACGCCGATGAAGAACGCACTGCTGAAGGCCAGCACCACCGGCGGCAGCGAAAACACCACTGGCGTGCCGAATTGCCGCGCGATCCAGGCCACCCCCAGGCCACCGAGCACGCCGACAACGCCGCCGACCGCGCACACCACCAGCGCCTCGGTCATGAACTGCAGCAGGATGTGAATCATGCGCGCGCCGGTGGCCATGCGGATGCCGATCTCGCGCACCCGCTCTGTCACCGATACCAGCATGATGTTCATCACGCCGATGCCGCCGACCAGCAGCGAAATCGCGGCGATCGAGCCGAGCAGCACGGTCAGCGTGTTCTGCGTCTCGGTGGCGGTTTCGAGCAGCGAGGACATGTTGCGAATCTGGAAATCGACCTTGCGGTGACGCTCGGTCAGCAGGTCGGTGATCGCCTTTTCGGTCTCGTCGCCGCGCGCCACGTCGGCTACCTGCACGGTGATCGCGCGCACGAATCGCCGTCCGAACAGGCGCATGCGCGCCGTGGTCAGCGGCACGAACATGTTGTCGTCCATGTCGGAACCGAACGCGGTGGCGCCCTTGGCGGCCAGCACGCCGACCACCTGGAACGGGATGTTGTTCACCAGCACGTACTTGCCCAGCGGCGATTCGCCATCGCGGAAAAGGTTGTTGGCGACGGTGCGGCCGAGCACTGCCACCGGCGCATAACTGGTGACATCGCCGTCGGCGAAGAAGGCGCCCTCGGCCAGTTCCCAGTTGCGGGCGCGAGCGTAGTTGGCGGTGGTACCGGTGCCGGTGGTGGTGTAGTCGCTCTCCTGGTAGCGCACGGTCACGCCGCTGCCGTACTCGGGCACGCTCTCGCGCACATTGGCCAGCGCGGCAATCGCATCGGCATCCTCGGGCACCAGCGTTGCGCTGTCGCCCGGCGTGCGCACGTTGCGCGCGCCCGGCCGCACTACCAGCAGATCGGTGCCCATGGCCTCGATCCGCGACAGCACGGACGCCTTGCTGCCATCGCCGATCGCCAGCATCGCCACCACCGCGCCGACGCCGATGATGATGCCGAGCAGCGTCAGCACGGTGCGGAACAGGTTGGTGCGCAGCGAGCGCAGCGCCATCTTCATCGCCTCGAGGATGTCCGGCAGGTGGCTCGCCGCCGGCCCGCTCGCGCCAGCTACCGGTGGCGTCCGCAGCGGCGCGATCTTCGCCGAGCGCTCGCGGATCACCGTGTCTTCCACGATCAGCCCGTCGCGCAACTGGATGGTGCGGTAGGCCTCGGCGGCAACCTTGGCGTCATGGGTGATCAGGATGATGGTGTGGCCGGCGCGGTGCAGTTCATGCAACTGTGCCATCACGTCGGCGCCGCTGCGGCTGTCAAGCGCGCCGGTCGGTTCGTCGGCGAGGATCACCCGGCCGCCATTCATCAGCGCGCGGGCGATCGACACGCGCTGCTGCTGGCCGCCGGAAAGCTGGGTCGGGCGGTAGTCGAGCCGGTCGGCCAGCCCCAGCCGGACCAGCAGTTCGCGCGCCCGCGTGATCCGGTCGCGCCGCGACATGCCGGCATAGATCGACGGGATTTCGACGTTCTCGGTCGCCGTCTCGTTGGCGATCAGGTTGTAGCGCTGGAAAATGAAACCGAAGGTGTTGCGGCGCAGTTCCGCCAGGGCGTCCGAATCGAGTTGCGAGACATCGCGCCCGCAGATCAGGTAGCGCCCGCCGCTCGGCCGGTCGAGACAGCCGATGATGTTCATCAGCGTCGACTTGCCCGAGCCGGACTGGCCCATGATGGCGACGAATTCCCCCTCCTCGATCTTCAGCGACACGCCGTTGAGTACCGGCACCGGCACGCCGCCGGCATCGAAGACCCGGGTCAGGTCAGCCAGTTGTATGAGTGGCGCGCTCGGCGGCGCGCTCGATGCGGCCATCAGAACGGCCGGCCCGGCGTCGGCAGGCCGCGCGGCGGACCGCCCTTGCCCTTGTCATCCCTGGCGGCGCTGCCGGTGATCACGATTTCGCCCTCTTCGAGCCCGCTCAGCACCTGGGCCTTGAGGCGCGTGAGCACGCCGACGGTGATTTCGCGTTCCTCCGGCTGGCCGTCCTTGAGCACGCGGACGACGAAGCGGCGCTTCTTCGGCGACGACGGCTCGCCGCCGTCATTGGCTGCGGGCGTGACCTTCGCCCCAGCCGGTTCTTCCTTCGGCTTAGTTGCCTGGCCGGCGGGATCGCCGCCCGGCGCGGACTTCCTGCCGCGTGCCGAACCCTGCAGCGCGTTGGCCGGGATCAGCAATGCGTTGTCGGCGCGGGCCAGCAGGAAGTAGACCTGCGCGCTCATTTGCGGCTTGAGCACGCCGTCCGGGTTGGCGGCGTCGAACAGCACGTTGTAGAGGATCACGTTGTTCACGGTTTCTGGCGTCGGCAGGATTTGCCGCACCTTGCCGGTCCACCGCCGCTCCGGCAGGCCCAGGGTGTTGAAGTACACCGGCATGTCGACCTGAATCTTCGGCACATCCGCTTCCGAAGCCTGCGCCCACACGGTCATGGTCGAAAGGTCGGCAATCCGCAGGATCACCGGCGCCTGCTGGCTGGAGACCAGCGTCTGCCCCTGCCGCGCCGTCAGGGTGACGACGGTACCGGCCATCGGCGCGAAGATTCTGGTGTAGCGCAGGTTGGCCTCGTCCGCGGTCAGCGACGATTCATTCTGCTTGATCTGGGCGCGCAGCGAGGTCACCTGCGCCGCGGCCTGCACCGCCGCCGCCTCGGTTTGCTGCAGCACTTCCTGCGCCACCGCATCGGACTTCATCAGTTCGCGGTTGCGCTGCACCTGCTGTTGCGCCAGCCGGGCCTGCGCCTGCCGGTCGATCAGTTGCGCGCGCAGGTTCTCCAGCGTGGCCTTGGTCGAATCGACTCTCGCCTGCAGGAGCGTCGGGTCGATCTCGGCCACCAACTGGCCTTTTTTGACGGTGTCGCCGATCTCGACGTGCAGCGTCTTCAACTGGCCGGTGACCTGGGTGCCGACGTCAACATATTGCAGCGGCTGCAGCGCGCCGATGGCGGAGACCGTGTCCTCGATGCTGCCGCGCTCGACCGCCGCGGTCAGAAAGCCATCCGATTTGTCGCCGTTGCGAAAATGCCAGTACCCGAAACCCAGACCACCGAGGACGGCGATTGCCAGCAGGAACAGGGCGATGCGTTTGCGGTTCATGGGTTCTTGCGATGTCTACGGAATACTGCGCGTCGCGGCGACGGTCATGGCGGCCACGCCCTGAACTATACCCTGCCCGGCGCAAATGCCGCCGGCCGCGCCCGATTCGGCCGGCTCGCCCTCAAGTCCGGCCGAACGGCGACGTTATTGCGGACAACGACTTCCCTCGCCGGTTCTGCGCAATGATCGAAAAGCCGCTCGCCAACCTCGCCACCTGGGTGGATTACTTCACCCGGGTCGACGTGCCGGTGCTGCGGCGGACGGCGCGCGACCTGGCCGCCCTGCGCGACAAGGAAGACACGGTAAGCGGGCGCCAGATCGCGCAGACCGTGCTGCAGGATCCGCTGCTGACGCTCAAGGTGCTGGCCCTGATCGAAAAGCAGCGCCGCGCCAGCCAGAACCACGACATCACGACCATCGAACGGGCGATCATGATGATCGGCGTGACGCCGTTCTTCGCCCATTTCGAGACCCTGCCGACCATCGAGGATCACCTGGCACGCCATCCGCAGGCGCTGCTCGGCGTGATGAAGGTGATCGTGCGGGCGCGACGTTCTTCAAAATGGGCGCGCGAATGGGCGCTGCTGCGCCATGACGTCGATGTCGATGAAGTCACCGTCGCCGCGCTGCTGCACGACTGCGCCGAAATCCTCTGCTGGGTGTTCGCGCCCACCATGTCGCTGGCGCTGCGCGACCTGCTGCGCTCGCAACCGGGCCTGCGTTCCGCGGTAGCCCAGGACGCCGTGTTCGGCGTTACCGCGCACGATCTGCAGAACGGGCTGGCGCGTGCCTGGCGCCTGCCCGCGCTGCTGACCCAGTTGATCGACGGCAGGGAGCGGGCCAATCCGCGCGTCAGGAATGTCCTCTGCGCCACCAACCTCGCCCGCCACAGCGCAAACGGCTGGGACGATCCGGCGCTGCCCGATGATTTCGTCGAGATCGCCGAACTGCTGCACTTGAGCGTCGATGCGGTCAAAGAGCGCATCGGCGTGCCGGCGCCCGAGGTGCCGACCGAATTGCCGGAGCCCTCCGCTCAGGGTTCGTGAAGCGCTCTGCCGCGGGGATCGCCGTTCGCCCGACTTCAGCCGCAGTAGCGCAGGTTGGCCAGTTGCAGCAGCAGCCCCGGCTGGGTGTAGCCGACCCAGGCGAGCCAGAGCAGTCCGCCAGCCAAAATCGTCAGCATGAGGCGCCCGATTGGCAAGCGCCACCCGTGCCCTGCCCTGCCCGTCGCCTCATCCTGCGGTGAGCCATCCATGCCGATTGCCTCGCGGTTCCTGTTGTTCGATTATAGCCACGCCATCGTCCGGCGCAGGCGCAGAAACCTGATGCTTGCCCTGGCTGCGAGCCAGAACGGGCGCGGCCTGCAGAGGCAGGCAGTCCAGGAGCCGCGCCGAATGGCGCTCTCCGGCATGCCTGTCTGTAGAACGCCTATCCATGCGGCCTCCAGCCATGTGCCTCGCGGGGATCAGCCGCCGGCGCGGCTTTCCAGCGCTTCCCAGCGCGCCATGGCCTGCGCCAGCAGGTTCTCGAGTTCGGCCAGCCGCGCGTTAAGCCGGGCGAGCGCCTCGGCCGGTTCGCGGTAGGTCGCCGGATCGGCCAGCCGCGCCTGCAGCGCAGCCAGTTCCGCCTCAATCTGCGCGATGCGATCGGGCAATCCGTCGAGTTCGCGCTTCTCGTTGAAACCGAGTTTCGCCGGCCGCGCGGTTTCGCGCCGGGGCGCTTCGGCCGCCGGCCGCGGGTTGCCTGGCGCCGCCTTGGGCTGGGGCGCCGATACCGGCGTGCGCTGGCGCACCCAGTCATCATAGCCGCCGGCGTATTCCTTCCAGGTGCCGGGCGCGGCCGGCGACGGCTCGACTGCGAATACCTGCGTCACCACGTTGTCGAGAAAGGCGCGGTCGTGGCTCACCAGCATCACCGTGCCGTCATAATCCTGCAGCAGCGCTTCGAGCAGTTCGAGCGTCTCGATGTCCAGATCGTTGGTCGGCTCGTCCAGTACCAGCAGGTTGGCCGGCTGACTGAACAGGCGCGCCAGCAGCAGCCGGTTGCGCTCGCCGCCCGACAGCGACTTGACCGGCGAACGGGCGCGCTCCGGCGCAAACAGGAAATCCTCGAGGTAGCCGATGACGTGCTTGCGCGCGCCGCCCACTTCCACCCAGTCCGAACCCGGACTGATGACATCGGCAAGCGTCGCCTCCGGATCGAGCTGGGTGCGGAACTGGTCGAAGTACGCCACCGCCAGCCGGCTGCCCAGGCGCAGCTTGCCTTCGTCCGGCTGCAACTGGCCGAGGATCAGTTTGAGCAGCGTGGTCTTGCCGGCACCGTTCGGCCCGATGATGCCGATGCGATCGCCGCGCTGGATGCGGGTGGAGAAGTAGCGCACGATCCAGCGCTCGCCATAGCGCTTGCCGGCAGCTTCCAGTTCGGCCACCAGTTTGCCGGAACTGTCGCCGCGCTCGAGCTGCAGACTGACCTGGCCGAGCCGTTCACGGCGCTCGCCGCGGATGCGCCGCAACTGTTCGAGTCGCCGCACGCGTCCCTCGTTGCGGGTGCGCCGCGCTTCGATGCCCCTGCGTATCCACACCTCTTCCTGCGCCAGCAACTTGTCGAACTTGGCGGCCTGCGCCGCCTCGGCCTCGAGTTGCTCGCGCTTGCGCATCTGGTACGCGCCGAAGCTGCCGGGGTAGCTCGCCAGCCGGCCGCGATCGAGTTCGACGATGCGGGTTGCCACGGCATCGAGAAAGCGTCTGTCATGAGTGACCACCACTACCGCGCCGGAAAATCCGCTCACCAGTTCTTCGAGCCAGGCGATGCCGTCCAGATCGAGGTGGTTGGTCGGCTCGTCGAGCAACAGCGCATCGGGCGAGGCGACCAGCGCGCGCGCCAGGGCGAGGCGTTTCAACTGCCCGCCGGAAAGGGTATCGACCCGCGCGGCGCCGTCGATGCCGATGCGCGACAGCGTCTGCTCGACACGCGAGTTGAGCCGCCAGGCGTCGGCCTCCTCGAGCGCGTGTTGCAGCTCCTGCAGCCGGCCGAGCGAGGCATCGCCGCCGGCACCGGCGACCTCGTGCAGCAGCAGGTGATAGTCGTTGAGCAGGCGGCTGGCCTCGCCGAGGCCCCCCGCCACCGCTGCAAAGCAGTCGTCGCCCGCGTCGAACTGCGGCTCCTGCGGGACCAGGGCGAGCCTGAGCCCGGGCTCGCGCCAAACCCCGCCGTCATCAGGCGCAGCCGTTCCGGCCAGCAGGCGCAGCAGGCTGGATTTGCCGCTACCGTTGCGCCCGATCAGCGCAACGCGCTCGCCCGCGTCGAGCTGCAGGTCGGCATGGTCGAGCAACGCAACATGGCCGAACGCCAGGCACGCGCCTTCGAGTTTGAGCAGAGGCATGGAGAATGAGACGACACAATTCGAGGCCGGATTGTCGCACGCCCAGCCGGATCGGCGCCTCGCGGCCAGTGTACAATGCGCGCTCCCCGCTCTCCTCGTAGCACAATGGATAGTGCACGCGCCTCCTAAGCGTGAGATACAGGTTCGATTCCTGTCGAGGGGACCATCCGATCCTCCGCAGAAGGCCATCGAAGTCCACGGAAGCCTCCAAGACCAAGCATTTAAGCGGCTTGGCCGGCTTGAGTTCCATAGCGGTAGAAGCTTCTTGCCTTGGGCGCATGACTTGAAACTTCCGCAATAGATGTCCCTCAGCGCCGTGACGAAGTCCGGACGATCCTTGCTGTCGGCAAAGACCCCAGTGAAGAACGAACAGCGAGAATGGCTGCGAAAAGCCATCGCAGGCAACAACAGGTGTTCTCCGGTCGTATATCGGTCAGCCAGAATGGCCGCTCTGCGTTGATTCTCAAACGGTTGCGTAACGTTCGAGTTGCCTGGGAGCCTGCCACGGTTCTGCACGCTCTCCGCTGATGTGCCCATCGGCCTTGCTTCAGGAATGGGCAGCCCAAGCTACGGCGCAGTTGAACCGGCAAACCGTCTGGCATCCACTGTGCGATCCCCCAAGAACGTCCTCGCTGGCATCGGTCCGCCCATCATCCTCCGCCTGCTCCCAATACATGCAGATGGAGTCGGGTAAATGCGGTCTTCTGGATGTTCAGAAGCCGACCGCCACTAGAGCCCGAACTCATAACGCCGCCCGGCCGGCCCAAGCGGCGCTTCGGGTGCATCACGCCGGAGGACATTGGCACGAAGACCTCGCGGCAAAACGCAAGGCCTGACCCCAGCGTTGTACCGCTCCTCTTTACCCTCCACGACAGCGTGCGTCCAATACCAGTTTGCAACCCAGCGCATCGGCGGAAACGACAAGCGGGCGGCTCATGAACCATCCGGGCTAGGCCATCCGGTTTGAATCCGCGCGGCGCATCGGCTCGTATTCGCTGACGAGTGCCAACCCGAGCAGTGGCAGATGTGCTTCCCGGAAGCTTCCCGGCATTCACTTCCGACGCAATTCATTGAACCGCCTTCAGGAGAACTCAAATGAAATTCGATCGTATGTATTCAAGCAAGTGGACGCGGCCGCTGGCAGGCGTGTCGCGTTTGTGTGTCGCAATGCTCGCCGGCGCGGCGTTGCTATCGCCTTCCATCGCCTCCGCGAACTGGGGCTGCGCCGGCCGCGGTGACATCGGCGGGCCGCAACTGAAGGTCATCGGGCTGACGGAAGACCAGTGGCTGGTGCGGTTCAAGGAGTGCCGCCCCGAGCGGCTGAAGCGGATCGGCCAGGTCTATGGGCTGAGCGGCGACGACAAGGCGCTGGTGGGCATCGATTTTCGTGTGCAGGACGGCAAGCTCTACGGCGTCGGCAATGGTGGCGGCGTCTACACCATCGACGCCGAAACGGCGATGGCGACGCTGGTCTCCAAGCTCACGGTTCCGCTCGCCGGTAAGGACTTCGGCGTGGACTTCAATCCTGCGGCTGACCGCCTGCGCATCGTGAGCGACACGGGGCAAGACCTGCGCCACAACGTCAACGCCGGTGGCGTCACGCTGGCTGACGGCGCCCTGAACTACACGCTTGGTACGGCGGCCAGCGGAATTACGGGCGCCGCCTATACCAACAACGACCTTGATGCCAACACCGCAACGACGCTCTTCGACCTGGATTCGGCGCTGAATCAGACGGTGATCCAATCGCCGCCCAACAACGGTTCGCTGGTGGCCACCGGCAAGCTGAAAGTCGATCCCGACAGCCCGATCGGCTTCGATATCTACACTGCGATTGACGAAGGCATGGCGATCGGAAACCGCGGATTCGCCTCCCTAATGGTCGGCGGCGAATCCGGTTTCTACCGCGTCAATCTGCTGACCGGCGAAGCAACTAAGGTCGGAGAGTTCGGCGATCGGATCAAGGTCGTGGATGTCGCGGTGCCTCTGGATCAGTAACATCCTGGGCACAAGCGGAGCGTGGCAGCCAGGGTCGGCGACTCGAGCTGCCGCGCCTTGGCACAGCGACGGCCGTCGGCTCGAACAAATCGCGAATAGTCTCGGACGGGCTCCATATGAGCGCAACTCATGACAGCGTCCGACCCGGCCGAGCGGCCTATCGGGTCCATCACGCCGGAGGACAAGTGCCGTTGCACCTTCAATCTGTCACTTTTGAGCCTTCACTCTGGCACTTGAGCCACGCACCACATTGATTCGTAGCATCATGCCGGGCAGCCGAGACTTGAACTGCATTTCCCTGGTATCGAAACTGCCAGGACGGGGAGTTCGCGGGCAGCCACGCTGAGTGCACTCGGGGATGCGTCAGTCATGCCGAGTCCGATAACAGAAATCCTCAGCGTAACGAAAGAAGTCCTGCGGTCATTGTTTTGCAAAGCATGTGGGTGGCAAATTCGCAGTACGCTCACGGCATTCGGCGCTCGCTCGCCAGCGACGCGCCCGCTTACTGAAATATTCACAAATATAGCCTCATGACGTATAATTCGAGGTATGAAATGCAAGAAGATCTTCGACGGGCGGCAATTGCCGCGCAAAGCAAAGGAGCAGCTGCGCATGGCGGCGGTCAA
>WBZP01003171.1_pt1 | contig 18097 bp, 19 predicted proteins | sample 5204301 | NCBI WGS metagenome assembly WBZP01 (sample SAMN12412401, study PRJNA552823) | activated sludge metagenome | isolation source: activated sludge from nitrification reactor of wastewater treatment plant... | place: USA: Pennsylvania | collected 2017 | reverse complement strand
AGAACGCGTTGGCCCGCAGTTCCGTGACACGCTGCGTCAACAGCGCGGCCCGGAGGTCAAGTTTGACCGAACCGAACACAGCGACAGCCACCTGGCCGTCGGGCAGGGTCCACCGGCTGTCCTTGGACACCTCTGAGAACAAAGCGATCAGTGGGGCTGCAGACCCCGACGTGGTCAGGTCCAAGGGGACCGCGGAATGCGGGCGCTGTGCTGGTTGGGGAACCGGCGGGCCGGGAACTTGGCCACGGCTCACCGGGAGGTCGCGCAACAAGGGCGCCAGATCCGCATAGGTGACCGCCTGATACGCCGACCCCATCCGGTCGTCGTACTCGGACTTGCTCAGCCGACCCTCCATGTAGGCCTGCTGAAGCACGCTGACATAGGCCTCGCGGTCCGCATCGGACGCGCGAATCTGCCAAGGATCCGGGGCCGAGTCGTCGGGGACGAGATCACTCACAGTTCGACGGTACCCATAGGCTGTGCGCATGGCCGAATTCACCTACTCGCCTCTGCTCCCGCTGGGCCCCGACGAGACCCCATACCGCCTCCTGACCACCCAGGGTGTGCGTGTCATCGAGGCCGCCGATCGGCAGTTCCTCCAAGTCGACCCCGAGGCCTTACGGCTGTTGGCTTTCGAGGCGGTTGCGCAGATCCAACATCTGCTGCGTCCCGGGCATCTGCAGCAATTGGCCAACATCCTGGATGACCCGGAAGCCAGCCCCAACGATCGGTTCGTAGCGCTCGATCTGCTCAAGAACGCGAACATCGCGGCCGGCGGGGTGCTGCCGATGTGCCAGGACACCGGCACGGCGATCATCATGGGCAAACGCGGACAGCAGGTACTGACTCAGGGCCCCGACGAGCAGCACCTGAGCCGGGGGGTGTTCGACGCTTATCAGCAACTCAACCTGCGTTACTCCCAGATGGCGCCGCTGACCATGTGGGACGAGAAGAACACTGGCACGAACCTGCCTGCCCAGATCGACCTGTACGCGGCTACCGCGCCGGAGGACGCACTGGCCTACAAGTTCCTGATCCTGGCCAAGGGCGGGGGTTCGGCCAACAAGTCGTTCCTGTACCAGCAGACAAAGGCGGTACTGAACCCTGAGGCGCTCATGGGGTTCCTCGACGAGAAGCTGCGAGAACTCGGTACAGCAGCCTGCCCGCCGTATCACCTGGCTGTGGTCATCGGCGGTACGAGCGCCGAGGACACTCTGAAGACCGCCAAGTACGCCAGCACCCGATACCTCGATTCCCTCCCCACATCGGGATCGATGGCCGGACACGCGATACGCGACCCGGAGACCGAACAACAGATCCTGGAACTCACACGTTCGTTCGATATCGGGGCGCAGTTCGGCGGCAAGTACTTCTGCCACGACGTCCGGGTGATCCGCATGCCGCGCCACGGCGCCTCGCTGCCCATAGCCGTGGCCGTGTCGTGTTCCGCCGACCGGCAGGCGCTGGGCAAGATCACGGCCGACGGCGTGTTCGTCGAGCAACTCGAGACCGATCCTGCCAAGTACCTGCCCGAGCACGAACCAACCGAGACGGACGAGATCGTGCAGATCGATCTGAACCAGCCGATGGGAGCAGTTCGAGAGCAACTGTCCAAACTGCCCGTCGCCACGCACGTCAGCCTGACGGGTCCCATAGTCGTCGCCCGGGACATTGCGCACGCCAAGATCAAACAGATGCTGGACGACGGCGAGGAAATGCCGTGGTACCTGCGCGACCATTGTGTGTACTACGCGGGGCCCGCCAAGACGCCAGAGGGGTTCGCGTCCGGATCGTTCGGACCCACGACAGCAGGCCGCATGGACTCCTATGTCGACCAGTTCCAGAAAGCCGGTGGATCCTTCGTGATGCTCGCGAAAGGCAACCGGTCGAACGCGGTGACCACTGCGTGCAAGGACAACGGCGGGTTCTACCTGGGGTCGATCGGTGGGCCCGCGGCGCGACTGGCACAGGACAACATCACCAAGGTCGAGGTCCTCGATTTCCCCGAACTCGGTATGGAAGCCGTGTGGCGAATCGAGGTCAAGGACTTCCCCGCATTCGTGATCGTCGACGACAAGGGCAACGACTTCTTCGCCGACCGCATGCGTCCGATCGCCAACCGGATCCCGGTGGGGCCGCCGTCTTGATGGTCAGCCGACGGACGATCTCATCGACCTGATGAGGGCCGCGTAACGGCGGTACATCGCGGCATCGGTCGACGCCAGGCTCCAGATGAAGACTCCGCCGATGCCCTCGTCGGCCGCCATTCGGGCTCGGGTGTTGAGGCTCCTGCCGGCGGAGAACCAGACCGTCCGCGACACCGAGCACGTTCGAGACCGGCGTTCGATCCTCTTCTTCTTGCCCGAACCCACAGCGACGCGGTAGCTGCCACTGCGGCGCTCCGAGTAGCGGTACGTGTACTCGCCGGAAGCCTTGTCGAACCGGGGTGAGATCCCGCGTGCCGCCGCGATGTCGCGGGCCTGAGAAACCGTCACCGAAAACACCGGAGTCACCGAACCCGGACGCCACGACGCCGGACAACGCCCCACCGCCGCCTGACCGCCCGGACCGGGGGTTGGCCAGGACTTTCCGTACAAGGGCACGCCCGCCATGATCTTGTCCGCGTTGTCCGACCCCATCTGCGCAACAGCGGATCGCGCCACCGCAGCCGCCCACGGGTCGGGTCCGATCGGTCCGGGCTTGTCCCACGAGTAGTCGTAGGTCATCAGGTTCAACCGGTCGATCGAGTCCGCGATCGCACCCCAGTCGTACACGGTGTAGCCGGAACCCACGCGAGGCGAGCCGTCTGCGGCGAACGGTCGACTTCCGGCCGGGACCGTGACCGACAACAACTTGTCACGATCATGCAGTTTGGCTGCCAGCTGCCTGACCGTGGCCACGAACGCCGGGCGCGTCGACCTCCACGTGCCCTGACCATCGTTGAAGGCGAAGTTCTCCCAGTCCAGATCCAGTCCGTCTGCGCCGAGCTCCACTGTCCACCGGGCCAACTTGTCCGTCAACGCGTCTCGCCTCTTGCCGTTCTTCAGCACCGAAGCGAGTTGTCGGGCTCTGGATGAGTCGAGGTCGATGTGCGAGGCCCAGCGCAGGGGGCCGTTCATGTAGGACCAGGACCGTGCCAGCTCGGTCGACTGGTAAGGCCGTCGTGCTGACGCGGGAACGCAACCGGAGTGGAAGGTCAGCGCGCACACCGGGTTGCTGCGCCCCGCGAAGTCCCAGGCGAAGATCGCGACGTCGGTCAGGACGCCACGGCCGTCGGACATCCTGGCCCGCACCGTCTGGGGCGAATGCCAGTTGCCGAACCACCCGCCGATGACCTGGCGCGACGCGCGAGGCTCGGCGGGACCACTCATCTGCGCGCTGGGAGCGGCGTCATCCACCGCGCTGGGCAGGGTCAGGGAACTGGCGGCCAGCGCGGCAGCAACCCGCAGATATCGCCTCATCGTGCGTCCACGTTACGTGGGCGGTCCGGCCCATAGGAAGGATTCGATGAACCTGTCCGTCACGGCCAGGTTCATCGACGGCACATCGACCAGAACAGATGTCGCCCGACCGGCAACCCCGACCCCGCCAGACAGTGTCTCCGTGACGCTGCACGCATACCGACCCGCTGCACAGTCGCCCGTAGGCGGACACCTGACACTCCACGGGATCCGAAGCACGGGCTGTCGCGTCTGACAGGTATGAACCGCCTATGGATCGCCGCCCCGCTGGCGGCCGCAGCACTGACCCTGACAGCCTGCTCCGGTCTTGCGTCCGAAGCATCCACCCCTGCTTCCGAAGCCGTGGCCCCACCCGCGAGCGGGACGGCCACGGACAGCGTGACTCGCGGTGCGCCGGCAGCCGACACCCAGGCGGACCGCGACGTCATCCGAACCGCCATCGTGTCGTTGATCGTCGAGCAGCCCGAACAGTCGGTCGAGGAGCTGCAACGCATTGCTGTGGCTTCTGACGGTTACCTGCAGAGCGTCGACTCAGGTGGCGGAGTTCCGGCCTGCTCCGGAGGAAAGGCTTGTGGCTCGAACGGTGAGTCCGACAGCTCCTATCCAGGGAACGACGAGCCCCTGATGACGTCCCCTGCCGTCGGCAGCGCCGACGTCACGACGGTCGTTCTTCGCGTTCCCTCGGCCGACTACGACAGCGTGATGTCCGAGGTCCGCAGCCTGGGCGAGCTGGCCGCGCTGGATGTATCGGCCGACGACGTCACCGGCCAGGTCACCGACCTGGATGCCCGGATCGCTGCTCAGCGCGAGAGCGTGGCCCGGGTGAGAGGGTTGATGAAGCAGGCGACCAACCTGTCCGAGGTGGTTCAGATCGAACAGGAGCTCGCTGACAGGCAGTCCCAACTGGAGAGTCTGGTGGCGCAACGCCGGCAGTTGGCTCAGTCGGTGTCGTTGGCCACCATCACGGCGGTATTGGTCCCGCAAGATCAGGCCGCGCTGCTGGTCGCAAGTGACGACCACTGGTGGGATGCACCATGGCAGGCCTTCATCGGGTCGTGGCAGGTTCTTCTCGTGGCCTTGGCCGCGCTGTCCCCGCTGATCATTGCCATGGCTGTGGCGGGTGCCATCGCAACAGCGATCGTGCGCAGGCGCAGGCGGCGCCACCAAGGCGCAGCTCTCGAACCCGAGGCCCAACCCGAGGCGTCCACGAAGGCCTGAGCCCTGGGAGGGTCAGAGGTCCAGCAACCACACATCCATGACGCGGTAGGGGGTCATGCCGACTGACCGGTAGAGGCGGTCTGCTCCCGTGAGGCTGGCACTGTCCACCGTGATCTCGGTGACGGCGAACCCACGAGCAGCTGAGCGGGCGAACTCGCGGCGCAGAAGATATTGGGCGATGCCGCGACCCCGGGCGCGGCTGATCACACCCAGCAGCGGGATGTAGGCGGCCCCGAACTGCGCCCGGATATCGCTGGCGCAGATGAACGCCACGGGATCCTCGCCGACGTAGGCGACGCTCCACAGTTCGCGAACGTACCCGGCGTGAGACTGCTGCCAGGCGAGCCAGTCGTGGAACGGGCGCTCGGGTTCTCCTCCCCAGTGATCCCGGAACGCCTGCTGGTGCAGGCGGTGAACCACGCGCAGATCGTCATCGCAGGTGGCGTCTAGGACCTGCAGTCCAGTCGGGGGCAGCGGCGGGCAGATTTCGCGGCCATGGTCGATGCGGAGCCGTTCGAATGTGCGCACAGGGTTGAGTCCGGCCGCCTGCAAGGCGGCTCGCCACAACGTGTCCTCCCGGTATGCACCCGCTGCAAGTTGCCACAGCTGCGAGCTCACCCCCAGGGAAGCGACCCTGTCCGTCGCCACAGTCGCGGCGAAACTCGGCTCGCAGCCCGCGGCCAACTGTGCCGCGCGGACACCGATGTCGCCCATCAGAGCCACCATGAGCTCTTGCTGCGCCTGGGCGGACAGTCCTGGTGAGACCCATGTGTCGACACCGACCTCGCGTTCCGCTGGGATCACACTGAGCAGGCACAGTCCAAGAACCTGGTCACCCACAAGCGCCACGACACTGGCAGCGGCATCGACTTCTGGGTCGGCCAGCAGGGCCGCAACCTCATCGGAACCGGTGTCCACCTCGTCGAGGACTGACTGCTCATGGGACTGGATCAGGTCGACGATCCCCGCCAGCACGGACGCACCGACCCGGGCAAGGGCACGGAACTCAGTGGCCACCGGAGGGCTCAGAGGTCCTCGAGGATCTCGGTGACCAGGGCGGCCACAGGCGACCGCTCGGCACGCGTCAGGGTGATGTGCGAGAACAAAGGATGCCCCTTGAGCTTCTCGATCACCGCGACGACACCGTCATGGCGCCCGACCCTCAGGTTGTCGCGCTGACCGATGTCATGAGTCAACACCACACGCGAGTCCTTGCCGATGCGCGACAACACGGTCAACAGCACGTTGCGCTCCAGTGACTGGGCTTCGTCGACGATGACGAAGGCGTCATGAAGCGACCGGCCGCGGATGTGGGTGAGAGGCAGAACTTCGAGCATGTCCCGGTTCAGGACCTCTTCGATCACCTGCGGCGAGGTGATCGCCGACAGGGTGTCGAACACGGCCTGCCCCCACGGGGACATCTTCTCGTGCTCTGAGCCGGGCAGGTATCCGAGCTCTTGCCCCCCCACGGCGTAGAGCGGGCGGAATACCTGGATCTTGCGATGGACGCCGCGCTCCACGACCCACTCCAGGCCGGCGGCCAGAGCCAGGGCGCTCTTACCCGTACCGGCCCGGCCCCCCATGGAGACGATGCCGATCTCGGGGTCCATCAAGGCGTCCAGGGCGATGCGCTGTTCGGCACTGCGGCCATGTAGCCCGAAGGCCTCGAGGTCGCCACGGACCTGCCGGATCCGCTTGTCCGGCTGCACCCGGCCCAAACCGCTGCCGCGCTCACTGATCAGGACCACTCCCGCATTGGTGAGCAACTCCGCACCCGAACCGACAGCGCTGTCGGGCAGGTCGATGGACCCGTTCTCGTAGAGGGCGTCGATATCGTCTCCGGCCACTTCGAGTTCGACGATGCCGGTCCAACCGGAGGTCACGACGAGTTCGGCCCGGTACTCCTCGGCAGGCAACCCGAGAACCGCTGCCTTGACCCGCATGGGCAGATCCTTGGACACCAGCACGACATCTCTGCCTTCGAACTTCAGGTTCGCTGCCACCGACAGGATGCGTGAGTCGTTGTCCCCCAGCCGGAAGCCGGGCGGCAGCGCCTCGGGGTCGGTGTGGTTCAACTCCACGTGCAGGGTGCCACCGGATTCCCCGACCTGGATCGGCATGTCCAAACGCCCGTGCTCGATGCGCAAGTCGTCGAGGAAGCGAAGCGCCTGGCGAGCGTAGTAGCCCAGCTCCGGATGTGTGCGTTTCGCTTCGAGTTCGGTCACCACCACCAAAGGCAGCACCACATCATGTTCCGCGAACCGGGTCATCGCCCGGGGATCGCTGAGCAACACCGACGTGTCCAACACGTACGTCCGCCGCAGCGAGTCCGCCCGTAGGCCCGAATCCGTCACACTGAACCTCCGCTCACGCGTTACGGCGAAACTACGTCGCGTTGCGGTCGGGAGCACCTCGCCACGCCGTAGTCCTGGTGAACGTCCAGCGAACGAGTCGTCGCCATCGGACAGCCCGATCTGTCAGGCCGCCGGACTGCCGTCGCAGATCCTGCGGCGCTTGGTCGGCGAGGCCGTTGGGCGTGCAGTTGTGGAACTGGCACGACCGCCTGATGCTACGGACGCCTGCCGAGCGGATCGCCGAGACCCTGGCCAACCGGGCGGCGACCGCTGCGGCCGTTCAGCAGGTCATCCGGAAGATGTCCGCGGATCCCGCCGTCCCCAGCCACTTCGCCCGGGTCGGCTGACCCGGCTCCCAGACGCCGCCTTGAAGGGGCTCGGCCCTCACCGGGGCGCGGTCAGCGCATCCGCAGGTCGGAGTGGCTCGTCGGGCTGACGGGTCAGGATCCACGCCGCCGCGAAGGTCGTGATCGGAACAGCGGCGATGAGGCCCAAGCTGCCCACGAGTGACCGGACCACCTCTTGTGCGAGCAACTCGGTGGTCAAAGACTGCGCCATCGGCGTCTCGGACATGACGATGATCAAGAACAGCGGCAACGAGGCACCGATGTAGGCCAGCACCAAGGTGTTGACCGTTGCCGCCACGTGGTCTCGCCCCACCCGCATCCCGGCAGAGAAGAGGTCGTGCAGAGTGCTGTGCGGACGTGCCCGCCGGACCTCCCACACCGCGGCCGCCTGGGTCACAGTCACATCGTCCAGAACGCCCAGGGCGCCGATCACCAGACCGGCCAGGAACAGCCCGCGCAGATCGATCGTCAGATCCACGGGTGAGTTCTGCAGGTAGAAGGCATCTTCCCCGCTGACCCCCGTGAACTTGGCTGCCGTCGTGAAGACGGCACCGAGTGCCGCTGTCAGCAGCAGTGCGATGACGGTACCGATCAGGGCGACACCTGTGCGCATGTTGAATCCGTGCGCCAGTCCCATGGTCGCCATCGCGATCGCCGAGGCTCCGAACGCCGCCACTGCCACCGGCGACGTGCCCAGCAGCAGGGCAGGCAGGACGAACGCGGCCAGCAACCAGATCGACACAGCCAGTCCGGCCAGGGCCGCGACCCCCTTCCATCGCGACAGCAGTACGACAGCCGCCGCGAACAGCAGGACCAGGAAGATCAGGGGTTGATCCCGTTTGACATCGGAGAACCCGTACGTCCGTTCGCCTTCGAAATCCGAGACCGTCAGCCACACGTCGGCGCCGACCGTGGCCTGGGGCGCGGATTCGCCTGTCTGCATGTTCAGGGCAACCAGGTCCCCCGCCTCCGGCCCCTCGACCACCTCCACCAGGATGATCTGGCAGTCCGGGGCCTTGGGATCGCACTCCCTGATCTCGGTGACCCGACCTGATGCGTATTCGACCTGGCCCAGCGACGGTGTCTCGGCGCGGGGCCACAGCCACACCAGCCCGGCGACCGTGATCAGCACTAGCGGCACGACAATCCACACCACGTACTTGCGCAGCGAAGGCGGCAGCGACCAGTCCTGGTCAGTGTCGTCGTGCGAATGTCCGGCACCCATGGGGCCTCCTTCGATGTCCCCGTACGGTTCTATTCGTAAGGGTTGCGCGGCGCTGGGACTGGTGTCACCGACGTCGCCTCAAGGACGGGCACAGCCTTGGGGTCGGCCACTCCACCGCCTTCGACCCACCGCCCGGTGACTTCGACCCAGGCATCGGCGGGGAGATCCTCGGTCTCGGTCACCTTGATGCGCGATGCCTGGGCGTCAGCAGCGCAACACGACATCGCCATGCGGGTGAGCCACCATCCGCCCTCGGGGTCCGGCGTGACGAACCCGACCATCCTGACTTCGCGGCCCTGCAGCGTCTTTCCACCGTCCCAGACGGACCGCACAACGTAGTCCCGCAGAGGCATGTCCGAGATCTGGCCCTCGGGCAGGGCCGGCAACTGCAGATCGACTGCGGGAGCCGTCGATGTGGTCGTCTGTCGCTCGGCGCTGAATGCACCCAGGGCCGAAGGCGCCACCACGTAGACGGCCAACACCGGCAGGAGCAGCAAATACGCTATCCGGGGCCCCCGGCTGTGGTCATGACCGTGGCCGTCTTCGACCAGGATCTCGCCCACCGCCAGGTCGGCCTCGTGCCTGGCGTGGACCTGCTCATCGGCGGGTTCGTTGCCCTCGCGCCAGGAGTCCCATAATGCGTAGCCACCCAGCACAAGCAGCACGACCGAGGACGCCAGGAGGAAGGGCTTCATGCCTTCGGCGACATAGAACAGGAACTGGTCGCCGAGGGCCAGGCGAAGCACCATGACCCCGACGAGCAGCAGGACGATGCCCTGGACGTCTTTCTTCACGACAGCAGCACCCAACCGAACCCGATGGAGGCGATGATGGCGACCACGAAGGTGGTGGGGGCGAACCGGACTGCGAACCTGCGCCCGAAGATGCCGGTCTGAAGCGCGATGAGTTTCATGTCGACCATCGGACCCACGACCATGAACGCCAACAGAGCCGTCAGTGAGAACTCGCTCAGACTGGCGGCCACGAAGGCGTCTGCCTCAGAACAGATCGAAAGCAGGACCGCCAACAGACCCAGCGCGACAACGGACAGCACCGGTCGGTCCGCAACCGCCTGCAACCAGTCACGGGGGACGAAGACGTTCAGCGCTGCGGCTGCCATGCCGCCGATGACCAGGAAACCGCCGGCGTGCAGAAAGTCATGGGTGGCGCTGGCCAGGAAGATCTGGTGCTTGGAGGCTCCGGGGGCGTGGTCCTTGCGCGGGATGCGAATCCATTCTCCGCGCCCGAACCGCAGCCACAGCCACCCCATGGCCATGGCCACGAACAGCGAGGTGACGAATCGGGCGGCCGCCATCTGTGGGTTGTTGGGGAACGCCACGAAAGTCGAAACAATGACGACGGGGTTGATCGCCGGCGACGACAGCAGGAACGCGAGGGCTGCCGCGGGTGCGACACCGCGGGACATGAGTGAGCCTGACACTGGCACCGAGGCGCACTCGCAGCCCGGGACGATCGCACCGGCGCAACCCGCCACCGGGACCGCCAGCGCGGGCCGTTTCGGCAGCGCCTTCTGCCAGAACGAGGCCGGGACATACGCGGTGATCACCGCCGACAGCACCACCCCGAGCACCAGGAACGGCAACGCCTGCATGACAATCGCCACAAATATCGTGGTGGCGGCTTTCAACGCGGGGGCATCCAGGTACTGCACCAGAATCGGCTGAAGCAGCACCAGCAGGACCGCCGAGCCCGCCAGGATCTCTACTCCGCCGGGCCGGTAAGCCCGCCCGGACGGCTCGGTCGTTACCTCGACATCCCGAGCAGAAGCGCGGGTTTCGCGGTCTGTGGGGGTCGGCACCCCGCCATCGTAAGTGGCCGGGCGCGAGTGTCGAGGTTGTCCACAACGCGCGTCGTGGTTTGGTTGGTCAGCCGCCGAAACGGCGCTGCCGCTGGGAGTAGGCGCGAAGTGCGCGCAGGAAATCCACCTCGCGGAAATCCGGCCACAATGCCTCGCAGAAGTAGAACTCCGAGTGAGCGCTCTGCCACAGCAGGAAACCCGACAGTCGCTGCTCGCCGGAGGTCCTGATCACCAGATCGGGATCTGGCTGGCCTTTCGTGTAGAGATGGTCGGAGATGTGTTCGGCGTCCAGTACCTGTGCCAGGTCGTCCAGCCCGGTGCCCTTCTCATGGTGTTCCTGCAGCAAGGAGCGGACGGCATCGACGACTTCGCGCCGACCGCCGTATCCGATGGCCATGTTCACGATCAGACCCTGGTTGTCAGCGGTCTGCTCGCCAACGGACTTCAACGTCGCCGCGAACTCATCGGGCAGAAGGTCCAGTGCGCCCACTGGGTGGACCCGCCAATGCCCGCTGTCGGCGAGGTCCCGAGCGGTCTCTTCGATGATGCCCAGCAGCGGCGCCAACTCCGCCGGGTCGCGTTGCAGGTTGTCGGTGGACAGCAGCCACAAGGTGACGACCTCGACACCGGCCTCTTCGCACCACCCCAGGAATTCCGCGATCCTGGCCGCCCCCGCCCGGTGACCGGACTCGCTGCTGGAGCCCTTGACGCTGGCCCAGCGGCGGTTGCCGTCCAGGATGACGCCGACATGTCGCGGCGTCCGGTCTGCGTCCAGACGCCGTCGTACCCGGCCCGCATAGGCCGTGTAGAGGACGTCGCGCAGACCCACGCCCACCACCTTCCGACATGACTTGCGTCTGAGGCTAGCGGAGGCCGACTGCAAACCTGGGGCGGAAGCGGTAGACCTGGGGCTCCCCGCCCGTGGTTTGCCACCTCTGCCCCCGTTCTGCAGCGGGCCGGGCCGTAGTGGGATGTAGTGGGATGCAGTCGCGAGGGATCTCGCGCATAGTGGTTCGATGGCCGCCGACTACGACCACGTACCGCTGAGGACGCGTTCCGAACTGCGCGACTGGCTCGCCGCCAACCACACCAGCAGTCGCGGCATCTGGTTGGTCGCCTGGCGCCGGCCCGAACTGGGCCCCCGCATCCCCTACGAGGATCTGGTCGAAGAGGTGCTCTGCTTCGGCTGGATCGATTCGACGGTCAAGACGATCGACGACGACCGTTCGGCTCTGCGCCTGACACCGCGCAAGGCCGGCAGTGTGTGGTCTCGGCCCAACAAGAAGCGTCTGGAGAGACTGCTGAACACGGACCTGATGACGGCGGCCGGCCTTGCCGTCATCGAGCGCGCCAAGGCCGATGGATCGTGGACGTTCCTGGACGACGTCGAGGATCTGGTCGTGCCCCCGGACCTGACCACTGCTCTGATCGCCGATGGCGCGCTCGGGAGGTTCGAGACTCTGACCCCTGGGCGCCGCAAACAACTGCTGTTCTGGATCAAGAGCGCCAAGCGCGATGAAACCAGGACCGACCGGATCGCCAAAACCGTGGCCAGCGCCTCGCAGGGCCGTTCCGCCCTGGAGTGAGCGCCGTCAGACTCCCGACTCCTGGTCGATCAGCGGCTGAACGCGTTTGGTGACCCAGCGCTCGGCCACGAAACTCATGAAAGGGATCGTGCCCGCGAGCAGGATCAGGACGGCTCTGCCCAGGTGCCATTTGAGTCGGAACACGAGGTCGAGAGACACCGCCACATAAGCCACGTACAACCAGCCGTGCGCCATCCATCCGATGCTGTACCAGGTGGCGGATTCGCCCAGGACGTACTTGAACGGCAGGCCCACAACCGTCATGAATGCCAGAACCACGCCTGTGACGAAGGCCATGACCCGGAACCGGGTCAGCGCCCCGGGCAGACCTTTGGGCGCGGCAGCAGACTCCGCCGCAGGATTCTTGGCGGCGTCGACGCGGGTCGCGGGCTGGTCAGGGGACATCGCTCACAGGCTAACCCGGTCGTCGGGCGGCGCAACAATCGGAACTTCCGCGATGCGTTCGCGTTCCACCCTGACATCCTCTCGGAAGAAACGGATCCAGGCGAAGACCACAATCCCGGCGAAGATGAGCCACTGCAGGCTGTAGAAGGCGTTCTGCAGCGGAAAGGGGACATCGGGGTCGGTACCGACCAGCGGCGTGGCGACCTCCAGCCCGGGCGCCGCAGGGGTCCCCGTCACAGTGACGTATCCGTCGATCGGGGCATCCTCACCCCATTGCTCGGCCAGTCCGGCCCCGCTGATGGTCAGCAGCGGATCGGACGGTGTCACAGGGGCGCTGGCATAGAAGTTCTCGTACGGCTGAACACGTCCCGTTACCCGCACCTCTCGACCGGCCAGCGACGGCGCCGACTCGACATCGGGCACCCAACCCTGCAGAACTGCCACGACCCGACCATCGTCCAGTCGGACTCCATCGACCACGAGATATCCGACTTCGCCCTCGGCAGACAACCGGGAACGCACAAAACTGCGGGCTCCCGGGACCACCTCGCCGACGACAGACACGTTGTGCCCCAGCGATGCGATGTCCAGAGTGCCCGAGTCGGCCGGCACGAGTTCGCCGTAGGGCACCAACTGCGAGACAGCCGAGCGGGCCACAGCCAACTGGTCGTCGGTGCGGCCGTACTGCCAGACCGAAGCCACCACACAGATCGCGATGGCCAACAGGGCCCCCGCCGTACGCAGGATCCATTGCGGGGTCCGCAGCACCCGCAGGGCCGGGCTCATGGGGTCGAGCCCGGACCTTTCGGTTCGGCACCCGGCGCCACCGCAGGCGTCTGATCAGCACGCGTGAAGGGCGCATTGACGGGACGGACGTTGTCAGGCTCCTCGAAGTCGATCTTCTTGAGCTGTTTGTTCATGGAACGCCACAAGAAGAACGTGGCTACCCCCAGGGCGGTGAATATCACGAACCCGAGGAGCCCGGGCGACACGATCGACGGGTCCACGTAGCGGGCTGGCTGCGACGGATCCTCGGCCACGGGCAGCACAACGGCCAGGTGAGGTGAAAGCATGGTGGTGTGCGCTCCTTTCCGAGGATCTCGCACACTAGTCTCGCAGGCGCTTGCGCCTGGGACCAATACGCCTGCTGAGGGAACCCATGTCGACGTCGACCATCGAGGCTGATCAGGAGATGCTGCGGGCCCGCTATGGCCTGGACCGCAACCCCTGGCCGCGCCGCGTGGCAGTCGGGCTGGTGCTGCTGGCGCTACTCGCTGCCGGGGTGCTCTCCGCGGTCGCGATCGCTCGTGGCGCTCCGGTCGAAGGCAATGCGCTGTCGTGGCGCGCCGGGGACCGTTCAGTGGCCATCGACATCGAGTTGCGAGGAACCAGTGCGGAGCCCGTCGTGTGCGTCGTGAAGGCTCAGGACGTTCGCTCGACCGACATCGGCTACAGGGAGTTCGTGTTCGAATCATCGCCGCTCACCCAGACCATCGAGTTGCCGACGTTGTTCCGTGCTGCGTCCGTGAGCGTCCTGGGTTGCGGTCGCCAGGGTGAGCAGTTGCGGGTGCCTCCGCCGGACTTCCCCCCCGGCGTCGCTATCCCGTAGCCAGAGGCCCGGTGCCGGTGCCGGTGAAGCACCGTGCGGTGGGTGCGTGTTCGGGTAGCCTCGCCTTTTCGGCGGGACCCCAGGCGGAGGGACGGCAATGAGCGACGTGCTCTGGTTGACGCAGGAGGCCTACGACTCCCTGCAAGCAGAATTGGCCGACCGCGAGGGTCCGCGGCGGGCCGAGATCGTCAAGCGGATCGAACTGGCCCGCGAAGAGGGTGACCTCAAGGAGAACAGCGGATATCACGCAGCCAAGGACGAGCAGGGCCACAACGAGGCACGAATCAAGCAGTTGTTGGCGATGCTGGACAAGGCCAAAGTCGGCACCCCCGACTCCGCAGCCGACGAAGCCGCCCACGGCAAGGTGATCTCGGTCAGGTTCGTGTCTTTGGACATGGAGGAGACTTTCCTCCTGGCGTCGCGCGAAGAGGCAGCTCACGCCTCGATTGAGGTCTACTCGCCCACGTCTCCGCTGGGCCAGGCTGTTACTGGGCACAAGGTCGGCGACACCGTCGACTACTCACTGCCCAACGGCAAATCGATGCAGGTCGAGATCCTCACGGTGGCCGACTACGCCCCCTGAGTCTCACGGTCCCTGAACGGCTGCACCCTGGACCGATTTGGCCCCCGTGACGATCACAGGCAGCATTGGCGCATGCCAGCTATCGAGGCCGAGGGCCTGGTCAAGGTCTATGAGTCCCGCAGTGGCGCTGTGCGCGCCCTGGACGGAGTCGACCTGCAGGTGCCCGAGGGCACGGTGCTGGGCCTCCTCGGCCCCAACGGCGCCGGCAAGACCACGACAGTCCGGGTCCTGACCACCCTGCTGGTGCCCGACGAGGGGCACGCGACGGTGGCGGGCTGCGATGTCGTGGCCCAGTCCGACCAGGTGCGCCGCCGGATCGGACTGTCCGGCCAGTACTCCGCGGTGGACGAATACCTGACCGGTCGCGAGAACCTGCAGATGATCGGACGCCTGTACCACTTGGGCAAGAAGCGAGCCGCCGAACGCGCGGGTGAACTGCTGGATCGGTTCGACCTGACCGATGCCGCCGACCGGCCCGTCAAAGGCTACTCCGGTGGAATGCGTCGCAGGCTCGACCTGGCCGGCGCCCTGGTGGCCCAACCGCCCGTCCTGTTCCTCGACGAGCCCACGACGGGTCTCGATCCCCGCAGCCGTCTGGGCCTGTGGGACGTCATCGAAGGTCTGGTTCGGGAGGGCACGACGTTGCTGCTCACCACTCAATACCTGGAAGAGGCCGACCGCCTGGCCGACACCATTGCGGTCGTCGATCACGGCAGAGTGATCGCCCGCGGATCCAGCGACGAACTCAAGATGCAGGTGGGCGGCGAGCGGCTCGAGCTGGTCGTCTCCTCCGACGACGGCGTCAACTCGGCCAGGGACATCCTGGCCCGAGTGGGATTGGACGAGCCACAGGTCGACGCTCACACTCGGTCGGTGGGCGTCTCGGTCACCGGCGGCGCCCAGACTCTGCTCGAGGCCCTGCGGCAACTTGACGAGCAGGGCGTGAAGGTGTCCGATGTGGGCCTGCGCAGACCCACGCTCGATGACGTCTTCTTGACCCTGACGGGCCAGCACGCCGAGCAGGGAGAGGAATCCCGATGACCACGACCACTGCGTTGACCACCGAACTGCCCCAGCCCAGTGCGGTTTCCGCCGCAATCGGCGACACCCTGACGATCACTCGACGCAACCTGACCCGGCTCCTGCGGGTTCCGGACTCGGTCGTGTTCGGAATCATCCAGAGCGTCATGTTCGTCCTTCTGTTCCGATTCGTGTTCGGTGGCGCGATCGAGGTCCCCGGTGGCTCTTACGTGGAGTTCCTCATGGGCGGCATCTTCGTTCAGACCGTGGCGTTCTCGTGTGCCACGACAACGGTCGCCATGGCCAGTGACTTACAGGGCGGAATCATCGACCGCTTCCGTTCGCTGCCGATGGCTCGCGGTGCAGTTCTGGCTGGCCGCACATTCGCCGACCTGGGCTTCGGGGCGATCACGGTCATCGCCATGGCCATCACCGGCCTTCTGGTCGGCTGGCGCACGCACTCGTCGCCGTTGCAGATCATCGCGGGCTTCGCCCTGCTGGCACTGTTTGCCTACGCCTTCTTGTGGATCGGCGCCGTCATCGGCATGAGTGTTGCAAGCCCAGAGGTGGCCCAGACCGCCGGGCTGATCTGGTTGTTCCCACTGACGTTCGTGTCCAACGTCTTCGTGCCTTTGGAGTCCATGCCATCGTGGCTGCAACCGATAGCTGCGTGGAACCCCGTTTCATGTGCTGCACTGGCTCTGCGTGACCTGTTCGGAAACCTGCCCGCAGGCTACGACGCCGGAGAGTGGTTCCCCATGCAGAACCCGATCCTGATGACGGTCGTGTGGTGCGCCATCATCCTGGCCGTGTTCATGCCGCTCGGGGTTGCCCGCTATCGCAAGGCCGCCGCCCGCTGAACACCCGGCTCGCGGCCGAATCAGGAATCCTTGCAGGTGGTGTGCTGGCCGACCATCTTGCACGTGGCGAACACTTTGCCGTCGTAGCCCTTCTGGTCCAACGTCCAAGTGTCGGCTTTGGCGCCAGGCGTCGCCACGACATACCCGTACTTGATCTTGGTCCACAGGTAAGTGGCGTTCGGATACGGCTTGGCATATGCAGGGATTCCGGCAAGAGCAACGCCGTCGCCCCCCAACAACGGGCCGTGGGCAGGCCGCGCGTAGGTGGCCAAGTCAGGGGAGTCGGGGATAGAGCCACCGTTGCCCACGACCACCTGGGCGGGCTGGCCGGGGATCTGGACGACCTGGGCGACGTGCACGTGTGAGGCGATCATGGCGTTGTAGTGGCGGGTCAGACCATAAGCTGCCGCCGTCTGGTCCACGGCGGTCCACTGGTTCCACCACGGCACATTAAAGCGCTCCTCGGTCGTGTCCACACCGAACATGGGGCGGTGTGTGACCAGCCATGACTCCCGGCCCTTGACCTTGGCGCTGAGTTCATCTGCCCTCTGGTAGGCGGGCCGCTGTTTGGCCGCCAACGCGGTGATCTCGGCGTTGCGGCCGTTGGCGCTGTCCACCACGACGGTACGCAGAGTCCGGTCGACACTGATGCGCAAGTCGACTTTCCACGTGGGGGCGATCACATCGGCGGGCACCTTGCCATAAGCCGCCTTCGGGGCGCAGGCCGCCGCCCCTAGGGGTGACGAATCAAAGAACAGGAACCAGCCGTTGCCACCCCGGGCGCATTCCTCGTGGTTGCCACGCACCGGCAAGATGGGCGTCCGCTTGAACAGTGGTGACATCGGGATGAAGACGTCGGCCATCCATCCGTAGTCGGTGTCGTTGAAGTCGGCTCCGGGCACGGGCTCGGGGGTCCCTCCGCACTTGTCGATGACAGTGCGATCAGGGTTCAGCGGGTCGGGATTCGTCTTGGTGACGCCACACCGGGACTCGCGATAGTAGAAGTCCCCGGTGAAGATGGCCAGGTCAGCATGCTCCTTGGCGATCGCCTTGCTGTTCTTGGCCAGCGGCCACGACGTCGGGCTGCTGCAGTCCTGATGCAGGTCGTCGTCGACCCTGCAGCCGGTGTCGCCGAACATGGCGATCTTGGTGACGGTCTTGGGCAGCGAGGCGGGCGCCTTGTGGCCAGCCACCGTCACCGACGTCAGGTTCTTGGGCAGGCTGGCCTCGCAGGCCCGCAGACTCGCGAATGCCGACATCGTGGTGGCGCCGGGGACCCGCATGGTCATGGCCAAGTGGGACTTCGCACCGTCCTTGGCGACGACGTCGACTTTGGGGCATGGGACTCCATTGGGGATGACGGCGCGAGTCTGAAGGTTGGACGCCGAGACGGACTTGGGCACCACCAAGGTGTAGGCGGACACAACCCCGGTGGTCACGGCGGCGCGGACCTGACCGTCGGTCGGCGCGTCCGGGGGCGCTGCCTGGGCAGCCGGAGCGGACACCGCCGACAGCACAAGCCCGGTCGACAGTGCGGATCCGAGGATGATTCGGTGCAGCAGCATCCCGCCAAACTACGGGACCCTACGGCGACTCGCTCCCCGGATGGG
>WBZP01003169.1_pt1 | contig 18107 bp, 18 predicted proteins | sample 5204301 | NCBI WGS metagenome assembly WBZP01 (sample SAMN12412401, study PRJNA552823) | activated sludge metagenome | isolation source: activated sludge from nitrification reactor of wastewater treatment plant... | place: USA: Pennsylvania | collected 2017 | reverse complement strand
GGCGTGTTCAGCGCGGTGAAGTTGTGGAAGTCGTCCTCGATCTCGGGGCCGTCGGCCACGTCGAAACCGATCGAACGGAACAGGCCTTCGATGCGCTCCAGCGTACGCGTCACCGGGTGCAGGCCACCACGGGCTTCGCCGCGGCCGGGCAGCGTGACGTCGAGCGCCTCTTCGGCGAGGCGGGCTTCCAGCGCTGCGAGCTTGATCGCGTCGCGGCGCGCGTTGAGCGCGGCTTCGACCGCTTCCTTGGCGCGGTTGATGGCGGCGCCGGCGGTCTTCTTCTCTTCGGGCGGCAGCTTGCCGAGGCCCTTCAAGAGTTCGGTGATCTGGCCAGACTTGCCGAGATAGCGGGCCTTGACCTGCTCCAGCGCGTCGGGGTCGTTCGTTGCGGCAAAGGCGCCGCAGGCTTCATTTACGATTGCGTCGAGATTATGCATTTCACATCCACACTCACCGAAGAAAAAAAGGAGGCGAATGCGCCTCCTTTTTTCCGGACCTCAGGCTGAATCTAAGGCTATGCCTCAGGCGCCGAGGCTGGCCTTGGCCTGGTTCGCGATTGCCGCGAACGCAGCCTTGTCGAAAACGGCCAGATCAGCCAGCACCTTGCGGTCGACTTCGATCTGCGCCTTCTTCAGGCCATTCATGAGGGTGCTGTACTTCAGACCCAGCTCGCGGGCAGCCGCGTTGATACGGGCGATCCACAGCGAACGGAACTGACGCTTCCTTTGACGACGGTCACGGTAGGCGTACTGGCCGGCCTTCATCACCGCCTGCTTGGCGATGCGATATACGTTCTTGCGACGACCGCGGTAACCCTTGGCCTGGACGAGAACCTTCTTGTGGCGCGCGCGCGCCGTTACACCACGTTTAACTCGGGGCATGTCGGCTCTCCTTTACGCGTAGGGCATCATGGCGCGAACCTGGGCCTTGTCGGAATCATGGACTCCTTCAATGCCACGCAGCTGGCGCTTGCACTTGGTGGTTTTCTTGGTGAGGATGTGACGCTTGAACGCCTGACCCCGCTTGATGCTGCCGCCGGCACGCACCTTGAAGCGCTTCTTGGCGCTGCTCTTGGTCTTCATCTTGGGCATTTTTATGCTCCTTAATGACATGTCGTCAGGTGGCTTCCCCTACGGAAACGCTTCAACTACCCAACGCCACTTATGTTGGCCAGCCACCTTGCGGCGGCCCGCCAAATCCTTCTACTGCCTTACTTCACTACCTTTTTCGCCGGGGCGATGACCATCACCATCTGACGGCCTTCCATCTTCGGCATCTGCTCGACCTGGCCTTCTGCCTCGAGGTCGGCCTTGATGCGCTCCAGCTGACGCATGCCAAATTCCTGGTGCGCCATTTCGCGTCCCCGGAAGCGCAGGGTCACCTTGACCTTGTCGCCTTCATCGAGGAAGCGAACCATGTTCCGCAGCTTGATCTGGTAGTCGTTCTCGTCCGTACCCGGGCGGAATTTGACTTCCTTGACCTGCACCTGCTTCTGCTTGAGCTTGGCTTCGTGGGCCTTCTTCGCCTCCTGATACTTGAACTTGCCGTAATCCATGATCCGGCAAACAGGTGGCTGGGCCAGCGGGGCAATTTCAACGAGGTCGATTTCTGCCTCTTCAGCCATTTGCATGGCCGTTCTGATGCTCACGATACCGACTTGCTCTCCGGCTTCGCCAATCAGGCGGACTTCCGGCACGTTAATCTCTTCGTTAACGCGATGCGCTTTCTGCAGTGCTATGGTCTTCGCTCCCAGACAGACAAAAGTTAAGCCGTGCCACTCCGCGCTGCGACTTCACCCACAAGTCGCTCGATCAAGGCCTCAAGGGGCATTTGCCCAAGGTCTTGACCACCGCGTGTGCGCACGGCCACCAGTCCGGCTTCCTTTTCCTTGTCTCCGACGACAATCTGGTAAGGCAGCCGGTTCAAGCTATGTTCGCGTATTTTATAGGTAATTTTCTCGTTGCGCAAATCCGCCTCAGCCCGGATGCCTGCATTGCGTAGCATTTGCGCCACATGTTCGGCGTAATCGGCCTGCTTTTCCGAGATATTGAGCACCACCGCCTGCACCGGCGCGAGCCAGAGCGGGAAAGCACCCGAGAAGTTCTCGATCAGGATGCCGATGAAGCGCTCGAGCGAGCCAAGCACGGCGCGGTGCAGCATGACCGGGGTCTTGCGGCTGTTGTCCTCGGCGACATACTCGGCGCCGAGGCGGGTCGGCATCGAAAAGTCGACCTGCATCGTGCCGCACTGCCACGAGCGGCCAATGGCATCCTTGATGTGGAATTCGATCTTCGGGCCGTAGAAGGCGCCCTCACCCGGCAGCTCTTCCCATTCCAGGCCGGAAACGCGCAGCGCTTCACGCAGGGCGTGCTCGGCCTTGTCCCAGACGGCGTCGTCACCGACGCGCTTCTCAGGGCGCAGCGCGAGCTTCACGGCAATGTCGGTGAAGCCGAAATCGGCATAAACGTTGCGCACGATGTCGTTGAAGGCGGTGACTTCGGTCTGGATCTGGTCTTCGGTACAGAAGATGTGTCCGTCATCCTGCACGAAGCCGCGCACGCGCATCAGGCCGTGCAGCGCACCCGAGGGTTCGTTGCGATGGCAGGAGCCGAATTCGCCGTAGCGCAGCGGCAGCTCGCGGTACGAGCGCAGGCCGGCGTTGAAGACCTGGATATGGCCCGGACAGTTCATCGGCTTGATCGCGTAGTCGCGATTCTCGGAAGCCGTGGTGAACATGTTGTCCTTGTAGTTCTCCCAGTGGCCCGATTTTTCCCACAGCGAGCGGTCGAGCACCTGCGGGCAGCGGACTTCCTGGTAGCCGTTGTCACGATAGACGCGGCGCATGTACTGCTCGATCTCCTGCCAGACGGCCCAGCCCTTCGGGTGCCAGAAGACGAGGCCCGGGGCTTCGTCCTGCATGTGGAACAGGTCGAGGTGGCGGCCGACCTTGCGGTGGTCGCGCTTCTCGGCTTCTTCGAGCATGTGCAGGTAGGCGTCGAGGTCTTCCTTCTTCGCCCAGGCGGTGCCGTAGATGCGCTGCAGCTGTTCGTTCTTGGAATCACCGCGCCAGTAGGCGCCGGCGACCTTCATCAGCTTGAAGGCCTTGAGCTTGCCGGTCGAGGGCACGTGCGGGCCGCGGCAGAGGTCGATGAAATCGCCTTCACGGTAGAGCGACACGTCCTGGTCGGCGGGAATGGCCGCGATCAGCTCGGCCTTGTATTTCTCGCCCATGTCGAGGAAGAACTTGACGGCATCGTCGCGTGCCCAGACTTCGCGAGTCACGGGGATGTCGCGCTTGGCGAGTTCGCCCATGCGCTTCTCGATTGCCGCGAGATCCTCGGGCGTGAACGGGCGCGAAAAGGCGAAATCGTAGTAGAAGCCGTTTTCGACCGTTGGGCCGATGGTCACCTGCGCTTCGGGGAACAGCTCCTTCACCGCATAGGCCAGCAGGTGCGCAGTGGAGTGGCGGATCAGCTCGAGGCCATCGGCATCGCGATCCGTGATGATCGCAAGTTCGCTGTCCTTGTCGATGCTGAAGCTCGTGTCGACGAGCTTGCCATCGACCTTGCCGCCCAGCGCGGCGCGTGCGAGACCCGCACCAATGCTTTGCGCAACCTCGGCCACCGTTACGGCAGCTTGCGCAAATTCCCGTTTCGAACCATCAGGCAGGGTAATGACCGGCATCTTTTCAAAATCCCAAAACAAAAAAGCCAGAGGCTTTGGGGGCGCTCTGACTTTCGGTATTTTGGTAGGCGCGATTGGATTCGAACCAACGACCCCCACCATGTCAAGGTGGTGCTCTAACCAACTGAGCTACGCGCCTACTGCAAAGAAGGCCGCATTATACGTGCCCGTCTGGGCAAGTCAACAGCCGAGCGGTGCAAATCGGCAGCATTTTTACGGCGCCGAAGATTCGGCCTCGTCGAGCAGGCGTTCGCATTCCGCCATGAGCGGGATGCCAAGGTCGGAACGATAGTTCGGGTCGAGCGATTCCATCATCTCGTGGGCGGTATAGAGCCCCGCCTCGCGCGACAGCGTGGACGCCATCTGCCGGGCCATCTCGTCGCTCAGCGCAGACAACCGGCGCCGCTCGGCGAGGTCCAGTGCACGCTTGTGGCGCGAGAGCCAGTCGGCTGCGAGGCTCGCACCCTGCGCTTCGGTCAGCCACTGGCCATGTTCGTAGTACGCCGAGAGGCGCTCGGCCACAAGTGCGTAGATCAGCGCAACGCGTTGCCCCTTTTCACTGACCGGGGGATTGGGCGTGCCGCCGGGATCAGGCATCCGCACACGCACTTTCGGCCGCGCGGGCAACTGCGACGATGGCGCCGACCAATTCATCGGTGAGCGCCAGCGGCAGGTCATGCCCCATGCCGGGAATGACCCGGAGGCGGGCACCCGGCACATTGCGGGCGATGTCTTCGCCACAGGCCGCCGGGATCAGCGGATCGTCGGCGCCATGCAGCACCAGCGTCGGCACCTTGATGCCCTTGAGCAGGGGGCGGCGATCCCCATTGGCGATGATCGCCGCGAGCTGGCGGGCGACGCCCTGCGGGTAGAAGCAGCGGTCGAATTCACGGGCAAACAACTGCTGCAGCCATTCGCTGTCACTCGGGTAGCGGGGGCTGGCCACTACCAGAAAGCGTCGGATGCCGTCGGCCACGATGCTTTCCCGGTTGCGTTCGCGCGGCAGCGGCGCAAACAGTGCCGCAGCGGCCTCCGGGGTTGGCCCCGGCAGGGCCAGGTTCCCGCTGCTGGCCATGAGGCAGGTCAGCGACAGCACTCGTTCCGCATGGTGCGCGGCAACGAGCTGGGCGATCGCTCCGCCCATCGAAATGCCGACGATGTGCGCCGACCCGATGCCCAGCGCGTCGAACAGCCCGACACAGTCGGCCGCCATGTCGTCGAGCGTGTACGGAACGGCGGCCTTCTCGCCGTTGCGCAATGCCGCGATGACGTCGCCCACGACCGGGATCGGCGCCTCGTCGAAGCGCGTCGACAGCCCGCAGTCGCGGTTGTCGAAGCGGATGACGCGATAGCCGGCGGCGACGAGGCCGTCGCAGATTTCGATGTTCCAGCGCAGCAGCTGTGCGCCAAGGCCCATGATCAACAGGATGGCAGGCGCCTCGGGGTTGCCGAAGGATTCGTATTCGAGCTGGATGTTGTTGGCGAGGCGGACGTGCATGGCAGATGGCGGCGCACGAGGTGCGCCGAAAAAGAAGGATCAGACGGGCCAGGCGGCCAGGTATTCGGCCCAGTGCGGCTTCTCGAGGCGCGCGAGTTCGGCGCGGACGAATGCGACTTCCGCATCGTATTCCGTACGCGAAAGCTCGCCACGCATCAGCCGGAAGCGGCAGAGGACGAGGTAGGTATTGACGACATCGGTCTCGCAGTAGTCGCGGATCTCACCGATGCGACCCTGTTGGTACGCGTCCCAGACCTTGCTGCCATCCATGCCGAGCTTGCCGGGGAAGCCGATCAGCTTCGCCAGGTCATCGAGCGGCGCATTGGCGCGCGGCTGGTACATCGCCAGCAGGTCCATCAGGTCGAGGTGGCGCGTGTGGTAGCGGCTGATGTAGTTGTTCCACTTGAAGTCGCGGCTGTCGCCGTAGTCGCCCTCGCCCATGTCCCAGTAGCGCGGCGCAGTGACGCCGTGCACGAGGCCACGGTAGTGCAGCACCGGCAGGTCGAAGCCGCCGCCATTCCACGAGACCAGCTGCGGCGTGAACTTCTCGACGCCATCGAAGAAGCGCTGGATGATCTCGCCCTCGTCCTGCTCGGGCTCCGAGAGCGACCAGACCTTCAGCGCATCGCCGGAGCGCAGTACGCAGGAAATGGTGGCAACGCGCTGCAGGTAGTGCGGCAGGAAGTCGCTGTTGTTCTGTGCGCGGCGCTGCTGGAAGGCGAGTTCCGCCACTTCGGCATCGGACATGTCCGCCGGCAGGCCATGCAGGCGGCGCAGGCCGGCGACATCCGGGATGGTCTCGATATCGAAAACGAGCGTCGGCTTCATGGGACGACGCTCAGGCCGGAAAGACGCCGGTCGACAGATAGCGGTCGCCGCGGTCGCAGACGATGCTGACGATGGTCGCATTCTCGACCTCGGCAGCGATGCGCAGCGCAACGGCGAGCGCGCCACCCGACGAGATCCCGGCAAAGATGCCTTCCTCGCGGGCCAGGCGCCGCGTGATCTCCTCGGCCTCGGCCTGCGAGACGCTTTCGACGCGATCAATGCGGCTGCGGTCGAAGATCTTCGGCAGGTATTCCTCGGGCCACTTGCGGATGCCAGGGATCTGCGAGCCGTCCTCGGGCTGGCAGCCGACGATGCAGATGCCGGCGTTCTGTTCCTTCAGGTAGCGCGAGACGCCCATAATGGTGCCGGTGGTCCCCATGCTGGAAACGAAGTGCGTAATCCTGCCGCCGGTGTCACGCCAGATTTCCGGGCCGGTACCTTCGTAGTGCGCCAGCGGGTTGTCCGGATTGGCGAACTGGTCGAGGATGATGCCCTTGCCTTCGTTGCGCATGCGTTCGGCGACATCGCGCGCGAGTTCCATGCCGCCTTCCTTGGGCGTCAGCACCAGCTCGGCGCCATAGGCGCGCATCGACTGGCGGCGCTCGACGCTCTGGTTCTCCGGCATGACGAGGATCATGCGGTAGCCGCGCATCGCGGCGGCCATGGCAAGCGCAATGCCGGTGTTGCCGGAGGTGGCCTCGATCAGCGTATCGCCCGGCTTGATGTCGCCACGCGCCTCGGCACGCGCCACCATCGACAGCGCCGGACGGTCCTTCACCGAACCGGCCGGGTTGTTGCCTTCGAGCTTGGCGAGGATGACGTTGCCGCGAGCCGAGATTTCGGCCCCGGGCAGTCGCTGCAGGCGAACAAGCGGCGTATTGCCGACGAAGTTCTCCAGCGTCTTATGCATTTTTCGCCAGCCATTCGACGTACTGGCTAACGCCCTCTTCCACCGTCGCGAATTCGTCCTTGTAGCCGGCTGCGCGCAGCTTCGTGAGGTCAGCCTGCGTGAAGGCCTGGTACTTGCCCTTGAGCGCCTCGGGGAAGGCCACGTATTCGACGAGCCCCTGCGACACCATTGCATCGAGCGAGAGCGCATCTTCGCCCTTGAGCGCACGCGCACCATTGACGGACGCGACAGCGACGTCGTTGAAGCTCTGCGCGCGACCCGTTCCGAGGTTGAAGATGCCGGACTGCTCCGGATGGTCGAGGAACCAGAGGTTCACCTTGGCGACGTCACCGACGAAGACGAAGTCACGCTGCTGGCCGCCCGGGCCATAGCCGTGCGAACCCTCGAACAGCTTCACCTTGCCGTCGTTGCGGCACTGGTGGAAGTGGTGCCAGGCCACCGAGGCCATGCGGCCCTTGTGGTTCTCGCGCGGACCATAGACGTTGAAGTAGCGGAAGCCGACGACCTGCGACGAGGCATCCGGCAGGCGCTTCCTGACGATCTGGTCGAAGAGGAACTTCGAGTAGCCATAGACGTTGAGCGGCCCCTCGTGCTGGCGCTCTTCCTTGAACACGGTGCTGGCGCCGTAGGTCGCCGCGCTGGAGGCGTAGAGGAACTGCACTTCCTGCACCAGGCACCAGTCGAGCAGGCCCAGCGAGTAGCGATAGTTGTTCTCCATCATGTAGCGGCCGTCGGTCTCCATCGTGTCGGAGCAGGCGCCTTCATGGAAGATGGCCTCGACGTCACCATCGAACTGGCCGGACATCAGCAGGTCCAGGAACTCGTTCTTGTCCAGGTAATCGACGATGTCGCAGTCAACGAGGTTGCGGAACTTGTCCGCCTTGCTCATGTTGTCGACCGCGATGATGCGATCGACGCCGCGCTCGTTGAGCGCCTTGACGATGTTGGAACCGATGAAGCCGGCAGCGCCGGTGACGATGGTGTACATGGTTGTATTCCTCAGGCCTGGAACGCAGCGAGCGCACCGGCAAGTTCGTCGCGAGAGACAACGGCGGTACCGAGTTTGCCGACGACGATGCCGCCAGCAAGATTGGCAATATGGACGGCCGCCTCCCAGCTTTCCCGCGCTGCCATCATGACCGCCAGCGTGGCAATGACCGTATCGCCGGCACCGGATACGTCATAGACCTCCAGTGCGCGGGCCGGTTCGTGGAAGGAGGCACCCTCACGGAAGAGGGTCATGCCCTCCTCGCTGCGCGTGACCAGCAGCGCTTCGAGCCCGAGGTCCTGCCGCAGGCGGTTGGCGCGGGCGGCAAGGTCTTCCTCGCTGTTCCAGCGGCCGACGACCTCACGCAGTTCGGAGCGGTTCGGGGTGATCACCGTGGCTCCGGCATATTTCGAGTAATCGTCGCCCTTGGGGTCGACCAGTACGCGCTTCCCTGCCGCACGTGCGAGCCGGATCATCTCTTCGATGTGGGCAAGGCCGCCCTTGCCGTAGTCCGACAGGATCACGACGTCGCAGTCAGGCAGCAGCTTCTCGAATTCAGCGAGCTTGGCGCGCAGCACCTCGTGCGACGGCGCCGTCTCGAAGTCGATGCGCAGGAGCTGCTGCTGGCGCCCGATGACGCGCAGCTTCACCGTGGTGCTGATGGCAGCATCGAGGTGCAGGCTGGAGCGGACCTTCTCCCGCTCCATCAGGCGGCCCAGCGTCACGCCCGCTTCATCGTCGCCAACGACCGAGAGCAGGGAAACCTGCGCGCCGAGCGCGGCAGCATTGCGTGCGACGTTGGCAGCTCCGCCGGGGCGCTCTTCGCTCTTCTCGACCTTGACTACCGGCACCGGGGCTTCCGGCGAGATGCGGCTGACGTCGCCGAACCAGTAGCGGTCGAGCATGACGTCACCGACGACCAGCAGACGTGCAGCGGAGAGATCTGGCAGCACGCCAGGCTTGTCAGTATTTGCTTGCTTCATCAGGGTGTGAGATCGAATTCTTCGGTACGCTTCGGCGGATAGGTTTCCCAGCCGCCACAGGCCGGACAGCGCCAGTAGAACTGCCGCGCCTTGAAGCCGCAATTATCGCACCGATAGCGGGCAAGACGGCGCGTGTAGTTCTGCACGATGCCCTTGGCGAGGTCGATATCCGGCCGGATTTCCGGTGCGGCGTTGAACAGGCGGGCTTCGAGCAGCTTGTCGAAGCCGAGCAGCGTCGGATTGCGGCGCAGCTCATCGCGCACCAGCGTGTAGGCCACCTCGGCACCATCGCTCTCGAGCACGAGCTGGAAGACAACGTCGAGCAGGTCGAGCGAGTGATAGTTTTCCAGGTAGCCGCGCAGCAGGCGCAGGCCGTCGTCGCGACGGTCCAGTGCGCGATACGCCGCCAGCAGGCGCTGGGCGACCAGGGCGAGGTAAGCCGGATTCTGCGATTCGATCTGTTGCCAGCTGTCGATAGCCGCTTGCTGGTCCCCTTCCTGCGCATTCAGGTCGCCGAGCAGGAGGCTGGCGCGCACGCAGTGGCGGTTCATTTCCAGCGCCGTCTCGAGGTGGGTACGCGCCTCCGCGCGTCGTGAGCGGATCATTTCTGCTGCCGCCAGCTCGCAGTAATACTCGGCAATTTCCTTGCGCGATGCGACGTCCGGCAATTCCTTGGCAATGGCGATCGCGCGCTCCCAGTCCTTGCCCAGCTGGTAGATCTCGAGCAGGCTGCGCTTCGCTTCTTCATCCAGCATGGTGCCGCGCAGGCGCTCGAAGGTCTCCTCGGCACGGTCGAGAAGGCCGGCCTTGAGGTAATCCTGCCCAAGCTCCGACACCGCAGCAAGCTTCAGGTCCTCGGGGATGTCATCGCGCTCGATCAGGTTCTGGTGCATGCGGATCGCACGCTCGGTTTCACCCCGGCGGCGGAAGAGCCCACCCAGCGCAAAATGCAGCTCGATGGTCTGGGGATCGATCTTGACCGCCTCGACGAAGGATTCGATGGCGCGGTCAGGCTGCTCGTTGAGCAGGAAATTGAGGCCCTGGAAATAGGAGCGCGGCAGGGAGCGCGACTCCTTGACGACATGGCGGATGTCGATGCGTGCCGCGGCCCAGCCGAGGCCGAAGAAAGCCGGGAAGAGCAGGAGGTACCAGAGTTCGAAATCCATGAAGGTTCCGTGATTTCAGATCAGGAATGCGGCGGCACGATCACCCGGGTCTCGGCCTTGGCCGCCGCGAGCTCCCGCTTGAGCGTCGTGATTTCGCGGCGCAGGCCGAAGATCGTACCGAGCAGGGAGATTGCGCCGAAGAACGCACCACCGGCGAAGAAGGCGAGCACGACGATGATCAGCGGTGCCTGCCAGGCCGTTTCAAGGAAAAACTGGACGCTGACCGGGGCGGTGTTTTTTACCGCGAAAGCGAACAGAAACAGGAAGATGAAGCCGCGGACTACCCAGACCAGCGTACGCATTCCCAAAGCCTCAAGCATGAAAAAGGGCGGCAACTTTCGTTGCCGCCCCGAATCTACCACAGCTAGCGTCAGACGCGACCGTTGTCTACGCGCTCACGCAGTTCCTTGCCGGCCTTGAAGTGCGGAACGTACTTCTCGGGGACGCTTACCTTGTCCCCGGATTTCGGATTCCTTCCCGTTCGCGGCGGACGGTAGTTCAGCGCAAAGCTGCCGAACCCCCGGATCTCGATGCGATCGCCCTTGGCCAGTGCCTCGGACATCGCATCAAGCATCATCTTCACCGCGAAATCGGCATCCTTCGCGACCAGCTGCGGAAACCGCATCGCCAGTCGTGCGATCAGCTCGGATTTGGTCATGCTTAGCCTTGGTTGTTCAGTTTCGCCTTCAGCAGCGCACCGAGGTTGGTCGTGCCGGAAGCAGCATTGTCAGAGGCGATCTTCTGCATCGCTTCGTGCTGCTCGGCTTGATCCTTGGCCTTGATCGACAGGTTGATGCCGCGGGTCTTGCGGTCAACGTTGATGATCATGGCTTCGATCTCGTCACCGACCTTCAGGTGCTGCGAGAGATCCTCGATGCGGTCACGCGAGAACTCGGAGGCACGCAGGTAGCCTTCGACGTCGCCGTCCAGCTGCATCACGGCACCACGGGCATCCACCGACTTCACGACGCAACGCGTGATGGCGTTCTTTTCGTGCGTAGCGATGTAGTTGGTGTACGGGTCGCCTTCGAGCTGCTTGATGCCCAGCGAGATGCGTTCCTTGTCGGTATCGATGGCAAGAACGACAGCCTCGACTTCGTCACCCTTCTTGAAGCCACGGATGGCTTCTTCACCGGACTGCGACCACGACAGGTCGGAGAGGTGAACCAGGCCATCGATGCCGCCCGGCAGACCAATGAAGACGCCGAAGTCGGTGATCGACTTGATCTGGCCACGGACCTTGTCGCCCTTCTTGTGGTTCTGCGAGAACTCTTCCCACGGATTGGCCAGGCACTGCTTCATGCCCAGGGAGATGCGGCGGCGGTCTTCGTCGATCTCGAGGATCATGACTTCGACTTCGTCGCCCAGCTGGACAACCTTGCTCGGGTGAACGTTCTTGTTGGTCCAGTCCATTTCGGAGACGTGCACCAGGCCTTCGATGCCCTGCTCGATCTCGACGAACGAACCGTAGTCGGTCAGGTTGGTGACCTTGCCGAACAGGCGGGTGCCCTGCGGGTAGCGGCGAGCGATGCCGACCCACGGATCTTCGCCCAGCTGCTTCAGGCCCAGCGAGACGCGGTTCTTCTCGGTGTCGAACTTGAGGATCTTGGCAGTAACTTCGTCACCGACGTTGAGCACTTCGCTCGGGTGACGGACACGGCGCCAGGCCAGGTCGGTGATGTGCAGCAGGCCATCGATGCCGCCCAGGTCAACGAATGCACCGTAGTCGGTGATGTTCTTGACGATGCCCTTGACGACAGCGCCTTCCTTGAGGTTCTCAAGGAGCTTCTCGCGCTCTTCACCCATCGTGGCTTCGAGCACGGCACGGCGCGAGACAACGACGTTGTTGCGCTTGCGGTCGAGCTTGATGACCTTGAATTCGAGGGTCTTGCCTTCGTACGGCGTGGTGTCCTTGACCGGACGCATGTCGACCAGCGAGCCCGGCAGGAAGGCGCGGACGCTGTTGGTCATGACGGTCAGGCCGCCCTTCACCTTGCCGGTGATGGTGCCGGTGACCAGCGAGCCGTCGTTGAGGGCTTGCTCGAGGGCGTTCCAGGCAGCGATGCGCTTGGCGCGGTCGCGCGACAGGCGGGTTTCGCCAAAGCCGTTTTCGAGTTGTTCGATGGCGACTTGCACAAAGTCGCCAGCCTTCACTTCGAGTTGGCCCTGGTCGTTCAGGAATTCTTCGACGTCGATGTAGCTTTCGGACTTGAGACCGGCGTTGACGACCACAAAGTTCTGGTCAACGCGCACCACTTCGGCGGTGATCACCTCACCCTGGCGCATTTCCTGGCGCGCAAGGCTTTCTTCGAAGAGGGCGGCAAAGCTTTCGGTAACGGGAACAGCAGACATGTATCTTCCTTGCACCGCATTGCTGCGGCAAATCAGTTAGTTAAAGACCGTCGTCGATTTCCATCTCCCTGGAGAAGGGAAAAACGCCCCTCGCGGTTCTGTTCAGCCGGCATGACCGGACTGGCGGAACCGTAGGAAGCGCCCATGCGGGGAAACCTGCGACACCCTGGTGCTACTTTGCTACTTTTACTGCGGTTACTACGAAATTACCCGGCCTTTGCCTTCGCCCAACCCAGCACCTTGGCCACCGCTTCATCGATGGTCAGGGCCGTGGTTTCGAGCAATTCGGCATCGGCCGTTTGCCGGAGCGGCGCCACGCTACGCTGGCTGTCGCGCTCATCGCGCTCGCGCAGATCCTGCAAAATCGGCGTGATTGTAGCCTCAATCCCTTTTCCGATCAACTGCTTATAGCGCCGCTCGGCACGGATTTCGACGCTTGCCGTCAGGAAGACCTTGGTTTTGGCATCCGGGAAGATGACCGAGCCCATGTCGCGCCCGTCTCCAACCAGGCCCGGAGCACGCCGGAACAGGCGCTGGCGGAACAACAGGGCCTCACGCACGGCCGGCAGTGCGGCCACTTTTGAGGCGCCGGTACCCATTTCCTCGGTACGGATCGCCTCGCCGACTTCTTCTCCTGACAGACTGATCGATTCGCCTTCGAACACGACATCGAGCTTCGCCGCAATGGCTGCGACAGCCGGCCCGTCGTCCCAGGCCACGCCGGCTCGCTTTGCCGCCAAGGCGGTCAGGCGATAAAGCGCCCCCGAATCCAGGTAGTGCCAACCCAGCGCCGACGCGACGCGGGCAGCAACCGTGCCTTTGCCGGAGGCCGAGGGGCCGTCGATGGCGATCACCGGCACGGCAGTCGTCACCGTTGCCAGACGCTCGAAATAGTCGGGGAAGGTCTTGGCGACACACTTCGGGTCATTGATGCGCAGCGCCGTGCCGAAGGCTGCCAGCGAGAAGCACATCGCGATGCGGTGGTCGTCGTAGGTATCGATGCCATCAGGCGGAGAAGCCAGCGCCGCCAGCGGCGACACGCGGATGTAGTCAGCACCCTCCTCGACCTCTGCACCGAGCTTGCGCAGTTCCTTGGCCATCGCTGCGATGCGGTCGGTTTCCTTGACCCGCCACGAGGCGATGTTGGTCAGCGTCGTCGGGCCCGTGGCAAACAGAGCCGTCGTCGCCAGCGTCATCGCGGCATCGGGGATGTGGTTGCAGTCGAGCGAGATGCCCTTCAGGCCGCCCGCCGGGGCTTTCGCCTCGATCCAGTTGTCTCCCATCTCGATGACGGCGCCCATCTGCGCCAATGCATCAGCGAAGCGCACGTCGCCCTGAATCGAATCGCGACCGACCCCCTCGACGCGCACCGGCCCGCCACCGATGGCACCGAGCGCAAGGAAGTAGGAGGCGGATGAGGCATCGCCTTCGACATAGATCGTCCCAGGCGAACGGTAGCGGCTGCCGGCTGGCACGACGAAACGCTGCCAGCCATCGCGCTCCACATTGATGCCGAAGCGGGCCATCGTGGCCAGGGTGATCTCGATGTAGGGCTTGGAAATCAATTCACCGACGACTTCGACCGTCGTCTCGACACCGGTCAGCGGCAGGGCCATCAGCAGGCCGGTCAGGAACTGGCTGGAAACGTCGCCGCGCACCTTGACCACGCCGCCCGGCTTGATCTGTGCAGGCTTGAGCTGCAAAGGGGGGAAGCCTTCGTTGCCGAGATAGGTGATGTCGGCCCCCAGTTGGCGCAGGCCGTCGACAAGGTCGCCGATCGGGCGCTCATGCATGCGCGGCACGCCGGAGAGCTTGAAGCTGCCGCCGGCCAGTGCCAGCGCAGCAGTCAGCGGGCGGAAGGCCGTGCCGGCGTTGCCGAGGAACAGGTCGGCCTCGCGCACCGGGAAATTGCCGCCGCAGCCATGCACGCGATAGGCATCACCGCCGAGCGCATCGACCTTGACGCCTAGCCCCTGCAGGGCTTCCAGCATGCGCGCAGTGTCGTCGGATGCCAGCAGATCGCGGACTTCCGTCGTGCCTTCGGCCAACGCCGACAGCAGCAGCACGCGATTGGAAATGCTCTTCGAGCCGGGCAGGCGGACGGTGCCGCGCGCCGAGACGAGTGGCGGAAGGTCAAGAAATTCCATCGGGGTCTTCCAGCGGTGTTTGTCTTATTTCTGTGATTCCTGCCAGGCACGGCGTGCCGTGCGGGCGGTATCGAAAATTTCTTCCAGGCGCCCGCCATCATTGGCTTCCAGCGCCGCACGCATCTCATCGATCTGATCCTCGTAGCGCTTCAGTTCAATGAGCAGTGCCTCACGGTTGGCGAGCGCGATGTCACGCCACATTTCCGGGTGGCTCGCCGCAATGCGCGTGAAGTCGCGAAAACCGGAGGCGGCAAAGGTGAAGAACAGCTCGCTGTTGTCGCGGACCGCAAGGTCATGGACCAGCGCAAACGAGAGCAGGTGCGGCAGGTGGCTTACCGCCGCGAAGACCTGGTCGTGCTCCGCCGGCGTCAGTTCGAAGATCTGCGCCCCGCACCATTCCCACGCCGAACGGACGCGGGCAACGTTGAGCACGGGATTCTCCGGCAGCGCCGTCAGTACGACCTTGCGTTCGCGGTAGAGGTCTGCCTTGGCCGCCGCCGCGCCACTGTTCTCGGCACCCGCAATCGGGTGTGCCGGCACGAACTGGCCGATCTTGTCGCCAAACGCCGCACGGGCCGCCGCGACGACATCAGATTTGGTGCTGCCGCCATCGGTCACGACGGTGTCCGGCCCGAGGTAGGGGGCGATGCGCGCCATGATTTCCGGCATCTGGCCGACCGGTGTCGCGATCAGCACGAGGTCGGCGTCGACGACTTCCTGACCCGGGTTGGCGCCGATGCGATCGATGATGCCGAGTTCGAGCGCCTGCTTCAGGGTGCCGACGCTACGGCCAAAACCGACGACCTCCCCCACCTCGCCCGCCGCCTTCAGCGCCAGTGCGAAGGAGCCGCCGATCAGGCCGACGCCGAATACGACGATCTTGCCAAACTCGGGGGAGTCCGCCATTGCCTCAGAGCGCCTTTTCCAGGGCCTCAAGGAAGCGCGTGTTCTCCGGCTCGGTGCCGATGGTCACGCGCAGCCAGTCCGGGAGGCCGTAGCCGCCGATCGGGCGGACGATGACGCCCTGCTTCAGTAGGCGCTGGTTTACGCCGGCGGCATCGTTCACCTTGAAGGTCACGAAGTTGCCATGCGCCGGAATGTGCGCAAGGCCATGACGCTTCAGGCCGGCGATGATTTGCGCCATGCCGGCACGGTTCAGCTCGTAGCTCCGCGCAACGAATTCATGGTCGTCGAGGGCCGCAACCGCCGCGGCAAGCGCGAGGTTGTTGCAGTTGAACGGCTGGCGCACGCGGTTCATCAGGTCAGCAATCTCGGCGGAGGCCAGCGCATAGCCGATGCGCAGGCCGGCGAGGCCGTAGATCTTGGAGAAGGTGCGCGTGATCACCAGGTTCGGGAATTCCGCGAGCCACGCGACGGTATCGACGCGGTCAGAGGGCGGCAGGTATTCGTTGTAGGCCTCGTCCAGCACGACCACGACATCCGACGGCACCTTCTGCAGGAAGGCCTTCAGCTGCGGATAGGGCAGGAAGTTGCCGGTCGGGTTGTTCGGATTGGCCACCCAGACGATGCGCGTATCCGGGCGGATCGCCGCCTGCATCGCGTCGAGGTCGTGGCCGAAATCCTTCGCCGGCACGACGATCAGTTCGGCACCGGCCGACAGCGTCGCCAGCGGATAGACCGCGAAGGCGTGTTGCGAGAACACCGCCGAGCGGCCCGCCGCAAGGAATACGCGGGCAATCAGGTCGAGGACGTCGTTCGAACCGTTGCCGAGCACGATGCGGTTCATGTCGAGGCCGGTGTGGTTCGCCAGCGCCTTCTTCAGGTCGAAATCGTCCGGATAGCGCTCCAGCGTCCCGGCGGCCTTCTCCATCGCGGCCTTCGCCTTCGGGCTCATGCCGAGCGGATTCTCATTGGACGCAAGCTTGACGATCTTTTCCACCGGGATGCCCATCTCGCGGGCGAGTTCGGTGATCGGCTTGCCCGGCAGGTAGGGCGAAATGGCACGGACGTAGGGCAGCGCCTGGTCGATGAGGGACATGGTTAACCTCGGAGAGTAACGTTCAAATGTTCAGTAGACCGCGGACGGGTACGAGCCCAGGACCTTCAGGTAGGCGGCCTGCTGCTTCAGCTCGGCGAGCGCCTTGGCGACCTTGGGGTCGTCCTGGTGGCCATCGATGTCTACGAAGAAGACATAGTCCCACAGCGTGTGGCGGGCGGGACGCGATTCCAGCCGCGTCATCGACACTCCAGCCTCGGCCAGCGGCAGCAGCAGGCCGTGCAGGGAGCCGGTGCGGTTCGGCGCCGACATGATCAGCGAGGTCTTGTCGCGGCCGGATACGCCGGCATCGTGGCGGCCAAGGACCAGGAAGCGCGTCGTGTTGTTGGGCTCGTCCTCGATGTTGGCGACGAGGATGGGCACGTTGAAGCGTTCGGCAGCGGCCTCGCCGGCAATCGCAGCGGCGCCCTCCTCCTGCATCGCCATCTCGGCCGCCTGCGAGTTGCTGCCGACCGAGATGCGGGGCACGTTCGGCAGGTTGCGGTTCAGCCATTCATGGCACTGCGCCAGCGACTGTGCGTGCGAATAGACCTTCGTGACCTTGTCGAGCGATGCCTCACGGGTCATCAGGTTCTGGTGGATGCGCAGCACGACTTCGCCGCAAACCCTGAGCGGTGTCGCAAAGAGCAGGTCCATGCTGCGCCCGACGGCACCTTCGGTCGAGTTCTCGACAGGGACGACGGCGTAATGCGCATGACCGGCCTCCACCTCACGGAATACGTCGTCGATCGAGGTCTGCGGCAAGAGGCGCGCGGCGTGGCCGAAATGCTTGGTAGCGGCGCTGCCCGTAAACGATCCGAGCGGCCCGAGGAAGGCGACCGAGAGCGGCTGCTCCAGCGACAGGCAGGTCGACATGACCTCGCGAAACAGCCAGGTCACGTTCTCGTTGGAGAGCGGGCCGGGATTGATCTCCTGAATGCGGCGCAACACCTGCGCCTCGCGTTCCGGACGGTAGATGAAGCCGGCCTCGCCATGCTTCGCCTTGATCTCGCCCACCTTCTGCGCGCAGCGGGCGCGCTTGTTCAGCAGTTCGAGCAGCTGCCCGTCAATGCTGTCGATCTCGTCGCGGACGACGCCCAGTTCCTTCTGCAGATCGCTCATGCGTTGCGCTTCCGGAAATCGTTCATGAACTCGGCCAGCGTGCGCACGCCATCGGTCGGCATGGCGTTGTAGATCGAGGCGCGCATGCCGCCCACCGACTTGTGGCCCTTGAGCGACGCCAGTCCCGCGGCCTTCGACTCGGCCAGGAAGGCAGCATCGAGTTCCGGGCGCAGCAGCGTAAACGGCACGTTCATGCGCGAGCGGTCGGCAATGCGTACCGGGTTGCGGTAGAACCCTTCGCTCTCGTCAATACAGGCGTAGAGCAGTTCGGCCTTGTGCCGGTTGATCTTCTCGACTTCGGCGAGGCCGCCCTGGCGCTTCAGCCACTGGAAGACGAGGCCGGCAACGTAGATGGCGAAAGTCGGCGGCGTATTCAGCATCGAGCCGTTCTCGGCCATCACCGCGTAATCCATGATGCTTGGGATGGTCTTCC
>WBZP01003168.1_pt1 | contig 18112 bp, 16 predicted proteins | sample 5204301 | NCBI WGS metagenome assembly WBZP01 (sample SAMN12412401, study PRJNA552823) | activated sludge metagenome | isolation source: activated sludge from nitrification reactor of wastewater treatment plant... | place: USA: Pennsylvania | collected 2017 | reverse complement strand
GGCCATGAAGGAGATCGGCGTTCCCGCGAAGTGCATCGCCATCGGGACGCCGTGCTCCATCGCGTAGTCGCCGATCTTCTTCGTCTCGAGGATGCCGCCGGCCGAGGCGAGGTCGGGGTGGATCGCGTCGACCGCCTGCATGTCGATCAGCCTGACGAAGTCTTCCTTCAGGTAGATGTCCTCGCCCGTGAGGATCGGCACGCTCGTCTCGTCGGCGATCTGCTTCATGAGGCGCCCGTGCTGCCAGGGCACCATGTCCTCCATCCACGCGAGGTTGTGCTTCTCCATCGCGCGGGCGAGCTTGATGCAGGAGTTGACGCCGATGTGGCCGAAGTGGTCGGCCGCGAGGGGAACCTCCATCCCGACGACCGAGCGGATCGCGGCCACGTACTCGTCGAGGAGAGCGATCCCCTTGTCCGTGATCTCGACGCCCGTGAACGGGTGCATCAGCATCGCCCGCTCCTGCGTCGACTGGCCGATCGGCACCGAGAGCGCGTTCGGGTGGTTCCGGATGAGCTCGATCCCGAAGTCGTTCTTCAGGAACGTGATCCCGCGCTCCATGCGCTCCTTCAGCTTGCGGCCCTGGTTCTCGCCGTCCTTCGCCACGACCGCGCCCTCGCGGGCGATCGGGTCCTCGGTGGTGTCCGCGTAGAGGCGGACGCGGTTGCGGAACTGCCCGCCGAGCATCTGGTAGACCGGGACGCCGAACGCCTTGCCCGCGAGGTCCCAGCACGCCATCTCGACGGCGCAGACGCCGCCCGCCTGCCGGGCCGGCGCCCCGAACTGCTTGATCTTCCGGAACACCCTGTCCACGTTGCACGGGTTCTCGCCCACGAGCCGGCTCTTGAGCATGAGCGCGTAGGTCTTGCTCGCGCCGTCGCGCACCTCGCCGTAGCCGGAGATGCCCTGGTTGGTGTCGATGCGGATGATCGGGGCGTTCATCGGCGCCTTCGTCACCCAGGCGACGCGCATGTCGGTGATCCTGAGGTCGGAGGGCTTCGAGCTCGTGTTGACGTTCTGCAGCGTCGCTTCGGCGTCGCTCTCGGTCGCGAAGGAGAACGCCGAGGCCCCGGCCGCGGCCATCCCCGCGGACTTGAAGAAGTGGCGACGGCCGAGCAGGGAAGAAACCGCAGGCTTCATTTCGGACCTCCAGGACGGATGTGATCGCGGGCGCTGACGGGTCGCCGGGCGCCTGGGCGATCATATGCACATGGGCTTTCCTGTCAATCGCAGCGTCGTCGCGGCGGCGGTCGCCGCCCTTCTCGCGTCGCCGTCCCTCCTCCTCGCCCAGGTGAAGGAGAAGCACCGCCTCGAGGCGTGCCGGGAGGTGCTGACGGAGCTCCTCGCCGGGAAGGAGAGCATCCCGCGCGACCTCCTCGACAAGGCGGAGTGCGTCGCCGTCATCCCCAGCGCGAAGAAGCTCGCGATCGGCATCGGCGGCCGCTACGGCAAGGGGGCGGTCGTCTGCCGCGGCGCGCACGGCTGGGGCGCGCCGCTGATGATGACGATCGGCGGCGGCAGCTTCGGCCTGCAGATCGGCGGGCAGGCGGCCGACTACGTGTTCCTGGTGATGAACCCGATGGGGATCGACTACCTCATGCGGTCGAAGTTCACCCTCGGCGCCGACGCGGCGGTCGCGGCGGGGCCGGTGGGCCGGACGGGCTCGGCGGACACCGACCTGCGGCTGAAGGCCGAGATCCTCAGCTACTCCCGCACGCGCGGCCTCTTCGCCGGCCTCTCGCTCGAGGGCGCCGTCGTGAAGCAGGACCGCGACGCGAACGAGAACGTCTACGGGCGGGCCGTCGACCCCCACCGGCTCCTGGCCGAGGGAGCCTACGAGGCGCCGGCGTGGGCGAAGGGGCTCGCCGAGGTCCTGACCGGCGCCTCGCCGGGGCGTCCCGAGCCGCGCTGACCCTGAGGGCCCCGCCGGGTCAGGCTGCGGGCGCGGAGCCGGCGGCGGCGCGCGCCTCGGCTTCGCGCGCGAGCCGCCGGCCGCGGTCGACGTCGACGCGCGAGAGGAAGAACGCGCCGAGGACGAACAGCACGACGAGGCTCACGATCGCCGGCCGGCTCGAGCCGGTGAGGGCCAGCATCGCTCCGAAGATGGCGGAGCCGATGGCGCCGCCGAAGCGGTCGAAGATCCCGAAGAAGCCGAACAGCTCCCCGGCCTTGTGCCGCGGGACGAGCGACGCGAACAGCGAGCGCGAGAGGGCCTGGATGCCGCCCATCACCATCGCGATCACGAAGGCGAACGCGAAGAACTGCGTCATGTTGCTGAGGCCGTAGGCGAGCACGGTCAGGACGACGTAGACCCCGAGCGCGAGGTAGATCGAGCGTTTGGCGCCGATGCGGTCGGCGAGCAGGCCGAACGCGAACGCGAACGGGATCCCGACGAACTGGATCATGAGCACCGCGACGAGGGTCGGCCCCTTCGGCAGGCCGATCTCGTCGGCGAACGTCGTGCCCATCTTGATGACGGTGTTGACGCCGTCGTTGTAGACGAGGAACGCGAGCAGGAGCCACGCCGCGTCGCGAAGCTCCCGCAGGTCGCGGAAGGTGGCGGCCAGGCGCCGCAGGGCGATGCGCGAGGCGCTCGCGCCCGTCGGCTCGTCGGGGTCGAGGCGCGCCGCCGGCTCCGGGACGTGGCGGAAGAGCGGGATCGAGAAGACCACCCACCACACGGCGACGGTGACGCACGAGGCGCGGAACGCGTGAGTGGGGCTCGACAGCCCGAACGTGGCGGGGCTCGCCATCATCCAGATGTTGAGCGCGAACAGGAGCCCGCCGCCGAGGTAGCCGAGGGCGAAGCCCGCGGTCGACACGCGGTCCACCTCGTCCGGCCGCGCCACGCTCGGCAGCAGGGCATTGTAGAAGGCGAGCGTCGAGGTGACCGCGACGTTGCCGAGGCCGTAGAGCCCGAGGGCGAGTACCCACTGGCCCTCGTGGACGAAGTAGATCGCCGCGGTGAAGAACGCGCCCGCGCCCAGGAACGCGGCCATGAACGCCTTCTTGCGGCCCTTGTAGTCGGCGAGGGCCCCGAGCCACGGCCCGAGGAGGCCCACCGCGATGACCATCGCCGAGGTGGCGAACGCGAAGCGCGAGCGCGCCACGTCGCCGGGCAGCTGGCTCGCGGCGTACGGCACGAAGAACGCCGGGCCGAACGCCTGCAGCATGGTCGTCATCCAGGCCGAGTTCGCGACGTCGTAGCACGCCCACGACCGCAGCTCGCGGCGGTGCAGACCCAGCCTGTCCAGCAGGGAGGTGTAGGCCATTGGGCGCCAAGGGTAGCTCAGGATGCCGCGGACCCGCTTTTCGGGGCGTGTTAGGCTGCGCGCCTATGAGCGCGACGCCCGCTCCGCCGCCGGCGCACCGGCCGCCCGGCCGGGGCGCGTGGGCGCTCGCCGTCGGCGGGGTGGCGATCGTCGCCATGCTCGTCGGCGGCGGGCTGTACGTCTTCCGCTCGGCCCGGAGCCTTCCGGCCGACGTCCTGGAGCGCGGGCGGAGCGCTCTCCTCGAGGTGGCGGCGGCCTTCCGGACGGGCACGGTCACCACGACGTTCCGCTCCGATGCCACTCGGCTGCGCGGCACGACACGCCTGCAGGTGGTGGAGCTGCGTCAGCTGGAGAGCTTCGAGCGGCGCGACGCGGAGTCGGTCCTGTGGGGGACGCTCGCCCTGCCCGACGTGGTGGTCGAGGCGCGGGCGCCGGTCGCCTACGCGTACTTCGTCGACCTCGAGAAGGAGTGGCGCTTCGTCCTCGAGGGACGAAAGGTGCGCGTGGACGCGCCCGCGCTCGAGTGGATCCCGCCCGCGGTCGACGTCTCGGCCCTGCGCTACGAGGTGCGCGAGGGCAGTGTGCTGCGCGACGAGCAGATCGTCGCCGACCGCCTGCGGTCGGAGCTGACCGGCCTCGTCGCCCTCCGGGCGCGAGCGCACCTGCCGCTCGCGCGCGAGGAGGCCCGGCGCAAGGTGGAGGCCTTCGTGGAGACCTGGCTCGTGGAGCGCTTCGCCGACGGCGAGGGCTACCGGGCCCGCGTGCGCTTCGCTGACGAGCCCGCGCCGTCGCCGCCGCCCGCCCCCGCCCTGCCGCCGCCGGGCTAGGGGGAGGCCGACTCGGTCTCGACGACGCTCTGGCGCAGGTCGAGCAGCTGCCAGCTCCCGGCCCGGATGCGCTCGCGCTCCGAGCGCAGAAGCTCGAGGAAGCGCCGGACGCCCAGGGGCTCGTTCCCGTTCGCGTGAACGAGCACGATCGAGCCGTCCGGCGTCGGCCCGCGCGTCTTCGCGAGCCAGGCGTCCGAGCCCAGGGGCACGAGGCCGAGGGCCTCGACCTTCTCGAAGACGGCCTGACTCGAGACGAGCCCGGGGAAGCGGAAGAAGGCGGACGGCCGCAGGCCCGCCGCGATCATCGCGCGCTCGGTCTCCAGGACCTCGGCGCGGAGGTTCGTGCCGGGGGCGAGGAGGAAGCTCTCCTCGAGCGGCTGGTCGGGCCTCGTCCGGTGGTGGAAGGTATGGTTCACCCATGTGATCGCGAGGGCCCCGGACGCCTCGAGGGAAAGGAGCCAGTCCAGGTCCGCCGGGTGGTCCCGCATCCACGCCCCGGTCAGCGCGACCGCGACCGGAGTCGGCCGCTCCTCGCGGCCCAGGCCGTCGACGAGCGCCGTGAACACGCGGCGGTCCAGCGGGCGCTTGGAGGGGCAGAGGTCGACAGTGAGGTCGACGCCCGGGCGCGACGGGCTCACGCGGCGCAGGCCCGCGCCCTGCAGCGCGGCCTCGTTCGCCGCCGCGTCGCGCAGGGCCCGCCCGTACGGCGTGTCGGCGACCGCGCGGCGGACCTCGGGCCAGGCCTTCCGTTCGAGCCGCACGGCGGCCGCGGGGACGATCCGCGTGGCGAGCGAGCGCGGGTCGACGGCGAGGTAGGCGCGCTCGCCGCCGCGCGAGAACGAGCGCAGCGCGACGAGGGGAGCCGCGCCGGGCGCCTCGACCGCCAGCCCGGACAGCGCCCGGTACTCGCGGACGGGCGCGGCGAGAGCCGCCGCCGCGAGGAGAAGGCCGATCAACGAAGGGGCCGCCCCGCTCGCTAGGCCGCGGCGCCGGCCGCCGCGCGGGCATGGGCGGCGCGGATGTTGCGGTTGATCATCACCTTCACCGCCTGCCCCAGCACCTTCAGCTTCAGCGTCTGCAGCGGGAAGCTGCGGTCGGAGAGCGAGCGGCACTCGTCGGGCAGCAGCACGAGGCTGACGTGGATGTTCGGGGCGACGCCGACCGGGAGCCCCTTCTCCATGCAGGCCTCGTACAGGCGGCGGAAGACCGGGATGAGCGGCTCCGTCTGCGGCGCCGGCATGTCGGAGTAGTCCGTTCCGGCCAGCGGGCGGAACACGCACACGGTCGGGATCGCGCCCACGGACGTGATCCAGTCGATCGCCTTGATCGAGGACTCGGGCGGCTCGAGGCCGACGATGAGCTCGCCGTTCGTGACCCACGGCTCGTTCCGGGGGCCCTTCCGGCCGAGCCCCGCGCAGTACTCCACCGCGTCGAGGTAGCGCTGGAGGCCGTACTGGCGGTCCTTGCCCGGGCAGACCTCCTTGAACACGCAGGGGTCGAAGATCTCGAAGCAGAAGGACACGCGGTTGACGCCCATCTCCCGCAGCGCGTCGTAGCGCTTGAGGTCGGCATGGGGCGGCGTCTGCACGCCGACCATGATGCCGACCTCCTTCTTGATGCGGCGGATGTAGGGCTCGAGGATGTCGAGGTAGGTCTCGCCCTCGTAGTGGCCGGTGTTGAAGTCGACGTAGGTGAGGCCGGACTCGTCGCGCGCGGCGCGGATGACCTCCATCACCTCGTTGACCGACTTCTCGTCGGCGTCGTCCACGCCGAGGTTGAGGCCCACCGAGCAGAACTTGCAGTTCGTCTTCTCGGGCTTCTCGGTCCAGTACTCGCAGACCTTCGCCGGGTAGACGCCGAGGTAGGTGCCCTGCAGCGTGCCGACGCGCGTCATCGGCTTCCCGGTCGAGGTCTTCTTGTCGTACCACTGCGGCCGCGGCGAGAGCTCGAGCGTCGTGATCGCGTCGTCGCCGCGGTGGAGCACGTACTCGCCGTTCTTGCGGTGGAGGACGTACGGCGAGCTCTGCGCGAACTTCTCGGTGACCGGCACGTTCGTCCACAGCCCGCCCGGGAGCACGACCTCGAGCCCGGAGCCCAACCCGGCCCGCGTCCGCAGGATCTTCCGGCCGCCGTCCTGCTCGACGAGACAGCTGTCGTCGATGCGCATGCCCTTGCAGTACAGGTCGAGCTTGAGCAGCGCGGGGTTTCGGCGAACGTCGAGGTCCATGGGGGCTCCTTGATGAGGCCGGCGGGCCGGGACGGCCGCCGGCCGCTGCCGGCCGGGACGGGGCCGGACGAAACGGCCGAAAAGATGATAACCGACACCCCCATGACGGCCGTCATCCGGCTTTCGCTCCGGGCGCGGCCGGGAGTATCGTCGGCCGATGCTTCGGCTGCCGCCGGTCTTCACCGTCGCCCTGACGCTCCTCGCCGTTGCGCCCGTGCCGGGGAGCGACGAGCCTCCCGCGGCGGCGGGCCTCTTCCCTCGCGAGCTCGTCGACTGGGCGCCCTACCCGGGCGAGCCCCTCTTCGCCGGCACCGGCCGGGCGACGTGGGACCGCGAGATCCGCGAGCGGGGCTTCGTCCTCCGGGACGGGAAGACCTGGCGCCTCTGGTACACGGGCTACGACTCGACTCACTCCGAGACGAAGTCCCTCGGCTACGCGACCTCGACGGACGGCCTCCTCTGGACGCGCCACGGCAACCGGCCGGTGTTCGACGGGGTGTGGACCGAGGACGTCTTCGTCGTGAAGCACCGAGGGCTCTTCCACATGTTCGCCGAGGGCGTGGGCGACGTCGCGCACCGCCTCACTTCGCCGGACGGCCTGCGATGGACCGAGCAGGGGAGCCTGGACATCCGCCGGCGCTCCGGGGAGCCGATCGGGAAGGGGGCCTACGGGACCCCGAGCGTCGTGCTCCGGAAGGGCACGTGGCACCTCTTCTACGAGCGCGACGACAAGGGCGTCTGGCTCGCCACGTCGCGCGACCTGAAGGTCTGGACGAACGTTCAGGACGAGCCGGTGATCGCCCTCGGGCCCGACGCCTACGACCGCCACGCGATCGCGCTCAACCAGGTGATCCGCTACCGCGGCCGCTTCTACGGCGTCTACCACGCGAACGCCGACCCGGAGTGGAAGGGGCCGTGGACCACCTGCCTGGCCGTCTCCGACGACCTCGTCCGGTGGAGCAAGTACCCGCGCAACCCGATCGTCCCCGGGGACGCCTCGAGCGGCATCCTGGTCGACGACGGCCGCGGGCTGCGGCTCTACACCATGCACCCGGCGGTCCGGCTGTGGCTGCCGAAGGGCCGGCCCCGGCCCTAGCGCTGCGCCGCGAGGTTGAAGTTCATCGTCACCGTGACGAGGAACGCCGTCGGCTCGCCGTTCAGGAGCAGCGGCTGATAGCGCCACTGCCGGACCGCCTCCATCGCCGCTTCGTCGAAGAGCGGGTGGCCGCGCAGGATCTTGACCGCTCGCACCTGGCCGCGGGTGTCGACCTCGGCCTCGAGGATGACGATCGCGGTGACGCGCGACTGGACCGCGAGCTCGGGGTAGACGGGCGCGACGTTGCGGATCTTCTTCGGCTCCTTGATCTGTCCGCCGACCCTCACGACGCGGACCGGCGGCGGCGGGGCCTCCTGCGGCAGCCCGCTCACGATGCCGCCGACGACGCCTCCGGGGACGCCGCCCTCGACCCCGCCCGGCACGCCGCCCTCGACGCCGAGATCGAGGCCCTCTTCGGGCCTGATCTGGTCAGGCACTTCGATCGGAGCGACGAACCCCTGCGGCCGCTGCATCTCGACGCGCGGGGCCGCTCGCGCGACCGCGCGCGCTCCGGCCGGCGGCGGCGGGGGCGGCGGCGGCGGCGGGGCGATCTCGAGCGGCACGACGAAGAACGCCTTCAGGGCGTCCTGCGAGGGGAGCGCGTCGTAGAAGAGGAGCGGGACGATCGCAATGCAGACGACGAGCAGGCTGTGCAGAACGATCGAGATGAACAGCGTCGCGCTCTTGCGCCGAGCGTTCTTCTCCGCCTGGGTGAGGACGAGGCTCTGGAACAGGACGGGCGATCGACGCGCGGACTCGCGCGCGACCTCGGGTGGCGGAGTCGCGACCGCACTGGCGTGAGTCATGACGTGGCCTCCTGGAACCGGAGAAGGAACAAGGCGCGTGCCACTCGCCCTGTCGGGCGCAACCCGTTCGAGGCGTGGTCCTCCCGCCTCGAACGGGCCGCGGCGGGCGCGGCAGGAATTGCGGACGCCGCGGAGGGGGACGCTCGAATTGCCGCGCCGCGCGGCGTCGGGCACTCTCGACGCGCCGGGATCGGGCCCCGTGCGACCGGCACCGTGATTGCACCTCCACCGGATTAGACGCCGGCGACCGCCGCCGCGATCCCGAAGACGGGAGGTGCTCCTTGTCCCAGACCGGCCCGGCGGACGACACCTGCCGCGAGTACAGGGAGGCCCTGCGCCGCCGCGTGTGCGCCGTGTGCCTCGACGGGAAGGACGACGGCTCGTGCGGCCTCATCCTCCCGGGGGAGTGCGCGGTCGAGCGCCACCTGACGCGCCTCGTCGAGGCGGTCCTCGACGTGCGGGCGCGACGCGACGATGCGTACGCCGCAGCCGTGGAGGCCCGTGTCTGCAGCCACTGCACCGAGCGTGACCAACTCGGCCTCTGTCGCCTCCGCCGCGACGGCCGCTGCGCTCTGGCCGTCTACCTCCCGCTCATTGTCGAAGCCATCGAAGAGGTCGAGGCGCGACGCGATTCGGGTTCGGCGTAGTTCCTGCGCGTCTCGGCCGCATCGGCGTATTTCTTCGCGCATTCGATTCGCTCAAATCGCTCTTTTCGCTTGCGTCGTCGGAGCGCCTCGGGCTACGGTGAAGACACGCCGTCCGTGGTCCGTTTGCATTAGCGCAGAGGCGTTTAGCGCGAGGCGGGTGGGTGGCGGCAGGCACCTAAAGCCTTGCCGGCGTTGGCGGACCGGCATCCGGGCATGCCGATTGCTCATGTATCGGAGCGCGGGGAAACGGGGGAAACGATGAACGGACGTCTCCTGGAAAGCCGTCGCTGGAACAACGAGCAGAGCACCGAAGTGCTGGATGTCCTTTCCCAGAGCGATACGCCGGCCCTCGCCACTGACATCGGCGGCCACATCGTCTTCTGGAATCGTGCAGCTGAGCGTCTACTGGGCCGCCCGACCAACCAGGTTCTCGGCCGGCGCTGCTACGACGTGCTCGGGGGCAAGGACATCTTCGGAAATCGTTTCTGCCATGAGAACTGCTCCATCGTTTCCATGACCCGCAAGGGCGAGCCGGTACAAGGCTTCGAGATCGTCCTCGGTAGCTCGCCCAAACAGGAACAGAGCATCAACGTGACCATCCTCAAGATTCCCGGGTCGCGGCCCGAGCTCTTCACCCTGGTTCACATCCTGCAGCCGGTCGATCGCAATGCCCGCCTCACCCGTGCCCTCGAGCGCCTCGGCGCCCAGCGGGCCGGAAACACCAACACCACGAACGACGGATGGGAGCCCGTTTCGGCTCCCGGCCCCGTGTCTCTGCCCAAGGCCCCGCCCCTGACCGACCGCGAGAAAGAGATCCTCCGCTGGGTGGCGGCCGGGCTGCAGAACAAGGAGATCGCCCACAAGCTGGGTATCAGCCTGGCGACGGTGCGCAATCACATTCACAACATCCTCGAGAAGCTCGACGTGCACTCAAAGCTCGAGGCGGTCTCCCTGGCGTTCAGGCAAGGCTGGGTCAGCGGTCCGAACGGCGAGCTCGGCATCAGCCCCGAGCCGCTCACGCGGCAGTAGTTCGTTCTCGTCCCCCGTTTCCCCCGGGCGTCCGGTCCTCCAAATCGGACGCCCTTCGTGCTTTCGGAGGTTCGTCCCATGGCCGGTCATCCCCAGGGCGTCGCGAAGGTCCGCAGCGCCTCTGCCTCGTTCATGCGGTCGGTCGACTTCACCCGCTCGCCCTTTCTCGTCATCTGGGAGACGACCCAGTCCTGCGCGCTCGCGTGCCGCCACTGCCGGGCGTCGGCCCAGCCGGGGCGCGACCCCCGGGAGCTGACGACGGAGGAAGGCTGCCGGGTCATCGACCAGGTGGCCGGGATGGGCACGCCGATCATGATCCTGAGCGGCGGCGACCCGGTGAACCGCCCTGACCTCCTCGGCCTCATCCGCCACGGCAAGTCGCGCGGGCTGCGCATGGCGACGATCCCCGCCGCGACCGACTGCCTGACGCGCGAGCTCGTCGTCTCGCTGAAGGAGTCCGGCTGCGATCAGATGGCGGTGAGCCTCGACTTCCCGCGCGCGGAGCTGCACGACGGCTTCCGCGGCGTGCCGGGCGCGTTCGACAAGACGATGCAGGCGGTGAAGTGGGCCCACGAGGTCGGCCTGCCGCTTCAGGTCAACACCACGGTCTGCGGCGACACCGCGCCCTACCTCGAGGAGATGGCCGACTTCGTCCAGGGCCTCGGCATCGTGTTCTGGGAGGTCTTCTTCCTCGTGCCGATGGGCCGGGGGACGGTCCTCACCGGACTCAGCGCGAGCGAGTGCGAGCGGCTCTTCGAGGTGATCTACCGCGTCCAGAAGAAGGACGGCTTCATCGTCAAGGTCACCGAGGCCCCTCACTACCGGCGGCACGTGGCCCAGCGCGAGATGAAGGACGAGGGCCGGCCCTCCGCGCGCCCCGACGGCCTCGCCGCGATGCCGGCCCGCCTCACCGTCTCGGAGGGGCCGGGCCACACCGTCGGCCTCGCGCCGCGGGGCGTCAACTCCGGCAACGGGTTCCTCTTCGTGTCGCATCTCGGCGAGATCATGCCGAGCGGATTCCTGCCGATCCCGGTCGGGAACGTGCGGGAGAAGGCCCTCGCCGAGGCCTACCGCGAGACGCCGCTCTTCCAGCAGCTGCGGACTCCGTCGCTCTTCAAGGGCCGCTGCGGCCGCTGCGAGTTCCGCGACATCTGCGGCGGCTCGCGCTCGCGCGCGTACGGCCTGACCGGCGATCCCTTCGAGACCGACCCGTGGTGCAGCTACGAACCCCTGGGGGGCGCCGCGCCCGAGTGAGTGACGTCACAGCCGCGCCGCGGCGTGCCGGCGGCCGCGTGCTAGCATGGGCTCGCCCGGACGAGGCCCGGCCCCGATGCCCGTGGACACCGTGATCGACGATCCGAACGTCGAGCTGAGGCGCAATCCTCGGGCGGACCTCTTTCAGGAGATCTCGATCGCGGGCGGCGGCGTCGTCTCCCGCAGCCAGGTCGCGGATCTCAGCGTCGGCGGGATGTTCGTCGACGTGTTCCGCGCTCCGTTCGCGCCGGGCTCGCGCGTCACGGTGCGCTTCCCGCTCCACGCCGGCGAGTCCGCCCTCGTCCTCGAGTGCGAGGCCCTCTACGTCCAGCCGGGCATCGGCATCGGCCTGCGGTTCGCCGAGCTGCCCGAGCCCACCCGCCGCCGCATCCACGACTACGTCGAGGAGGCGGCGCGCCTCCGACGGGCCGGCGCTCCGCCCGTTCGCAAGAGCGCGCGCGTGTCGGTGAACGTCCCGGTCCACGTCCGCGGCATGCGCGGCGGCGAGCCGCCCTTCGAGGAGGCGGCGCGCATCGTGACGCTCAGCAAGCACGGCGCCTGCCTCGCCCTCGACCACGGGTGCGAGACGGGGATGAAGATCACGGTCGAGACGCGCGCCGGCCGCGAGTTCCGCGGCAGCGTCGTCTGGATCGGCAGCGCCGCGACGCGCAGCGAGGGCCAGGTCGGGCTCCGCTGCCGCGGCCTCGCCCAGTCGCTCGGATTCCAGTTCCCCTGAGCCTCGGGTCCCTGCGCTAACATCGCCTCATCCAGGAGGCGAGGCGCGCATGGCGATGATCGAGGAAGGGAAGAAGGCCCCGGACTTCAGGCTGTCGTCCTCCCAGGGGGGCGACGTGAGCCTGAAGGACCTCCGCGGCAAGACGGTGGTGCTGTACTTCTACCCGAAGGACGACACGCCGGGCTGCACCCGCGAGGCGTGCGCGTTTCGCGACAGCCAGGCCGCGCTCAGGAAGAAGGGGGTCGTCGTCCTCGGCGTGAGCGGCGACTCGGTCGCGTCCCACGAGAAGTTCCGGGACAAGTACGAGCTGAACTTCCCTCTCCTCTCGGACCCCGACAAGGCCGTGGCGAAGAAGTACGGGGCGTGGGGGGAGAAGGTGATGTACGGGAAGAAGACCGTCGGGATGATCCGCTCGACCTTCGTCATCGACGCCGAGGGCGTCGTGCGGAAGGTGTTCCCGCGGGTGAAGGTCGACGGGCACGCGGAGAAGGTGCTCGAGGTCGTCTCCGGTCTCTAGGATCGGGGCGATTCAGCAGGGCGAACGGACAGACGGACGACGGAGCCGACGGAGTGACCGTTGCCCTTTCTGCTCGACTTCTCGAGAGGAAACGGACAACGGATAACGGAAACGGACAACGGGTCAGGACGGAACGGCGTTCCGGCGGACTCGCGGCCTGTCTCACCTGCGCCGCGAATCCGCCGGGGCCTCAGCCCATGTCGAAATCCACCACTATCGGCAGGTGGTCGCTGGCCACTCTCGAGATCGCCAGGCGGCAGCGCTTCGCGCCGGCGAGGCGCAGGGGGCCGCGGTAGTAGATGCGGTCGAGGGCGCCCTGCGGGAAGAACGACGGGAACGTCTTGATCGGCTTTTCGCCCTCGGCGTTTCCGCCCGTGGCCGAGCGGAAGCCCAGCATGTCGACGAAGAACGGCCGCAGCAGCGACCGCCAGTCGTTGTAGTCCCCCGCGACGAGGCACGGCGCGTCGAACGGCAGCGCGGCGAACTCCTTCGAGCGCACGAGCAGCCCCACCTGCCGGTCCCGCTCGCGCGCCGAGAGGCCGAGGTGCAGGTTGAACACCTCGAGCCGCCGCGTGCGGCCGCTCGGCGTGCGCACCCCGATGCGGGTGTGCTGGCAGCCGCGCCGCTTGAGGAAGCCGACCGTGAGGTCGATGTTCCGCTCGCGCTGGATGGGCCAGCGGCTGAGCGTCGCGTTGCCGTAGCGGCCCTTCCGGAGCGTGACGTTGTGGCCGATCGCCCAGTGTTCGTAGCCCAGCATCTGCGCGAGCTCGCGGCCGAGGTCGAGCTCGCGCGACCGCGGGGCCCCGTCGTCCACCTCCTGCAGCATCGCGACGTCCGGGTCGTGGTAGCGGATGATGGACGCCACCCGCTCCGGCCGGAAGCGCCGGTCGACGCCGATCGCGCGGTGGATGTTGTAGCTCAGGACGCGCAGCCGCATGCCGGGCCGCCAGCTTAGCAGCGTTTGACGCGGTCCGCCCGCGCGGATAGCGTGCGCGGATGGCCCGCTTCCGCCTCGACCTCGAGTACGTCGGCACGCGCTACTCCGGCTGGCAGGCGCAGAAGAACGCGCGGACGGTGCAGGGCGCGTTCCACGAGGCGGTCCGTCGCGTGACGGAGCGGGCCGACTTCGAGAGCTACGGCTCGGGCCGCACCGACGCCGGCGTCCACGCCCTCCAGCAGGTCGCCCACCTCGACCTCGAGACGCGCCTCGCGCCCGAGCCGCTGCGCCGCGCGCTGAACGACGAGCTGCCGGCCGACATCGACGTGCTGCGGGCGGCGAAGGTGACGCGCCAGCTCCACGCGCGGCACTCGGCCGTCGGCCGCAGCTACCTCTACCAGGTGTCGCGGCGCCGGACCGCCTTCGGCAAGCCGCTCGTCTGGTGGGTGCGCGACCGCCTCGACGCTGCGGCGATCGCCGCGTGCGGGCGGGTGTTCGAGGGCATGCACGACTTCCGCTCGTACGCCGACGCCGAGGAGCGCGGCGGCTCGACGCGGGTGAAGATCGAGCGCGTGCAGGTCGAGGAGGCGGGCGACCTCGTGCTCGTGCGCGTCTTCGGCTCACACTTCCTGTGGAAGATGGTGCGCCGCATGGTGGGCGTCATGGTCGAGGTGGGGCGCGGCGGCCTCGGGGTCGCCGACGCCGAGGCCTTCCTGCGGGAGCCCTCCGACGTGCCGGCCCAGCTCACCGCTCCGCCGTCGGGCCTCTTCCTCGAGCGCGTCCTCTACGAGGGCGACCCGCCGCCCGGCCCGCTGCGCCCGGTCCTGAACCTCTAGCCCGCGCGCAGCCACAGCCACGCCGCGGCGATCGCGAGGGTGGCGAGGGTCACGGGTACGCCGACGCGCGCGTGGCGGCGCCAGCCGATCTCCACGCCGAGCGCCCGGGCCTGCTCGACCACGATGATGTTCGCGATCGAGCCGACGACCAGCAGGTTGCCGGCGAGGGTGCTCGAGAGCGCGAGGGCCGGCCCCGCGAGCGGGTGGGTCGCGTGCGGGAGGAGGAGCATCACCGCGGGCACGTTCGAGACGAGGTTCGACAGGACGGCGGTGGCGGGGAAGAGCCACCGCACGTCGGCGAGGTCGGCGCCGGCCGTCCGGAGCGCCTCGCTCGCCTGCGCGGCGAGGCCGGCGGCGGCGAAGGCGTGGTTCACCACGAACAGCCCGACGAACAGCACGAGCAGGTGCCAGTCGACGAGGCCGAGGATCTCCCGCGAGGCCATCCGCCGGCTCGTGAGGAGGAGGGCCGCCGCGCCGAGGGCGAGCACCTCGCGCGGGACGGGCGCGAACAGGAAGCCGAGGACGAGGAGGGCGACGACGGCGAGGCCCTTCGAGGTCTGCCAGCGGTCGACCGGAGGCGTGTCGGCGGCGCGCCGCTGCGGTGGCGCGGGCGTCGTCGCGCGGTCCCAGCGTCCGCGCACGGACAGCGCGATCGCGGCCCAGACGATCGCGAGGCCGACCGCCGCCGGCACGAACGCGTCCGCGAGGAAGGCCGCGAACGACAGCCGCAGCGTCTGGCCGATCAGCATGTTCTGCGGGTTGCCGATGAGGGTGGCCGCGGAGCCGACGTTCGCGGCCGCGGCGAGGCCCAGCAGGTACGGCACGGGGTCCAGGCGGCGCCGGACGCAGCCGTCGACGAGCAGGGGGGCCATGGCGAGGCAGACGATGTCGTTCGCGAGGACGGCCGACAGGGATCCGGCGGCGGCCACCACGACCGCCAGCAGGGCGGCCGGCCCGATCGGCGCCCGGACGAGCCGGCGGGTCACCCACGCGTAGAAGCCTCCGAGGCGGAGCTGGGCGGAGACGACCATGAGGCCGAAGAGGAGCGCGAGCGTCGGCACGTCGACCGCCTGCCAGGCCGCCGCCGGCGTGACGCGCTCGGTCGCGACGAGGGCGAGGGCGCCGAGGAGGGCGACCCCGGTGCGGTCGAGGGCGAGGCCCGGGAGCTCCCCGAGCAGCATCCCGAGATAGACGGCGGTGAAGACCGCGAGGACGAGGGCGTCCCCTCCGCTAGCGGGCATGGAGCCGCGAGAGGCGGCGCAGCCCCTCCGCGAGGGTGTCGTCGTCCTTGCAGAACGCGAAGCGGACGAGATGCCGCACGCGCCCTCCGTGGCTGAAGGCGCTGTTCGGGATCGCGGCCACGCCGACCTCCTCCACGAGGTGGCGGCAGAAGGCCGCGTCGTCGTCCCAGCCGAGCGGGCGGATGTCGGCGAGCGCGAAGTAGGTGCCCTCGGGCGGGCGCACCGCGAGGCCGACCCGCGCGAGGCCGTCGCACAGGCGGTCGCGGCGCGAGCGGTAGGCCGCCTCCAGCTCGCGGTAGTACGAGTCCGGCGCGGCGAGCGCCGCTGCGGCCGCGTGCTGGAACGGGGTCGCGACCGCGAACGTGACGAACTGGTGGACGGCCCGTACGGCCGCCGTCAGGTCGGGCGCGGCGCAGGTCCAGCCGATCTTCCATCCGGTGAGGCTGAACGTCTTGCCGGCCGACGAGACCGTCACCGTGCGCTCGAGCATCCCGGGCAGGGTCGCGAGCGGCACGTGCGCGCCGTCGAACAGGATGTGCTCGTAGACCTCGTCCGTCACCGCCACGACGTCGTGGCGGCGGCAGGCGTCGGCCACCGCCTCGAGCTCCTCCCGCGTGAAGACCCGCCCGCAGGGGTTCATCGGCGAGTTCAGGACGAGGACGCGCGTCCGCGGCGTGATCGCCGCCTCGAGGGCGGCCGCGTCGAGCCGGAACTCGGGGTCGCGCAGCGGCACGATCCTCGGCGTCGCCTCGGCGAGGGCGATGCCCGGGAGGTACGCATCGTAGAAGGGCTCGAACACCACCGCCTCGTCGCCCGGGTCGAGGAGCGCGGCGAGGGTCGCGCAGAGGGCCTCGGTGGCGCCGGCGTGGATGGTCACCTCCGCCGCGGGGTCGAAGGCGAGGCCGTAGAAGCGCCGCTGGTGGTCCGCGACCGCCTGCTGCAGCGCCGGCAGGCCCGGCATCGGAGCGTACTGGTTGTGCCCGGCGGCGATCGCCTCGGCCGCCGCACGCTTCACGAAGTCGGGGCCGTCGAAGTCGGGGAAGCCCTGGCCGAGGTTGACGGCGCCGTGGCGGCGGGCGAGCGCCGTCATCTCGGCGAAGACGGACGTGCCGAAGCCGGACAGGCGACGCGTGAGGCGCGGCCGCGTGGACATGGAGGGCCAAGTTTACGGCAACGCCCGCGCCGACGGCCCGGGTGACACGCCGGGCGCATTGCGGTGACAATCCTCCGCTGCACTCGGCATCCGTCCACGTCCATGGAGATGAACGCGATGAAGGGCACCTCGATCGCCGCCGCCACGCTCTCGGTCCTGCTCGCCGCCGCCGCCGGATACGCCGCGCCCGAGACGGCGCCCGCTCCGGCCAAGGCCCCTGCTCCGGCGAAGGCGCCGGACGGCGGGCCGGAGACCGACTCGAAGCCGAGCGCGGCCGACCGCTGGAGCGGCCTCGAGCTGCGCGGCATCGGGCCGGCGGTCACGTCGGGCCGCATCGTCGACATCGCCGTCGACCCGACGGACAAGAAGCGCTGGTTCCTCGCGGTGGCGTCGGGCGGTGTCTGGAAGACGGAGAACGGCGGGACCACCTTCACCCCCGTCTTCGACGGCGAGGGCTCGTTCTCGATCGGCTGCGTGACGATCGACCCGGCGAACCCGCACGTCGTCTGGGTCGGCACCGGCGAGAACAACGCCCAGCGCAGCGTCGGGTACGGCGACGGCGTCTACAAGTCGGAGGACGGCGGCAAGTCCTGGAGGAACGTGGGGCTGAAGGCGTCGGAGCACATCGGGAAGATCCTCGTGCACCCGAAGGACTCGCGGATCGTCTACGTCGCGGCCCAGGGGCCGCTTTGGTCGAAGGGCGGCGACCGGGGCCTCTACAAGACGACCGACGGCGGGAAGACCTGGAAGGCCGTGCTGAGCGTGAGCGAGAACACCGGGGTCAGCGACGTGGTCATGGACCCGCGCGACCCCGAGGTGCTCCTCGCCGCCGCGTGGCAGCGCCGCCGCCACGTCTTCACCCTCGTCGACGGGGGCCCCGAGTCGGCGATCTACAAGTCGACGGACGGCGGCGAGAGCTGGCGCAAGGTCACGAGCGGGCTCCCGAAGGAGGACGTGGGCCGCATCGGCCTCGCGATCGCGCCGACCGCCCCGGACACGGTGTACGCGCTCGTCGAGGCCTCGGCGGCGGGGAAGGCGGGCGGGACGTTCCGCTCGACCGACCGCGGCGAGAGCTGGGAGAAGCGCTCCGACTACGTCCCGGGCGGCCCGATGTACTACCAGGAGATCACGGTCGATCCCCGGGACCCGGAGAGGCTCTACTCGATGGACGTGTTCCTCCAGGTCTCGGACGACGCGGGGAAGACGTGGCGGAACCTCGGTGAGCGCTACAAGCACGTCGACAACCACGCGATCTGGGTCGACCCCGACGACACGAGCCACTACCTCGTCGGCTGCGACGGCGGCCTCTACGAGAGCTTCGACCGCGCGGCCACCTGGCGCTTCTTCGCGAACCTCCCGGTCACGCAGTTCTACCGCGTCGACGTCGACGACTCGAAGCCCGTCTACTACGTCTACGGCGGCACGCAGGACAACAACTCGCTTGGCGGCCCGGCGAAAACGCGCAACATCGCAGGCATTGCGAATGCTGAATGGATTGCCACCAACGGAGGCGATGGCTTCACTTCGCGGGTTG
>WBZP01003167.1_pt1 | contig 18114 bp, 19 predicted proteins | sample 5204301 | NCBI WGS metagenome assembly WBZP01 (sample SAMN12412401, study PRJNA552823) | activated sludge metagenome | isolation source: activated sludge from nitrification reactor of wastewater treatment plant... | place: USA: Pennsylvania | collected 2017 | reverse complement strand
AAACTTCGCGCCTTCTTCCATCGAGAAGATCGGCGCATGCACTTCACCCATGATGATACCGGTCTTGAGCAATTGCACCCGATCGCTGGCGGTAATCGTCGCCTTGATGCGCCCGCTGCTAATCAATATACCGGCCGTAATCGTTCCCTTCACCACACCATCTTCCCCGACAATGACTTGACCCTTGGTGTAGATATCCCCTTCCAGACGGCCATCAATACGCACCGTGCCATCAACACGAATCTCGCCCTTGAGCTCCACTCCTTTGGCCAACAACGTGATATTCCCGTCGTCCATATACCCGCTCTTTTTCATAGTTGCTCCCTATTGGCGAACCGTCGCCACTCAGGATACCCCAGGGGGGGAGAGACACCTAGCAGTTTGTCAAAACGTGGCGCAGAAGAGTCGAACAGCGACTGGCCATCAGCAAACCGCTAGTTCGTATGGCCCGCAAGCTGTTCAGAAAGGCCGTCCAGCAAGGCCGCAGCCAGCGAAGAGGCGAATCGTACTCTCTGCCGTACGTTGAGCCTCTGAGTGCCGCGAGAACGCCGTTGGCGGACTTTATCAACAGCCTGCTAGGATAATCCGAGCCGCTGCTTGACCCGCTCCCACAGTCCTCCGCCATGAATCTCGCAATACACGCTCGGTTCTGTCCCTTCCAAAAACACCTCCGTCACCCGCTCAGGACACTGCGCCGTCGCCAACTGGCCCGTGCGCGGGTCGATCGCTCGTGAAATGATCCCGCTCGGGATGGGAAAATCGGGAGAATCGGCAGGAATGAGCCGGCGCGCCACGTCCACCCAGATCGGCAAGGCGGCCTGTGAGCCGGTCAGGCGAATCGCCCGTTCATCGTCAAATCCAACCCAAACGCCGATCACCAACTCTGGTGTGTAGCCGACGAACCAGGCATCGCGATACCCGTCCGTCGTGCCGGTCTTCCCGGCAACCGGACCCCGCAATCCCCAGGCTCTCGCTTTCGATCCGGTTCCCCGATCCAACACACCCTTCAACAGGGACGTTGCTAGATACGCGCCCTGCGCCGACACCGCCTGATGCCGGTCCACCATCGGGCTCCAGACCGTCTCTCCGGAGTCACGGACCAGATTGGTGAGGGCGACGGGTTTCACCACCACACCGGCATTTGCCAAGCCGCCGTACGCCGCCGTGATTTCGAGGAGCGAGACTGAAGCGCTCCCGAGCGCGATCGAGAGATTGTCGGGCAACGCCCCTTGAATGCCGAACCCCCGCAAGAGCCGGTTGATCGATCCAATCCCCAATCGATGCGCCGTGCGGACCGCCGGCACATTCAGAGACTGTTCGAGCGCCGCCCGTACCGTGACCTGTCCATGAAACTGGCGATCGTAGTTCTGCGGCGACCAGGGGCCGGCCCCGGACTCGAAACTCACCGGCTCATCAGCCAACATCGTCGCCGGGGTGATCCCTGTACTCCCCTCAGCACGAGCCGCCTCAAACGCCGCAAGATACACAAAGGGTTTGAACAAGGACCCTGCCTGCCGGTGCGCCTGCGCCGCCCGATTGAATTGACTTGTACGATACTCGCGCCCCCCGACCATCGCACGCAGATGACCCGTGTGCGCGTCGAGCACCACGAGGGCGCCCTGCAACGGCGTCTCTCCCTCGCGCAACGCCGGGTACTGCTGCTCCAGCTTAGCCAGCCCTCTGTGCAGAGCATCAGTCGCGAGTTGCTGCATGTACGGATCAAGCGTCGAATAGATCCGGGCTCCTTCGGGAATGCCCATCCCGGTTCCCGCTTCCACCTGCCGCAGCAGATAGTCGACAAAATACGGGGCATCCGCCACGACATCTTCTGGCAATGACACCTGGACCGGCCGATTCACCGCCTCCTTCCACCCTTCTTCGGTCAGCACCCCCTCATCGCGCAACCGGCGAAGCACCACATTTCGGCGATGGGTCGCATGCTCCAGATTTTTTGTCGGAGAGTAGGTGTTCGGCCCCTTGATCATTCCGCCAATCAGCGCCACTTCCTCAATCGAGAGGGCATCCAGGGGTTTCCCGAAATACCGGTGCGCCGCTTCGCCGATGCCGTAGATCGACACCGAGCCGGCTTGCCCGAGATAGATTTCATTGAGATAGCTTTCGAGAATCTCTTCCTTGCGGTACTTCCATTCCATCACAAACGCCGCCACCACCTCGCGCAGCTTTCGTCCCATCGTCCGTTGCGGCGAATAAAACAGATTCTTGGCGAGTTGCTGGGTAATCGTGCTCCCGCCCTGCACCACACCGCCACGCGTCACATTCGCCCACAGCGCCCGGCCGATGGCAACGGGATCGACACCATAATGGGAAAAGAATCGCCGGTCTTCCACCGCTAAGACCGTCTTGATGACCAAAGGAGGTATCTGGTTGTAGGGCACCCACTCCCGCACCTGCCGCGACCCGCCACGCATGCCGCTCAGTAAGGGCGGTTCCAAAGCCACAAACGGAAGCGACTCCCGTTCCTGCACCGACATCACATTCGTAATCACGCCATCTTTCAGTTCCACAAGCACGCGCCGGGGAGGCTGATGGCTCTCCTCCTGCGCATGCAGGTACAGATCGATGACATCCTGCGACGCCAGATAGTCGCCGGGCGCCTGCACGTCCGAGACGGCACGATAGCCCAGCCGATGTAACCGGTCGAACACCCCGGTCTCAGCCACCGGCTCCCCCGGCTTCAACAGATGCGACGCACCAAAAATCAATAAGGGTGGATGCTCATCGCTCTTGGGGAGGGCAATGGATGCAGCCAACAGTGCTCCGTAACCCGCCACGGCCACCATCGCCGCACAGGCCACAGCCACCATTCCACCCACCAGCCATTTCAGTACGCGACCGACCCTCGGCATACCTCATTCCTTCCCACGCCCAGCATACCCGAGGCCCATCGGGGAAGCGAACACGGCATCACCGGCATGGACCTCATGCCCCCTGCGCACGTGTCAAACCGACGCATCCCCCGTTCTAGCGGCCAATCGTGGAATCTGTCGCTGTGGCACCCCCCCTTCCGAGGTAACCCTTCCTGGTCTTACGCTTTCCAGCAATCCCGGTATCCTCTTAATCAAGGCAGACGCGCTTCACCCCCAACCGAGGAGACCGATCATGAGCTGTTCACGTTGCTGCGGACTGATGGTAAAAGACAATTTAATGGATTTCGACGGCACGTCCGGTCATATGTGGGTGAGTGCCATGCGCTGCATGAATTGCGGCCATGTCCATGACCCAGTCATGGAGCAGAATCGTCGTAGCCTGCAAGTCTCGCGACCAACCCCGGTGCTGGCCGCAGTCGGAGACGAGGCCGACTATCTCGACGACGAGGTTCATCTTGGGATCGAATCGATCGTGGCCCAAGCGGCCTGATCGCCGACATGACACCAACTAGAAGCTAGAGGAGCGGCCGTGGCATCCATTCTAGTTATCGATGACGATGAGGCGTTGCGGCTCCTGCTGCGGGAGATGCTGGAGGCCGACGGCCACGCGGTCCGTGAAGCCGCCAACGGACGTGAAGGGCTGGCCCTCTATCGGGCACAGCCGGCCGATCTGGTCATTACCGATATTTTGATGCCGGAGCAGGACGGGATGGAAGTGATTCTGGAACTCACCAGGGAATTTCTCGACGCCCGCGTCATCGCCATGACCGGCGCGTCGGGGGAGCAAAACTTCCTCAGCGTCGCCAAGCTCTTCGGGGCCCGCCATATTCTGGAGAAGCCGTTTGGGGCTGATCAAATTCGTCGTCTGGTGAATTACACGCTGGCTCACTAAATATATCTTTGCCCGCTTCGCTCTACACCTAGTAAGGGACACCCTTCTCTTGATAGACTATGCGTCAATAAGCTTGTCTGCCAGGTAGAATCCTCTCCAGACGACGACACCTGACATCTTTACCAATCCGGATACAGATCGACGATCTATGCCACCTGTTATGCTCCTGAGTTGTGAGTCCATCAGCAAGAGCTATGGCGTGAAGCCGCTCTTTTCCGACTTGTCCATCGGCCTGGCCGAGGGGGATCGCGTCGGACTCATCGGCCCGAACGGTTCCGGCAAATCCACCCTGCTGAAGATTCTCGCCGGTATCGAGGACCCCGACGACGGCACCCGCTCGCTGCGCCGCCACGTCCGCCTGAGTTATGTTCCGCAGGAATCCACCTTTCCTCCCGACCTCACCGTGGAAGAAGTCTTCGCACAAACCTTGCGCGAGGAAGGACTGGACCCGCACGAAGAGAGCGGCCGGATCTCCCGTGCATTAAGCCTGGGGGAATTCCCTGACTCCGAGCAACTGGTGCGGACCCTCTCCGGAGGATGGAAGAAGCGTCTGGCGATCGCCCGCTCACTCCTGATGGAGCCGGACGTGCTGATGATGGACGAGCCGACGAACCATTTGGACGTCGAAGGCATTCTCTGGCTCGAACGCCTGTTAAAATCCGAAACCCGCGCCTACCTGGTGATCAGCCACGACCGGCGCTTCCTTGAATCGGTTGCGGAACGGATGATCGAGCTCAATCGAATTTATCCGCAGGGCCGGTTCGAAGCCACCGGACACTACAGCGATTTCCTGGAAGCGCGCGAGGCCAATCTCGCCGCCCAGGCGAATGAACATGCCACCCTCGCCAACAAAGTCCGGCGCGAAGTCGAGTGGCTTCGCCGAGGGCCGAAGGCGCGCACGACCAAAGCCAAAGCCCGTATCGACGCCGCCGGCGTCCTGATCAACGACCTGGCGGACCGCGACGGCCGCCGTGAGCTGGCCCCGGCCGGAATCGACTTCACAGCTTCCGGACGAAAGTCCAAGCAATTGATCGTCGCTCAGCAGCTGGGTAAAGCACTGGGGTCCAAGCAGATCGTCAAGAACCTCGAACTCATCCTGGGTCCCGGTCAACGGCTGGGCCTGCTCGGCCCGAACGGCAGCGGGAAATCCACGCTGATGAAACTGCTGGCCGGCACGTTGAAGCCGGATACCGGCACCGTCACCCGTGCCGACAAGCTCCGGATCGTTACCTTCGAGCAACATCGCGAGTCGCTGGACCAACAGGTGTCCCTCCGCCGATCCCTCGCTCCCGCGGGCGGCGATTCCGTGATCTATCAGGATCGTTCGATCCATCTGGTGTCCTGGGCTAAGCGATTTCTCTTCCGGCCTGAACAGCTTGATCTGCCCGTGTCCCGGCTCTCCGGCGGCGAACAGGCCCGGCTCCTGATTGCACGGCTCATGCTGCAACCGGCCGATGTGCTCATGCTCGATGAACCGACGAACGATTTGGATATCCCGACCCTCGACGTGCTGGAAGAAAATCTCCTGGAGTTTCCGGGCGCGTTGATCCTCGTGACTCATGACCGCTGGCTGCTCGATCGCGTCTCTACGATGATGCTGGCGCTGGATGGCACAGGCAACGCCGAGTGGTTCGCCGACTTTGCTCAATGGGAGGCGGCTCAGGAGCGAGGGGCCTCCGGCTCTTCAGGCCCCGTGCCCACCCGCGCCGCAAGCAACAACGGCCCCAAGCCGAAACAGGCCCGCAAAGGGCTCTCCCACTCTGAGCAAAAAGAATGGGACAAGATCGAAGGATTGATCGTCAAGGCGGAAGCCGCCGTGACCGCGTGCCAGGCCGCAACGGAAGATCCTGCCGTCACATCCGATGCCACGACGTTGCAAGCCCGGTACACCGCATTGGCAGAGGCCCAGACCAACGTCGAGCGACTTTATGCACGCTGGACAGAGTTGGAAGAAAAACGCACGCAGGCGATGCAGCCGTCTTAGAACGGTTCCGCCGCTGGTTTCTCTGTCGTGACCGACAGCACTTGAGGCGCCAGCGATCCCACGACCATTCCGATTACGGCCACCAGCAGCCCCACCAGCTGCGGCGGCCACACCGTATCGACTGAACTGAACACTTCGAATCCCAACCAGCTTGCGAGCCCGCCCGCGATGGCCACGATGGCCCCTTGTGTCGTGGCCTTCGGCCAATAGAGTCCGGCCAGTAGCGGAATGAACGCGACCACGAGCGTAACCTTATAGGTACTCACCACCAAGTGATAAATGCTGGCATCCGACCAGAGCGCAATCGCCAACACCACCGCGGCAAAGATGACCAATACCGTCCGCATCATCCGCAACAACTCCGCATCATTCAAGCGAGCAACCATCGGCTTCAAGACATTTTCACTGAGGGCCACGGACGGCGCCAGCAACGTCGCGCTGGAACAACTCATCACCGCCGATAGCACGGCTCCGAAAAAGACGATCTGCGCCGCGATCGGCGTATGTTCCAGAATCAGCGTCGGCAACACCAGCTGCGAATCGGTATCCAGCAGGGCCAGAAAGCGAGCCGGATCGACAAGCGTCGCGGCATAGGCCAGAAACATCGGAATAAAGCAGAAGGCGAAGTACAACATCCCGCCCAGAAGCGACCCGCGGACGGCCGTCGCTTCGTCCTTCGCCGACGTGATCCGCTGAAACACATCTTGCTGCGGGATCGACCCAAACATCATCGTCACCCACGCACCGATGAATGGAATCCAGGCGTTGAGGCTGGCCGGCGGAAAGAAATCCAGCTTCCCGGCGTGAACCGCATGCGCGATAACCATCTCAACGCCTCCCGCCAGTCCGCTGACGATTGAGCCGATATACAACAGGCCGCCCATGATGACGGTGATTTGCACAAAGTCCAGAATGGCGACCGAGAACATGCCGCCGAATGTCGTGTAGGTCAGGACGATCAAGGCTCCCGCGATCATGCCCAGAGACTGGCTGATCCCCCCTGCCGTGACCACGTTCAACACCAGGCCCAGCACCTTGAACTGCGCAGCCACCCAACCGAGATACGATGCCACGACCGCAAGCGTGCATAAGACTTCGACCGTGCGGCTATAACGAAGACGGTAGAAGTCTCCGACGGTCAGGAGATTCATGCGGTAGAATCGCGGCGCGAAGAACAATCCGGCGAGAATGAGACAGAGGCTGGACCCAAAGGGATCGGCTACGACGCCCCGAAGCCCTTCCTTCACGAAGGTCGAGGAAATGCCGAGCACCGCCTCGGCGCCGAACCAGGTGGCGAAGACCGTCGCGGTCACCACCGGTAGCGGCAGACTCCGGCCGGCCACCGCAAAATCCTTCGTATTCTGCACACGCGAGGCCGCGTAGAGACCGATCCCGACGGAACAGAGCAGATAGAGCGCGACAAATCCGACCAACATGCGCGCAGGATAAAATCATCGCCTGCGGCAATCAATCGTTATTTGCGGCGTTGAGGGAAGAATATCTCTGAAGAAGACTTGAACGTCTACGCTACAAAGGCAATCCCGTCGTCAGCCGGCACCCAACTAAAAACAGGTCGCCTTGAGGCCCAATTTGAATCGGTCGCGTCCACCGCACGGCATAGACCATTGTGGAGCGCCACCAGCCTAGCTTTGCACTATGGACCTCGATCCGCTGATTTGGCCGTGGGGCTTGTCCCATCAGCAACAACATCCCGTGCGCGCTGCGATTGAGCGTAAACACCTGGCCTTGTTGAACTCCTGCCGCACCAGGTTCATCCGATGCGAGGATTTCATATGAGCAGGAATGACAATCCTCAATCCTGGCTTCCTCCCGACGATTGATCACCGGCGCCAGGCCTCCTTGTTCATGAACCAGTTTTCTCGAAGCGGCACGATTTTGCATATTCAGGTCTTCTCTCCTTACGTCCGATGACACACATTCACACCGACTAGAGCAAGGGCCGTACCGACGAGGCGTAATCCGAACATTCCCCAGCGCTTCCTTGAATTTCTCGTTCTCCTAGAAGATCCCCTCCATCGATCCCGATCAAACTCGAAGGGAAAGAAAGACAGTAGACACCGGGGATAACTACGTATCCCATTCAGACTGTAGAGATAATGCCGCTGTAGCCATTCCCCTACAGTCGTACGATCGCTTCAACTGAGAACGGCCATAGACTCCCCGTCTCCCGTTGGACGTGACGGAAGACTTCCCCCGCTCACCCAGCCTATGAGACAATCCCGCCACATTCATTCACTCCGTCCTTCCATTGGCACCACAAGGAGCGCACGGATCACCATGAGCCTTCATCTCTTCGCCATCAGACGCCTTCGAATAGCGCTGACACTCCTCTTCTTTGGATCGACCATTGCCGTAAGTTTTCCGGACATAACCCAGGCACGCAAGGAGTTGCTGACGGCCGAAGAAAAGGACCTCCTGCATCGGACCGAACAGATCCATCTGGAGACCTTAGCCCTGAGCAGCCAGGGTCCGCTCGATGCCGGCGGCATCACGAAGGCGGTTGCAACGCGGTTCGAACGATTGGGGTACCGCATCGTCACCGATGGCAGTCAGCCTCATGAAGTGACCGTCAAGGTCAAGTGCGAAGAACTCAAAACCTGGGAAGGGACAGGCCGCTCCGGTGGCGACGCCGACATGGTCGACGCCGCCGTACGACTGTGGAAAGGGCCGGCGTGCCAGCTCACCTATCGCTTCGGCACCCGCTCGGGCGACTGGCGGCACGAAGTCCGGACACCGTTCAGCAATCCCCAAGAGGCGGCCCGCCAAGCAGGGCAAGCCGACGCGTCGTTCTACGCGATCGCCGCACTCACCCAGCAGTTACAGACCGATCCGTTTCCGTATTTGCTCGCGGCCGATTGGGGACAGTCCTCCCGGCTGATCCAGGCCCTGGATGAGTCCGGTGCAACGGCCACCCAAAAGCAGACCGTGATCGGACTCTTGGGTCAGATGCTTGCAGTAGACGCGATCCCTCGACTGACCGCTTTGTTGAAAGACTCTGATCCGGCGGTGGCGCAGTCCGCAGCAACCGCGCTGGGAACCATCGGCCATGAAGATGGGATCCCTGCACTGCTCGCACTCTTCAAAACAGGCACGCCGGACCAACATCGCGCCGCTGCCACTGGCCTGGGCCGCCTCGCACCGTTACATCCCGGTAGCGACATTGTTCCCACCTTCATCGCCGCGCTGCCCGGAGAGCCCATCACCAATCAAATCATCCTGGCCAGAGCCTTGGGCAAGACAACCGACCGTCAGGTCCTCGGACCGCTGAAGACATTGCATCGGTCGATATTGAAGCAGGCGCGCTCCGACAGCAGCCCTGAGCTCAAAGAGCTACTGGCTACCCTCGGAATTGCCCTCGACGGGTTCGACGGCGTGCATACGGAAGAATAGCGCTGAATTCAGCGTTCGTCTTGTTCGATCGCTTCAAAGAGGCTGTTGACGGGAACCAGCACCGATTTTGGATAGAAGACCCATTTGATGAAATGGCGGGTGAGATACCCAGGGTGTCCCTTGGTCCCCAGTAGCACAGCACGCCGGTTCCATTCGTCGATACGTTCGGAACGGGCCGAAGGGAGCGACAGAAACCACTGGGCTAACGCAGCGTTGTTCTCTGATCGGCGAACCGCCACGAGAAACTGGGGAACCGTGAGACCGAAGTGCCGGAGAAACGCGCCATCGATGCCGAGCCGACTCCCGAACGCTACTCGATAGGTCAACGGAAGCTGCTGGGCGAGAAATCGTCTGGCTTTCTCCGCGAACCGCGGCAGCCAGACACAGCCGGCCAGTTGGTCTTGGGGACGAGGGAGTTGCATCTTATGTAGACCTAGTGGCTGTTGGCTTCCTTGATTTTGCGAAACAGTCGACCAGATGATCGTTCACCATCCCGATTGCCTGCATATAGGCATAGATGATCGTGCTGCCGACGAACCGGAAGCCTCGTTTTTTCAGATCTTTCGCCAAGGTATCGCTCACCGGATTCGTGGCGGGCACATCCTTCATCCGTTTCCACCGATTGACGATCGGTTCTCCCCCGACGAATGACCAGACATAGGCATCAAACGAGCCGAACTCTCTCTGTACTGCGAGAAAGGCCTGCGCGTTGGTGACCGCCGAATCGATCTTGAGCCGGTTGCGAATGATGTCGGGATTCTTCATCAGTGCCGCTTTCGTGCTCGCCGTGAATCGCGCGACCTTTTTCGGATCGAATCCCGCGAACGCTTTACGGTACCCGGCGCGCTTTCGCAGGACGGTGTCCCACGTCAGCCCTGCCTGCGCGCCTTCGAGCAGCAACATCTCAAAATGCTTCCTATCGCGATGAACCGACTTACCCCACTCCTGATCGTGATAGCGAACCATGTGCGGCTTCTCGCCGGCCCAGCTGCAGCGCTTCATCTCTTTCATCTCGATACTCCCGTTCTGAACGTCCCGTCAGCGGCCCCGTCCGGAAGTCGTTCGTTCCACCGCGATCCACCATTTCGGATTGATCCGGCCGAAGTCTCTGCGGACATGACGGCAAAGCGCCTGCTTGGAATCCAGGACCACAGGACCTCCCGGGCTCCGCCAGAACACCACCCAATGCCAGAACGCGCGGCCCTTCTCACGATGCCACTTGATCGCGAGCAGCGCAACATCCGGCAGCCCTGCCCAAGAGACAAACGGCATTTCCCTGCGTGCCGCGCGAATGCGAAAATGCTTCAGGAGATCGCGCACTGGCTGCGTCTCAGACCAGAGCCGTGGATCCTCAGCAAAGATTCCCAGCTGATTCGCCGCTCGTTTGGCCTGCGTGTAGCTGACTCCCACCAAAGTTGCCACGCTGGCAATGCCGCACCCGGTCCGTTCACGTTGCACCACCGGCTTCACGACAATTCCAGCTTCAGCTTCCGCCCTCCGGAAATACTGAATCCCTCACGCCGATAGAACGCCAGTGTCCGGTCGAACTCCGGCAACGGAGGGGTCGTCACTTCCAATCGCCGCCATCCGCGCGATTGTCCCAGTCGCCTGGCCTGTTCCAACAACGCCGCGCCCACTCCCTTCGAACGATGGGCCGGGCGAACATAGAATTCAGGGATCGTCCCGTACACACCTTCCGTATACAGCGCGTAGCTCTGATACAGCGCGAGAAATCCGATCGGCATGCCGCCGTCACGAGCCAACAGCACCAAGTAGAGTCCTTCCCGCAGCCATACCGTCGCTCGCGCTTCCGTATCGGCCTGCTGAAAGTTGAATGCCTTGTCGTTGATGGCCGCCATAATCTCGTGGAGCAGTTCCCCTACAAGCGTAGCGACGATAGCCGCATCTTCCGGTTGAGCCTGAACAATCTGAATCGACACCCGCTACCCCACAAACTCCTGGAAGAGCGTATAGCCCGACGGCCAGTCGCCGATCCCGCTGTCGGCATTGATATGCCCGAGCTCGCCGACATCGACAAACCGGCTGCCCCAGGCAATCGCACAACGTCGGGCATGCGCGACGGAACCGAACGAATCGTTTGCACTCGCCACAACCAGCGTCGAAAAATCCAGCCGCTGCATCGGCACCGGCACAAACCCTGTGGCGGCACTCGGGAAGCTGGGGCTGGCCAGTTCGGGAATCGCCACGAGGAATGCCCCCTTGATCGGCGCACGTGACTGCCCGGCCCAATGAGCCACCAGCAAACAGGCCAGGCTATGGGCGACCAATATGGGAGGAGCCTCGCAGCGCTGCACCGCCCCATCGAGGGTACGCACCCACTCCTGGCAATCCGGCGCATCCCATTGGCCAAGATCGACTCGCCGCCAAGCCGGATGGCGCGCTTCCCACAAGGTCTGCCAATGCCCGGGGCCGGAATTGCCGAATCCCGGCAGGACTAATACAGGGATCTCCATGCCCCCTCACTCAACCGGCTTGCGCCCGGCCACCGCCACTGTCGCATAGTAGACGGCTCGACTCTGCGGATCTTCGGCACATTCACCATAGCGCTGAAGATCCGCATCGCTCACGACGCCCGTCGCCAGATACTTTTCCCGCAACTGTCGGGCAGACATGGCCATCATCTTCGCCAAACCCGAGCCACCGACAGACACCGACGCCTCGTTCTCCATGGACAAATCGCAGAGTCCCCGTTCCTGCAGAAGTGGCAACAGCGTGAGTCCCAGTGCATAATCCATCCCGCGGCTTTCGTACATCCGATGAATCGCCTGATTGATGTGCTGCATCGCCGCGAGTTGCGCAGCCGTTCCGACAATGCCCCGCGAGGCAGAAAAGTCCGGCTCTTCCAGCACAATCCATCCACCCGGCTTCAGCGCGGCCAGCATCCGGGACAGGGCGATCTCATAGTCCGGCAGATGAATGAGCACATAGCGCGCATGCACGAGATCGAATGATCCCTGGGGCAACGAGGCGGTACGAATATCCCCTTGCTGAACCTCAATATGCGCCGGACGTTGCGCCGTCAAAAATTTGGTCGAGAGATCGAGAGCGACGACATGCCCCGAAGGCCCAACTCTCTCACCCATCCACTGCATCAATGAGCCGGCGCCCGGTCCCACTTCCAGGCAACGCCACCCGGTGGCAAGACCGGTCGCATACAGGCGGCGGCAACTGGCCGGATCGAACTCCCGTTCAATCGCCTGCAACCGCGTGAGTTCCAGTTGATCTTCAGCCGACGTAAAGACGTAGTCAGGTTGGCTCATATCCGGTTACCCGTACGATGTACTACTCCAGCTTCTTGAAACAGTCCGCGCCCGCCACCGCCCGCAAGCGGCGACAGGTCATCACCCGGGTCGAACCCGGCACGTCGTTCTTGATGACCACGACGTAGGACTCGCCCCCGGTACATTCCACATCCCAGAAGACATTTCCCTTGGCGTCCTCACCTTGAAAGAACGTGCGCGCGACAGTGCGGCAGCTATGGCCGCCGCTTTCGACGAATACCGCCAGGGCCTCGCTCCGCTCTACCTCAGACATCGCCGCAAGCCGATCCTGCGCCGGATTGGCCCAGGCCACCGGGCTACCGATGCCCAATATAACCAACAAGATGAGACGATGGGACATGTGAAAGAGCCTTGCTCGCGACATCACTCACGCCCCTGCTGGACTATTTCCAGCAACCTCTCTCCGACTAATCCGGTTACCCCTGATCCTTCATCACAACTTTATACTGCCTGTTCGCCCGCCAGGCATCAGGCAATCAATAATGATTGTCGCATCGCCAACGGGATTGATCGTAAACTGGGCCGTCTGCCGACGGGTTACCGTCGTCGTCAATCGTTCTGCCGCTTGCCGCACTACTGACGGGAACAAAGGCTCCTCCTGGATCCGGTGCAAGTGAGCAATCGCATCACCAGACCACCCCGGCTGCGCCTGCCGCATCAGCCACGCTTCATCGGCCAACGCAACAGCCCGCCTTGCACAGACCCGCGCCTTACCTTCGTTACTGGCGTTCCAGGCTGAGACGGCCGAGGCCAATTCTCGTTCGATCGGATTTAACGCTGGCATCAATGATCACACTCCCTCGGCATTCCCCAGCCGATTTCATCACACAGTCTGCGACCTGTAGTCAAATGGCTTCACCCGCTATCTCCCCAATTACTTTACGATCTCCAGAAAATGTGAGTGTCTCTCCATACAACTGCTGCACATTCGACGAGAGACCGCTCCGTTCAGAGCGGCTTAATGCTCCGCATTATCGACAAATCAGCCCGCAACAGAACACGGCACATGCCTTGCTCATTAAGGCGGAAAATGAGTCTACGCGACGTCGTCCTGTATTCCCCGGACCGGCGCTCCAAAGACCACGCTAATTGAAAACGCTACGACACCGTCACCATGCAAAGCACCATGGCTCATCAGCTTTGCAACAACAGACGATCGTAACATCGCCCTCACAGCGTACCAATATCGAGGATCTCCGATGAACCGGGTAGCAGGATTTGCGACGTGCTTGATACTGGCCGAAAGTATGGCCTGGGGAGCGACCCTGAGCTGGGACGCCAACAATGAGCCAGACTTGGCTGGGTACCGTGTGTACCAATGCAGCCAGCAACCCTGCGGCCCGGCATCCGGATCAGCGACACTTCTTGCCACGCTGGGGAAAGTGACGAGTCTCAATATTGGGACGCCGGCAGTTGTTCAGTACTACGTAGTGACCGCCTATGACTTTGCCAACAACGAATCGGGGCAAAGCAACGTCACCACCTACATTCCCCCCGGGGGCTCCGTGCCTGTTCCCCCTCCGCCGCCAGCGCCGACACCCCCCCCACCCACTGTTCCGGCACCGGCCATCGGGGCAAACCCTCTTACCCTGCGCTTTACCGCGCAACAGGGGGGCGGCAACCCGGCTCCTCAAACACTGGGGATTGGTAACTCCGGCGGCGGAACTCTAAGTTGGAATGCGGGCGAGAACAGTCCTTGGCTGGCACTCAGTCCTGCATCAGGAACCGGCAACGGCACTATCTCCGTCTCCATAACCACCGGCACGCGAACAGCCGGCACCTATAGCGGCTCGATCACCCTCAGCGCCACAGGGGCTTCGACGGTCACGATTCCCGTGACCCTTACGATTTCGCCACCCCCTGGGCTACCGCCAGCCGCACCGCCTCCCGCTCCTAGTGGGCTGCGCCTCACCGCGGTGAACTAGCGGGAGGCTGGCGCCCTTCCCTGGCTTGACCCAGGTGCTACCCCATATCGCGGAGCGTATGATCAGGGTTGCGATCGCGGGCGATGGTCTTCATGACTTGGTCGCCGAAGAGCACCACCACACGCCCGCGTTGATCCTTCACCACCATGGACGCCGACGGCGCTTTGAAGGTCGCGGGATCTCCGCCCAACCAGGCGCTGCATGAAAACGGAAGCGCATCCAGGATCGTTTCCACGCGATACTCGTGGCGCAGCCGGTATTGCAGCACGTCGAACTGCAGCCGGCCCACCGCCGCGACCAGCGAATCCAGGTCGTTGAGGCTCCGCATGATCTGGACCGTGCCTTCCTGCGCCATCTGCTCCATCCCCTTGTCAAAGGCTTTTCGCTTGCCGACATCGGTCGGACGAAGCCGCGCGAAGATTTCCGGCTGGAACTGCGGCAGCGGTTTGAAGTTGAATCCGCCCGTCACCGAAATCGTGTCGCCGATGGCGAAGAGCCCGGGATTGATGATGCCGATGATGTCGCCGGGATAGGCCTCCTCCACCGTGCTCCGTTCCTGCGCGACCAGACTGTGCGGGCGCGAAAGGCGCACCTCTCGATTCAGTCGATGATGGGTCACCATCATGTCCCGTTCAAATCGCCCCGAACAGACCCGGAGGAACGCGGTGCTGTCCCGATGCTTGGGATTCATGTTCGCCTGCAGCTTGAACACATAGGCGCTGAACGGAGTCTCGACCGGATCGATGGTGCATTCGCTGCCATCCTCGCGGTCGGCCAGCCGGGCGCTGGGACAGGGCGCAAGCGTCACGAAGGCGTCGAGGAAACTCTCGATCCCGAAGTTCGTGAGCGCGGACGCAAAAAACACCGGCGTCACGTCGCCGTTCAGAAACTGCTCGCGCGAAAACGGATTGCCGGCGATCTCGAGCAACTCCAGGTCGTGCTGCACCGGTTCCATGACATCCGGGGGGACACGGCCGCTGCGTTCGAGATCGGCCAGGACCATATTCGCCACGTCGACCTTCGTCGCGCCGCCATGCGCCGTCTTGCTGAACAGTTGGACGCGATGATCGGCGCGCGTCACGATCCCGACGAAATCGCTGCCGGAGCCGATCGGCCAGTTGACCGGACTCGCGTGGATATTGAGCGCCTGTTCCACTTCCGTCATCAGATCGAGCGGCGGCCGTCCGGGCAAGTCCATCTTATTGATCAACGTCAGGACGGGAATCCGCCGCAAGCGGCACACGTCGAACAACTTGCGCGTCTGTGTCTCCACGCCTTTGGCCGCATCGATGACCATGATCGCGCTGTCGGCCGCCGTCAGCGTTCGATAGGTGTCTTCGGAAAAGTCCTGGTGCCCCGGCGTATCGAGCAAATTGATGATCGCATCCTTATATGGAAACTGCATGGCCGAGGCGGTGATGGAAATGCCGCGCTCCTGCTCCATGCCCATCCAGTCGGAAGCGGCGGTCTTGCCACCCTTGCGGCCGCGGACCATGCCCGCCGTCCGAATGAGCCCGGAATAGAGCAGCAGCTTTTCCGTGAGCGTCGTCTTGCCCGCGTCCGGATGGCTGATGATCGCAAAGGTCCTGCGGCGCGCCGTTGCCGCGGCCAATTCTCCCTGACGTGTCTGGTCGATAGCCATAATGGGTGCGCAGCATATCACAACGCTACCGACGGCCAACAGCGGGTGAGACGGAGAATCGTCACTCCCTCCCGCCGGACCGGACCTCACCATGGATTTCACGAAAGCCGAGAGCGTCGTGGCGAAAGACGGTGAGCGTCGGCTCTCAATGAGCGCGGCACGCTCCACGATCTTTCTGATCGACTGGGATCTGCTCCGGCAGGACCTGGCCACCCCGTTCTATCAACGCATCGAACTGTAACACCAGCTGACGCCCGCCTCTTCACGGAAGTGGAAGATGCGCATCGGCCGGACACCGAACCGCGGATCTTCACCGCGGCACACGGCGCTCGCCGATACCCGCGCGCAACGCTTCGACATCGAGTTCATGTTCGAGCCGATGCAAGACCTCGTCGCTGATCGTCCCGTCGTTCCGCAATTGAATCAATGCGAGCCGTTCGGCGGTCAACGTGTCGTGCCGCAACTGCCTGAATCGTTCACCGGCCTCGGACGAACAGTCCGCATCGATGGGACCGGATCCGGCAAACCGCTGAAGCTGGCGGCTGTAATGAACCCTTAAACGCTCGATCTGCTCTATCCACAGGCCGTCTCCCGCCGCTAATCCGTCCAATCGTCCCAATGCGGCGGAAGCCGCCTGCTCACGGGCGAGCATTTCTTCCCGCTCAAGGCCGCGATCCTCCTTAAGCTGCAACGCACGGATGATCGGCGTGAGCGAAAGTCCCTGCAACACGAGCGTCGCAAGAATTACGGCGAAGCTGATCAGGATGATCTCCGCGCGAAACGGGAACGGCATTCCCGCCGCCGTCGTCACCGGCAAGGCCAGCGCGGCCGCCAGCGTGACAATCCCGCGCATGCCGGTCCAAGCGGTGACAAAAATATGCGGCCAAGGCGGCATCGGATCGCGAGCCCGCAACCTCGCGCTCAGCAGACGGGGCAACGCCGCCGAAGCCGGCACCCAGGCGAGACGCACGACGATCGCCGTCAGACTGACTGCCGCGCCGGCCATCAAGACTGCGCCGAACCGGTCGGAAGGAATCGCGGTACGCAAGGCGCCAAGTTGGAGCCCAATCAATATGAAAATGAACCCGTTCAACACGAAGATTAGCAGGTCCCACACCGCCCGTGCTTGCAGGCGCGTCACTGGGGCGACCGCCGCGCTGAAATGCTGCCGCACATGGAGGCCCCCGGCCACACAGGCCAGCACCGCCGAGGCGTGCGTCACTTCGCCCAGCACCCAGGCCACATAGGGAGCGAGCAACGTAATGGCGATCTCGGTGAAACTGTCGGTCGTCACGCAGAGCGCCCATCGCGATACTTTCCCGACGGCGATCCCGATCGCGACGCCCCCCACGGCAGCCAAGACAAATTGTAGAAGCGTGTCGCCTAACACGAAGCTTCCCCCGACCACGGCCGCGACCGCCGCGCGATACAGCACCAGCGCCGTCGCATCGTTCACCAGGCTTTCACCTTCCAGAATCGTCACCACACGACGGGGAATGCGCAGGCGCTTCCCAATGGCAGTGGCCGACACCGCATCCGGTGGGGACACGATGGCGCCCAAGGCAATGGCTTCCGCCCATCCGAGGCCCGGCAGCACCGCGCGCGCGACCGCCGCAACCGCCGCCGTCGTAGCCAACACCAGGCCCACCGCTAACCATGAAATCGGACGGAGATTCTCCTTAAATTCCCGCCAGGAGGTGAAGTAGGCCGCCGCCCAGAGGATGGGTGGAAGGAACACGAGGAAGACCAAGTCCGGACTGAGCGTGACGGTGGGAAGCCCTGGGATCAGGCCGAGGATCAACCCCCCGATGACCAATAAGATAGGATAGGGAACGACGAGCTTTTCAGCGACGGTGGTCAGCAGCAGGACCACGGCCAACAACAAGATGACCATCTCGAGCTGATGCAGACCGTCCATCGCATGCCTTTCGCAGCCTGCTGAAGCGCAGGACCTGTGCGCAGGCTACTGAGGGAAGGCGGGAGAGTCAACTGAATCGGTCCGCCTCCACCCCCGTCTTTCGGCCGGACGCGGGAGAGGGACTACCTGGGGGACATCGAACAGCGAGAGGG